>ERZ889078.1102-NODE-1102-length-22338-cov-10.733115_pt1 | contig 22338 bp, 27 predicted proteins | sample MGYA00521266_ERZ889078 | MGnify/ENA primary metagenome ERZ889078 (study PRJEB32303, sample SAMEA104408618) | aquatic metagenome | biome: Brackish water; feature: Pelagic; material: water | place: Baltic Sea | collected 2014-06-16T06:34:00 | depth 76,534 m ...
CTTCTTCAAATGAATTAATATCTTCAACAATTGTTTCAAATATATCTTTTATATTGAACTCAGGCGATTGTTCCATTATCATAGCACTGTAATTTGTAAGTATCTTTTGAGCTAATATTATTTTTCTTTCGCTAATATCATTAGGTTTAACATTATTCTTAGTTATGCTAATTAGTTTATTTATTACTATAACTATCTTATCCATTGATATATTTTCATCTGATAATTGTACTACTTCATTAAATATATTAGCTAACTTTCTAGATTTTGGATCTTCAGTAAATACTATAGTTCCATTCATATAAGCTGAAATAAGACCTTTCCTATAAGCATCACCAATCCCATCTGTTAAACTTGATGCATCTAAAAAAGGTAATAAATTTTCTCTGTCAGTAAATATTGATATAAGTCCAAATAAAAATTTAGTTATTGGAGACTCCCATAGTTTTTTTCTATGTCTAGAAGACTCTATTGAATAACTAATTCCTTGAGAGGTCATAGCTGGTTCAATTACTGTCTTAACATATGAATTTTTTCTAACAAGAATTGATATATCACTAGCTTTTACACCACTATCTATTAACTGCTTTATTTCTTTTGAAATAAATCTACCCTCTGATATATCATCACTCATTTTAGTTATTTTAACAGAGCCTTTTACATTTTCATTTGTGGACTCAGATATTTTATCATCTAAAAATTCTCTAGTTATATTTGATAGTTTAACTATATTTTCAGTTGACCTATAATTTCTAAGTAATGACAGATAATTTATACCCTCATATCCCCTATCTGCCCAAAAATCTTCTTCTAAAATCATATCTCCTACTGCTTGTCTCCAACCGTATAATTTTTGAGCCGCATCTCCAATAAAAGTTAATTTCTTACCTACAGATATTTTGTTTATCATATACACTTGATTATATGATAAATCTTGGTATTCATCTACATACATTTCTGAAATAGTGCTTTTTATAGTTTCTATGTTAACATGTTTCCATACTCTATCACATATTAAATCATCAAAATCCCACAAATTTCTTTCTACTTTAAACTCATTATACTTGATATATATTTCTTTAAACTGTGTACTAGATATATTCATATCAGTAACATAATCAAGTACTTTCCATTCTGAAATATCTTCTTCGAAATAGGTTGAGTTATATATAGCCATAGCATTTGCTATAATTCTAGTAAAGTCAGTTGCCTCTCTCTTTGTTCCAAAATCCCAACTTTGTTCAATTATTTCTCTTAAAACCATTAAAGCATTCCATTCTGTCATGATTATTGGTTTTACATGTGCTTCTTTCAACATGTTTATAAAATAACTATGGATAGTAGAACAATGTGGTACTGTTTCTCCAGCTACAAATTTTCTTATTTTAGATTTTAAGTCTCTAGAAGCCATGTTAGTAAAAGTCATAGCTATTATAGATTTTGGATTAACACCCTTGATTATGTTGTCTGATATTCTTTTAGCTAAAGAACTACTCTTTCCAGCACCAGCCAAACCAGATGTTATTAGTATTGTATTTGGCTTATGTTCGAAGTTTATAAATTCTCTTTGATATTTATCAAAATTGTCTGACATTAAATAATTCCTTATAAATTAGTTCTTAATAATTCTTGTGTACTTCTCTCTATCTTAACAGCATTCTATAATATTAACATAGCTATTTAACTAATAGCATATCTTCCTCAAATTTCTTTTCAACTTTCCTTGTCATTTCATTTAATGACTCTCTAATATGCATTGGTAAAGACTCTATATCCACTTTTTTTATTTTTGCTTGATCAAATTGTCTTGCAGATAGTCCTTGTATATTTAAAGATGTGTTACCATTACCAGCTACTTTTGATAAACTCATTTTACCAGTTTTTGTAGTAGCTATATTTAGTCTCAATCCATTTGTACCTTTAGCAGAAGCAGATCTTGTCGTATCTGTACTAACTGGTCTTAATCCAGCTTTAAAGAATGTATAACCCCTATTATCAAAAGTTGAATTTCTAATCATAGATATATAAATAGGTTTTTCATGTTGTAACGAACGATAATTTTGAATATAAGCCATAGCAGATAACATTACTACTTTTGTTTCCTCACTTACCCATGTTATATTTGCTAAAGATACATCAAGATTTGATATAACATTATCTGCAAATCCATATGTAGTTTTTACTGATTGATCTTTAAGTGTAGTAGTTTTAACAGCCATATCAAAATCTTCTAATGCCTTTGAAGCAAAAGGTTCATTATTATTTAATTTATCCCATTCTGCATGTAGTATAGAGCCAATAAATATACCAACTTTCTCAGCTGATGAAACTGGTATTCCACCAGATAACTCTAGAAATCTTTCTTCTATTAATATCATTCGTCTGATTATTGTTTTTACTGTTTTAATAGCTAACCCAATATCTGCTGGTACTCCAGCTGTTAAAAATGAAACTGTATGAATTATAGTCATCATATCCATTCTAGTGGCTAAATTTTGAACTTTGTAAGGATTTCTGTCTTTATATGTTTCATCTGTTTTACTAGTAAATATTTTAAACAATGAGAATGTATTAATAGCATCAGAAACTGCATATACTGTTGCAGATGTAGCTGGTAATATATTGAAATCAATGTGCCTTTCTGTTTTTTTAGTTTTAGGGTTCATTAATCCATTTTCAATAAACATATCAGCAATTTCAATCATTGGACGGTGTAATATGTATTGTGATAATGGTTTAAGACCGTTACCAACTGGTGCATATTTACCAGTTATTGTTTTATATTTATGGAATTCATCTCCACCACTTAATTTACTAAGTATCATAGTATCAGACACTTTCTTATCATCTACCATAATACCATTAACTATTAAAATTGTAGCATCATATTGTAAATTATGATATACTTGTAATATATTTCTTTCGAACATAGAGTCTAAAAATTCTTTAACTTCTTCATCTGTGTAATTTGGTATACCATCAAGTTCATTATGTCTTACTGGTATGTAATATCCATTCACTTCATTAATAGCTATACAAATACCAGCTATTTTTGAATTAGGTATTAACTCCCCATTTATTAACTCAGATGTGGTATCTAGAGCTGAACCCATAGGATCTTTATTAACAGTTTCTAAATCCATAGCGAAGACTTTCATATCATCTTCTTTTGTATGTTTTAGTCCATCTTGAATTGTAGCTTTGTTTTCTAATTCATCTAAGAAATCTATTAACGACTCTCTAATTATAATAGTAGTTTCATATGTTTCTTTTGGTTTTACTTTTGAAACAAGTATGAATTCTTTTTCTAACATCCATTTCATACTCTCTCGTATACTTAAGCTCTTCTTAGAAAATACTGTATTAGGTTCTAATAGTTTTCTGTTGGCTATAAATTCTTCTCTAAATTTAACTTCTATCTCTTCGGTAGACATAGAACTAACAAGTGGATGGACTAGCATACTATTTCTTTGAACAAAAATTAACTAGATTACTAGATATTTTATATATAGTTTCTATCTCATTATATTTACCATCTAATGAGTCTATAAATAAATCCATAAATGTATTATCTAATTTCTTATCTTCATATCTACCGATTTTACCAGATACTTCGATAATTACATACATTAACATTTGTGTTTTTGAGTCTAGTTCAGAAAATTTCTTCTCATTGAAAGGTCTTAAAATAACCATTTCTGCCAGTATTGACTTACATAATGTTCTTTTAACTATTTTATCATCTAAATTATGTAAATCTAGAATAATCCTATCTAATATGTTCTCTACACTTACTTGCTTTAGAGTATTATAACTCTCATAAATTTTGCTAATCATTTTAAATTCCTTTATTTAAATTACTATAAAATTGTTATGCTATTAGATTTAATAGGTCATAAACCATCTTCTAACATACTATCAACTATATCCCTTATTTTAACTTCATCGCCTTTAACAAAAGACATGATTGCCAATTCTAATTGTTTTATCTTTGGTACTGTGTTTGCATAATTTGAATTTACTATTATTTTCATAAGCTCAGTTAAAGCATTATTAGTTCCCTCGTATTGTTCTTTTGAGTATGAAATTTTGTAAGTATTTTGTACATACTCTATAGTTTCTCCCCAATTTTGATGTTTATATAAGTCATGAATAAATGAAAATATATTGTAACTTTTACCAGTACCGAAATCATAAGCACCACCACCATTACTATATAATCTAAATGATGGTGTTCCATCTCTTCTTATAGGAGATGATATTAAATAGTTTATTTCATTAGAATAATTTTCATTCATTTCATGATTTATAACATCTGTTAAAGTTATAGAGGTTTCTGTTTGTTCTCCCATTTAAAAATTCCTTATAAATTTGTGGAGATTACTATTTTTTCATAGTAATCTTTATATTGCAGTTATTTAGTTGTCTTTGTAACTCCGTGTCATTTTTTACTGGTATTCTATTACCAACAGTGATTACAGAACCAATATATGTCTTAAGAAGTTCGCTTAGTGTATCATCTCCTCTTCTATCAAATGACTCAGCAATTTCCATTATACTCTCTTTCAATGTTTTTATTCTTTTAGAAATTCTAGCTGGAGAAACACCCATAGCTCTTGCAATTTCAGATGGGGAAAAATCAGTTAATAACATTTCAAGTAATTGAATTTGTGCTTCAAAGTCTGAAGAACTCATTTTTATATCATTTTTTAAAGCATCTACAATCTTATCGAATGCTAAATCTTCTTCAACTGAAAAAGAGTCATTAACATATTCATCTACATCATTAATAAATGCTTTAGGATTTACAGCACTATTTATTTGCTCAATTACTTTATCTAATTTCTTTTGTATTGATTTTAGAGTGTTGACATCTGTTACAGTAGTAAGCATTTCCTCATATATAGACTTTATTTCTTCAAGTTCTTGAATATAATCATCATCATATCTGATTATCTTATTTTTCTTTGGTGCATTCATAAGTCTATCAAATGCTTGATCAGAAGACTCATCATCAAACATCGTGATGTCTTGCTCATATTTAGCTTTATTGTAATATTTTTTAGAAACTTCTTGGAATGCTCTAACCATTGGTAATTTTAGGAAGTGTACTAAACTTGGTGCATTCTTAACAGTTTGTTTTTCTTTAACTATATAAGCACCTAACAACTTGTCTGCTCTTTCAATAAACATAAGTTGGTAAACATCTATTAGCATATCTTGTAATTGTGTGAATTTTTCTTTTGAAAGAACCCATGACCATTCTTTCCTAACATTCATCATAATGTTAGGAATTAGGTTAGTATCTACACCATCTGGCATTTCTGAAGTAAGACCATAATCTGAAATTACTTGCATTATAGCTTCTGCTATTATTTCTACTGACTTGTTAAATTCTTGTTTACTGCTCATGTTAAATTCCTATATTTAAATTTCTTACCATGTTATAAAACTTCTGTATCTAAACTTTTAATATTCTTTGTTGAATATCTTGTTTAAATCCAGTTGTTTCTAGGTATTAAAATTATACACTATCAAACCTTAAAGAGAGCTTAAATTTAATAATTAAATTAAAATTTTTGTCAATAATGTTACTAGCTGAAACACATCTTAAATTGTAACACTATTTCTGCAATAGAAATTCTTCATATTCTTCAACAAAGAAATTTATTTCTTCTTGTATTTTGATATCTTTTTCTCCGTTTGAAATAGCTTCACATTTTTTGTTAAAATTAACTAGTCTACCTAATCTGTTATCTGTACCATAGTCAAATCTTTCATCAAATATCGTTTCTAAAAAAGTCCAATACTGAAATGAATTAATATGATTTATATCCATACCATATTGTTCTTGAAATACCACATTTAAATATAAATCAAGACCTAATGCTCTAAGTGAACGATTTCTAAACACCTCTATCCATCTAGGCTCTTTATGTGTTATGGCACTAGCAATTACACCCTCTTGACCAGAAATATCCGTTGATACAATTCTAAAGTGTCTTTCTATATTATCGAGTTCAACAATTTCAACACCACAAACACCTTTATGTTCACATTCTTCACAGCTATTTCTAACACAGACATTACCAGTAACATTAGATATTTCATCTGCATGTCTAAAAAGAATAAATTCATCGTCCATAGCATCATCTACTATCTTATACAATCTAACATTAGAGTCTGGTAAATAACCATCAGGATCTGTCATAACCCCATTTTTATAAATGGTGTTTTCTGTTCTTTCATCTACTGGTAAGAATGTTGAAGAATTATGTGGTTGTACTGATATAATTCTTCTGACAGCTGGTATCAATCCATATTCTATTTCATCTTCCCCATCTTCAGTTACATCATAATATTCCCCATTATAATAAATATATTTATCTTCTTCTATAACTGATTTTAAATCTTTAAAATTTTCAAGCATAAATTATCTCCTAAATCTCTATTGAACTTACTATATCTATAATTTCATCTGTGTTTAATTCTATGTCACTCTCATACATAAAACCAGTAGATGGGTTTACTTGAATTTTAAACTTATCAAAGAATGTACCATCTCTATCTTTGATACATTGTATAACTGATTGATTTCCTACTCTCATTTCAGGAGTATAACCAATTGATATAATTTTTGTACTTGATTTTTCAAACTCATTAAAATCTGAGATACCAGTAATGTCATATTCTCCAGTTTTTATGAAGTCTTTATATGCTGTTCTATTAGCTTGTACAGCATTAAAAATTGGTATCTGATTTGATAACCCAAATAATCTAACATTTTTAACCATGTTGTTTACATTTCTAGTATGGTCTTTTGAACCTTGTCCATGATCAATTAATGTTAAGTAATCCATGAATATTATATCAATGCCCATTTTATTTCTATGTATATCCAAGATATCAGCCATTACATCATCGATTGTAAATCCATATGCCTCAGGTTGTATAACTTTCATAGTACCATATGCATTATTAGTAGCAAAATCTGGAACTACCATATTATAATAAAAATTGTGTTCTTCATCTGTCAATTGAGCTGAATTTACTTTTTTAGCTGTTATATTTGGGGTATTATATCCAAATACTTTTTTATTCCCAGCATGTAGTGAATAGAAAGAAGACTCAATTGATTTAGCAGACATTTCCATAGATATGTAAAGCACATTTTTAGCACCCTTTGTGACATTATGATAAGCAATCCACTTCATTAGAGTAGTTTTACCTTGACCAGTTGATGAAAGAATATTAATGAAATCATCTTTTTTGATACCACCCCAAACATCTGTCATCTCTTTAAATGGATAATCTGCTACATAATAACCCATTTGTTTGATCTGTTCATATTCTCTTTTTAGTTTATCAGCTACATCATCGCCATGCATTGTTATTTCTATCTTATTGTCACTATTCATATCTCTCATTACTGAGTTTACTTGCTGTGACATATCACTAATATTGTCATGTAATTGTGATAAATTGGAAGTTTTTATAGAGTCTTCAAAATTTTGTACCATTTTCAGTGTTCTATATTTAGATGTGTATAAAAATTGTAGGTCGATCATAGCTTCTACATTATCTGGTTTTTCAGAAGATGAAAGCACATCATTATATACTTTTTCAGCTGGATTATCTTTTTCAGTTGAAAAGAAAGATGTTAAATAAGACTTTGATGGTATTGAGTCATATCTTACTTTATATTTGTACAATAGATTGAAGAAAGCACTATTTTCTTCGTCAGGAAATATATATGAAATTTTTTGACTTATAACATTCAGTACACTTAGTGATGGCGAAGTTTCTAGTATAGATTTCAATAATATTGTTTGGTACATTTAACTTCCTCTCTTTTTAGTTACTATTGGTATTGATGGTACTTGTTTAGGTAATAATGTTGCACCAACTAGTGGACTACCAGCATATGGTAATTCTATTAGCTTATATCCAAACTCTTTGTATTTTTCTAAATTAACTTGATCATAATATAAACCAGATGTAGAATTTTTAATATGAATATCTGGACTAATCCAAATTAATGTTTTAAGTCCAGCCATTTGTCTATTCACTAATATTTGTTCCATAGCTGGTACAATCATCTTATTTTCTTGTGTTGATTTCCTATATACCATAGCAACTAAATCCTGCTTGTAATAATCAGCTATACTTCCATCAGAACTAAATAATGTTTTATGAATATCTTCAGTTCCAACAATTTCCATTGTATAATTTCCGTTATTTTTAACTATCTCTGTATATGCAATTGATTTTAACATATTAAAGTATTTAGCTATAGGTGCTGTATAATATACTTTATCTTCTATCACATGTTTACCAGTTAATATTGCTCTAACAGACTCTATTTCTACTATATATTCTTTTGATAATAGTAAAGCTGGTAACATTTTTTTAAGTTGTGCTTCAAAGATGCATTTACATTTGACATCTTTACCATTTTTTACTACTACACCTACATCATCACATATTTCACAGTTCATATAAATTCCTTATAAATTTTTTAAGATTGGCAAAAAGTGTTTGCTATTTTCTTTCTAACCCATGCATCTGTTGTCTCCATTTGTGTAAAGACATCAAGTATGCTCATTTCATCTATCAATGAGTCAGGCATATTATCAGGGTCTGTCTTTCTCTTCAATGCAAATTGATTTTGAATTACTCCATAAATTATTTGGTCTACAGTATTTCTAGTAAATATATAATTAATAAATAAATTTTTAGATTTTTGACCAATTCTAGATATTCTACCAAACAATTGTATCATCATACCAGCATCAATAATTTGATCTAGAACTATAATTCTATTTGCTCTTTGTAAATTAAGACCTTTAGCCATAGCAGTAGTTCCTAACATCATTTTATAATTATCATCATTTGTAAATTTATCTATCTCTGTTTGTCTATCTTTAGTTTCTCCAGTTATTTTGGTTATTAATGCCTTTGGCATATTGAGTTTCATAACTAGTTCAAATTCATTTATCACTTTTTTGAAAGGAGAGAAAATTATGACTTTTTCATGTTCTTCCATCTCCTCTTCTATAATCCTAATAGCCTCTTTAAATTTATTTGATAACTCAGGCATAGTATCATCTAACAATTTTGGTGCAGTATTGAGTATCTGTTGATAAGCTAATGGAACATTTGATGCACCAGTTTCTTTGTCTTTATAATTTTCACATAAACCTTTAGCTACTTTAGCTACACCTTTATCTGGATCTACTATATAAATGTTTGTTGTGAAAGGCGGTAAATCTATCACTTCGGATTTCTTAACCGAAAATACATATGGATCTATCTGCTTATTGAAAACTGATATATCTTTGTATTCAGATATCACTTTAACTTCTGTACGACCAAAATTTTTAGTTTCCCATTTGCAGTGTTTAGCTCTGAACTGTCTTATAGTTACCACATTGATACCAATTGCATTAGCAATTACTACTTTATCTAGCAGTTTATTATTAACAACAGTTCCTGACATAGCAACAACCCTATCCACTAAATTACTAAGATATGACACATTTTTAAACAATATAGACTCATTGTTTTTAAATGCAGTTGCTTCATCAAATACTATAAAAGTATCTTCATCCAATAAATTGATAAGCTTCTTATAATCATTTCTCAGTGTGTCATAAGAAATTACAATAACATCTACTTCATTATTATGCCATGCTTCATACTTTTTATCTCTTTGTTTAGGTGTATTATTATAGCAGTAGTCATAAGTTATACCAGTGAAAAATTTATCAATATCTGTTGGAATTTGAACTGTAGTTGATTTAATAGCAACAAACAGACACCTAGCGGTATTATTGTCATTTTTTATATAACCATACATAGTTAATGCTGTTAAAGTCTTCCCTAGACCCACATCCATAGCTATTATTGATTTTTTCTTTGAGTCTAAGTGTTTTAATGCACCTTTCTGATGTGAGAATAGTTTTGTACTATCTTTTAAGTATTTCAGAGCCATTTACAATCCTTATATTAGTGGATTGTAAAATAGATGTTATGCTTTTGTTAACTCAAAATGAGGTAAATCGTCAAATGATTGGTCGTCAAAAATTTTATCTCCATCCCAATCCCCACCCCATCTTAATTTATGTGATATTTCCCCAGCTTCATATAAATCATGTGCTACTTGAAAGAAATGACCAGCTAACATATAAAATCTTGCTCTAGCTTTAGATTTGTCTTCAAAATCAATGGGATATGGTGCTACATCTAAAGCTAATGATAATGGTTGTTCTTCGTCTATCTGATGATTTGATTTTTTATTAATACCATCTAACTTAGATTTACCTAATCTGAAATATTCTTGTTGAGTTGGTGTAGTTCTAGCACCCTCTAAAGCACTAAAATTCATAACCTCAACTACTTTGTTACATATTTTTACCATATCTTCGTGTACAGTGGAAAGAGCTTTAATACTTCTATCAGAGCTAAATGCTTCATGTAATTTAGCAGTGTTGTGAAATATATCTTCTATTTCTGTAACTATAGGTCTATCAAATACTGATTTTTCTTCTTTGGTCATAATCTTTCCTCTATTTAATTGGTTTAGTAACCATGTTATAATAGAAATCAATTTGGTCATTACTTTTTTCAAGTTGTTTCTCCAATTCGATTTTAATATTTATATAATTCTTTAATTGCTGTTTTGGTACTTTTGTATAATTACCATCATTTATTAAATCAGTGAACTTAAAAGTGCTATTTACATCATATTTTTTAAGGTTTGGTAATGGTCTATCTATATATGTTGGTTTTTCAACCACAATTGTTTCAGTAAATAAAGCACAGCCACCAAATGATAAAGTTATAACTATAACCCATAAAAATTTAAGCATCAATTTCATATTTAACTCCATCAGGTGTTTCATCTATTTTCTTTTGTGCAACATCATTCTTTTTGTCAAATTTATCTTCAACAATTACTTCATTTAATGCTACTTCTTTTTCTAGTACTACATTTTCTACTTCCGCTTCATGTACCTTTTCAGCTACTACTGCTTGGTCATGTTGAGCAGAGATTATTTTATCTTTCTGTTCAACATAATCCTCAAGCTCCCCAATTTGTTCAATCTTAGAACTATACTTATACCAACCAAATAAAGCTAAAATAGCTAAAATCCCACCACCTATTAATTTACCGTAATTAATAAAAGGAGTTAAGAAACCCATTACTTAGCTCCTTTATACTTAACCCATGCCTCGGCAATCTTACCTATTGTATTAGGTCCAACTGTTACAATTATAAATGCCCATAATGTAGCTTCTATACTTGCAGTTAATATCAAAGCATAATGTGGTATTACTCTAGCTACTTCTGTATTTACACCTTTAACATCTGTATACATAGTTGGAAACATAAAAGGTATTAAAACAATTAAAAATGTTAATAATAAAAATGTCATTAAAGTTATACGAGTTCCGAAGTTATGTGTAGCCCACCAATCTTGTGCTTTATGTATTGTTTCTTCTATTGTTTTTTCTGTAGAGTTGTCCATTTGTATTTCCTTTTTTTTTTAATTATCTAAAACTTATAATTAACCCTAACACTATAACTATTTACTTTCATGTCTACACTAACTGGATTTAAATGGGTATTTTTAGCTGATGTAATATAGTCTATATAATTTTTATTATACTTTAAATCTATTGATAATGACTTTATTGGAGAAATGTTTAAATATAAAGAATAAAAGTTACCTCTAACATTATCATCAAAAATGTTTAGGTAATTATTTGTAGTCATATTTGTCCAATATTCAGAGGAACTATAATATTCTATTCCATACTTAAATTCATACACATATTTTGATACTATATCACTATCTATATTAACACCTAACAAAAACGACTGACCTATTTCTTTTTTATATGGAATTAACGAATAACTCTCTTCATACTCCGAAATTGCTAATGATGAATATAAAGTTATACCAGAATACTCAGTATCATCATATTTTATACCAAATCCACCACTCTTTAAGTATGAATAATCTTCTCCATTTAATAAAAATTTCATCTCATAATAATCTAAATCAAATTCCATTTTTTCATATTTTTTGTTATTAAATATCCACATACCAACTGAGTTTTTTGCTTTTTCAACTGCATAGCTACCTATCTGATTATTTATACACATGAAACAGCCTAATCCAATAGTAGTTTTGAAATCATTATAATTAGTATTAATAACTATCGAGTCCGTTACAGTTCCAACCATTTGCTTTAGACCATTAGCACCACTAGAAGAGTTATCTGAGTCTTCTAATCTTTCCCCTAATATTGGTATTGTTCCAATCATTATAGATATGTTTTCCGTTGCTTTATATTGTAGATATAATGTTTGTATTAAGAAATGTGTTTCGTTTGATCTATCTTTACTACCAGCATATTTGTTTAACATAGCATTACAATATTTTTCAGCTGTTAACTTTGAGTTTATTTTCAATTTACTAGTTATGTTATTTATATAAATAACATTTACTGATGTTCTGCTTGAATTAGATGTTATATCATCATGTTCAGATGTAGCATATTCATAATCTATTTTAAACTTTATACTTTCAGACCAAAGTGTGGTCGATAGTAGTAGTAGTAGTAGTGACATAATTTTCATTGTATAATCCTTTAAAATGAAAAAGAAGATGAGTCTTTATCTTCCTTTATGAAATATCGTATACATGATTTATAATTTTCAATATTATAATCATAAATATGGTAATTATTATAATATTCTGACCCTTTATTAAACATTCTAATCCAGCCTTTATACGAAGTTGCATCTATTACAAAATATTCATTTTTATTAATAAGATCAGTACATGTTTGCCTATTTATTACAAATCCAGCAAATAGATGTATTGGGTTTATTAGAATTAATATTATCATAAACTTGTATATTAATTTTTTCATAGATTAACTTTAATTGGTATTATTGGCATTTTTGATATTAATATTTTATCTTTTGCTGGAATAGTTAATGAAAATACTGTTCCTTTGTTGTTTGACTCGGATATAAATTCATCTCCACCGATTTCTTTTAGTATAGCTTTACATAAATACATACCCATTCCCTCATTATCTCCAGTGTTTTTAAGCATTTTTTTAGTTGAAAAATCTGGTAAATATATTAGTTGTTGTACATTTTTTGGTATCCCATTTCCATTATCAGCTATGAATATAGTTCCCATTTGTTTTAAATTATTATATTTAGCTAATTTAAATTGCACATGAGAAGCACCAGCCTCAAGTGCATTTCTTATATGATTAGTTGAAATATTTAACATGTCTTCGTTAGATAATTCTCCACCAGATGTTAGTAATTTTAACTTACTATCTATCTTATATGTATATTTTGTGTCTTTAAAGTGTACTTGTAACCCTATAAACGAGTTATTTATAACCTCATATAAACTCAGATTTCCATTACTATGTTTAGTAGCTTTTATTACTTTCATTCTCTCAAGAACTTTATATATACTACCAAAATTTAACTTAATCAAAGGTATAAGTTGTTCTAATTGTTTTGACTCAGTTTTTACATACTCTTTTATTTTGTTTATATCTTTTTCATTATTTATAGTATCTATCATCATTTCAAATTTATCCACTGTGTTTACTATAACTGCTAGAGGGGTCTTCACTTCGTGATGGAACGACTCAGTGAATTTTATAGTGTTTTTAGTTGCCAATAATGCTTCATTTCCAGTTTTAGCTATTATATCAGCTATTCTTATTTTTACAGCTGTTCTAATAAGAACTATTATTACTAAAAATAGGAAAATGGTGGACATCATTAACATATACATAATGGTTGTTATTACACTCTCAGGAAATCCTATATTTAGGTAAAATCTTGAATTTCCAGCATATTTAATGTCAAAATTGGTATTACATATTATTATAAAATCTAAATGCTCTGATAAATACCAATTTTTATAATTATGTTTGTTAAATAATAATGGTTCGAATAAATGCTTTGTTTCGTTATTAGCTATAACTAAATGTTTATGTTTATCTATTTTTGTTTCTATTTTTTTAAACAACTTGATATTTATTATACTATTTTTATCATCATTAAATACCTCTTTAAGCACATAATCTGAATGTGTTATACTAGTTAGTAAATTTAAATCTAATTCTTCATATTCATATATATTATTTCTAATCTGGCTCTTCATATTTTCTATATTAGAGTCTATAAGATGTAAAACGAAAATAGGGCTAATAATTGAATAAAAAAATATTACAACAAATGAAGATTTGATCACAGAAGATATCGATTTTCTATCTAAAAATTGCAAGTTTAAATTCACTGTAAACAGTCTATTTATATATTTTAACATGTCCTAGTCTACTTTATCGTTTACTTCACGACCTAATAATAACTTTAGCACTTTAACTCTTCTGTCAGCTATATCCATGTCTTTAGGTATTACATAATTTCTTAAGTCTTTTTTATCTGGTAATAGCTCTTTAAACATAACAGTTTCATAACTATACTTACCTAAGTCACAACCAGTGTAAAAAGCTAAATTTACATCTTTTTTAACTGTATCTATTATATCTTTAGCTACATCTATTCCAGTTAAGTTAATTCTCTGTCTTGTTTCATCATCTTGTATAGAACCACCTAGTAATATATCTAGAATTGCAAAATCTACTCTCTTTATTCTTTTTATATTATTTCTAATGGCAAAAGCAGCATATTCTGAGGTTACTTTTATTAGACTATAATCATCTTTATTAAAATCTAGTAAGAAATTCATAAGTTGATTATCATCATCTATTATATTTATCAATCTTCTCTCTGATATAGATAATGGTGTTTTTGATTTTAGTTTTTCAGATAAATTTTGTAATACTAAAAAATCTTGTTCTATAAAAAATACTATAGTTTCATTATCATCCATTATTAATACTATCTTTTTATCCCAATCTACATTATCTAAATCCAGTGTTGGAATATCTATCTCATTGTGGTGTTCATACATTGAGTCGTCCAGTAATTCTAATAAATTACTAGCATCTAAGCTAGAGTCGTCTTCAAAATCACTTAATACATTTGATGTATGCTCTTTTAGAGCTTTCTTTTTAAATAAATCCCACATTATTTAACTCCTGATATTGCTTTTATACCATCAATTGCAGTTGCAGTTGCTTCAGGATTTATAATATATGAAACAAATATTATAACGAATAAATTTATAAATAGAGCTAGTACATCTTTTTTCTTGACAGTACCTATAACTGGTATTTTTACAACTAATTCTGAATTTCCAGCTATTTCCGTCTTAATTAATCTTAAATCTACATTACTTACCATATTTAATGTATCTATCTTGGAATTTATTAATATATTTATAATATTAACCATATATTCTTTAAATGCTTTTTGTGAAGTTGATGATATATCTTGCATAAGCATGAGTGTTTGAAATAATTCCATATTATCTGGATCTTGACCAGCTAATGTTATAAACTTTTTATTTAGATCTTTTTGTTCAGTTTCACCTATGATCTTAATTAACGAGTCTTTCAGTAAGATTAAGTTTTTTATTGATTTTGCTATTGCACCATCTTCTATTTCCATATTATACTCATTAATTTTAATTTTATTGTATATTTTAAAACACCTTTAGCTAAATATTAAAATTTTAATATCATCATCTTCCATTATCATTTTCCATATATCAAAGACAGTCTTTTTCTTCCCATCTCTTTTATATTTTGATCCTATAAATATATCATCTGTTTCTGTTGATATTTGAAATTTTTCATTCATAGAATATAAAGATATTATATAATCTGAGTTAAATTTGTTTGATTTAAATTTCCATTTCCCACCACCATCTGTTTTTGAATACCCAATAAATATATCATCGTTAAAAATTAACACTATGGAATTAGATAGAGCCATACCCTCTAATTCTAACATACCATCTTGATTATCGAATTTATATACTATTGGTGAAACTAATCTATTTAAACATTCAGATATAGCTACTTTATACATTTTATACTGATATGAATTTATAGCTGGGTGTTGATGATAATATGGAATTTTAATCATCCACATATCTTCTGGTTTTATTGTATTATAATCAGCATCAGATACAACTATAAAATCCAATAATGGATTTCCATCTATATCATACCTTTTAGCTTCATATTCAGTAGCTTCATGTGTATTTTCAGTATTTTCTATAATTGCATCATTTTTTAAAAAATCTAATTCTTTTTTCATAGATTGCATAGATAATTCAACAGAGCTTTTAAATTCCTCAAAATATTCTAGTGTTATATAATTTTCCATGGTCTTTCCTTATTTTCTAAAATATATTCTTTATATATTCTAGAAAATAGATGGTTTTACCCATCTATTAACCTTAGTATATAATTATACCATCAAATCCAACTTTAACAGCTGAAACTACACTTTTTGGAACTTTAGATGTTAGAGCAGTATCTAATCCATCTATAGTTGCAATAGAATGTAGTGTTGGGTGTACATATTTATTTGCACCAATATCTATACCATCTATTTTATTTTTATCTGAAGCAGACATCCAACCATAATTAAATGCAGTTGCTGTTGTCATACTATCTAGAGTTAACTTATTAGCTTTAACAAAATTTACTACTTCTTGGAATGTATCCAATGTTGCAGTATCTGATGTTAATAAATCAGATAATCCGTTTATTTGAACTTGTAAACTAGCATCAGTAGCTTCATATGCTGTTTTTAGTTTAGATAAAGTATTATGAGTGCTTAATACACCACCTAATACACCTAATATTGCTGTAGATACTTGAGTATCTACAGCAGATTTAACTGCAAGATTACTAATATCTTGATGTGTAGTTAAAAATCCAACATCATTTAATAGTTGTGAAACTGCTGTTGGTAATTCTGTTTTATCTGCTTTACCAGTTATGTTAGGTATCTCTGTTTTTAAAGCCATCAATGCTAAATTATAACCATTAAAAGAGTCAGCTAGTACATTACCATCTACTTTAATAGGGTTATTTATTCTAAGTTCAGAACCATCTGAAGTTCTAAGAAATTTACCAGCTGTTATTTGAACAGTACCTTTCATTTCAATATTACCAACTCCACTAGGTAGGAATTCTATATCTCCAACCCCACTTGTAGTAATACGAACATTTTGATCTGTATCTGCTGTAAAATTGATAGTTCCATTATCATCTTGAATAACTTTCTGACCATTCACATAAAGTGAATTAGCACCAACATATAAATCTTTGAAAGGGTGTGTTGGACTACCTAGTGTATAAGCATCAGGAGTATCAGGAATTAAACTTTGGTTAAGTACTTTGTTCATTTTTGTATCAATCTTATCTACCAAAGTAACGAAATTTTGTTGAAGTGGGTAATTCCAATCAACACTATCTCTACCTAATAATTTAAGACCTTTATAAACAAGAGTACTAGCATATGGTAATACAATTGTACCATTACTGGTCGTTAGTGAGTAATCCATAAATTTTCCTTTTATTTTATTTTATTTTTAACGAGAGTTTAAACTCTCGTTATATCGTTATTAAGCACCAGCTAGACCAGCTCCAGCTACACCAGTACCAGCACCAGTATCAAGTAAAGCTCTTGAGAAGTAGTTAACTTTAACTGGCATACCAGCATATTCATCAACAACAGAAACAGCTAAAGTAATAACAGAACCAGTTACAGAAGCAACATTTACTGCTACAGCTTCAGAAGTACCATTAAGGTAAACAACAACCTCACCAAATACAATACCATTAATACCATCAGCAATAACATGATTAACTGTAATAGTATCTCCAACAACTAATAGAGTACCACCTAAACCTTGTACTTTTGGTACAAGAATGTTATCATAAGTTACTTGATTTGCATCAAGAAGAGCTTTCTTAATTGAACCAACAACAGTGTTAGCACCTTCAACAATATCTAAACGACCAGATAATATATTATCAGCAGTAGTTCTATTTGTAACTTCAGTAGCTGTAGCATTAGTTCTGTTTGTAACCTCAGTAGCTAAGTTAGCAGAAATAAGATTATCAGCATTAGTACGAGCAGTAGCTTCAGCAGTAACAGCAGTAGCTCTATCTAGAACTTCAGCATTAACTAGACCCTCTATACGAGCTTCTTCTCCCTCAGCACGAGTTCTTTCATTAGTAACAGCAGTACCTCTATCAGTTACCTCTTGAGATAATAAACCAGCAATACGAGCTTCCTCAGCAGTAGCACGAGCTTCCTCAGCATCAACATCAGCAATACGAGCTGTAGCTTCAGCAGTAATATTAGACTGTAATGTAGCTTCAGCACCAGTAGCACGAGTAATTTCATTGTTAGTAGAAGTTGTTAATATACCCTCTGCAGTAGTAGCACGAGTAGTTTCAGTTTGAATATCTCCAGCTAATGCAGTTTCAGCAGTAGTAGCACGAGTAGTTTCAGCAGAAATCATACCAGTTACTTCAGCAAAATCAGCAAATTTTAAGAAAGATTTAGCACCAACAGTAGCAGTCCATGTAGATGGTCTATAATCTCCACCAGTTCCATCAACAACAACATAAACATCTTTTTCTACACCTATATAATATGCCCAACCTAAAACTACATCAGCTTCAACAAGTGCATCAACAGCAACTAAATCAGCTAAAGAAGCTCTCCATACAATACCAGCAATTAGACCGTTTTCAATTGCCGCTAATCTGTTTTCATGACCTAAATCAGCATTAACTCTTTGATCTCGTTCATTATTGATTGCAGTGTTTAATACACCCTCAACACCAGTAGCACGAGCTTGTTCAGCATCAATATTTGTTTGAAGTGTACCCTCTGCAGTAGTAGCACGAGTAGTTTCGTTTAGTAATGCAGTATTTAATGTTGCTTCAACACCGATAGCACGAGTTTGTTCAGCTGAGTCAGCATTAATACGAGCAGTAGCTTCATTTGTAATAGCAGTTTGACGATCAAGAACTTCTTGAGCTAAATCATCTGTTAAAATTGTATCAGCACCCGAACGAGCAGAAGCTTCATTTGCGATAGCTGAATTTAGTGTTGCAACATTTTGTGATAAAGAAAGTGATAATGCACTATCTCCAGCAATTCTATTAGCTACTTCAGTTGTTAATGCAGTTTCTAATGTAGCTGTATCAGCAGTTGCTGAAGCATCTCTAGCTAATTCATTAGCTATAATAACACCTTCAATTTTGCTAAGTGTATCATAAGCGATATTAGCTCCACCAATTAAGTCAATTAAAGCTTGTTGTCTAGCTGTAGTTTCAGTATTAATCTTAACATTAAGACCTTTACCAGCTTCAGCAGAAAGAGGCACACCAGTACCACCAGTTATTACATCATTGATGATATCAATAATATTTACTTTTTCCAATAACTTTGGAACTGTCTTTGTTCCCAATGTTCTATATGAAGTTACACCCATAGTGTCCTACCTTATTTTTATTTAGTAATTATACCGTAAAATAGCTAGTTTTAAGTCTTGCAAGACCGCAACCATATTATGATTTACTAATTGGAGTGGCATAAAACTTACTAAATAGTTTATGCATCTTTCTATGGACTGAGTTTTTATAATCTGTATAATAATTATCATGCAATTCCAGAGTTAACCCTATTATATCAACTCCATCTTCTATCATATCATATTTATAATCATAAATTATAACTAAATAAGATGCATATGCTTTATTTTTAATTAACATAAAATTCCTATATTAAATATTTTACTTCCGATCTACTTCCACTTATATTCTCGTTTGGTAGAAAGTCAATTCTAGTTCCAGTTATGTTGAATATACCATCAACTACTGCATTTTGTCCATCACTAAGAGTTAATACAACTGATATGATATCGCCTCTTGGTATTCTAGTTAATTCCACATAATTTATGCTTCTTATTTCATCCCAATGTACAGTTAACAATGACTCTGTTTTTACTTTCGATTGATCTCCATAACCATTAACAGACATACTTCTGATTTTATTCCTGACACTTAAAACCATTTTAAGCTCCTGATACTATAATATGTACTTCTTGATCAGAAATGAATTTTAAGAACTGACCTTTCATTATTATTATTTTCGTATCTAAGAATAAAGTATCTTTAGGTTCTATTTGTGTGTCTAATATAGTTGCCTTGAAAGTTGTACCCTCCCAAAGTTCTAATACAATTCCATTATTTGTAACCATAGGATTGTGTATATTATACGACATAACCACTATTTCTTTATCTGATGCCGAAGCCATTCTTTGGGCATCAGTTCTATTATTAGCAGACCAGTTTCTCATAATATAATCCTTATGCCATAATTATAGCTTGAACTCTTGACCGTTCATCTATAATTTTTTCTAGATCAGGCATAAAATTCTTTATAACCATATCAGTAGCTACATCAAAGGGTACTGGAAATGAATGTTCCATTCTAATTGGATTAAACATCTTTAAACCATTAAACAATACTATAAATGGTTTATTCTGTTGGCGAAATGATACAGTCATGTTTAGCTCCTCTTGAAATAATACAATCTCCCTCTAATATTCTAATAACATTATTAGTTAAAGTATCTGTTAATTCTATTGTATAAAACCCTAACAATAAATCTGTGTGTTCCCTATTAGTTTTATATATCATATTAAATGTTTCACATGCTGGAATATCAAAAGATATAGCACCCTCAGGTGTAGCTGTACCTGTATAATTAAAATTTATAGTTCTATTACTATTAGGTGCTTTAAATATAGCTAGATGTATCTTAACTTCTTTATCAGCTAAACTAACTGTTGACATTTCTTCAAAAATAGAATTTATTTCTATTTGCATGTCTGGTGTTATAATATTAGCTAATAAATTCTCAAGAACTAATTTCATTAAATCTTGTTTTATATCAGTTCCTAAGATTAATTCTATTGCTGTTTTTGTTTCAGGTGTATATAAATCTTGATACATAGCTAAAAAGTCTAATAACATAGTTTTATACACAGTATCATCATATATATTTATTGAAAATAACCAGTTTGCACCTTGTTGAATAGTTATAACATTTTTTAAATTAGCCATTATCCTAATCCTACAAGTTTATATTGTTCTAACCACCCTTTTTCAATTATTTGAACAGTTAGTGATTTTTGTAAACCAACTTGTCTATAATATTTTCTTTTTTCAGTACCGCTTAACTCATAACCTCTACCTAATTTGGAAGCTAATCCAATCATTATAATTTCAGCTTGAATTAGTTGTCTAAATAATCTATCTTGTTCAAACTGTTCTTTTACTTCTAACATTTGGTAATCCTTTATATTCTATTAACATAGGTGATTTTATAAACATAGCTGGAGATACCTCTTGAGGTACAGTATTTTTAAATATTTCTATACCAACTGAAATGAGTCCAGCAAATACCAACTCACTACAAAAGTATTTATCACTTTGTTCAGTTACTTTTGATCTAGTTGCAAAACCAGCAAATCCTAAAAAGTCATATTTAAAACCTAACTTAGAATTCATAAATGCTTCAAAATTAATATATTGTTCTTCTGTAACTTCTAAGTATAATATATCAAAAGGAGTTTCGGGACTATGAGTATCGAAGAATAGACCATTTCTAACAGCTCCACCTTTTAACATTGGTTTGTGCCATGCTTCTATTACTTTTGGATTATTTAGGTTAATTTGTGACTCTGGTATATAAAAAGTATGAGTGTGTGGATCTCCCCATTGAAACCATTTTATAAATTTAGATATTAATGATTTACCTTTTGATGCACCGAAATATAGTTTCTTATTATTCATTTTATTACCTTTAAACTACTAATTGTGATTTTATTATAGTATACTCTATCCAAATAACTGTTTGAGCTTCTCCAGCTAATCTAATAGCCTCTTGAAATTGTAATTTATTTAGCATGTATACATCTCCATTAGCACCGATCCACATGTTAGTTGCAACATCATCAGGTAAACCAGTTACAGCTCTATTCATTCTGTTTTGTGCTGTTTCATCTCCATTTAAAATTGTTACTCCATCTGACAGAGTTATTATTATATTTGCTACAGCTTCAGCTCTTTCTCTATTTAGTCTATCTATTTCTTTATTGACAACATAATTAGATATTAATAAATCTGCTTCAATTTGAGTAATCCACCCATAAGCAATTGCATCTAACAATGGTACATCATATCTGATTGTTGTATTGATTTCTATTGTGTGTAATATGTAAATGTTATTATATTTGAAAATTTCCATTTTATATCCAGTGGTTTTATTGTATTTACTT
>ERZ889078.1103-NODE-1103-length-22285-cov-13.571165_pt1 | contig 22285 bp, 21 predicted proteins | sample MGYA00521266_ERZ889078 | MGnify/ENA primary metagenome ERZ889078 (study PRJEB32303, sample SAMEA104408618) | aquatic metagenome | biome: Brackish water; feature: Pelagic; material: water | place: Baltic Sea | collected 2014-06-16T06:34:00 | depth 76,534 m ...
TGCAGGACGTATCCTGTATCGGAGAGATCCAGGGCCTCGCGAACATTCTGCTCCACAAGAAGGATCGTCATCCCTTCTTTTTTCAGACGTCTGACCGTATCCAGTACCTCATCCACCAGGATAGGAGCAAGCCCAAGAGAAGGCTCATCCAGCATGAGAACCATCGGATTGGACATGAGCCCCCTCCCTATGGCTACCATCTGCTGCTCTCCTCCTGAAAGCGTGGATACCGCTTGAGCCTTACGTTCCTTTAACGTGGGAAAAAGATGAAAAACATACGCAAGATTATCCTCAAGTTTTTGTTTGTCTTTAAGGATAAAGCCACCTAAATGCAAGTTTTCTTCCACACTCAAAGGCCTGAAAAGCATTTTTTCTTCGGGCACATAGATAATCCCCATCCGAACAATATCTTCTGTGGGAAGCCTCTGGATTTCTTTTCCGCGGAAAAGGATTCTTCCTTCAAAGACTCTCTGTGATCCCATAATGGCTCTCAATAAAGTGGATTTTCCCGATCCATTGGAGCCTACGACACAAACGGTTTCTCCGGGACGTGCCTTCACAGACACACCATGGAGAACCGGCAGACCGGAGTAGCGAACCTTTATGTTATCAACTTCAAGAATGAATTCTCCCATATATGATCTTCAATCCTTTGCCAGTCCTTCTTTATGCTCTCTGGCATACCTTTCCCCTAAATAGGCCTTTATGACAAGCGGACTTTTCGAAATGGTCTCAGGATCACCTTCTGCTATTTTTTCTCCATAGTCCAGTACAATAAGCCTGTGGCTGACCTTCATGACCAATTCCATTACATGTTCAATCAAAATAACCGTGATACCCATCTGCTCATGGATATGCTTGATGCTGGCCATGATTCCCTCTATTTCGCTGGGGTTCAAACCTGCCGCAACCTCATCTAGAAGGAGGAGTTTGGGCCCGGAACCGATGGCCGTTGCCATGGTAACCCGTTTCTGGGCGGCCACGGGAAGTTCGTTCACGAGATAATCGGAAAGGTCCTCAATGGCCATATTTTTCAAAATTTCAATGGCGTTCGCCTTCGCCCGAGATCGGAAACGGGTTCTCATGAAACAGCCGACCATCACATTTTCCAACACCGTCAGATCACCTGCCGCAACATACACCTGAAAAGTCCTGCCCAATCCGTGGCGAGCCACCTCATGCGCCTTGAGCGCGGTAATATCCTCCCCATCGAAGATGATTCGACCGGAAGTACTGGTATGAAGGCCTGAAATACAGTTGAAAAGGGTGGTCTTTCCAGCCCCGTTCGGTCCGATCAAACCCACCAGCTCGTCCTGCTCAAGGGCAAAGGAAATGTTGTTATTCGCCCTGAGACCACCAAAAACCTTTGTCAGGTTATGGACTTCCAGGAATGCCATTAATTCCGTTTCCTCCGCCGAAGCTTTTCCACAATACCCCACACTCCTCGAGGTTCAAAGGCGGAAATGAGCATGATGATGATTGCATAAAGGATCAGATCAATACCTACCAGACCTGCCTGGGCGCCAAGCCATTCTTTCAGATAACTCTTGAGAGGGATCAGGATGCCCGCCCCGATGATCGGCCCCCAGAGGGAACCTGCTCCCCCAAGCATGGCCATCAGGGCAATCAGGATGGAGATATCGAGGCTCATGGTATCTTCAGGCTCTATGCTTTTGATGTAGCAGGCATGAAAAGAACCCACCATGCTGACAAAAGCCGTAGCGATGGCATAGGTCTTTATTTTCGCCCAGTGGACATTGATGCCCAGGGATCGCGCGACATCTTCATTGTCTTTGATGGAACGTAGCTGAAAACCCAATCTCGATTTGCGAAACCAGTTGATATACAGAATCCCGATGAAGAAAAAAAACAGAATAACATAGAAATAATAGATATCCTCCCTGAAAATAAGCCGCATGAAATCCGGGGGAGGATATTTAATGGGAGAAATTTCAAGTCCTCTGGCAGCTCCCACAAAGTCCCAGACTTCGAAGAGGTCCTTCAAGACCAGGGAGGTGGCAATGGTGGCAATGGCAAAGTAGTGCCCTTTCAGGCGAAACAGGGGATAACCGATAATAAAGGACCAGCCCACGGAGAGGCAAACACCTATGGGCATGGAGAACCAGAAAGGGATGTCCCAACGGATGAGCATAACGGCAGTGGTGTATGCGCCGATTCCCACATACTGGGCCTTGCCAAGGTCCACCTGCCCTCCATAGCCGCCAATGGTGTTCCAGCCCATGCCGTAAAGGGAAAACATGAGGAACTGGATCATGGTGGCCATGGCGAAAGACGAATGGGGAAAAATGGGGAAAACAATAAGACCGATGCTTACCGCGCCGGCCACAAACATGTCCACACGGGGGAAATCAGAAAAATCGAGGGCGTTTTTTATTGCTTCCATCCGAACAGCCCCCTTGGTCGCAGGACGACAATCACAAAATAGGCCACATACACCCACATGTATTTAAAGGAGGTCATGGGAACATTCATCATCCAGTCCGCATCGAATGTATAGGAGAAAAAATCCCAGAATCCGGGAATTTCCGTGATGATTCCTACCACCAGTCCAGCGAAAAATGCGCCCGGTATGCTGCCGAATCCGCCTAACGCAACAATGGCAAAAGCAATCATGGTGAAGAGGAGGCCGATGAAAGGATTGACCGACCAGAAGTTGACGAGAAGTGCCCCGGCGATCGTGACGGAAGCTCCGCCGACACCCCAGGCAAGGGCATTCATTCGTTCCGTTGGAATTCCCATATAGCGGGCGCCCTGCGCGTTCAAAGCGGTGGCTGTCAGTGCCTTGCCAATTTTCGTTCGGTTCATCAACAGCCAGACGCCCAAGAAAGCAGCAACAGACAGTCCGGCCGCTGCAAGCTTGGTGGCCGGAACAATGATTCCCATACCCACATCAAAACTCTTTCCGACCAGGATGCCGGAATGAACGGCCCTGTCTTCGGAGCCGAAAATGAGCAGCGCCAGGTTTCTGAGAAAAAGCATCAACCCGAAGGTCCCAAGCAATTGCGCCACCATGGGCCCTCTGAGAAGAAATTTTATGAATCCAAAATAGCAGATGACGCCCAGGAGGAAACCTACGACTGCAGCCACAGGCAGGGTGAAGAGCGGATCGATCCCTAAACCCTGGGCGGTGAGGAGACCGGTATACATGCCGATCATCAGGAATTCACCATGGGCGAAATTCACAATGTCCATCACCCCGAAAATGATAGTCAGCCCTAATGCGACAAGGGCGAGAATCATCCCGATGAGTAGCCCGGCAAAAATAGATCCTACGAGGATATCCATAATAAACCAGGAGCCTTGAAAGGACGTCCATCCCCCCTGACTACGATAGGGAAATGTTGAGGAGATGGACGTTTTGAGCCATTATTAAAATCCGGCAAATGGAAAAATCATATCAGCCGAAGATACGTCAAAGGGATAAACAATTTCCAGCCCTATATTTCCGTCTTTCCCCTTTTGATACTGGCCAATTAATCCGGAACCCAGGACGTTCTGTCCCAATTCATCGCCCGAAGTAGAAAATTTTATCCCCTGCCAGGGCACAACCAGCTCCTTGCCGGGGATATACAGAGAATTGGCAGCTGCCTGGATGGCATCGGGTTTTGTGGACCCGGCTTTTTCAAGTACGGCTACCCACGTCTGAAGACCGGTAAAGGCCCTTGCCGAAGCACCGCCCAGGTCGTTCCCTGTCTGTTTCTTATAAAGAGCGTTGACCTGGCCGGCCAGTTCCTTGATTTCAACCACTTTGGGGAGAAACACCGTCCGGGTCAATATGCCGTTGATACTGTCTCCAAGTGTTTCGCGGAATTCGGGTTTCTCAAATCCGGCATCCTGCCCCCAGATAATTTTGGGGCGGGCCTTCTGGGCATGAAGCGTCTTGACCATCAGGATGGCATCTGAAGTATACGAAGCAAAAAGCATCACGTCCGCCCTGGAGGCCTTGAGGGATCTGACTTCACTGGAAAGATCCGCCGATTTAGCTGCATAGAGAAGGGACTTTTTCAGATTGAATCCATATTCCTTGGAAAAATCCTGAATCAGTCCAGACACGTGGGAACCCCATTCCGTTTTTTCACACGCGGATGCCAGATTCATGATCTCTTCCTTCGGGACGGCGGCAACCCCCTTCACCTTTCCTTCTGTAAGGCCCACGAGTAATTCAAAAAGATCTTTGGTAAACCATTTGTCATGGGGAGTCGTTCGCCAGAACCATTTAAACCCTCTCTGGGTCAGGGAAGGAGAAGTGGAGGACCCGTTGATCATGGGGATGCCGTACTGTTCACACACCGCACTTACCGTTTTGGTCACCGAGCTGAAATAACACCCCAGAATTCCGTCTACCTTATCGTCCAGGATGAGCTTTTTAGCCTGGTCGGCGCCGATCGTGGGATTCCCCTCGTGGTCTTTGAAGATGAGCTTTATCTTTGCGCCTCCAAGGCTTTTCACCCCGCTGTTCTGGGCCATGGTCATGGGTAGATCAGGCATTACATTATTCGCGATTTCCGCCGCTAATTCCGCTCCGGCTCTGAGTTCCCGACCAGCCGCGGCAGCGCCTCCGGTAAGCGGATAAATGACACCGATTTTTATTTCCTCCACGGCCGTTGCGCCGGTCGGCGCCATGAGCCCCATCACTGCCAGTGCACCAAAAACAAACATCCAGATTTTCGAAAAGCTTTTCATACGGTACCCTCCTTTTGTTAAAGTAACGTCAGTCGATCATCCTTAAGATCCGAGACAAACATGTGTCCCGGCGCATGGGTAATCACCAGAGGCAGATCTGTAGAGGTCGCAGCCAGTGTAGAAGTGACTCCGCACGCCCAGAACACCGGTATCTCGCCCGGCAGAATACTGACAGGATCACCAAAATCGGGGGCATTCAGATCCTTGATGCCAATCTCTTCAGGCGATCCCATGTGGACAGGTGCCCCATGGGTCAAATGAAAGCGAGTGGTCACCTGGACGGCGCGAACCGCCTGATCGGGTTTCATCGGTCGCATACTGACGACCAGCGGGGAGGAAAAAGGACCAGCGGCACTGCATTCGCGGTTTGTGATGTACATGGAGACGTTCTTTCCTTCCTCAAGATTCCTCACTGGGACTCCGGCATTCAGAAGCGCATTCTCAAAAGAGAAACTGCACCCGAAAAGAAAACTGACCATTTTTTCATGCGCCACATCATATACCTGATCGGCCTCATTTTTGAACTTTCCTCTTTCAAAAATCCTGTAAAGAGGCAGATCCGTTCGAAGGTCAGCGCCCTGTGCGATGTTGGGTTCCCATATCCCGGGTTCCAGTACGTCCAGAATTGGGCACGGTTTGGGGTTACGAACGCAGAAGAGGAGGAAATGGAAGGCCGCATCCTCGGGAAGCATGACGAGATTCGCCTGCACATACCCTGGCGCCTCCCCGGAGGTTGGTTCTTTCCATCGGCCATCTCTGATCTTTTTCCGCAGGCGAGAGGACGTCAATTCAGAATTCATGGCTGGTTTCTCCACGGGTGTCTGTCTATATAAGTGCTTTAGACTTTTTATTCATCTTACTTGTATTACAATACCTTTTTTCGAATGTGATCGATCCCTTTTTCCATTCGTTGCAGGACCTTTTTACTTCCGAGGACGTCCATCACCTCAAAGAGTCCCGGGCTTGCTGTTTTTCCCGTTAAGACCATTCTGAGAGGCTGGGCAATATTCTTAAAGGGTATATCCTGCTCCTTCAGAAATCCCGCCAAGCACTCTTCAAGGGCGTTCTTTTCAAAGGTTGCAAGTGCGGTAAGTTTCGGGTACAAACCTTCAAGATAGGGCAGAATTTCGGGTTGCAGAAATTTCTTGTCTCCTTTTTCCTCAAACGTTATATTTTCCTCGAAAAAGAAACGCGCCGCTTCGGCCATTTCAACCAGGGTTTTACTTCTCATTTTCAGGAGGGATACCACTTCTTTCAGTTTTCCCGTATCCAGATCTTCAAAACCAATGCGTTGGAGAAAAAGTTCGAGTTCCCTGGCGAGAAAATCGTCTGAAGCCTCTCGTATATACTGTGCATTCAGGTCCAGAAGTTTCTCATAGTTGAAGACGCCGGCGGCTTTTCCAACGCTTTCCAAGGAGAATTTCTCCACGAGTTCATCCATGGTGAATTTTTCCTGGTCTCCATAAGACCATCCGAGGCGTACAAGTGCATTCAGCAGTGCATGGGGGAGATACCCCATTTCCCTGTATTCAAGCACAGACATGGCCCCGTGGCGTTTGCTTAACCGGGCTTTGTCAGGCCCTAAAATCATTGGGACGTGTGCGTAACGGGGAAGAGGTTCACCAATAGCGTGATAAATCTGGATCTGCCTCGGAGTATTGTTGACGTGGTCATCCCCTCTGATAATGACGTTTACCCCTAAGTCGATATCATCGGCGACCACAGCCAGGTGATAGGTGGGACTGCCGTTGGACCTGCGTATGATTAAATCATCCAGCTCCTCGTTGTCGAAACTGATGGGGCCTTTAATGAGATCTTGAAAGCGGGTTTTCCCGGTCAAAGGGGTTTTTAATCTGATCACGGAGCCTGGCTCAGGTCCCAGCCCAAGATTCCTGCATTTACCATCATATTTCGGTTTAAGTCCTTTTTTTTTCGCCTCTTCTCTTCGCGTATTCAGTTCCTCCTGAGAGCAGTGGCAGTGATAGGCCAGCCCCTTCTTCAGGAGTTTTTCAATGAAGGCGTTGTAAAGGTCGTACCTTTTCGACTGGAAGTAAGGTCCCTCGTCCCAGGTCAGTCCAAGCCATTCCATAGATTCGATGATTGCCTTTGTGGCCTCTTCTGATGATCTTTCTTCATCGGTGTCTTCGATACGAAGAATAAATTTCCCTCCGTTCTGTTTCGTGTAAAGCCAGTTGAAAAGCGCGGTTCTTGCGCCGCCTATGTGAAGGTATCCGGTGGGGCTCGGTGGAAAACGAGTTACGATATGTGTACTGTCCATGTATGAGAAAGCGACCTCCTCTTGTGAAATTCCTTGGATAGATGATCGTTGATTGAAGCAAACCTAAATTTTCAATATCAGGTTTCTGTCTCGATTTGACAGACCATTTTGCCGGCCATAGTCCTTAGTCGGGCGAATAAACCCAGTTGCAGCGTATGGGCATTGCATTCGGGGCATCGAATCTTGGATGGAGCAGTTCATGCTCCAGTCTCAACCAGTTATAGGCAGCTTTTACTTTTCTCAGTTTCCCGTCATCAGGGGGCCTGGAATGGGGCGTATAGCCATAATACGCTTCCAGAATTCCGATCTGAACATCATCAACTGTATAGAGGTAATCGGATTTCAGGAAGCCACCTATCACGTTCTTCTGCTCCGCAATGCACTGGACCAACTCATCGGAGAACTGGATCAGGAAAAACTTGGAAACCCCTCTCTCGGAATATCGGTACATGACTCTTGATTCCGAGCTGGACAAAAATACCGTTGAAACAAAGGGGAGTTGTTTTAATAACTGTGCGGCAATGAGCCCTGCGGTTCGACGGCCTCCGACGGAATGATGGCAGCCGTAATATTCAAACAATTTACTCTGCAGTATACGTCCCTCTTTATCTCCGTTCTCATAAAGATTAGATTGGATGTACCGAAGGGATTTTGCCAGACCCTGGGCGGCATCTGCAATGGGCCAGTCTATTTTCACGTGAAAATGTGTGAGGGAGTACCTGTTTTTTTTCTTTACGCCGGGATCTTGTTGAATGAGGAGGGCATAATCCACATCCAGAAGTTGGTCAATAAGATTGAAGAAATCCGGACTGTCAAAATGCCTCAGGTTTTGACGAAACTGCCTGTAAAGAGGGAATTCCGCAAGGTACTTCATGTTTTCTTTGATCACGCTGTTCTCTGGGAAAAAACGAATATAATTTTTCAGATGATCGCTAACGGTATCTTCACAGAAAATAACGAGGAATGTATTGAAATAGTCTGACTCTTTTTCCATTTTTTTTGATTTTGGCTTCAGTTCGGATTTTTCCACAAAATAGTATTCCGCGTTGTGCTCTCTGAATTTCAAAAAGGAATCAATCAGTGCGATTTTCATTAAGCGACGTTCCAGACTGTCTCTCAGAATCTCATAAATAGATCTTCTCAATTTTCCAAAGTAACTGAGGTGTTCCCTGTATTTCCACATAGTCTGTCAGCGCTCGGGTAGGAGAGAGTTTTGGTTCAGCAAAACATTCCAGGAAGTTAACAACATAAAGGCACCCCTTGGATGCCTGGTAAAGGGTTCATTTTCGTTGTCTGTCATTATTCAGTATATATAAAAATATCAATCAATTACTCAAAATGTCAACAAAAAAAATAATTTCGCGAGATGGTTTCCTTTTCTGGAACGGGCAGGAGGGGTTTCCTGGTTACCCATAACCATTTTCTGTTGAAAATCTCATAAGTGTAAATGGGAGGAGTTGCGAAAAGGTTTAAAGATGCTTATAACTCCAGGGAATTTATCTGTTAAGATTTCATAAAAGGCTGACGCCCGCCTGCCAAAGCCTGACGGGAAGAGAACTTCAGTATACGTTGTCAAATCCCCAATAGGCATGTTAGGTTTTCCTAGGGCAAAGGCATTGCGGGCAGGCCTGAATTCCGAATAACATGACGTTCCGTGTTCCGAACTCCGAGTTTCGCGTTTGGTCAAGGAGTTTACCTGTCAAGGTTTTATAAAAGGATGACGCCAATGAGAATTGCTGGATAAATATAAAAATTCTTGACAAATCGCCTGTTTTTTATGTAATCAATTTAATTGTTCGAAAAAGGTCAGGGTAGGCCTTTGAGTGGGCGAAGGTTGAATCAAATGATAGTTGATTTTACAGCGCTTTTACAGGGAACGCATCTGTTCACTGTCACGCTTACTCCCGTCTGGTGGCAGAGTAGAATCTCGGATCACCAGGTTATAGGCCTTGAAAAACCTGTTATTGCAGCATTAACTGTATGTAAAGACCAAACCGGTTATGTTCTTGATGGCTGCGTGTCAGGGTCTCTTTACGTAAAGTGCGGAAGGTGCCTTGAACCCTATGTTCATGAGCTCAAACCCGATTTCAGATTGGAGGTGTCGTTTTCATCGCCGCCTTCCTTTGATAATAAGGACGTAGAGCTTTTAGAGGAAAATTTCATTGCTGCTGCGGGAGACGAGGACAAGGTCGACCTGCAGGAACTGATCATGGAACAAATCTTGCTGTCCCTGCCCATCAAGCTTTTGTGCAGGGAGGAATGCCTGGGTCTCTGCTCCGAATGCGGAATGAATCTGAATAGAAAAAAATGTGATTGCCGAAGTCATAGCGGGCATCCAGCTTTTTTGAAGCTTAAAGAGTTGGAATTGCGTAAGGAATGATTTTTAATACTAATTTTAAACATGAACCGTCTGGTGGCCTCCGATTTTATCCTATGGCTGAGACGGTTGCGCGGAGTTCAATGTGAATTATGGCTGTACCTAAGAAAAAACGATCTAAGTCAAAACGCGGAAGTCGTCGTTCCCACGACTCCATTTCATTGACCAGTGCCGTATTGTGTCCACAGTGTCATGAACCTGTGCTCCCCCACCATGTGTGTCCTGCATGCGGGACCTACAAAGGTCAAACCATAATCAAGACAGAAGAGAGCTGACATGAACGTAGCCGTTGACGCCATGGGAGGTGATAATGCTCCCGAAGTGGTTGTTGAGGGCGCAGTCGGCGCTGTTTCTGAACTGGGCATCCCTGTCACCCTCGTAGGGCATCGGGAAATACTGGGAAAAATTCTCGACGCTTACAAGACATCGGATCTGATCTCCGTGCATCATTGCGAAGATATGGTGCATATGGATGAGACTCCGCTGAAAGCCGTTCGGCAAAAAAAAGATGCGTCTATCAGGGTGGCTTTCGATCTCGTAAAAAGCGGGGCCGCCGATGCGGTGGTCAGCGCGGGGAATAGCGGTGCGATTCTTGCTGCGGGAGTCCTCATCCTCGGACGTATTAAGGGTGTCGACAGGCCTGCCATCGCCGGCATTGTTCCCACTGAAAAGGGGCCTGCCGTTCTTATTGATGTGGGAGCGAATGTGGATTGCAGGCCTACTCATCTCTTGCAGTTCGGCGTTATGGCGCAGGCATTTGCAAATTCCTGCCTCGGAATTGAAAACCCCAGAATCGGCTTGCTCAGCATCGGCGAAGAAAAAAGCAAAGGCAATGAACAGGTGCGCCTGTCCCATCGGCTATTCAGAGAAAGTTCCTTGAATTTTGCCGGAAATGTTGAAGGCCGCGACCTCTTTAATGGGGATGTGGATGTAATTGTCTGCGACGGTTTTGTAGGAAATGTGGCACTGAAAGTTATCGAAGGAGTTGTCGAGGCCATCAGCAGGCACGTAAAACATGAACTTGAGACTCCTGAAACAGATCCATCCGATGCTTTGTTGTGCCAGAACCTGATTAATCGTTTCAAGAGAAAACTGGATTACGAAGAATATGGCGGAGCACCGCTACTCGGTATTAAGGGAGTGGGAATCGTTTGTCACGGCGGTTCTTCTTCCAAGGCCATAAAAAACGCTATCAGGGTAGCTGCACAATATGCAAGCAACCGCATCGTAGAGAAAATGAGTCTTGCACTGGGGGCAATTACAGAAGGGTAACAACAGGTATCAAAGGCTTTCCGTTTGAACTGTCCCCTTGTGGATTTTTTCAAATCTTTCTGTACTTCCAATGTTTTTTTAAATAAGAGGATATTTCATGAAGGATTCTCATTCAAGAGTTGTTGTTATAACTGGCGGTTCCAAAGGAATAGGACGTGCTGTAGCGAACAGATTTGCAGAAGAAAATGCAAGACTCATCCTGGTGCATTATGATGCGGATGATTCCGCTTCTCTGGAGACATTGAAGCAATTGTCTGAAAAAGGTGTCGAGGCAGTAAGTTATCGGGTAGATGTATCCTCTTTTAAAGCGGTCGAAGAGCTCTTCTCTGAAATCTATGCGAAATTTGAAAAAATAGACGTCCTTGTAAATAATGCCGGAATTACAAGAGATGCCCTGTTTATGCGCATGACTGAAGAAGCCTGGGATACGGTTTTAAATATCAATCTGAAGAGCGTTTTCAACTGCACCCAATCCGTCATTCGCGCCATGGTAAAACAACGGCAGGGAAGAATTGTCAACGTTTCCTCGGTGGTTGGTCAGATAGGGAATCCAGGCCAGGCAAATTATTCCGCTTCCAAGGCCGGCGTCATGGCTTTTACGAAGACCATTGCCAAAGAGGTAGCCCCCAGGGGAATCACGGTAAACGCGGTAGCACCGGGATTCATCCTGACGGAAATGACGGATATTCTTCCCGATAAAGTCAAGAATTATTTCATGCAGCAGATACCTTTTGGCAGAATGGGAAAGCCGGAGGAAGTGGCAGATGCAATCTATTGGTTGTGTTCTGAGCAATCAAGTTATATTACCGGACAGATCATTCACGTGAACGGCGGGATGTATATGTAATGGTGGTTGAATTTTTCAAATTTTGAGGGAGGTAACTGTTTATGTCGGGTATAGAGGAAAAGATCAAAAAGATTATTTGTGAGCAACTTGATGTTCCTGAAGAAGACGTGGTGATGGATGCTTCTTTTGTTGATGATCTGGGTGCTGATTCTCTGGATCAGGTTGAACTTATCATGGCGATGGAAGAGGAGTTTGATGTATCCATTCCTGATGAAGACGCGGAAAAGATAGCAACGGTTAAGGATGCTGTGAATTATGTAATGAATGCGATTGGTAAATGATCGCCTTTACAAGTCGTACGTAACGATTTCACCTGTAGCAGTTTTCATGCCCGAAGATTTTTTTCTGCCATGGGCAAATGCAGTCCTGGCCTTACGGAAGGGAAAATAAGATGACGAGAAGGGTTGTTGTGACAGGCCTGGGGATGGTAACGCCTCTCGGGACCGGCGTCGAGAAAAACTGGGATGCCGCCTGCTCCGGAAAATCCGGAATAGGCCACATCACTCGGTTTGACACCTCGGATTTTGCCTCTCAAATCGCCGGGGAAGTCACCGATTTCAAGGCAAGCGACTTTCTGGATAAGCAACAGATCAGGCGTTTTGATATCTTTATCCATTACGCGGTTGCTTCCGCAAAAATGGCGGTAGAGCATTCCGGATTGAAGATAGGCCAGAAGAACGGGCACCGGGTTGGCTGTGTTACGGGCAGTGGTCTGGGCGGGCTCGGTATGCTTGAATATTATCATTCGGTGCTCCTGGAAAAAGGGGCAAAGAGAGTCAGCCCGTTTTTTATTCCGGGAATCATTGCCAATATGGTTCCAGGACAGATCGCCATTGAGTTTGGGGCCAGAGGGCCCAATCTGGCCATCTCCACTGCCTGTGCGGCGAGTTCCCATGCCATCGGGGAGGCCTTTCGGTTGATTCGAGAAGGCATTTCCGACGCGATTATCACGGGGGGTGCGGAGGCGGTAATTACGCCACTGGCAGTCGGCGGTTTCTGTTCCATGCGGGCTCTTTCCACGAGGAATGATGAACCAGAAAAAGCATCCAGGCCTTTTGAACTGAATCGTGACGGGTTTGTGATCGGGGAGGGCTCCGGGATCTTGATCCTTGAAGAACTTGAGCATGCTCTGGAAAGAGGTGCGAAAATTGTCGGAGAAGTCATCGGCTATGGGCTGAGTGGCGATGCCTATCATGTTTCGGCTCCCGAACCTGATGGTGTCGGCGCTGTTGCCTGTATGCGGGGAGCCATTTCTTATGCCGGAATCGAACCTGGGGATGTGGATTATATTAATGCCCATGGCACCTCCACCAAGCTGAACGACCTTTCAGAAAACAATGCCATTAAAATAGTATTCGGGGATCATGCCCGGAAATTAGCCATAAGTTCGACAAAATCAATGACCGGCCATCTCCTTGGCGGCGCCGGAGGAATTGAGGCAATCTATGCCTTACTCACCATCAAACATGGTATTATCCCTCCAACCATAAACTATGAAATCCCTGATCCTGAATGCGATCTGGACTATGTCCCCAATGTTGCCAGAAAAGCAAAAGTTGTAACGGCCATGTCCAATTCATTTGGATTTGGAGGAACAAATGCTTCTCTGATTTTCAAGGCCTATGACGCAAGCTGATCGTATCCTATTTTCTCCTCTTTGACGGTGGAAAAATCATGAAGATTATTATTGGCTCCGACCACGGGGGTTTTGAACTAAAAGAAGAATGCAGGGCGCATCTTAAGGACAGAGGGATTTCAGGGGTTCACGATGCTGGAGTATTCTGTCGTGATTCATTCGACTACCCGAAAATCGCACATAAAGTAGCCCGGGCTGTAGCGAGTGGAGAATTTGAACGCGGAATACTCATTTGTGGAACAGGAATCGGAATGAGTCTTGTGGCAAACCGTTATAAGGGAGTGCGCGCTGCCCTGTGCCACAACCTTTTCACCGCTCGCCTCAGCAGACAACACAATGATGCGAATATACTCGTCATGGGGGGAAGAGTAATCGGGGGCGCACTTGCCCTGGAAATGGTGGATCTTTTTCTCCAGACTCCTTTTGATGGGGGGCGACATAAACTGAGGGTTGATCAAATTGACCAAAAGCAAACGAATAAATAACCGAGATCTGAAACAGGAAGATCCACAGATCTACGATACCATTCAGAAAGAGATCCTGAGAGAAAAGCGAAATATAGTACTGATTGCATCGGAGAACTACGCAAGCCGGGCCGTAATTGAAGCTCAGGCCAGTGTAATGACCAATAAGTATGCGGAAGGATATCCTGGTGCGAGATATTATGGCGGATGTGAATTTGTTGACATGGCCGAGACACTGGCCATAGATCGTGTCAAGAAATTATTTGGGTCGGAATACGCCAATGTCCAGCCCCATTCCGGCAGCCAGGCCAATATGGCTGTGTATTTTTCTTTCCTCGATCCGGGGGATGTCATATTGGGAATGGATCTCTCTCATGGCGGGCATTTGACCCACGGGAGCCCTGCGAATTTTTCTGGAAAACTTTTCAAGACCGTTTTCTACGGTGTGCATCCGGAAACCGAGCAGATTGATTATGATCAGGTGGCCGATCTGGCAAGGAAAAATAAGCCAAAAATGATCGTTGCCGGGGCCAGCGCCTATCCGCGCTTGATCGATTTTTTAAAGTTCAGGGAAATCGCCAGTGAAAACGGGGCCTATTTAATGGTCGACATGGCCCACATAGCGGGGCTTGTAGCTGCGGGTTTACATCCTACGCCCGTGGGAGTGGCGGATTTCGTCACCTCAACAACCCACAAAACGCTCAGGGGTCCCAGGGGGGGGCTGATCCTGGCTCCGGAAAAATATGGGAAAAAACTCAACAGGGGCATTTTCCCGGGAATTCAGGGAGGCCCTCTCATGCACGTTATTGCTGCCAAGGCAGTGGCGTTTGGGGAGGCCCTGCACAAAGATTTCATAGAATACCAGAAGCAGGTGCTTCTTAATGCGCAGGTGCTTGCGGAAAAGTTGAAAGAATATGGATTCGACCTGGTTTCGGGAGGAACCGACAACCATCTGCTTCTGATCAATCTTACCGAAAAAGGGATTACAGGTATTGATGCCGAAAACAGCCTGGTACGTTCTGGAATCGTGGTAAACAAAAACACCATTCCATTTGACAAAAGGGGACCACAGGTAACCAGCGGGTTGCGACTTGGGACACCGGCTTTGACAACCCGCGGAATGAAAGAACCGGAGATCAGAGAGATTGCCGGCCTCATTCGAGACGTATTGCAGGATCCCGGATCAGAAACCGTCAGGGATCGTGTACGCGATAAAGTCTTGGAACTCTGCGACAGCTTCCCTATCTATCCGCAACTCTTACCGGGGATCTGAATTGGTAAGACCATCCTGGAACGAATATTTCATGGCACTGGCTGAGATGGTGGCAAACAGATCCACCTGTATCAGGCGATCCGTAGGCGCTCTGATTGTAAAGGAAAGGCGTATTTTAGGGACCGGGTACAACGGAGCTCCGGCAGGCCTCAGGCACTGTGACGAAACCGGCTGTATCAGAGAGAATTCATCGATTCCATCGGGTACCAGGCATGAACTGTGCCGGGGACTTCACGCGGAACAGAACGCCATTATTCAAGCTGCCTATTATGGCATATCGATCAAGGATTCGACTCTTTACTGCACCAATAAGCCCTGTGTTATCTGTTCAAAGATGCTGATTAATGCAGGGATACGGAAAATATTATACAAAGATGGATATGATGATGTGCTGGCGGAGGAAATGTTAACCGAGGCAGGTGTTCAGATCGAGAGGTTTGTCCCATGAAATGTCCTTTCTGTACCAAGATTGACAACAAGGTGATTGATTCCAGATTGAGCAAGGATGGTAGAACAATCCGGAGAAGAAGAGAATGCCTCGGATGCGAAAGAAGATTTACCACCTATGAGAAGCTCGAAGATGTTCTCCCTCTCGTTGTCAAAAAAGATGGTCGGCGTGAGCCTTTTAATCGTCATAAGATTATTTCAGGGATACGGATGGCTTGTCAGAAAAGGCCTGTAAGCGCTTCCAGGATTGAGGAATTTGCCGACAGTATGGAATCCCACTTTCAGGATCTTGGCAAGAAGGAGATCGACAGTTCCGAGGTAGGAGAAATGGTCATAAATACGCTTCGAGAGTGGGATGAAGTGGCCTATGTAAGATTTGCTTCTGTGTACAGACAGTTCAAGGATATCAAAGAGTTTATGGCAGAACTTGAAGATATACTTAAAGCCAGACAGGAACATCGGGAAGAGAATTAAGGTGGGCGGCTTGCATGGTCGATACCGATTTAAAATATATGAAACTTGCCCTGACCGAAGCCAGAAAAGGCGCCGGTCGCACTTCTCCAAACCCCGCGGTAGGCGCTTTGATTGTGAAAGATGACCGTATCCTGTCCCGGGGATATCACCGAAGGGCGGGCCAGCCCCATGCTGAAGTGGAAGCCCTTGAGAAGATTGGTCGTTCCTGCCCTGGAGCCACCCTGTACGTTACCCTTGAACCATGTAATCATTACGGAAAGACTCCCCCCTGCACAGAGTCCATTCTCAGAGCCCAAATTGCGAGAGTGGTTGTAGGCGCCATGGATCCGAATCCGGGCGTCAGAGGGGGCGGATGCAGATTCTTAGCGGAAAACGGTCTTGAAGTAAGAAGTGGTGTCCTGGAAAAGGCCTGCCGACTTCTCAATGAGGATTTTTTTACCTTTATAACGACCGGAAGGCCTTTTGTGATTGCCAAATCCGCGCAGACCCTGGATGGTTTTACTGCCACGTCTCTGAAGGACTCCAGATGGGTTACCAACGAAAAGTCACGGCGTTTCGTCCATCGACTGAGAGATCGTGTGGATGCCGTCATGGTTGGTGTGGGAACGATTGTTGCGGACAACCCGTCTCTTACCACACGATTGAAAAACAGAAAGGGAAAAAATCCTCTTAGGGTTGTTCTTGACACCCACTTGAGAACGCCTGTTGATGCCCGGATTCTCAACGATGAATTTCCTAAAAAAACCCTGCTCGTTGTCGGTGAAAAAGTAGCCCGTGAAAAGCTTGATCAGATCAGGGAGAGAGGAATACCCGTCCTCCTGTGTCCAACGAAGGACGGACGTCTGGAACTGCAAAATCTGATGGATAAGCTGGGTCGGATGGCTATCATGAGTCTCCTCGTGGAAGGCGGCTCACTCGTTCTGGGTTCCATGATCCGGGAAGGACTTGTGGATAAATTTCACGTATTCAAGGCGCCCAAGATTCTTGGAGGAAATGATGGCATTCCTATGGCGAGTGGTCCCGGTGTAAAATATATGCGGGACTGCACAACCCTTGAAAACGTGGAATACAAGAAATTTGGAGAGGACATGCTCGTTACGGGTTACCCGGTCTACTTTCGGGGAGATCGGTAATGATTTTTTCCCAGAGGTTTGAAAGGGCAGGGCCTGCTTCTTTCGATGCTTCCACAACCTCCTCTATCGTTGTCTTCCCCATGCAATCCGGAATGTTCACATTGGTAATGACCGCGATGGCAAGTGTTTTCAGGCCGCAATGAGCAGCCACAATGGCCTGTGAGACGGTTGACATTCCCACGGCATCGGCTCCGATCATCCTGAGAAAGCGGGTTTCTGCCGGCGTTTCGAGGGATGGCCCGGAAACTCCCACATAGACCCCCTCCCTGATGAAAAGGCCCGATTGCATCGCTTTTTCTCTCGCCAGTGCGACCAGTTCCGGGGCATATACCTGACTCATGTCCGGAAAGCGTGGACCAAATTCCGCCAGGTTGGGACCAGTCAGCGGGTTGACGCCTTTCAGGTTGATATGGTCGGTGATAATCATCAGATTTCCTTTTTCAAACGCAGGGTTCAATCCTCCGGCAGCACTGGACATAAGAAAAAATTTAATGCCAAGCCTGGCCATGACGCGTACGGGAAATGTGACCTCCTGAGGTGTGTACCCTTCATAGAGATGGAAACGTCCCTCCAGCGCTACTATGGACCTGTTTCCGAACGTTCCCGCCACAAGGGTGCCTTTGTGTCCTTCCACAGTCGATTTGGGGAAATGGGGTATTTCTTCGTAGGGCAGTCTGAAATCGGGCACGACACTTTCCGTGACAGAGCCGAGCCCGGTACCGGTTATCATTCCCACTTCCGGTAACTCGCCCATCCTTGAAGCAAGAAAATCAGCGGTTTCTTTTATTTTCGAAAACATCATGTTATTCCTTAATCACTGTTAATAAATACCTTGGATAATACATTAAAAAGATAAAATATCCCACATTTTGAAAACATTGTGACTTACTGAATAAAGGATATCAACTATAGCACTTTTTTCTCTAAAAATCTCATGTTTTCATGAAGGGTCGGCAATTCTCATTATGGGTCTGAGGCATGGAGGAACTGCCATCACCCCAATTGCGGCGGACACTTTTTACCCTTGACCTGAACCGCACACTACGGTAATAATATAAAGTTTTTAGCTTGATTAGAACATCTGAAGCCGGGGGAGGAGTTGATCATTCATTATGAAAATTGATCTGCATATTCACTCAAAAGATTGTTCGGACGGAAAGATGTCCCTGTCGCGGATATTTGTCGAGGCCGATAAAAGAGATATTGGGCTCATCTCCATTACTGACCATGATAATATCCAATGCCAGAAATCTGCCAGGGCCCTGGCATGGGAACACGGCATCGATTATCTGCCAGGTGTGGAATTGAATATTTCTTTTTCCCATCCTGATTACAGGAAAGGAAAAGCCGCGTCCCTGGATGTTCTTGGCTATGGATATGACATATATAACAAAGAGATAAACGACAAACTTAAAACACTACAGGAATATCGAAGGAGCAGGGCGGAAGAGATTCTTGAAAAGATAAATCAAGCGTTTGCAGGAAATGGGCTAAAGACATTTACAAACCGGGATATGGAAGCGATCGAAGAGAGGGTGGAAGGCTCTATCGGCAGACCCCATATAGCTGCTTACATGGTTGAAAAAGGGATTGTCTCCAGCAGACAGGAAGCATTTGATCTTTATCTTGTTAAATGCAACGTTCCAAAAATGCCTCTTTCACTGGAGGAAGCGTCCCATCTCATCAGAGGGGCGGGGGGGAAGTTGTTTTTGGCCCACCCCAATGATCCAAACGGTACGTCTCTCAGGGCCTTTACCCTTGATCTCGAAGAACAGCAGGGCATCATAAAGGAGACAATGCTTCCCCATCTGGACGGTATTGAATGCTGGCACTCCAGACATACAGAAGAAACCGTGACTTCCTACAGGGTATTTGCGGAAAATGAAAAGCTCCTGATCTCAGGGGGATCTGACTGCCACCAGGATCCCATCGTTATGGGAGAAGTGGATATTCCATTTTGGGTGGCGGAACAGTTTACTCTGGAAAGGTAGAAGACAGTGCTTGAAAACGAATTGATCAACGATCTTCAAGATCCCGCATCCCTTCCCGAACCCACCAAGCGTGTGTCCGTCGTGCAAACCCATATCTCCATCGTGCTTATCGCCGATGACTTCGTGTATAAAATAAAAAAACCGATGAATTTCGGTTTTCTCGATTTCTCAACCCTTGAAAAAAGGGAGTTTTTCTGTCGGCAGGAGGTGGAACTGAACAGAAGACTTTCCAGGGGCATATACCTGGACGTCCTGCCCGTGAAGAGGGCAGCAGGGAAATATACGCTCATCCCCGTACCAGGGGATGCTGTGGAATATGCCGTCAAAATGAAACGAATTCCAGAATCGTATCTGATGAAAACCGTATTTGAAAAGGGACTGATCACCCATCGACATCTTGAGGAAATCGCCTCTGTTCTGGCGGAATTCCACGGGGTGGCTTTGCGAAATGAAGAGATCGAACAATTCGGGTTTCCGGAACGATTCAAGGTGAATACAGACGAAAATTTCGATCAGGTTAAAAAATATATCGGGAAAACCATCTCAAGAAACGCTTTTGAACAGATATCGCAATGGACGGATATTTTTTACAGGAACAACAACGCTCTCTTTCACGAAAGGATACGCAGGGGAAGGATCAGAGATTGTCATGGAGATCTTCACATGGAGCATATATGCCTGATGGAGGGGCTTCCGATCATCGATTGCATAGAGTTCAATGAGCGTTTTCGTTATGGTGATACGGTAGCGGACATTGCGTTTCTGCTGATGGACCTGGAGTATCATGGAGGAGGCGATCTTGCCCAGACCCTCTGGACGGCTTACAAAAGTCTGGCAGGGGAGGGCGGAGTGGACCGCCTGCTTGTTTTTTACAAGGTGTACAGAGCGTTCGTACGGGGTAAGGTGAACAGTTTTCAACTGGATGATCCATCCATAGACAGCCGGGAAAAATCTGCAGCGGTAGAGAGGGCACAGAAATATTTTGAACTGGCCCGAACGTATGTTCAAGAAGGAGAATGCTTATGAAAGAACCTTTTGTCGATTTTATGCGTGAGGAACTGGGACCTGAAACGGTATTAATAGCCTGCGGACTGCCCGCATCTTATAAGACGGAAACAACAGAAGTGATTGCGGACTTGAAGGGATACAGGATACTCAGGTCTGATCTGATCCGCCTTGAAGTGTTGAAAGGCGAAGATATTTTTGATGAAAAAGTTGCTGCCAATATGAACAAACGAACGCTCGTGTACGATGAAATGTTCAAAATGGCTGATGAACTGGCTGGGAAAGGGCAGGGCATTATCCTGGATGCCACTTTTGTGACCCAGGGTCTGAGGAGGAGGGCCGCGGAAGTCGCCGCCAGATACGGTAAGACGTTTGTTATCCAGCAGACCTGGTGCCCGAAAGAGGTTTCGCTCAGGAGGATATCCCAGAGGACCAAGGAAAATTACGAATCCAATGCCCTGACCGAACAGGCATATACCAACAACGTGAAGAAATTCGAGCCCGTTGACCTGCAGGAACTCAAGACCCTTTTTCCCGACCTCAACATTTTGCACCTTGTTGTAGACACCTCATCAGACCGTACGGAAGAATGGTTTGTCATCGAGAAAGTCACGCAATAGGACAAAAAGATATGGACACACTGAAAAAGAGAGTCCTTGCTGCGAAAAGGGAAATTCCATCTGATCTGGTCCTTAAGGGCGGCAACGTCGTGAATGTCTTTTCCGCGAGGATCGAAAAAGCGGACGTGGCCATATGTGATGGGATCATTGCTGGAATAGGTCCTGCGTACCATGGAAAAGAAGAAGTGGACGTTCAGGGTAAGTGGATTACTCCGGGATTAATTGACGGACACATCCATGTGGAAAGCAGCATGCTGGTTCCTTCTGAACTTGCCCGAGCGCTACTGATCCACGGAACGACCACCATTGTTTCCGACCCGCACGAAATTGCCAATGTTCACGGAATTGATGGCATCCGCTTCATGATCGAAAATTCCGAGTCTATTCCTTTCGACATCTATTTCATGGCCCCCTCGTGTGTTCCCGCCACCCATCTGGAAACATCAGGCGCTGACTTGAAGGCAAGCGATCTTGCCGGGTTGAAAGATGAGCCCCGCATTCTGGGTCTTGCTGAGGTCATGAATTTCCCCGGAGTGATTTCAGGGAACGATCAGATCCTGGAAAAGATCCGGATTTTCGCGGATCGGGTCATTGACGGCCATTCCCCGCTTCTGAGCGGTTATGACCTGCAGGCCTATCTGTCTGCGGGCATCGGCTCGGATCACGAATCCATGAAGCTGGCGGAAGCTCTGGAAAAGATGGAAGGCGGCATGATGGTTATGATTCGGGAAGGAACCTCCGCAAAAAACCTGAAGGACCTGCTGCCCCTGGTCAATGAGAGGAACCAGAGTCGTTTCTGTTTCGTATCTGATGATCTGCATGCGGAAGATATCCATTCCAGAGGGCACCTGGATTTTGTTCTGAGAAAATCTGTCCAATTAGGGCTTGATCCGGTTACCGCCCTCCGGCTCGCCACCATCAATCCCGCGAACTATTTTCGATTGTACAAGAAAGGCGCCCTCGCGCCGGGATGGCAGGCGGATATTGTTGTTCTGAACGATCTGACAGCTTTTGAAGTAGATACCGTTTATAAAAATGGGAAGCCTGTCGTTCAAAGGGGAGAACTGATCGATTTTCCGAGCGGGGTGCCTACGTATCCGAACCACCTTTCCAGGTCCATGAATATGGCTGAAGTTACGCCTGAAAGTTTCGCCATTGCACATCCGGGGGGGATGGCGCGCGTCATTAACCTCATCCCCGATCAGATTGTAACGGTCATGTCCCATGAGTCTGTTCAAGCCGAGAAGGGATGGTTTCAGACGGATACCGTGTCGGACATCCTGAAAATGGCTGTTGTGGAGAGGCACAAGGGCACCGGCAATATCGGCCATGGACTTGTCAGGGGTTTCGGATTAAAAATGGGGGCTATCGCCTCATCTGTGGCCCACGATTCCCATAATATTATCGTGGTGGGGGTCGATGACGTTGCCATTTGTGGGGCTGTTCAAGCGGTAAGTGACATGGGGGGCGGAATTGCCGTTTTTTCTGGAAATCGCCTCCTTGCGTCAGTACCCTTGGATATAGCGGGGCTCATGTCTGTGAAACCGTTACAGACTGTTGTGGAGCAACTTGAAAAGGCGAAAGGGATGGCACGAGAGCTGGGCTGTGGTATCCACGATCCTTTTATGGCACTTTCCTTTCTTGCCCTTCCTGTAATCCCTGAATTAAAACTTACCGATAGGGGGCTGGTTGATGTGAACCGGTTTGAAATTGTCCCCCTGTTTATGGAACAGAGGATTCAGAAGACAGTAGTCAGAAGCCAGA
>ERZ889078.1104-NODE-1104-length-22250-cov-16.482586_pt1 | contig 22250 bp, 25 predicted proteins | sample MGYA00521266_ERZ889078 | MGnify/ENA primary metagenome ERZ889078 (study PRJEB32303, sample SAMEA104408618) | aquatic metagenome | biome: Brackish water; feature: Pelagic; material: water | place: Baltic Sea | collected 2014-06-16T06:34:00 | depth 76,534 m ...
TGTAAGCGACCTGCATGTGTGCGCGTCTGTTTCCATCACTCCAGTACTCCAACACTCCATCATCCCGTGAACGGTTACGTGAACCCCCTGGTTATAAATTCTGAAAACCTGATAAATTAAAATCGGTGGAAAAAGACTCATGGTTTCCTTCCAGTCTGCGAAAGATGAAATCAAGCGGAGCGCTGACATTGTAGAAGTGATTGGTCAGTTTGTTCAGCTGAAAAAGGCCGGAAAGAATTTCATGGGGCTTTGCCCTTTTCATGGCGAGAAAGATCCTTCGTTTACCGTCAGTCAGGATAGACAGATGTTTCACTGTTTTGGCTGTAAGAAGGGAGGGGACCTGTTCGATTTTTGGATGGCCTATCACAATTTTACCTTTCCCGAGGCACTGAAAGATCTGGCGGAAAGGTATCATGTGACCATATCCGGAGATTTCTCCGCGTCTGAGGAAAAAAAGAAAAGTGATTTACGGGAAAGCCTATTTGAAATGAACGATATGGCTGCAACCTTTTTCCAGAAAGTACTGAATCATGAACAGGCGGGAAAAGTGGCAGCGGATTATTTTAGAAGCCGAGGGATTTCAAAGGAAATTATTGCGGAATTCAGGCTCGGATATTCCCCGGACAAATGGGATGGACTTACCCGCTATCTGATGAGTAATAATGCAGACCCCTCGCATGCCGTCCAGGCCGGGTTGATTATCCCAAAGAAAAACGGAGGCCATTATGATCGTTTCCGGGGTCGAATCATGTTTCCCATTTCGAACCTGAGAGAAAGGATTATTGGGTTCGGGGGACGGGTTCTCGACGACGGAATGCCAAAATATTTGAATACGCCTGAAACTCCGATTTTCCACAAGGGTGAGTTTCCCTATGGCCTGGATTCCTCTTTCAGAAGCATCAGAGAGAAGGGACGCGCCATTATTGTTGAGGGCTATATGGATCTGCTGGCATTGAAAGAGAAAGGCCTGGATGAGGTCGTGGCTACTCTTGGAACCGCCATGACGGAAGATCATATTCGCAAAATCAAAGGGTATGCCCGGGAGGCTGTTGTTGTTTTTGATTCAGATGAGGCGGGAAAGTCGGCAGCCATGCGGACGCTGCCCATTTTTTTGAATGAAGGCCTTTCAGCAAAAGCCGTTGTTCTGCCTGAAGGGCATGATCCGGACACTTACGTAAAGCAGAACGGTCTTGCCGCATTTGAGAAATTGGTCGAAAAGGCCGATCCCATATTCGACTTCTATCTGAACAGAAGTCTGTCCTTGAACACAGAGGATGTGGAGGGAAAGGTAAATGCCATGAAAGAGATCCTTCCGGTTCTTGCGGAACTTCGAAATATGGCCCAATGTTCTTTATATGTGCGGGGTCTTGCAGAGCGGATCGGTATCAGGGAAGATGTGGTGTTGACAGAACTGGCCTCTTTCAGAAAAAGCCGATCGGCAGATGAACTTGGAAGAGCTTTAAGGGAAAAGATATCCGTATCGAGGCCGAAAAGCACGGTCTGTGATTCCCAATTGCTTAATCTCATGGTTCATCATCCTGAAACCATTAGTCAGCTTTATGATTCGGAATGCATGGACCTGCTTTCGGATCCTGGAATGAAAGAAATTGTCCGTGTAATTCTTCATGAACATAGACGTACGGGGGGCTTTTCTCCTGACGATTTTAAAGAAAGTCTCAATACTGAAGTGCAGGGAGTTTTAAGGGAGATGCTGGTTTCCGAATCTATCTATTCGGATGGGGAGATAGATCAGGCGGTCAGTGAAATGAAGAGCAAGGCATATGAAAAAAAACTGTCAAGATCATTCAGGGAAGCTGTTGGGGATCCTGCAGAACTGAACCGGCTTTTGAAACTAAAGGCACAAGGCCCCCCTGGTCAATGATATACGAGTCTTTGGAGGTAATGGTTTATGAACAAGAAGAGCGATATGATCAACTTGAAGCGATTGATAGATAGCGGCAAGAGAAAAGGCTATATTACTTTTGATGAGCTGAACAACGATTTGTCCGAAGAAATGATATCGTCTGAAGATCATATCGATGACATCATGATCATGTTTGAAGAACTGGACATCCTGGTCATTGATGAAGATGCGAAAGAAAAGGTTGAGAAATCCGGCGCAAACAAGAAAGAAACCTTCATCCTGGAGGAAAAGGAAAATGTTGCGCTGGACAGTGCCAATGAGGCATCCAGGATTTCTGACCCCGTAAAAATGTATCTGAAGGAAATGGGGCGCATTTCTCTTCTCACAAGAGAGGGAGAGGTGGAGATTGCCAAGAGGATTGAATTCGGGGAGACGGAAGCGCTGCACACTCTGCTGTTCTGTTGCGTGGGCGTGGAACATATCATTGAGTTGGGCGAGAAGCTGAAACTGGGAGAGGTTAAGCTTAAGGAAGTTATCAATGATCTGGATGAAGATGAAGCCTGCAATGATATCGGAGAAAGAAGAGAATTCCTTCTTACCCTGATAGACCAAATCTGTGAAACCAGTGCGGTCTTGCAGAAGAAGCGATTCGATATGAATGTCAGGAAGTGCCCTGAAAACAGGAGAAAGGAACTCCAGGCGGAGATCAAGAAAGATCAGGAAAAAATCGTACAACTTGTCAATTCGTTCAGCCTTGAAAAAAGACAACTTGAGTTGATGGTCGAAAGATTCAGGGATGTGATTACGGAGCTTGAAAGGGCCGAAAAAACTATCTCGGACTGTATGATGCTGTTGGGTGGCAAATCTATTGCCTATCTGAATAATTGTCTGGAGGAAATTCCGGATACTGTTTCCGATGATCAATTTATTGAACAGGTGAAAATGTGCAAAGGGGATCTCTGTGTACTGAAAGACAGGGCTATCCGTTCTCAGGATGCCATAAAGCAGATAAAGAAAAGAACCAGTATGACGCCGAGGCAGCTCAAACAAAAACTCAGGAGAGTTGAACGGTGTCTCCAAAAGGCAAATCAAGCGAAAGCCGATCTGATTCAGGCAAATCTGCGGCTGGTTGTGAGCATTGCAAAAAAATATACGAACAGGGGACTCATGTTTCTTGATCTGATTCAGGAAGGCAATATAGGTCTCATGAAAGCTGTGGATAAGTTTGAGTACCAGCGAGGATACAAATTCAGTACGTATGCCACCTGGTGGATAAGGCAGGCCATTACGAGAGCGATTGCTGATCAGGCGAGAACGATCAGGATTCCTGTGCATATGATTGAGACGATTAATAAACTCATGAGAACTTCCAGATACCTTGTCCAGGAGCATGGGCGTGAGCCTACCCCGGAAGAAATTGCACAGAAGATGGAATTTCCCCTTGAAAAGGTCCGAAAGGTCTTGAAAATTGCCAAAGAGCCCATTTCTCTGGAAACGCCAATCGGCGAGGAAGAGGACAGCCACTTAGGTGATTTCATAGAGGACAAAAATACCCTTTCTCCCGGGGATGCGGTCATCAATTTCGGGCTGGCTGAGCAGACAAGAAAGGTGCTTACCTCCCTCACGCCAAGGGAGGAAAAGGTCCTGAGAATGAGATTCGGCATTGGTGAAAAGGCTGACCATACCCTGGAAGAGGTCGGTCGCGATTTCAGTGTTACCAGAGAACGTATCAGACAGATAGAGGCAAAGGCACTTCGGAAGCTTCGGCATCCCAGTAGAAGCAGGAAGCTGAAGAGTTTCATGGAAAGTTAGTTGTCCAGGTAGATCGGTCTCATGTTTTTCCTTGACAAATTCTTTATTGTTTCGCATTCTGACCTGTCAGTAACAGGTGCTTTAGAGGGGCCCATAGCTCAGCTGGAAGAGCCACCGGCTCATAACCGGTCGGTCCCAGGTTCGAACCCTGGTGGGCCCACCATGTTGCATACGGTGATGTTTCTGGATTTCAAAAAGCACGACCCGAGAAGTGGAAAGTATACGGTGAGAAAGGGTGTATCCGCGGAGGGTATGCCCTTCACTTTTTCGAGCGGACCCTCACCTTCCCCTGCAAGATACAAGGGTAAGGAACCATGGCGCCGACCTTAAACGATATTTTGAATCTGCTGGAATCTGTTTCGCCTGCCGGTCTTGCAGAACCTTGGGACAACCCGGGTCTTCAGGTGGGGTTTCCCTTGCAGAAAATCGGAACAATTTTCACATCGCTGGATCCAACGCCAGGGGCACTGCAACGAGCTCTTGATGCGCACGCTCAAATGCTGCTTACCCATCACCCTCTTATTTTTAAACCGATCTCTCAGGTAAATTCCGAATCTTTTCCGGGCGATGTGATCTTCAGAGCGATAAAAAAAGATGTGGCCATTGTCTGCGCCCATACGAATCTGGATGCTTCAAGGGCAGGGATTAATGATATCCTTGCAGATCTTCTTGGCCTGGAAAATGTGGAAGTCCTGAAAGAAAATACAGCTTCAGAAGGTCCAGCGGGGTTGGGAAGGATTGGCGATCTTCTGAAACCCCTTCCATTGGATGTGGTCCTTCGGGAAATATCCAGGATCTTTCATTTGGGACATATGAAGGTTGTTGGTAAAAAGGGTGTTACCATAAAGAGACTGGCTGTGGTCGGTGGGTCCGGAGGAAGTCTTTTGACAGAGGCCCACAGAAAAGGGGCCGATCTTTTTTTGACCGGTGATGTGACCCACCATGTGGCGTTGGATGCGGAGTCTTTGGGAGTGGTCCTCGTGGACGGGGGTCATTTTGCTTTGGAAAATGCAGCTTTCAAGGTTTTTGGGACCTATTTACAGGGACTTTTGAAGGCTAAGAAATGGGATGTTTCCGTTAAAATTGATGAGGTAGAATCTGACCCTTTACGAATGGAAAGATGAAGTCTTTTGGTAATTTTCAGGTTTATGATGAGAAAGAGGTTGGTGTGAAATGGATGACTTGCGGGAGAAGATGAAGCAATTGATCAGGCTTCAGGAATGCGATATTAAGATTCGCAATGTGCAGGCTGGAATAGGAGAGAATCCGAAGAGGATAGAAGAATTCAGCGAGAAAATACGGAAGATTGAAGAACAGGTTGACCAGGGGGCCCTCCAGTTTGAGGAATGTAACCGTGAAAAGCGCGAAATTGATGGGCGTATTGATGATGTTGAAAGTGGTTTGAAAAAGAGCCAGGTCAAGCTGTCCAATATCGCTTCCAACAAAGAATACACGGCGGCACTCAAGGAAATCAGCGATCTTGAAAGAGAAAAAGCCACTCTGGAAGACAAAGCGCTTGATCTAATGGAGAGGAAAGAAGAACTGAAGGCCGCCTATGATTCCTTCAACAAAGAGGCTGAGGAGAATAAAAAACGATTTTTGAGCGACCAGGAAAAAATCCGACGGAATGTAACCTTGCTGGAGAAAGAGCTGAAAAACCTTCAGAAGGAAAAAACCTTTTTTCGTCAGGCTGTTGACAGTAATTTGTTGAAGCAATACGATTTTCTGAAAATTCACAAAGGGGTTGTGGCGATCAGTCCTGTAGCGGAGAGTGTCTGCAAGGTGTGCAATATTGGAATTCCTCCTCAACAATTCAATGAATTGATTCGAGGCGATACGATTATGAATTGTCCAAACTGCAAACGGATTATCTATTGGGGGGAAGATAAGTGCTACAATGGCCAGCCGCTGAATGAATAATATATGTCGAAGCAGGACAGATGATCGCCGCCTTGCAAAAGGCAGGGGGGAGGAAAGTCCGGGCTCCTGAGGACAGGATGCTGGGTAACGCCCAGTCCCGGTGACGGGAAGGAAAGTGCAACAGAAAGGAAACCGCCTTCATGTGGCTGTATGGAGGTAAGGGTGAAAGGGTGAGGTAAGAGCTCACCGGTTCGGCGGCGACGTCGGAGGCTATGCAAACCCCATCCGGAGCAAGACCAAATAGGGGAACAATGGAGGGTGGTCCGCCCGAGTTCCCGGGTAGGTCGCTTGATCTCGCGGGTAACTGCGAGACTAGATGAATGATCATTGTCCCGATGGCGAGTGATCGCTTCGGGAAACAGAACCCGGCTTATGGCCTGCTTCGACATATATTTCTTTTGGGTTTTGGGGAAAATAATTTCGCGGAATGTTCGGCTTATATTCAGACCGGATTGGTTGCCGCAGCGGCGGTTTAAAATGAATTTCGAATGGGACACGGTTTCCAGGGATGCGGTGTTTATTATCGGTGCAGGTCAGTTCGGATCAAGAGCTGCGCGGATTTTATCTGAACGGGATTCCCAGGTGTTTATTGTGGATCTGAATGCCGAACGCCTGTCTCTTTTACGAACCCTTCCGGTGCGATCAATAGTGTATGATGGGGTTCGTTTCCTTGTTGAAAATTTTGCTAAATTTCAGGAAAATAGCCTGATTGTACCCTCTGTCCCTCTGCATCTGGCTTTTGAATGGCTGAGACTTTCCCTTCAGGGGACACGAAAAATAGTGAAAACAGCCGTACCGGTTGAAGCTGCTAATCGTCTTCCTCATCATTGGCCGGCGAGCGAAGGTTCTCTTCTCGTCAGTTACGCCGATTTTGCCTGCCCGGATAACTGCCCGGAACCGGAATTTTGCACCGTAACGGGGGAGGAGCGAAACGTACCACTATATGAAATTCTGAGGAATCTGACACACCCGGAATTTCACACATATGCCATCAGGAGCCGACAGCTGGCGCCTGGCCTGGGGGGGTATCTGGTGAAAGACCTTCAGGAGATGTCGGATAAGGTCCTTCACCATGAGAAGGGACCATTTTTTTTAGGTACCGCTTGTAAATGCCATGGAATACTGACAGCGTTTAAGTTGGAATAAGGAGATAGCCTTCCATGTTTGTTCTGGGAAATTTTCTTTCGGCTGTAGCAAAGGTCATCGACATTGCATTGACCCTTTATATGTGGATTATCATAGCCCGGGCCGTGATTTCCTGGGTGAACCCTGATCCCTACAATGCCATCGTTCGCTTTCTCATGTCGGTGACTGAACCTGTCCTTTACCAGATAAGGAAAAGGCTTCCGGTAGGCCTTGGGGGAATGGATTTTTCTCCTGTGATTGTCATCCTTGTCATTATTTTCATCCAGTCATTCCTTGTCAGGAGTCTCGCGGAAATGGCGGCGCAGCTTGGCTGAGGTCCTTTTGATTCCCTACCACCATGCGAGTCCTTCAGGGGAATTGTTCCATGGATGAGATTCCCGAGGCGGTCATCAGTGTGAAAGTTTTGCCGAAGTCTTCGAGAGATGAAATTATTGGGATGGAAGAAGGTATCTGCAAGGTCAAAATCAAAGCGCCCCCGGTTGACGGAAAAGCAAACAAGGCCCTGATCAAAGTGCTTGCGAAAGAATTCAACCTGCCGAAGAAGAGCATCGAGATTATTTCAGGTTGGACTTCCAGACTCAAGAGAGTCCGCATTTCAGGGTTGACTCAAAAGGATCTGACTTCCCTGGTTTCCAGGCTAACCTCGTAAATGAATGAAAACAAGAAAATGTCAACGGGGAAACATGAAAACGACTGAAGAAAACCATCTGACCTGGTTTGATGGATATGTAAAAAGAGAGGATCGTGAGAACCTCCATGGTCACAGGGGTATCGTAATATGGTTTACGGGCCTTTCTGCTTCAGGGAAATCCACCATTGCCCACATCGTTGAAAATAAACTTTTTGAAATGGGTTGTACCACCTATGTCTTTGACGGGGATAATGTCCGGCATGGTCTCTGCGGTGATCTTGCTTTTTCGCCGGAGGATCGGGTTGAAAACATCCGTCGTATCGGGGAGATGGTCAACCTCTATGTGGATGCGGGAATGATTGCCATTGCCGCGTTTATCTCTCCTTATCGCAGCGACAGGAGAAGGATAAGAGATCTGGTCGGGGATGATCGGTTTTTTGAGATTCACGTGGATTGTCCTCCGGAAGTTTGCGCGTCACGGGACACTAAAGGTCTTTACGAGAAGGCGAAGGCAGGTATCGTTAAAAATTTTACCGGGATTTCGGCTCCATACGAGCCTCCTGAAGACCCGGCCCTTATCATTCGGTCCTACGAGGAAGATGCAGAAAGTTCAGCGTCAGCCGTAGTGACCCTGATAAAACAGAGCGGTGTTCTTCTGTCCACAGATATGCAAGGGAGATAGTGTACCATGAAAAAAGCGCTGATCACTGGAATCACAGGGCAGGACGGGGCTTATCTTGCCCAGTTTCTTCTTGAAAAGGGATATGAAGTGCATGGCATCAAGCGAAGGTCTTCCCTGTTTAATACCGACAGGATTGACCACCTCTATCAGGATCCCCATGTGGATAAGAGAAGGTTTGTTCTCCATTATGGGGATCTGACCGACTCTACGAACCTCATCAGGATCATTCAGCAGGTGCAACCGATTGAGATTTACAATCTCGCTGCCCAGAGCCATGTCCAGGTTTCTTTTGAGACTCCGGAGTATACCGCGAATTCAGATGCACTGGGAGCGCTTCGCATTCTGGAGGCTATTCGCATCCTGGGACTTGAAAAACAGACCAAGTTTTACCAGGCCTCCACATCCGAACTCTATGGCCTGGTACAGGAAGTGCCTCAGAACGAGAATACGCCTTTTTATCCCCGCTCTCCCTATGCCGCTGCAAAACTGTATGCCTACTGGATTACGGTAAATTACAGGGAAGCCTACGGCATCTTCGGGTGCAACGGTATCCTGTTTAATCATGAATCTCCCATCAGGGGGGAAACCTTTGTCACCCGAAAAATAACGAGGGGCCTAGCGCGAATTAAGCTGGGGTTTCAGGATTGCATATACCTTGGTAACCTTAACAGCAAGCGTGACTGGGGGCACGCGGCGGACTATGTGAAGCTCATGTGGCTCATGCTTCAGCGGGAGACTCCCAGAGATTATGTGATTGCCACGGGAGAGCAGCATTCGGTCAGGGAATTTGTCAGCGTTGCGGGAAAAGAGCTGGGGTTTGATGTGCAGTGGGAAGGCGAAGGGATTGATGAGAAAGGGGTTGACGGGAAGACCGGGAAATGTATCGTAAAGGTGGATCCCAGGTATTTTAGGCCAACGGAAGTGGAAACCCTTCTGGGAGACGCTTCTCGCGCCAGAAAGGAACTGGGATGGAAACCGGAAATCACGTTTAATGAGATGGTCTCCGAAATGGTTACGTACGATTTGAGGGAAGCCGAACGTGATCTCTTGTGCAGCAGAGAGGGATTCTCTGTACAAAATCGTTTTGAATAGACTCAATTATATATTGACAAAAAAGCTTTTGATTGGTATAAACAAAAATTTTGGTTTGGATGGCTCCTTGTCCCTCAGCACCCGGATCTTCTGAATAAACCGGCTTGAAGTGCGGAGAAAGGGACCAAATTATTCCCTTATACAGGAAAGGCCGAAAGGAGAGTGTGAACATGCGGTATTATGAGAACCTTTACATTGTTAAACCTACTTTATCTGATGAAGACTACGGTGGTGTTGTTAGTAAGTTCAATGAGCTTATTGAGAAAAATGCCGGCGTCATGATCAAAGTGGAGGAATGGGGAAAGAAAAGCCTGGCATATGATATCAAAAAGTTTGATAAGGGCTTCTACGTTATGCAACAGTTCTGTGGCGAACCCGGCATCATGGAAGAGCTTAAGCGATATTTAGGGCTTGACGACAATATCCTCAAGTATCAGATCATCAAACTTGGTGATCAGGTTGATCCGGAGAAGTTGATTGCCGAGCAAGGTGAGGGCAAAGAAACACCCAGTGCAGGGGAAGAGACGGTAGAAGACAATTCCATGGAAGGCGAGGTTTAAAATGGCTTACAACAGAACACCCGGTTCAGATCGTGGCGGCAATGACAGCGATGGTCCCAGGGGCAAATTTAAAAGGACCTATCACAGAAGAAAAGTGTGTAAATTCTGTGCCGACAGCAGCCTTGCCATAGACTACAAAGATACAAAGATCATTCGGTATTTCATAACGGAACGGGGCAAAATCACCCCGGGAAGGATCTCGGGGAATTGTGCGAAACATCAGCGAATGCTGACTGTTGCCATCAAGAGGGCTAGAAATATTGCGTTACTGCCCTTTACTACAACTCTTGTGAGATGAGTCAACTGCCGGACAGCACCCTGAAGAGGAGAGCCGTTCTATTCAGGGTTTGGCTGTTCCTGAAAGCCAATGAATAAGTTAGATGTTTTGGGGTGCCTTGGGGCGGCTGCATTTCTTCTACTTGCCTCTGCGTGGATACCGCTTGTGGGCCCTTTTTTCAGTTTGCTGACCCCATTGCCGTTCCTGTATTATACCGTCAGGCTTGGATTCTACCAGGGTATCAAACTGGCCGCGATTGCTGTCTTTGCTATCGGTCTTGCGGCAAATCTTGCGGGGCAGCCGCATACTTTTCTCTTTGTGATGGAGTTCAGTATCGTTGGAATTGGTTTGGCTGAACTTTTCAGGAGAAATTTCACGATCGGTCAGTGCCTATTCTGGGCGACGGTTATGATGCTGGGAGTGGGAACAATCGGCCTTTTTTTCATCGGCCTTTCGAGAAATATGGGACCTGTGGAAATGGTCCTGAAATATCTTGAAAGCAACCTGAACGAGACGATCAGGGCCTACGAGAGCGCCAATAATATGGCAGGAGAAAATGCCCTTGAACTGAAGGTTTACGCGCAAGCCTTTATTTCAACCATCTCCTGGATCTATCCATCTTTGATGATTGTCGGCGCAGGTTTTGCGCTCTGGCTGAATGTGATTGTTGCCAGGCCTCTGTTCAGGCTTCGCGATCTCAAATATCCTGATTTTCTGCCTTTGGAAAATTGGAGATCTCCAGATACGCTGGTTTGGGGATTGATCGCATCCGGTTTTGCCCTGATTGTGGCTTCGGGAAATTTGAGATTCCTGGCTGTGAATGCCCTGATTGTTATTCTCGTTATCTATTTTTTTCATGGGCTTTCCATCGTTTTATTCTTTTTTAATAAGTACCGGGTTCCTCCCTGGATAAGGGTTGGTGTCTATTTTTTGATTATCATTCAACAGCTTTTCATGGTCTTGCTGGCCATTGCGGGCGTGTTTGATCAGTGGGTCGATTTCCGAAAAATTCATAAGAGATCAGAGAGCTGATCGGGATAGTGGAGGGAAGTTTTATGCAAGTAATTTTGACGCAGGATATGGATGATTTGGGCCTGGAGGGAAGTATCGTAGACGTGGCCAAAGGATACGGGAGAAATTACCTTGTTCCACAGGGTTTTGCTCTGGTGGCCACGCGGGAGAATATTACGGCCCTTGGAATGCAGAGAAAGAAGATCGAGATGAAGCGGGTGAAAATCCGGCAGGAGGCTGAAGCATTCAAGGCAAAAATGGATGGAACGGTACTGACTTTTGAGCAGAAAGCAGGCGCGGAAGGAAAACTTTATGGATCGGTAACCACCATGGATATCGCTTCGGCTCTTGAAGAAAAAGGTATTGTGGTTGACAGGCACAAAATTGTCTTGGAAAAGCAGGTGAAGGAACTTGGCGAATTCGATGTGGCTGTAAAGATCTATCCCGGGGTCGTGGGAACGATAAAGATTGTTGTATCTGCGGAAAAAGAGGCTGAAGCATAGCCCGAATCCCTGCTTTGCGTTTTCGAGTTTTCCATGGCAAAAGCAAGAAAGAAGGATACTCCGACCGGGCTGAAAGTCCCCCCGCATAATATCGAGGCGGAACAGGCTGTGCTGGGTGGAGTTCTGATCAACAATGATGCCTTGAACCAGGTCATGGACCTGCTTTCTCCTGGAGATTTCTATCGCGAAGCGCACGCAGACCTGTTCGAAGGCATGGTAAGCCTTTACGACATCTCTGAACCTATTGACATTATTACGCTCTCTCAGGTCCTCAACAAGAAAGATCGGATGGAAAAAGTGGGGGGAGTGGATTATCTCGCAACGCTGGTGCAGAGCGTGGCGACCTCAGCCGGAATCGTCTTCCACGCCGAAATTGTCCGGAACCTTTCTGTAAGAAGAAGGTTGATCAGCCAGTGTTCGACCATTTCAGAATTGTGTTTTCAAGAACAGGAAGACACGGCGAGCCTTCTCGAAAGGGCCGAGCAGTCCATCTTTGATATTGCCGAGGGACAGATTCGGGAAGGCTTTCAAAGCCTGAAGCAGGTTATTACAGGCAGTTTCAAAAAGTTAGAGAGTGTTTCCGAGTTTGAAGGATATGTGACTGGTGTTCCCACCGGTTTCGAGCATTTTGATCGCCTGACGGCAGGCCTTCAGCCTTCTGATCTTATTATTATTGCAGGTCGGCCCAGTATGGGAAAGACCGCTTTTGCCCTGAACATTGGATATAATGCCGCAAAAATTACAGGGAAGGGAGTGGCCGTTTTCTCCCTGGAAATGTCCACGCAGCAATTAGGGATCAGGCTCCTTGGGTTCGACTCACGCATAAACGCCACGAAATTGAGGACAGGAAATCTCCGGTCTGATGACTGGCCCCGCCTTACGGAATCAGCAAATCGGTTGTCTCAGCTCCCCATTTATATTGATGATTCCTCAGCTACCAGTGTTCTTGATATGAAGGCGAAGTGCAGGAGACTCAAGAAACAGGGGGACCTTACGCTTGTCATTATCGATTATATGCAGTTGATTCAGGGCAGGAATTCAGCGGAATCGCGACAGATAGAGATGTCGGAAATATCCAGATCGCTGAAAGCCATGGCCAAGGATCTGGATGTGCCCGTGGTGGCCCTTTCCCAGCTCAATAGAAAGGTGGAGGACAGGCCCAATAAGAGGCCGCAATTAGCCGATCTGAGAGAGAGCGGCGCCATTGAGCAGGATGCGGATGTGATTGCGTTCATCTACAGGGATGAAGTGTACAACCCCAACTCTGAAGAAAATCGAAATATTGCAGAGATTATTATCGGAAAACAGAGAAACGGGCCGACCGATAAATTCAAATTGACCTTCCAGAAAGAGTTGACGCTGTTCAGAAACTACACGCCCCAGGAAGTCCCCATGTAAACTTATCCTGCAACCCTTACCCCTATAAAAAACCCGCTTTTTTCATAGAAGAAAGCGGGTTTTTTTATTTCAGTGGGTTGTGGGGGACGATCACATGGCGCTTTTCCATCCTGCTGATGCCATCTTTTTCGCGCCCTTGTCTACAATGAGGCATTCTGTTCCTGGAAGGGAGTTGATAAATCGTATCCCTTTATCGGGGTCCATGACAAAGACAGTGGTGGAAAGGGCATCCGCATCCATGGCCGTATGGGCCAGAACCGATACACTGGAGCTTGTATCCGGCGAGAATCCGGTTGCGGGATTTACGATATGGTGGAACATCTTTTCCCTGTCAAAGTAGACTTCATAATTGCCGGAAGTAGCAATGGCGCCACTGGTCAAATGGATGATGTCGGGATAGGCCTTCTTTTTCTGGGGATCCTGGATGGCTACTGTCCACGGCTTTCCAAACCTCTTATGTCCCATGGTACGAATATCACCGCCGGCATTGATCAGGTGATTGCTGATCTTATGGGACGCAAGGATTTCGGATGCACGATCAACGATATAACCCTTGGCGATACCGTCCAGGGTGATACCCATTCCGTCTTTTCGGAATTGTATATCTCGTCCGCTCACCCGGATGTCCGCGGCATTGACAAGCCTCAGCGCGCTTTCCAAGCGGGCTCTTGCGGGAGGTGCTCCTTTCCCATTGGAAAAACTGTCTTTAAAGAGGTCTACAACCGGTTGTACGGAGATATCAAAGGCGCCGTTGCTGATTTGGTGGTATTCCAGTGCCCTGTTTATTACCGCTGCGACTTCCGGGGAGACATCCTTCACTGCCCCCTGTCTGTTGAGTTGCGCAATGGCAGTGGCGCTGTCAAAACGACTCATTTCACGGGTCAATCTGTCAATTTCTTCAAATGCTTCCCCCATGGCCTGCTGGGCCTGATCCTTGGAGCTATGAAGAAGGGTCATGGATACAAATGTCCCCATGGCAAGTCTGGTTTTGGTGACCTTGTGCAGTTCCTGGTTGAACTTTACCGCTTCGGCGCCTGAAGACAATACGGCTGTCGCCCCCAGCCCCATGCCCAGGATTCCCGATATTTTCAAGAAGTTCCTTCGATTCATGGGGCCGGTTTCAAGGGATATGTGATTTGTTATACTCATTATTCTTCCTCCATCAGTATGGTTTGGCTGGCAATGTTTTTAAAATATCAGCGTTTTCCAGGTTCTCAGGCTGCTGCTCCGGTGTTTGTTTGCAGGACCTGTTGTTTTTCTGATTGAAAATTCCTGAATATATTTCGAGGGCATTTTTCGATGCATACTTCGCCACACTCGGCCCCGTATTCTACGCATTTATCATGATCAATCATGATAAGGCCATCTTTCAGTTCTACGGCCTTTGCAGGGCAGGCTTTCACACACAATTTACAGGAGATGCATCCAACCCCGCAGACCTGCTTTACCTCTTTTACGCCATCTTTTGTACTGCAGGGAACCCAGACCCTGGCTTTTGACGGGACCAGTTCGATAATTTTTTTCGGACAGGCGCGAACACAGGTTCCGCAACCCACACAGAGTTCCGCGTCCACCTTTGGAAAGGAATGAACCATGGCAATGGCATCGAACGGGCAGCTTACCGCACATTCTCCCATTCCCACGCAGGCATATCCACATGCGGAAGGCCCGCCAAAAGCCAGATTGGCGGCTGTACACGAGCGGTATCCAATATAACTGAGCTTTTCTTCCACTTTCCCTTCAATGCGCGAACAACGGATTGCGGCAATCATATTTTCTACGGAACCCATCTTCTTTCCGCTGATTTCCGCTACCATCTCTGCCACTTCAGCCTTTCCGGGAAAGCAGAGGTTTGGGGCCACATCCGGTTCATGGACAACTGCCTCAGCATATGCTTCGCACCCTGGGAAGCCGCAGCCGCCTCACTGTGCACCGGCCAGAACTTCCAGGACCTCTTCCACCTTTGGATTGACTTCAACCGCAAATTTGTGCGCTGCAAGGGCAAGACCGATTCCAAAGAAAAGGCCAATGCAGCCCAGAACAGCCATCCCGCCAAGTGCCAGTTTAAATAATATGGGATCCATGTATGCTCCTAAAAAATGGTCATTCCGGAAAAGCCCAGGAAAGAAAGGGCAAAGAGTCCGGCAACTACAAAGGCGATGGGAAGTCCACGATACGTAGGGGGAACAGTAGCTAATTCCAATCTTTCGCGCACAGAAGACATCAAGAAAAGTGCAATGAGAAACCCCAATCCCGCGCCGAGGGCCAGCATGAGACTTTCAAGGGCGTTATAATTGCTGTCTGCAAGGATCAACGGGACTGCGATAATAATACAGTTGGCAATCACAAGGACCAGGTAAACTCCAAATGCCTTGAAAAGGGCGGGGTTTACTTTTCTCAGTATGGTATCCACTGCCTGAACGGAAAGGGAAACGAGACCTATGAAGACCACGATCTGCAGAAAATCAAGCCGGAAGGGCACGAGTATGAACTGGTAAAGGAACCAGGACATCATGGCGCTGACCACCATGACAAGGGTAAATGTAATCCCCATTCCCACTGCAGTGGATTTTTTCTGAGAAGTCCCGAAGAACACGCACAGACCCAGATACTTTGAAAAGACAAAGTTGTTGATGATCATTGCGCCTATGAGAATGGAAAAGAGATACCCTAAGTAGATCTTTTTTACACTCAGAATGGCGGTCCCCAGCGATTTTCCTTCTGAGGAGATATTGTTCAGGGTGAGCATGTGGGGCTCTTTACTATTAAGGTCGTCTTCGAAAACCAGCGTAACCTGCCTGTTGTCTGGACTCAGAACAATGTTTTTCACCTTGAGCTGAATATCGGGGTCCGGTTTTTCAAAGGCGGAATAATTCCCGGAGTTTTTTGCCCACTCTTCATCCACAGGCCCGGCGAATTCTATGACAATGCTGTTAGCGTCCTTGAAGGCTGTTTTTTTAACAAAACGGTGCTCCGATCCGCAACCGGCAAGAAAGAAGATGCCTATTATTGTGAAAACAACAGGGAACAAAACCCCTTTCTTTTTCATTTGCATGGCTTGTTAACCCCTTTTCTTCCTGTTGTAAACCAATTCCATGTAATTAAACATGGCCATCATGATGCCTACGCAGAAAAAACCTGCCGCGGGGAGTACGAAGAAAAGGAGGGGGCGGAAACCCAGCACATCGTACCCCAAAATGGTGCCCATACCCAGTAACTCCCTTACAAAACCAAGGGCCATCATTCCAAACATGAAACCCAGGCCCATTCCGATGCCGTCCCAGAAAGAAGAGGGAACGGAATTCTTGCAGGCAAACATCTCAAGCCTCATGGTAATAATAGCAAACGCAACGATCAATTTCACGAAAATCCCCATCTCTTTGTACGCTGCAGGCATGTATGCAGCCAGTACAAGGTCGATTACGGTTACCCATGTGGCAATGGTCAATGTATAGGTGGGGATACGTATCCTCGGGTGAATATAGTCTTTGATGGCCGCTATGGTGCAACTGGAAAAAACCTGCACGAAAAGGACCGCTATCCCCAGCATGATTCCGTTCATGACGGTTGTGCTGATCCCTACAGCCGGACACATGGAAAGCGCCAGACGAAAAATAGGGTTTTCGTTCAGGATGCCGTTGGAGACCAACTGAAAACTGGTTTTTGTTGTTGCAGGCAATGCTTTCCTCCTGACCCGGTGAGCGAACGAGCCCTAAAAAGCGACCGGAATATGTTGGCTCGCGATAATATTGTCCAGTATGGTGATTCTGTAGGCAAACTTTCGGATAATGCCTTTGACGCCCTGGGTAACGGCGTTACTGGAGATGGTGGCCCCGGTGAGGGCATAGATATCCTGGTCCTGATACTTGCTGCGGATGGTGTCGATTACCCCCTTTGGGAGAGGTTCCGCGTTGCTTTTTTTGGTTTCCAGGTATTTCTTGTACTCCTCCGGAAGCGGTTCCTTGATCACTTTGATCTTTTTCACGTTTTCAAGGCTTTTTCCCTTGAACTGATTCTTGAAATAGTCCTGCTCTATTTCTCCCCCGAGGCCGGGATCTTCTTCGTGCTCCATGATCTCCAGGCCGACTATTTTGAAGGACTGGTCGAGGGCCAGCATCACATCGATAAACGTCTTAAACCCCTGGCATTTACCGGGGATCAGGTAGGCCAGACGTTCAGCCCCCAATCTGGCGATAATTGTTTCATCCGCAAAGCCGAATACCCCAGGCGGCTTCAAAATGGTACGTAATGCCGTTGTACGCTCCTGGGCTTCTGCTGCTTCGTTTGGAGTGATGGGGAGAGTGAAACGATTTACAAACTGCCCATCCAGGTCTACCACAATCAGATCATAGCCGACGCCGTCCCCTTTTTCCACGGGCACCATGTATCCAAGTGTCTTTGCGTCTCCGTTTTCCAGCAAATACCTGTATATGGTGTAAAGTTTGAGATCAGAGGGGGCCGGACGGCTTTTTGTGTAGCCCAGCAGACCTAACACGGTTTGCTGTACATTGACATGCTCATTGTGCTTTTTCGCCTTGTCCGTAATAATAAAAACGGACCCCATTACCAGTGCGGCAACAAGGCAAGCAACCGTTAGCCCTATGGTGATGCGAATAATTTCTTTCATTTCTGAGTACCTTTTAGGGGAGCGAACCGCTTGGGTCGGAACCATCCCTCCAATGCGGGAACAAGCGGGTTCATCAGAAGAATCGCATAGCATACCCCTTCCGGGTATCCTCCTTTGATGCGAATAAGAACCGTAAGTGCGCCCACGCCGACCCCGAAAACAATTTTGGCGGTCTCCTGGGACGGGGAGGTCACATAGTCCGTTGCCATGAAAAAGGCCCCCAACATCACTCCGCCCGACAGGATTGCCAGCAACGGATTACCCGTAAACAGAGTGTCTCCCCCGAATGCCCAGGTAAAGAATCCTACGGAAACAATGACGGATGCGGGGATGTGCCAGGTGATATATCTCTTGTAGATCAGGAAAAGCCCCCCTAAAAGAAGCAGAAAAGAGGAAGTTTCTCCTATGCATCCCGGTCTCCAGCCCAGGAAAAAATCAATATACATGGTTCCAAAGGAACCGAATTTTTCCACGAGGGCTTCCGAGCCGTAGTGTTTCAGGACATAAAGAGGGGTGGCCATGGAAACCGCATCGACCCCGGACCCCATATATTTAAAAATGGACAGGTCTCTGATGGGAGGAAGCCATGCGGAAGTCATTGCTACGGGAAAGGTGGCCATCAGAAAGGCACGGCCGATCAGGGCAGGATTGAAGATGTTGAATCCGATGCCGCCCAGCAGATGTTTGGCCACGTAAACGGCCATGATCGCACCCAATATGGGAATCCAGTACGGTACGCCGGGAGGGATGATATAGGCCATGAGGAGGCCCGTGATGACCGCACTGCCGTCTTTGATGGTGACGGGCCTGTGCAGGAGTTTCTGGGAAATGGCCTCTACCGCGACGCAGCTCACTACGCTGACCGCGGTGATAATAAGTGTTTGCACACCAAAGATAAAGACAGATAGGATAAGCGGCGGCAGCAGGCAGGCTACGACTGTCCACATGATCTTTTCCACCGACTCGCCGCTCTTTATGTGCGGGGATAACGATACGGTCAACAGGGGATAATCAGCCATTTGCGATGGTTCCTTCTCTGGTTTTCTTCACTAAAGACTTGGGAAAAACGGACGTCACCTTTTTGATTTCATCTTGGCAAGCCGTATGAATTGCACCAGGGGGCGTTTCGCGGGGCATGTATATGCACAGCACCCACACTCAAAGCATTCGAATACGCCAAACCGTGATGTTTCATCGGCTCTTCCCGCTTCCACATAGATCCCGATCTCATTGGGAGAAAGCCCCATGGGGCAGACATTCAGGCACCAGCCGCAACGGATACACTGGCCATGGGGCTTCGAATTTATCTCCGCATCCGTGAGAAAAAGAACTCCGGACGTGGTTTTGGTTACGGGGATATCCATTGTGGAAACAGCAAAACCCATCATGGGACCGCCCATGACAATTTTGGAGAGCCCTGGTCTGATTCCCCCAAGATAAGAGACGATGTCGCTCAGCCTGGTTCCAATTTTGACAAGGAGGTTCGCGGGCCTGTTAATCCCCCGGCCCGATATGGTCACAATTTTTTCGTACAAAGGCTTTTCATAGACCACCGCATCGTATACGGCTTTTGCAGTTCCCACATTCTGAACGATGACGCCCACATCAAAAGGCAGGCCGAATCCGGGTACGCGGCGCTTGGTGATGCTCTCTATGAGTTGTTTTTCAGACCCTTGGGGGTATTTCACTATGACCGGATCTATAAGGATACGAGCGCCATTGTCAGGGTTTCCTGAAACGGCCTTTTTCATGGCTTCTATGGCATCAGGTTTGTTGGACTCGATTCCCACATGGCACTCTTTGATCCCCAGAATGCGCAGCATAATTCTGGCGCCTTCGATAACCTGCTCAGGATGCTCGACCATTAATCGCTGGTCGGTAGTGAGGTACGGTTCACATTCCGCGCCATTCAGTATAAGGGTGTCGACTTTGGCTTCAGGAGGGGGGGAGAGCTTTACATGGGTGGGAAATCCTGCCCCTCCAATGCCGACTATCCCTGCTGCCTTGATTTTTTCAAGCAATTGCTGTGAGGGAAGGTCTTCCCAGGGCAGGGCGGAGTAGCTTTTAGGCGCTGCGTCCGGGTCTGTTTCCAGCAGGATGGATGGAGCCTTTACGGATAAAGGGTGTGCTGAAAAACCGATCCCCTTCACTGTTCCCGAGACGCTGGCATGCAGATTTGCACCCAGTCCTTTTTCTACCTTGCCGATCAGGTCCCCCTCTTCGATCAGGTCTTTCTTTTTTACAAGGGGGTTACAGGGGGCGCCAAAATGCTGATGAAGGAGGATTTCAACCTCTTTGGGGGTAGGCATCACTTCTACAGCACAATTTTGACTCAACTCTTTTTCATCGGGCGGGTGTATCCCACCCTTTGGAAATGTCAGCAGTGATTCATTCATATGAGTCTCAGCCTGAGAGGAGGATGATTATAGAAGTCTCAATTCAGGTGCATAATAAAGAATCTTGAAATTTTGTCAACCAATTTCCGGAAGAAAATGTGATTTTAAAATAGGACGTTCAGACCTGATGACCGGAGAAGAGTTTTTTAGCCGTCAGGACATCTTTTCGGATCTGATCGGACAGTTCGTCGATGGACGCGAATTTTTTTTCATTTCTCAGGCGTTTTTTGAATCGGATGATAATGTCTTTCCCGACCAGGTCTCTCTCGAAATCGAGGATGTGGGTTTCCACGGAAAAAGGCCCTTTTCCAAAAGTCGGATTGTATCCGATGTTGGTTACCCCTTCAAAAACCGTGTCATCAATGACCACATGAACGGCATAGACCCCCACCCTGGGGACCAGTTCATCTATCGGGTCAAGATTTGCCGTGGGAAAGCCTAACAGTCTGCCTCCCCTGTTCATTCCTTTGACGACCTGCCCGGAAATCTGGTAATCCCTGCCCAACAAAAGTTTTGCGTCGGGGAGATTGCCCTCCTGAAGCAGTTCTCGAATAGCGGTGCTCGACACCAGTCTGTCTCCAATGTGTACCGGTTCCGCCACATGAACAAGGAATCCGCCGGTCTGTCCCATCTCCTTGAGAAGTTCGATATTGCCCTCACGTCCTCTCCCAAAGCTGTAGTCGTATCCCACCACGATTTCCCTTATCCCGATCCCGTCAAGCAGAATATTCTGTACGAATTCGCGGGCGGAAATGGATGCGAAATTTCTTGTGAAGGGAATGCAGAAGATGATTTCGATGCCTGCGGCCTTTATGAGACTCAGTTTCTGTTCAGTAGGGGTGATGAGGGGAGGGCCGTTGCCCGGTTTCATGACTTTCAGGGGATGAGGATCAAAGGTAATGACCACAGATTCGCCGTTGATCATTGCCGCCCGCTGCTTTACCATGTCAAACAGAGTCAGGTGTCCCCTGTGAACGCCGTCAAAATTTCCGATAGTGGCTACCGGGTTTCTTAAAGGGTTTACCGTTTGTGCGAAGTCGAAAAATACAGACATTGCCGATGTGGTGCTCCATGAAATTATTGGTAAAAATTGTTGACAAACACAATCAAATATCTTAACATTGTCGTGTTAAAAGATCAACCCAATTTTTGCCGAAGTGGCGGAACTGGTAGACGCGCTAGGTTCAGGGTCTAGTGAGTGTATGCTTGTGCGAGTTCGAGTCTCGCCTTCGGCACCATAGATGATAAAGGGCTGCAATCTAAACAGGTTGCAGCCCTTTTTTTTCGAGGATGCGGGGAGAAGAGTATTCCGGTTCCGCCTTTTCCAGGGGCAACCCAAAGCCGCGCCCTCTGGACCCGGATATTTACTTCTCGTTTTTCAAAGTGTTGTAGAGGTCAAAGGCCTTATCGGGCTTTTCGAGCTCATGTACCACGGCCCCGACCGCCTGAATCATGGCTATTGGATCTCCGGCCTGGAAAACATTTCGGCCCATATCCACCCCGGAGGCCCCCTGGTCGATGGCCTGATAGGCCATGGTCAGGGCATCCAGTTCGGGCATTTTCTTGCCGCCGGCCAGCACAATGGGCACCGGGCAGCAGGCGGTCACTTGCTCGAAATTCTCGCAGAAATAGGTCTTGACCACGTGGGCGCCGTTTTCCGCACACACGCGGGATGCCATGCTCAGGTAACGGGCGTCCCGGGCCATATCCTTCCCGACCGCGGTTACACCGAGGGTGGGAATTCCGTAGCGGGTTCCCATATCCACGGCCCGGGTCAAATTACGGATGGTCAAGGCCTCGTATTTGTCCCCCACCCCTACCATGACAGCCAGGAGGGAGGCGTTCAACCGGACCGCCTCCTCAATGTCCATGACACACTCGTCATTGAGTTCCGTGAGCACGGTGCTCCCCGCGGAATAACGGAGAGAAATCGGCTTTCCGGCGGTGGGTGGCACAATGGTGCGCAACGCCCCCCGCGTGCACATGAGGCAGTCGGCATAGGGAATCAGCGGCACGATGGTCAGGTCCATCCGTTCCAGTCCCGATGTGGGCCCCATGATGTACCCATGATCAAAGGCCAGCATCACGGTCCGGCCGGACGACGGCCTGAATATGCGGGCGAGCCGATCCTTCATGCCCCACTCCAACGAATTGGATCCTTTGAGAAAAAAGCCCTCGGTTTTTTGGCTGATATTTGTATGGTATTGGTTTCCTTCTTTTATTTCATCCATATCCGGCATGGTTGTTCCTCCTTATGAAGCTCACGAAGAGCATGAAGTGTAATGAGAAACCGTGAATCTGTTTTCTTCGGGTCCTTTTTGAGCGGCTTTG
>ERZ889078.1106-NODE-1106-length-22222-cov-189.087157_pt1 | contig 22222 bp, 27 predicted proteins | sample MGYA00521266_ERZ889078 | MGnify/ENA primary metagenome ERZ889078 (study PRJEB32303, sample SAMEA104408618) | aquatic metagenome | biome: Brackish water; feature: Pelagic; material: water | place: Baltic Sea | collected 2014-06-16T06:34:00 | depth 76,534 m ...
TACGCCTCACTCGGTGTTCTTCAAATTGGAAGAGAAACTTAAAGAGGTCCACAAAGATTCAGAGTTCCCCGTATATATGGCATAAACCCAATTCCACATCTCTTTCATCTGCTTATCAAGAAATGAATGATTACAAACAAATTGAAGGGGTATCGCTCAATAGGTCAGCGCAAGACCTTCAAAGTGCGATCGATGTCTTTGGCGATAAATTGATACTTGTTCGCAGTGACGATGCGAATGGAAACGCCTTGGCGATTCGCGGAGCACTCTGTTTTGGAGATACTGCTTGGGACTACATTGCGATTACTACCCCAGCTGGTCGCAAAACCTACGCCTCGTATGCCGTATTTTGGGCTCTTGCAGAATCTTGCTTCCAATTGGGCATGCAAAGATTTGACCTCGGCGGTATAGATCCGATCAACAATCGCGGTGTTTATGATTTCAAGAAGGGTACTGGTGCAACCCAGATTGACTACGAAGGTGAATGGGATTCAGCAAGTCCACGTTGGCTCAGAGCAGTCGCAAGTAGGCTCATATCTCGGAAGGTTTCTTGAACATACCTCATTGACGCCCAGCCGTTCGGAGAAAATCATGTTTGAACTTGCTAGGCAATCTGGATTGGATTCCACTGAGTGACAAGCTTGTTCAACTATTCGCTCCAAGCCGTATTCTGTGGATTATTCGTTTTAATTTTTTGTATGCGGCGACGAAATTTGGACGCCTACTTAGGTTTGATCGTTTCAACTTGGACTCTCGCTGTCATCCTGATTTATGCAAAATACGGTCTGACTCAAACGACTCTTTATTCCAATGATCAAGATATCCACCTTAGAATACTTAATCAATACCTGCCCCAAGAAGGTGTTGTTTTTCGTTTTGAAGAAATAATTGCACAAAGATACCTGGTTTCTCTGCCTGTTTATTATCTTTCGAAACTTGGCCTAAACGGCATTTTGCTCTTCAAGTTTCAACAGCTCGTCTATTTGATTTTGATCTATCGATTTGGCCGCCGTTTCTTGGAAAGAAACTCAGTTCGCGTTCAGTGGTGGCATCTAATATTTTTCTGTGGACCAATAATGATATTCATGTCCACACTTGCATTGCGCGACTTAGCAATTGGATTTTTCACCCTGCTCATGGTCTTTGAGCCAACCCCAACCACGAAGATCTGTGGTCTTATTGGAACATTTTTGCTCCGTCCACACTTGGCAGTGGCACTTGTTATTGGATATATCGTCTCTCAGATTTATAGCTACATTCGTCCAAAGTTTTATCTAGTGTCAATATTTATTTTGACGATCGCTATTTATTGGTTTGGCACAATCAGTTACTTTTTGGGAAGCAGCATTCAAACAGGAACCCCAATCGGAAATCCGATCAATGTCTTTACTCAATATAAATTCACAAGAATGGCCGCCAATATGCTTGGAATCCAATTCCTGACATTGGATGAAAGCGTCGTTGATGCATCCACATTAACCCTTTTTTTAAGCAGGCTCGTTTTTATTGATACGTGGTTGATTCCTGCATTGTTCTTGGTATTTCTAGTGCAGCAATCCAAACATTTCACGCAACTGCGAACTCAGATCTTTTTTGCATTTATCTTCTTCTATGGACTGACCTCACAAACTCCATGGAATTCATCGCGCCAAAACATTCCATTCTTAATCTCGATGGGTCTACTCACAGTCGTTGGTATTGAGTCGCGAAGTCAGACAAAAACTCTGGACTTAGTCAGTTAGATGTCAGCTAAAGCAAAAAAGATACTTTTTATGTTTACGGAGGATTGGGCATTTGCGTCACTGTTCTTGGACAGAGCTATTGCTGCAAAAAATGCTGGATACGAAGTTGCCGTCCACGTTCGATGTAGCGAACACCGCACTGTCATCGAGCAAGCAGGGTTACAGGTAATTTCTCACAACATTTCACGGAGTGGACTTAACCCTTTTAGGGAGTTGGTATCGGTACTCCAACTCGTCAAAGTATTGAGAAGCTTTCGCCCAGATGTAATCCATTTGATCGCGCTAAAGCCAATCGTCTTAGGTTCGCTCGCTTCGATTTTTTATCCAAAAGCCAAAATTGTTAATGCTCCGGTAGGAATGGGCTATTTGTTTGCGTCTAACGACGTGCGTGCCCGACTAGCGCGACCACTCGTCAAGCTAGTGCTCAAATCGACACTTGGCAGAAAACGATCGATGACAATAATCGAAAACTCGGACGATAAAACAAGTTTGGTCGAGGGTGGATTTCTGCACAGTAATCAAATTGTTCTCATTCGAGGTACTGGAGTCAATCTTGACGTATTCCGACCCACCACAGAACCAGATGGCCCAAAGATTGTTGTGCTTATCGCTCGAATGCTCCGAGATAAAGGTGTGTTTGAATTTGTGGAGAGTGCAAGAATTATCAAACGCACACATCCAACTACATTGTTTTGGTTGATTGGTGATGCGGATCCAGGAAACCCTGCTTCTCTCACCACTCAGCAGTTGCAAGCATGGAACGACGAAGGAATCGTAGAGTGGCTTGGCTACCGAACAGATGTTGCGGACTTATTAACAAAAATACATGTCGTCTGCCTGCCTTCGTATCGCGAGGGTTTTGGGAAAGTGTTTGTCGAGGCTGGTGCAGCACTCCGCGCTGTAGTTGCGACAGATGTTCCAGGTTGCAGAGAAGCAGTTGAGCATCAGATCAATGGACTGCTCGTAGAACCAAAGAACTCTGAAGCACTTGCAGCAGCACTCGTAGAGGTATTAGACAACGACCTACTTCGGTTGCGGCTGGCCAAAGAAGGCCGACGGCGCGCTGAGTTCGAATTTTCGTCGGAGACGGTAAATGCCCAAACACTTGCCGTTTATCAACAAGTATTGGGTCAATGAAAATTCTCGTAACCGGAGCCACCGGATTCATCGGAACACAATTATCCGAGACTTTGGCAAACTCTGGACATGAAGTTCGCTGCACCGCACGATCCCTCGCGCCAAATAGATCAACAACACTTGAAATGGTTACGTGTGATCTTGAATCTGCAGACAACCTCGATCATCTGACTATGGGTTGTGATGCAATAGTCCACCTTGCAGGTCGGGCTCACGTGATGTCTGACGACCCTGCAACGAGTGAGTCGCTCTACCTTTCGGCAAACGTGGATGTCACGAGAAAACTTGCACAGAGTGCAGCCCGTACTGGTGTGAAACGAATGATTCTGATGAGTTCCGTAAAAGTAAACGGAGAATCAACAACTATTGATTCCCCATTTACATCGCAGGACACACCAAACCCACAAGACCCATACGGCAGGTCCAAAACACAGGCCGAGCAGGCGCTGTGGGATGTCGCTTCAAGCTCGGGACTCGAAGGCGTCGTTATCCGACCGCCCCTTGTGTATGGACCTGGCGTGCGAGCGAACTTTGCCTCACTTATTGGCATCGTCAATCGAGGAATTCCACTTCCACTTGGTTCTATTCAGAACAAGCGAAGTTTTGTATCAATTGACAACTTGATTGACTGCATTGCAACAGCACTACAGTCTTCAAATGCAGAAGGTCAGACGTTTCTGGTGTCTGATGGACATGACCTCTCCACACCTGAGTTGATTCGCTCTATCGCTTCTGCCCTTCATAAATCACCAATGCTCATCCCATTTCCACCTGCGCTGCTTAAAATCGCAGCAACAACTGCTGGAAAACGTGGCGCATACGATCGACTATGTGGGTCGCTCACTGTAGATATTGCTTTAACAAAGCAGAAGTTGTCTTGGACTCCGCCCTTTACAGTTCAAGACTCAATGCAGCGAACAGTTGATGCATTTATCCAATCCAGGGATTCCCGATGACCTGTGCCATCTTTTTAGCATTGGTGGTCGTGCTTTCAACAGCACTTACTTTTCAAATTCGTAGGTCTGCATTACACAAGCAACTGCTCGATATTCCAAATGACAGAAGTTTGCACTCTGTTCCAACTCCACGTGGTGGAGGCGCAGCGATTGTTTTAGTTTTCACTGCTGCAATTATTGCTTTGTTGGCTTCCGACTACATCGAAACCAAAAATGCGGTGATTCTGATCGGCTGTGGATCACTTGTTGCTCTCACCGGATTTCTAGATGATCGTCAACTGCTTTCTCATGCCAGATCACGACTGGCTTTGCACTTTGTGGCCGCAGTTGTCGCGGTAAGCGCGCTCGGTGGACTTCCATCACTTCCTGTTTTCGGCACGGATGTAAGTCTCGGCTTCTTTGGTGGCGCTCTTGCCACTGTCTACTTGGTCTGGCTTCTCAATTTGTTCAACTTCATGGACGGCATCGATGGGATCAGTGGCGCGGAAGTGGTGTCGGTCTGTGGCGCCGCGGCATTCCTGATCCATCGCACTACGCACGACTACAACCTCACATCACTTCCACTCGCACTTGCTGCAGCAACACTCGGGTTTCTTGTTTTCAACTGGCCACCAGCAAAAATCTTTATGGGCGATGTTGGCAGCGGCTTCGTTGGATTCATCATCGGTATTTTTTCGCTGATAACAGCCGACAGAGTTGGATCTCTTGGTTGGGTTTGGGCAATTTTGCTCGGAGTTTTTATCGTCGATGCCACTGTCACTCTCATCGGTCGCTTATTTCGCAAACAAAAACTCCATGTCGCTCATCGAAGCCACGCATTTCAGCATCTTGCACTTCGTTTGGGATCACACAAACCCGTGACGATTGGCGTCGTCGCAATCAATCTTCTATGGCTATTCCCTATCGCCTTCGCCGTCACCGAAGGACGTATTGACGGATTCGCAGGCGTCCTGATTGCCTATACGCCACTCACCATCGCTGCGCTTATTTTTGGCGCCGGAACGCCATCAACGAATTAATTAAATTCGAGTAAGTCGTACGAGCGGAATACGACGCTCGGTCTTTGTTTGATACACCGCAAAGTCTGACCAGATATCAACCATCGATTGCCACGCGGCATCACGCTCTGCACCTTCTGACATCGTTGATGCTCGGGCTTGAAATACGTCGGCTCCAACTTGCAATGTCACCACTGCATCAGCTTCAAGGTTGGTGTACCACAACGGATGAGTTGGGAATCCACCCTTCGATGCCACGAGCAAATAATCGTTTCCGAGGGTGCCATAAATCAGCGCAGTGCGACGCAACGCACCAGACTTGCGACCTGTTGTGGTGAGCAGAAGTGTTGGCACACCACGCCACATGTGGCCGTCTTCGCCATTTGTCTCGACATAGCGAGTGATGTGGTCTGCAACCCACTCGGTTGGACTGTCAATGATTGATGGCTGAGTTGTCATGCGTTGATCGTATAAGTGCCGACAACAAATTTGTGATTCAGCCAATTAATTCGCGTTTGAGTGCAACAATTCTTGGCGACGGAGCACCTCCGCTCCATGAATCGTGGAGCAACGAGCGCTCATAACTCGCCCATTCTGCATTGACTCCTACTCTGTCACCAACATCACCATATGCGCGCATTCTTAAGGCCACGAGTTCTTCGTGGCCGTGCAACACCTTGAGTCCTTGACCGGTTGCCCAAAAAACTCCTTCTGTATCGCCTTGCTGCAATGCATGCTCCGCAGCCATTATCGATCCAGTAATCACCGACAAGATGAAGTTGGAAGTGATCCCTTCTGAATCTGGCCACAAATAATCAGTTCCTGCAAACGGTAAATCGCGAACACGATCAAGAGCGTCAAGTAAGCCAAACCACGATTCTCTATCACCTCTATTTTTTACAAAACTCACAGCATTATTCAGTACATCCACATCGGTGATCACTGACCCATGAATTGAAAGATGGTCGGTGAAGGTCTTGGGTAAAAATTCGATCTGTTCAACACCAACCGAACCAGAAGCGAGCCCTCGCCGCAATCCTGAGACAACGTTGTTAAATGTGGCATCCTGCACACTGATCTCCCACAACGCCGTGCGAGCAGCAACACGGGTCGGGCGCTCGCGGTGAGTGGTCAACCATGCCAGCAATTCAAGTGACTTAGATTTCTCAAAACTAATTGGGATTCCGTTCCGAGTTTCTGCGTCGACCGGTCCAAGCAATCTCACGCACACATTCCAGTCAGCACCTAATGGCTCACATTGCCGTTTATCCTCTTCTACCGGTTTGGATGACTCCATCAATAGATCTTGCACCACCGAGGTTTCAAATTCGGTCAGACCAAAAACAGACAATCGTTGTTCGCTTGGCATAAGCATCCAACCATTTGTGCCGAGTTGCATTCTGTTTGGATAATCCGATATGACACAAATCTTTACGACCGCTTCGTTGCTTGCAACGACAAGACTTGGCGCATGAATATCTTGACTCACATCAATCACGACACGAATGACAGTGTTGGTGCCGGATGTAGCAACGTTGGCTGATACATCATTTGACAAATCAAGAACACCAAGTTTTGATAGCGACTCAACAACCACCCGAATGCTGCCGTCCCGAGCCGCAAGTTGCACCACAGCAATGAGGTGTCGCGCTGCGGTTTTAGCCAATTCAATATCGGCAGCAACAATATCAAAGCGTGTTCCTGGTGCGAGCGCTATCAACACCGTCTCACTTTCTGAAACGCCGAGTGGCACATGAATAGAAGAAGGGGTGACAGTGCTCTGCATCTCGACAAGTTGTCGAGACTCCCAATTCTTATTAATATTTACAGTCTGAGCAGTGTCATCTGCCGTCAATAACGACCTGGCTACTTTCTGTAATTGTTCTGCATGTTGCGCTTGATTGCGATGACTCAACTCGGCCCAGGTAAAAGCCGCGCGCTGCGAAATCGGTGGCATAAATGACCCCGCTGGCGCAAGACGTAATTGTTTGTCTCGAAGAAAACTGACATGCGTCAGCAAACCAGCAATTAATACTGCCGAACTACCAAGAGCAAGCGGAACTGCACCATGCGAAAGTTCTTGAACTGCACTCGTAGTTACCGCCACCACTTGCTCGCTAGCCACTGATCGTGCTGCCGCTGGCGCAGGGCGGCTCGTAAATAAGATCGACCACAGCGCAACCACAAACAGCAACGAATACCGACTCGACATGACACCAACCGAATGATCGTGGCGCATACCCCACGTGCGCACGACGTCAATAATGACCGCGCTAAACCCCCACACCCACGAGGACCACAACCCAAGTAGCCCAGCCTGTATCGCAAATTGCATCGGGTAACGCACCTTCACCGCGTCAATACAAGCTGACACCACTGCTACCGGTGTCACGCCAGTCAAGATCAATACAAGTGGTAGACCAATCAAAAAGAGACTCCCTCCAATGAGGGCGATGAAACGTTTCATGGAGCCGTCACTGGCCGAGCAGTACGTTGAGCCGTAATCAAACGACTTCCAACTCCAAACAACACCAAGATTGACATTGGAACAACTCGCATAGTTTTTACTGTCACCTCAGACGATGTGGCGCTTGCCTGTCCATGTATTTGATACCGAGTCATAAATTCCTCCGCGGCAATGATTGCCTTGTCCACATCCACTTTTGGATCGCCAGTACGCAGAGCTGTGATTTCTTGTGTGCCTGCTCGAGCGGCATTCTCTGCTTGATCAGCAAGTTGCACTTTTGCAGCAACTAAGCGCCCGCCATCCACCGCAAGTCCAGCACATGCGACAAACGTCATTGCCAGCATCACCACAAAAGCAGTTATCGACCCGGAATCATGCTGTAAACGTTGCACTGCTAATCCACCCTCCATCGGTCAATTACTTCAATCGACTCGGCATGTAAAACCCTTTCTTGAGTTCCCAATAAATTGAGTCCTGCAGAGTTGACCGCACATTCCACTTCTACCAACACGGTATGAATCGTTGACTCGTCGTCAAAAGCCACATTGACAACTGGATCTATGCATGCCGCGCCATTTTGTTCAAGATCACGCATCGCTGAAGCTCGACCAACGGCCTGCATCCGTGAAGGATGCGCCATAGATGCCGCACGCGCACCTTGATCGGCAGCGTGTTGAATTTGGATTAAGGCTTCGGCACCCCTTCCTGCATACACCACAAATAACACCAGGATCATTAAAATTGGCACCAGCAATACCAACTCGACAGTGGCACTCCCGTCTTCGCGCATCATCTATCCATCTCTGAGATGTAGCGCTCAAGTGGCTCATGAGCAACACGTGTGACTGTGAACGAGAAAAATGGTGCAACCTGCGGGACTCGCAAGCGCACGGTAACTACCACTTCGTCAGTGGTAATCACTGCTTGGGGCAAACTATATGACTGGCCAGACAACTCTGCGATTGTTCTTGCAGCCTTGTCGAGAGCTGGCAACATACCTCCGTCGACTGCTGCCCCAGCGGCAGCACTCTGGGCAGCAGCGACGGACGCGATATTGGCGGTATGAAAAAATACAGCGCCTTGTATCGCCATCAACAGAAGAGAAAACACCACAGGCACCCCAAGTAGTACTTGCGTGGTGGTCTCTCCCTTATCAATGTACATATCAGCCCAAATCGAGCGAATTTGCTTTGTCTCGAACCCTCGCAGTGATAGTTGCCCCAACAACTATCGCAAGAGCAATAAGCGCAGCGGCCATGACCACAGTTGTTGCGCTTACCTCTCCAAGATCGGCATCATGTTCCGCCGATGCCGTAAATCGAATCCAGTAGTACTGCCAGATGTTTTTGAGTGATGACATTTTCTGTTTCCTCTTTCAGTTAGTTAATTATTAAATAAAGCATTGAGTTGCTCGCTGGAATGTGTGCATAGTTGTGCCAAATATGCAGCAACGACTAAACATTTACAATCCCCCCACAATCAATGTGACTGCCGGGTATCCGATCAGGACAATGAATGCCAGGAATAACAACACCATCGGCACTCCCATGCGCTCAGTGGATGAATTTGCAGCCGCCTCAATCTCACTCATCTGACGGTGTCGCAGTGATTCTGCTTTTGCCGACAGCGATGACCGAATGCGCGCGCCATGCTCACCTGCCAATTGCACACTGCCCGCGACTTCAACAACTTGCACGAGATTGAATCGCTCACCCAAGGCAGCGAGTTCGACCCACGGAGAACGATGTGAACTGCGAGCACGAACAAGTGCATTACGGAGTTGTTCAAAAGCCCAGCCGTCTCCAGCATCGGCCGCAGCCAGCAATGCGGTCTCTGTGCCAGCACCGCCGGCAAGTAACACATTGGTGAGATCAAGAAAACTCGAGAATGCATGCAAAAAACTTTTGCGCCTTCGTTGGGCTGTGTTTCGCAGCATGCGGTCTGGAAGCACAAAACCCAGAATCCCACAACTGAATGAACCGAGCAGCAGCAAGCTCGTGGATGGACTGCCACCAATAGTTGTGATTAACGCGCCGCACGCAATCGGGGAAAAACAACCGATCAGACCTCCGACCAGTTTTTGTACCACCATGTCTTGAGCCACTCGCTCAGTAAGTGCCAAGTCGGTACGATGTCGATCACCCATTCGTTGACGCAAATGTGCTTGTACTTTCGGAAGTGTGGCAGCAAGAACATCTCGACAACGTTGCGTGATAGTTGGCATGGTCAACATGATCAACCCAACCCCAATGCACAAACCCGAAAAAACGACTGAAATCATCGAACTACCTTTACTCGGCGGCGCACAAATCGCTCAGGAACTTCGATCTGCGACATTGCGTGCATCATCACGACCGCCACAACAAATGTCATCAAGATCATTGACAAAATAAATTGTCCCTCAACCGACTCGTAGGGCTGCAGATAGTCACGATTGAATATAAATAGTCCACCTACAAACACAGAGATCACTCCAGTAATGATGCGAACTGCACTTCGTGTTCGCGAACGTCCCACCCACACCCTGCTGCGCATTCGACTTTCATCTCGTGCACATTGGGCCAAATGACCCAGTAACACGCCAATGTCTCGAGCCTGATGCTGGGTTGCAGTTACTAGTGCCGCAGCAACAAAATCGGCAGTCGGATGATCAACATCTTCAGCAAACCGACGCAACCCGTCGGTGAGCGACCCATACGACATAAATGCCGCGAGTCGTTCGACCGCCTTAATAATCGGGTGTGGTGCGTGCTGGGCGGTCGCGATGATTGCTTGTTCGAGACCGTGCGCACCTGCAAGTGTGTCGCGCAACTGTTCAGTCCACGATGCAATTGCATCAACCAACTCCTGCTCGTCGCGATGTTTGACTGGACGACGACCGATACCAGGTGTTGCACCTGCGACCGCCCCTGCAGCAAACGCAATCACCACCCAACCACTCGCGATGTACACCACTAATGCAATTATTGGAACTAATAGTGACTGCCATCTCCACACAAAACCCGAGCTTGAAACTGAAGCGTGAGAATTAAACAATGTTGAAAGCCCACGCCCGCCGCGAAATGCAACCTTGAAAACAAATGCACCAAGACCCGCAATGGCACCCAAACCTGCAACAAGTAATGCACTCACGAAGCGTCCTCGCTCTTTTGCACGCTGGATATGTCAGCGCCCAGCCCGTGAGCGGTAAGAAGTTTGCGGGTCTGTTCTCGCATTGGGAAACCGGTCACCAGACCATCTTCGATTTCGAGATGAAAGATCTCGTTGGAAACAATGGTTGAACCTTCACTGTCAACTACTTCACGCACCGAAGTAACCCGGCGTACAGAGTTCGTGTTATCGATGTAGACAACGAAGTGAATTGCACTCGCTACAAGCAAGTTCACGGTTTCGACTGGCAATCCAGTTGACGCCATCGAAACATATGCAGCCAACTTAGGAAATACCGATCTTGTGCTATCGGCGTGCATCGTGCACATCGAACCGTTATTTCCCTGACTCATTGCCATCAACATTGGAAACGCTTCCGCACCGCGCACCTCTCCAACAATCACACGATCCGGATCCATCCTCAGCGCCATTCGTGTGAGATCCGCAAGAGTTATCTCCCCACGCCCTTCAATGTTTGCAGGCCGTGACTGCAGTGAGTCGTGATCTGGGTGCAGATCTTCAAAGCGTTCGAGTCCGAGTTCGTACGCGTCCTCTATTGTCACAATTCGTTCACTCGCACCAACTTCATTTATCAGTGCGCGCAGCAATGTTGTCTTGCCGGAACCTGTTCCGCCGGCAATCACAATGTTGCGCTTGGCGCTTACAGCAGCAGCAAAGAAGTTTTGGAGAGTCTCGTCAAATAATCCCCGCAATCGCAACTCGTTTAACGACGAAATTTCAAAGCGGTGTCTGCGGATCACGAGACTTGGTCGAGCCGATACATCCATCGTCGCAAACAGTCTCGAGCCATCGGGCAACTGCAAGTTGAGTTCGGGCGTAGCCGCATCAAATCGTCTCTCCGTACGACCCATTCGCGCCGCAGCACGACGTATCAATTCGATTAATTCATCATCAGAGTCAACAACAGGTGCAACCTTCAGTCGGGTTCCATTGCGCAGCTTTACCCACACCGGGGCGCAGCCTCGAACATGGATATCACTAATTTCGAGATCATCCAACAACGATTGCAATCGTCCAAGACCAAGCACTTGTGCGATGGCTGCATTTGCGAGTTGTAGTTCCTGTAAATCCGAAAATGGAACTTGACCCTCTTGGCGACGAGATGTTCCCAACCTTGCGCACTCGGCATGTGCGGCACTTCGAGCAAAATCCCACTCTTGTGTAACCAGGAAGTCTGTATTGCCTTGTGCCCGTCGAAGGATACGTTCGTCGGCAAGCGCTTCGCCGACTCGTGATGCAAGTGCAGTGACCAATTGGGCATCAAGTGGAGCTTGTTCGGTCTCGGTACCTACCAACAAGATTGTCACGGTCGCACATCCGTTGCAACATCGCCAAGCAGCGCAATATGCACATTGCCTGCACCTGCAATTGCCAAAGCAAGATCAATCGGGCCGCGCAAGGTAATCACTGCTGCACTCAGTGAGTTGTCTGGTTGCACGATTGACCACACGGTTACTACCTGGCCATACAAAGCAGGTGGAAGTGCGCCTCCACTTGACATATCTGGCGCAAACACCACCTGCACTCGGTCGCCATCGGCGAGTGCTGGAGGGAAGTCACCAACTTCGACCGCTGTTGATGTGAGTGCCTCACCACTCGCAAGCGGATCTCGCATCTGCAACATCGATGGATGGATCGGCGTAGATGGATCGATGTCTATAGCCATTGACTTGCCGACTAGAGACTGCGCGTCACCTGCTTTGACAAATGATTTACCCGACTGCTCAGAGAGTTCCATCGCCAACAAATCGCTTGGTGCAACTACATGTCCTCGCGCAAGAAAATGTGAAGCGGATACAACCGTGATGGTGTTTGTAGCGGATTGAAAAAGTAGTAGCGAACCAAGTGCCCCACCGATCACGAGAGCGATACCTATTGCCATCTCGGGCACACGCTGCTTACGTGGTGAACTGACGGATTTTTTGAGCGCATCCGAAGGAGTGATGGAATTCCCATTCACACTCGGACGCGACCTGGTAAGCACATTCAACCTTCCTTGATTCATTTGGATTACCCCTTGGTTTGTTTGTTCTTGTGCCGCCATGTGTACGGAGAGTCAGTAGAGCGGACATATTTTCTTGGATTCCACTCCTGCTCTCAAGAAATCGAATTACAAATCTGGCATTTGCTGGTAATTGATAGCAACAGTGACAGTCGTCGTGGTAGTGCTGGCGTAGCCTTATAAGCAATGTCCACCACGGTCCCAACTACTCCACCAGCCGTGCTGCCCGTGGCTAATGACCCCTGCTGGTGTGGCAGTGGCCGTAAGTACAAGCGTTGCCACAAGCAGTTAGACGGTCGTGTGGTGCCGCATGCGGTGAGCCCACGTCGAGAAGTACCAGCACATATCGTGCGGCCGCCATATGCCGAAACAGGCAAGGTGCAGCGTTGGCAAGAATCTGCAGTCAAGACACCCGAGATCATCGAGAAAATGCGAGTAGCGGGGGCGATGGGCGCCGAAGTGTTGAAGTTGGCAGGAGAATTTGTGCGCCCCGGTATCACCACCGACGAGATTGATGTTTATGTGCACAACATGTGCATTGAACGAAACGCATACCCAAGCCCACTCAACTATTCCGGTTATCCAAAGAGTGTGTGCACTTCGGTTAATGAAGTTATTTGTCACGGAATACCTGATGCGCGAGTACTCCTCGACGGCGACATCATCAATCTTGACGTGACGTGTTATTTCAATGGCGTACATGGAGACACCAATGCAACTTTTGCTGTTGGAACGATCGACCAAGAAAACAAAAACCTGATTCATGTGACCGAAGAGTGCATATGGCGCGGTATTGAAGCCGTTGTGCCGGGTCGTCCATTAAGCGATATCGGCAAAGCGATTGAGACGCGCGCAAAGCAAGACAAGCTCGGAGTCGTGCGCGCATTTATTGGGCACGGAATTGGCGAGCAGTTTCACACCGACATTCAAGTACTGCACTATTACGACTCTCATAACAACACGATCATGCGACCAGGAATGACATTTACGATCGAACCAATGATCACACTTGGCACTTGGCAGCACCGAATGTGGAACGACGACTGGACAGCAGTAACTGCAGACGGCAAACGCACCGCCCAGTTTGAACACACAGTGCTTGTGACCGACACGGGTGTTGATGTACTTACCGGAGGCCCGGGGGCTGCGTCGCCAAACGCACCGTGGAAGCGTTAAGTAAAAAGGGTTTAATGTAGATGATTGACGCAATTGACGTAGAGCGTTATTTACGTTTTGACCGAAGCAATTGGGCCGAGTTGCGCGCGCAGACGCCGCTTACCTTGCACGAAAAAGATCTTGAAGCATTGCGTGGTATTAACGACCGCATTGACTTAGAAGAAGTGGTGGCCATCTATTTACCGCTCACTCGCCTACTCAATTTGTATGTGAGCGCCACACAAAACTTGCATCGCGTTGCTGCAACATTTTTGGGCACTATTTCGCCAAAGATGCCGTACGTCATCGGCATTGCTGGCAGCGTTGCCGTAGGCAAAAGCACCTCCGCGCGTATCTTGCAAGCACTGCTCACGAGATGGCCAGAGCACCCACGGGTTGAGTTGATCACCACCGACGGATTCTTGTATCCAAACGCCGTTCTTGAAAGCCGCGGAATCATGAACCGCAAGGGTTTCCCTGAAAGTTATGACACCAAGCGGCTCGTGCAGTTTCTGCGCGAAATTAAGGCTGGAATGCCCGATGTTTCGGCACCTGTGTATAGCCACGTCGAGTATGACATCGTTGAAGGTGACAGCCAAGTAGTGCACCAACCCGACATTTTGATTGTTGAAGGGCTCAACGTCTTGCAAGTTGGCAGTGACGCAATGGAGTTTGTGAGTGACTATTTTGACTTTTCGATTTATATCGACGCGATGGAAGGCGACATCGAGCAATGGTACGTCGAGAGATTTTTGGCATTACGACAAACAGTATTCAGTAATCCCGACAGTTTTTTTACACACTTTGCGCAACTCACCGACGACGAGGCCGTACAGGTTGCTCGGGGTATCTGGCGCGAAATCAATGGCAAGAACCTGAGCGACAATATCGCCCCTACTCGCACGCGTGCATCGCTAGTGATGCAAAAAGATGCAAACCACCGCGTTACCGAAGTGCATTTGCGCAAGCTGTAGTAACAGCGCTTTGCTCTAGCGAGAAATACTCGCCAGCCATTCAGGAAAGTCTGCCAGTTTCGCAATCTCAACGAAGCGATCATCAGCTGTCGGCGCACCTTCTGACTGATCAAGTTCCCACAAAATTTCATACGGAACATACGCACCAAACCCGCCAATAGCAAGCACCGGCATGATGTCGCTGTGCAGCGAATTGCCGACCATGCAAAAGTGATGTGGGTCGATGTTGAGACTTAAGAGCACGCGTCGATACGTAGCCGGGTCTTTTTCGAGCACGATCTCGACGTGATCAAAATGATGCGCCAAACCACTTGTCTCGACCTTGCGAGTTTGGTGCACGAGGTCGCCCTTTGTGATCAACACAATTCGGTGAGTTTGTGCAACTTTGCTCAACACATCGGCCACGCCCTCAAACAACCTGACTGGCTCGGTGAGGTGCTCGCGTACACCGCGCAAAATCTCTTGCAAAACCTTATTGGGCACAGTTCCATTAGTGATCGAAATTGCTGCTTCAACGGCTGAAAGACCAAACGATTTGACGCCGTACCCGTAAGTGCCGATATTGACGCGTTCGGTTGCAACCAACGCAGACTTAATGTCGATCCCCGCTGGTGCGTAGGGAGAAACTAAATCGACAAAACGATTTTCGTTATGCCGAAATGAGTCTTCGCTAAACCACAGCGTGTCGTCGGCATCGAAGCCAATCGCATCAAAATGCTCGGTGCTCGACATGACTAACGGTGTAGTGCGTTGAGATAGTTGTAGACCGTGATGCGCGAGACACCCATCGCATCGGCAACGTCTTCAACCGCACGTCGAACCGTAAATGCACCGCGTTCGTCGAGTAATCGAATTGCGGTTTGTTTTTCATTTCGAGAAAGTTGCGACAAGCGCGCACCGAGTTCGCGCTCCACTCCCTCAATAATGCGGTCGAGTGCGCCGTGCAAGGCGGGCAACCTCACACCCGCAACTATCGTGCCATCCCACATCAATGGAATATCACCCGCAATAAGAGCATCCGGCGTAATAAGTTCGGCTCCAGTTGCCTTCAGTAATGGCTTGACAGAGGCAATCAGTGGATGATTTGGAATCATCATTCGATTCCAACATCAACGCTCACATATGTTGCACCATTGCCGTATGCGGCGCGCATCAATTCTGCAATTACTTCTGGCAACTGTTCTTTCGTTACCGAAAATGATGAACCAAACGGACCAAACTCAACCTTTAGGCCAAAACGTTCAACCGCGGCAACGGCTACCGTCACATGGGCGCCTGGGGATCCTTCAATGAATGGTTCAATGGTGAACTCGACGTGCAACATGGTGCCTGCCTTGTGTTTGAGTAGAAATCTCAATAATACGCACAACTCACGCACTTTCGGCTGTGGGGCCGACAGCACCATTGTGCCTACCATTGTCTCATGGCTTCGACACCAAAACTTCAACCAGCAAACGAACGACATGGTGCAACAACTGGAGTTATTGATCAGGCAACCGGAATGCTCGAGTACGCCCGCGAGATAAGGCGCGACCTACACACCTGGCCAGAAATTGGTTTGGACTTACCGAAGACGCGCGACCGTGTGTTGACGGCGCTTGACGGACTACCACTTGACATCACTTTGCACAAAACCACAAGTGGTATTGCCGCCCTCTTAACCGGGGACAAGCCAGGACCAACAGTGATGCTCCGCGGTGACATGGACGCACTCCCAATGCCCGAAGACACAGGACTGGAGTTTTCATCTCGTATAGAAAATGCAATGCACGCTTGTGGACACGACACCCACGTAGGCATGCTCGCCGGTGCGGCACGCATGTTAAGCGAGCGCAAAGCCGACTTACCCGGTCGTGTGTTGTTTATGTTTCAGCCAGGCGAAGAGGGTTACGGCGGTGCCGAATACATGCTCGATGAAGGCTTGCTCGATGTGCCAAAGCACGCTGACGGTTCTGCTTCACCAATCACAGCCGCTTACGCGATCCACATCACTTCTTCGATGCCTGCCGGATTCCTTGGCACAAAAGGTGGACCGATCATGGCGTCGAGCGACCGACTCGACATCATCATCACCGGAAAAGGTGGTCACGCATCAGAACCTTTCCGCACACTCGACCCTGTGCCGGTTGCCAGCGAAATTGTTTTGGCGCTTCAAGCATTGGTCACACGCCGTCACGATATTTTTGACCCAACCGTTGTCACCATCACTCGAATGATTGCTGGTACTGCTTACAACGTGATCCCAGAAACTGCTCGACTTGAGGGAACCATTCGCGCAGTGAGCGCGGCAACACGCGCCAAGGTGCACGAAGGCATCAGAAGGGTCGCTGAAGGCATTGCCAATGCTCACGATATGAATGCTGAAGTAGTCATCGAACTTGGATACCCAGTCACTGTTAATGATGGTCCGTCGGCCGACTTTGCACTCGACATCGCAGAATCAATCGTTGGGCCAAAACAAGTTGCGAAGTTTCCGAACCCAGTGATGGGTGCAGAGGATTTCAGTTATGTGCTGGAAAAACTTCCAGGCGCAATGTTGTTTCTTGGTGGCACACCAAACGGTGTTGACCCGCGCAATGCCCCACCGAATCACTCCAACCGTGTTGACTTTGAAGAAGATGCAATGACGACAGGCATGGCGTTGTATACATCACTTGCCTTGCGCACACTCGGCGTGATGCTCGACTAATCGATTCACTACACACATGACTCGCGGTTCATTGAGCTCTCAAACGGGTGGCCAGCGCCCCCTAGAAGGCATACGGGTGCTGGATTTCACGCGAGTTCTATCTGGACCTCACGCAACTCGAATGCTCAGCGATCTGGGTGCTGAAGTAATCAAGGTTGAGCCACCAATGGGCGACATGACCCGCTTTGCACTGCCACGAGTCAATTCATTGTCGTCATATTTCATTCAACAAAATGTGGGCAAGAAAAATATTTCGCTCGACATGACAAAACCGAGGGCAGTTGAACTGCTGAAGAAACTTGCGAGCCATTGCGATGTCGTAATCGAAAACTTTCGACCTGGTGTCATGCGCAAGATGGGTCTTGACTACGAAACTCTTTCGCAATCAAACCCACGTCTGATCTACACATCAATTACGGGTTATGGAGCAACCGGCCCATGGACAGCGCGCCGTGCCTACGCGCCTGTTGTCAATGCTGAATCAGGAATCACTAAACATCAAGGTGACGTGCGTGGTGGGCAATACGCAAATGATCCGCATAGTCATGGTGATGTGTACACAGCCCTCGAAGCAGCGAGCGCGATTTTGGCTGCTTTATATCAGCGTGAGCAAACTGGAGTTGGCCAATACATTGACGTGTCGATGGCGGAAACAATGTTGTACGTGAACGAGCATGCACATAACCAAATGTGGACTGGTATTCAACCCGTCGGCGAGATCCGTTCGTTTCAGCCGGCCGACTACCCCGTGCTGACTGTTGCAGACGGATCAATGGTTGTTGTTAGTGGTCACCCAGCAGAACGTGGCACATTCGATTTCTTTGTCGCAGCAATGCAACAACCCGAATTGCTCAGTGATCCACGATTCAGTGACGTCGCTACGCGCCTTGATCATTTCGATGAGCTGATGGACATCATGAGGGCGTGGGCAAAAACTATTCCAACGAGTGACGAGATCGAAAACCAACTTTCACAACACCAACTTGCGGTTGGAAGATTGCGAAGTGTTGGTGAGTTAGCTGACACACAGTGGGCATACGACAGAGACGCAGTGATTGATGTCAGTGACCGCGGCGACTCAACAGTGCGCATTCCAAATAGTCCTTGGCACTTCTCTGGCTCCGACACCACCACGCAAGGTGATGCCAAATATCGCGGCGAAGATAACCGTGCGATATTTTCAGAAATTACAGGCTTGAGTAGCGAAGAAATTGCGCAACTCGAAAACGATGGCGTACTCGTGAGCAGAGGCCCAAGCAAGCGTTAATTATCGACCAGAGTGGCCAAACCCACCACCGCGATCTTCGCCATCCAGATTGTCCACCACATTCCAGTCGATGGTTTCAATACGTTGAATCAATAACTGTGCAATGCGATCACCGCGTGTTATCAAATAATCCACTGTGGGATCGGTGTTGATCATCACCACTTTGAGTTCGCCGCGATACCCACTGTCGATAATGCCTGGCGTGTTGACGAGCGTTATTCCGTGCTTGAGAGCCAAACCACTGCGAGGCACAACGAATCCGGCAAACCCAAGGGGTATGGCAATTGCCAAGCCTGTGGGCATCAGCACTCGCCCGCCCTTGGCTGCAATCAATGCGTTCTCGCGTGCATAGAGGTCAACGCCTGCGTCTCCATTGTGGGCTGTGGCTGGCAGGGGCAAATCGGGGTCCAGGCGCTGTACAGCGACCGGCAGGGGCTGATGAGTCATATAGCGACAATACGCCTAGATTGCATGGCGTGCTGGTGTGGATGGATCTTGAGATGACTGGGCTTGACCCCGAAACCGATGTGATCGTAGAAATAGGCACCCTGATCACTGACGACAATTTGGCGATCATTGCCGAGGGCCCCGATCTCGTAATCCATCAACCCGACTCGGCACTTGCCCTGATGCAACCGATCGTTGTCGAGATGCACACAAAGTCTGGGCTTCTCGAAGCAATCAAGACGTCGACCGTGACGTTGGAAGAAGCCGGCAAAGCAACACTCGAATTTATTGCGTTACATGTGCCCGAAGCCAGATCGGTGCCACTGTGCGGCAACTCGATCGGCACCGACCGACGCTTTCTTGCAAAATATTTGCCCGAGATCGAAAATTATTTGCACTATCGCAGCGTTGATGTGTCAAGCATCAAAGAACTCTCAAAGCGCTGGTACCCAAAGGTTGGTATTGACCGCCCAAATAAAGGTGGCTCACACCGCGCGATGGATGACATTAAAGAAAGCGTTCGTGAGTTGCAGTTTTATCGCGATAAATTGTTTGTTACCGAAGTTGCAAACAAAACTGTCTAGCCCTTCCAACAGTCAATTGGTGCAGGTGCCGCAACTAATGTGGTTGATGTGAGCGACAAGGTGTACACCAAGCAAGAGCAAGTGCCTGCAACTGCAGAGATCACCGAGGTTGCGCCCAATATTTTGCGCACTCAACTTCCTATCGACATGCCTGGCCTTGGCCACGTCAATATGTATGTGCTCGAAGATTCGCGCGGCGTTGCAGTTGTTGACCCAGGTTTGCCTGGCAAAGCAACATGGCGAGCAATCAATAATCGATTGGCCGAAATTGGCGTGCCACTGAAGCGAGTGCACTCCATCATCGTGACGCATAGTCACCCAGACCACTTCGGTGGCGCTGGTCGACTTCGTGCAGAAACCGGAGCCGACATCATCACGCACGAAAGTTTTCGAATGTTTTTTGATCCGACCGAACCAGACGATGTAGATGTTGAGACTGCCGCAACACCACGTGTTCCGTTTGGTGATACGCCGTGGGGTGGGCCTGGTCACTCACTGCCGTGGCGTCGCAAGATGTATTACAAAGGCTCAAGCCGCTTCCCCACATTGTTTCGTGCACCAAAACCAACGATCAGACTCGCCGAAGGTGAACACATTTCACTCGCAGGGCGCGAATGGATGGCCATTCACACGCCTGGGCACACCGAAGATCATCTCTGCTTATTCGACCCAGAAGCCGGTGTAATGCTGTGTGGAGATCATGTGTTACCAACGATCACCCCGCATATTTCGGGCATGACCAAAAATACCGACCCGCTGAAAGGTTTTTTTGATTCACTCGACAAGGTCGGGGCATTTGGCTCACAAGTCAAAATCTCGCTACCAGCTCATGGCTTGCCTTTTGAGAATCTCGCACTGCGTTGCGACCAGATCAAAGAACACCATGTGGGTCGACTAGATAAGTTGCGAGTGGTCGCAAGTGAACTTGACAAGCCACTTACAGTGACCGAATATTCTGGCCACTTGTTTTCACCTCGCGCGCAAGGAACTATGGCAGACAGCGAAACTTACGCTCACCTCGAACACCTGCGCATTGCCGGAGAGTTTGACTACAAGGTGCGTGAAGGAATTCGCGAATACAGTCGCGTCGATTAATCAATAATTACAGCGCAACAAGTTGAGTCACTGCAGCAACTCGGTTATCGCTCAGCACGTGTCGCAACACCACGCGCTCACCTAGGTCTTGCGTAACGATACGCACTTCGTCACCTGGGTCGACTGCTAAGTGGTGTTCGACGGTTGCGTGCAGAGGTGCACGGCGCGCGTCGCTGTGAGTAGACAAATACTCTTCGAGCGCAATCCAATACGACGCGTTGTTCATGTGGCCAACTGCATCCATGTCGGCAAATCGCACTGGCCATGCTTCACTTGTCGCACCCGGTGCATCAAGTGGTGGCAACGATTTGCCAATTAAAAAACTTGAGCGAATCTTTCGACCAGCGCTGGCGATATGCACCATGCTTAAAAAATCTTCTGGCAACGGTGTTGGTTTCATTGTTTGCATATCCACATGCACCCACAACGCTGCAGACTCAATGCGCGCTCCGTCACTCGAAGTAATCGTTGTACGACGCTCTGCCCAATGCGAGCCGTATCCACCACACCAAGTTTTTACCGAAACGTCGGTCATATACAACGGAAACTGATGCACCCACATTTCGGTGCGGCGCACCACCCAACCGTGAATGTCGGAATACGCGCCGTCGACCGCATCGTCATTGGCAATATCTTGCAAATAGCGAGCAGTTGCGTCAAGACGAAGCCGTCCTTTGGGAGTCACATCGCCGAGCCGCACCCTGCGCTCGGTGCCAAAAACCCTGCCATCGCTGGGCATTTCAACTGGGTTAGCGGGCTGCCACATGACGCTCAAACCCTATAGGGCATTGAGTCTCATGGTCGTTGCATTTAATCGCTTGCAATTGGCCCGCGAAGGTGGTTTGCTACATAGCCCATGTTGCAACACGCCATTACCCGTAGCAATTCGTCAGCAGTGGCTGGCGCGCGCGCGTTTGCAACCGTGGCCGTAGTAGCCGCAATCACCAGCCGTTATTCACGCTGGTTTGATATGCGGGCCGGAGTCGCGAAATATTCGAAAGATTTCACGAAGCGCCCGGTCAAAGGCCTCCTGGGGTTCCAGACGTAACAGATTTCACGTCGGAGAACGCCAAGAGGCCGCTGGGAGAAATCCCGGCGGCTTTTTTATTTCCCCCCGAAATCTGTTCTCCGACGTGAAGCCAATCAATACAAACACAAACACAAACACAAATAAAAACAGCAATGAAAGGAACAGAAAAATGCAAACACTAATTGCACCAGAACGACAACACGAAAGACTCGTGTTGTCTGCCAAACGATGCAGCGACGGCAACGGAACGTTGTCGTACCTGTTCTTTTCGGAAGAGTTTGTTGACATTCAGCGCGCCAAGGCTGTGTGTTCGAAGTGTTCTTCGCAAGCCGAGTGCTTGCTCGGTGCACTCGATCGTGCAGAACCATGGGGCGTTTGGGGCGGAGAGCTCCTCGAAGAAGGTCGCATCTGTGCAACAAAGCGACCACGTGGCAGACCCGTAACACGCAATATATGTGTCACCGTTGTTGACGAAGTGCCAATCCCCCGGCACCTTGTGGCATAAGAC
>ERZ889078.1107-NODE-1107-length-22213-cov-37.945437_pt1 | contig 22213 bp, 17 predicted proteins | sample MGYA00521266_ERZ889078 | MGnify/ENA primary metagenome ERZ889078 (study PRJEB32303, sample SAMEA104408618) | aquatic metagenome | biome: Brackish water; feature: Pelagic; material: water | place: Baltic Sea | collected 2014-06-16T06:34:00 | depth 76,534 m ...
TAGTGTCGGTTCGCGCGATGTTTCAAAGTCGGCAGGTTCAGGGTTTGAACATGCCAAAGACAAGACAGCCCCTTACGCACTCCGGCCGGAAACTTCGATCAGGCATGCGCTTAGGATTGTGGCGCACCCAAACCATTGCCAAACAGACAGTGTTTCGTCAGGCAAAAGGATACTGGCACTAATTATCGCCACCAGCACTTCGGACATCATAAGGATGCCGACACGCCCGGGGAACAGTTGTTTGGCGGCGACGAACATTACAAAGCTTGTCGGCAGCAGGATCAAAACCGACGTCAAAACCGCGGTCGGCAGGGCGTTGCGCAACGCGGTCATCGCGGGCAGTGGATCGTCAAAAAACACTCTGCCTACAAATGTGCAGAAAAGGATAACGAAAATGAACTGGATAAGTGTCGTCATCGTCGTCGGAGTTTCTGGCCAGCGTTTGATCGAGGCTGCGCCAAATCCCCAAAACACGCCCGACGCCAGCGCAAAAAAGTCGCCAAAGTTTAAAGGCTGGCTGAAACCGTCGCCGCTTGAAAGCATCAGCCACAGCCCGGCAAAGCCCAGAATAATCGCCGCAATACGCGGTCGTGTCAGGGGCTCGCGCAGCCAGAAAACCCCGATGATCGTCGACCAAACCGGAGTGAGGTAGAACAACATCGTCACCCGGATCACCGACGAGACCGCCAGTCCGGTGGCATAAAACCCCAACCCGACGCCCATCAGGCAGCCGATCAACAGCGTTTGGCGAAAATGTGCAAACTGGGTTTTGCGGTGCCAGATCACCAGCGGCAACAGGATCACCAGTGGCGCGGAATTGAAAAATGCAACGCTGAAAGACGGCGAAAACCCTGCGGCTCCAATCTCGCGTACTGGCCACCAGTAAAGCCCCCAAAACGCGGCGGCGGTGAACAAGGCCAGACTTGCGGCGCGGTCAGACACCGGCTTAGCCATGCGCGGCACCGCTCCAATCCTGATCGGCGAACATATCGGTGGATTTTTCTTTTTTGTCATTAAACCACGCAACCGGATCGGAAAGCGTGTTGTTTCCGGCCATATATGTGTCGATCAACGTGGTCATTTGCGCCTGCCCGAACGACGGATAATGCCCGGCGTGAAACACCTCGGCCCCAAGGTTGCGGATGCGGGATAAGGTGTGGGCGTAAATCGCCTTATCCGAATGGTAAAGCCCGTCCAAAAGTTCGCCATCGTAAACTGCATCACCACTGAACAGGGTTTTGGACTTTACGTCCCACAAACCAATTGATCCCGGTGAATGGCCGGGAAGGTGCAAGACCTGAAACGCCCGGTCGCCCAAATCGATCAGGTCGCCTTCATCCAGATGCCCGGTCAGCGGGGCAGGGGTGATGCTATAGGTTTCCGGGCGGTATTCAGGATGTGCTTTTGGGTCAACGATTTCGATTTTGGTCCAGCCACCGCCATAGACAACAGCCTCGTTGGCAGGATTGGCCAGAATATCCGCCTCGGCCCGGTGACCAAGCCGGCAGTCAAATTCATGTAAACCGCCGGAATGATCGAAATGGCAGTGGGTTACCAATGCCTTAAGCGGTTTTTCAGTCGCCGCCACAATATGCGCCTTCAGCGGGCTTAATCCCATGCCGGTATCGACCACCAGATCAAAATCGCGGCCTTTGATGTGCCAGATATTGCAGCGCATGAAATTGGCGACTCCAGTTTCCTGGATCAGTGAAACGCCGTCGGAAATCTGGAATGTCTTGAACGGCATTGCGTTTGTTACCAATCCGCTCCGGCATTGATCTGGATATCCACATTGGTCAGGCCTTGCGATTGATCCGAGCAGAAAAAGCCGACGACGGATCCGATTTCACCGGGTTGAACCAGCCTGCCCTGCGGGTTTGAGCGCATCAGCGCTGCTTTGGCCGCCGAGATGTCGCCACCGGTCGCTGCCGCGTGCCGCAGCAGCGCGTTGTCCATCATCGGCGTTTCAACCCAAGTGGGGCTGATCGAAATCGCGTTGATGCCGTAAGGAGCGCCTTCAACGGCGACCGCTTTGCTTAACCCGATCACCCCTGCTTTGGCCGCGCAATACCCGGAATATCCGGCCGCCCCTTTGGTTCCAGCGGTCGAGGCGATGTTGACAATCCGCCCCCAACCCAGCGCCTGCATCCCGGCAAACGTCGCGCGGATCGTGCGGTAACAGCCGTTCAGATTGATATCGATCTGGTCAAACCACGCGGCGTCATCCGGGTCGGACAAGAATGCTTCGCGGTAATTTCCGGCAGCATTGACCAGTATTTGGGGCGGTCCGAATTGTTGCTTAACCTCTGTGACAAACGCGTTAATCGACGTTTGGCTGGCCACGTCGACAGCCCCGATCAAACACGCGCCGTTTAGGGCCGCAAGTGCGCTGGCCGCCAATTCATCTTCGTCCCCACGGCGCGAACATATGGCGACCGAATGCCCGGCAGACGCCAAAGCCTTGGCCGAGGCCAGACCGATCCCTGTCAGGCCGCCGGTAATCAAGGCCACGCGAGGTGTCATGTAAGCCGCCTCAACTCTTTGATTTCATTGCGTGCAAAATAATTGACCGGTCGATTTCGCCAACAACTTTTCCAGCATTGTTAACAACGGCAAGGGCTGTGTCACTGTCAGCAACGCGATCAATTAGCGTTTCGATTTTGGCGTGTGAATTAACCTGCTCGCCTGTTTTGAAAGCCGCGTCACTTGCCGGGCGCATGACTTTGCCGGCCGACAGTACCTTGTAGCGCGGCACATCTTCCGTGAATTCGCGCACATATTTGTTTGCAGGATTTGCCACGATTTCCTCGGCGGTGCCAATCTGGCTGATTTCACCATCCTTCATGATGGCAATGTGATCGCCCATCTTAATCGCCTCAAGAAAATCATGCGTGATGAAAACCATGGTTTTTTTGAGCTTGCTTTGCAGGCTGATCAACTCGTCCTGCATTTCACGGCGAATCAACGGATCAAGGGCTGAAAATGGTTCGTCGAATATCAGGATTTCCGGATCAACCGCCATTGCACGCGCCAGCCCAACCCGTTGTTGCATGCCGCCGGACAGCTCGCGCGGGTAATGTTGATCCCAGCCGCTAAGGCCGACAAGCTCCAGAACTTCCATCGCTTTGGCGGTGCGTTCGGCTTTGTTGATACCGCGCACTTCTAACCCATAGGAAATGTTGTCGATCACCTTGCGATGCGGAAACAGACCGAAATGCTGGAACACCATTGCCATTTTGCGGCGGCGCAAATCCAACAGGTCGCTTCGACCCATTTTTGTTACATCCTGACCATCAATCAGCACTTCGCCGCTGGTTGGTTCGATCAACCGCGACAGGCACCGCACCAGCGTCGATTTCCCCGACCCTGACAGCCCCATTACAACGAAACATTCGCCCAACTCGACCTGAAATGACACGTCTTTGACCGCGACCACGTGACCAGTTTGGTCCTGAACCTCGCTGCGCGACATGGTTCGGTCCATCGTCTCCAGAGTTCGTTCGGGATGAGGGCCGAAAATCTTCCAAATATTGTTACACACGATTTTTGGAAGTCCGGTCATCCAATATCCTTCATTTTTCGGCCGTGATGAACAGTGTTTCCAATCATATGTCATGAAGCAAGCGATTTTTGGCAAAAAGGCTTTACCTGAGCAGAGTTATCTTCAAAACTACGGCGAAAGGGGCAGGGTGCATGACGACGCAATCGATTTTCCGGCGCTATCAAACGACGCTTACCTTTGGTGGCTCGGATTACAGTTTGATGGCAACAATTCTAATCGGCTTTGTTTTGTCGCTGATTGTTTGGGGGCAGACGCGGGATCAGTTCCCTTTTCCAACCCAAATTTCTGACCGGTTTTATCTGGCCGAGGGGATCAATCAGGCTGAAAGCTGGCTTGAAATACACATAAAAGGCTATACCCGCGCGGTTTCCGCAGCGGTCGGGACGGTGCTTGAGGCGTTGGAAGAGTTTCTGTGGTTCAAACCCTGGCCCATCGTGATCTTGGCAATCACATTGCCAGCCCTTGCCTATGGCGGGTTGCGACTGGCGCTGTTCACCCTGTGCGGCAGCATGTTCTGGGGTTTCATGCAGATGTGGGATCCGGCGATGTCCACATTGGCGCTTATGGTGGTTTCAGTGGCGATATCGGTTGTTTTGGGGATCGCCCTTGGGGTTGCCAGTGCACAAAGTGACCGGTTCGAGGCGATCCTGCGTCCGGTGCTTGATACAATGCAGACCATGCCGGCCTTTGTTTACCTGATCCCGGCGATATTTTTCTTTGGTGCGAGTGCGCCGTCAGCGGCAATGGCGGTGATTATTTACGCCGTACCGCCGGCCGTCAGGCTGACCAATCTGGGTATCCGGCAAGTGCCTGCCTCGACAATCGAGGCGGCACGGGCGTTTGGGTCCACACGCTGGCAAATGCTTTTCAAAGTACAGTTACCCCAAGCGATGCCGTCGATCATGCTGGGGGTCAACCAGACGATCATGATGGCGCTGGGGTTGGCCGTATTGGCTGTATTCATCGGTGCGGGTGGTTTAGGCGAAGAAGTCTGGAAAGCTATCCGGAAACTAAAAGTCGGCTGGTCGCTTGAGGCCGGATTGTGCATCGTCTTCATGGCGATCATTTTTGACCGCGTGACCCTTGCGATGAGCAAACCCGCCTCAAGTGGTATGGCGATGGCCAACAAGACCCGAACTTTCAGGCTGTTACCACAAGCATGGGTCCACTCAAAACCAGCAATTTGGGTTGAGGATGGCGTTGAATTAGTCTGGAACTCGGTTGCCGCCTCCGCCCGCCTTTTGGTTGACGCGATTGCGCTTCCGGTCGGGGCTTTCCTGGGGGTGGTCCATAAAGGGACTGCGGAAAACCTGATCGAATGGATGCGTAATCACCGGACATTTGTAACCGGTGCTACGATTATTCTTGCGGTATATCTATGGGACGCGTGGGTATCGCCGATCGGAAGCTTCCCGCGCGCCTGGCATTTCACGCTGCGGGGTCCGGTTGACGATGCAGTGGATTGGCTGACCGTGAGCCCGACCTTCATCGGGATAACCAAAGGGATACGGGCCTTCATTTACCTTTACGTGCTCAACCCGCTCGACAAATTTTTAGTCGGTCTGCCGTGGTTCTATGTCATGGCGATGATGTTTTTGATCGTCTGGCGCTCGGCCGGTTTGGCCTTTGCGGTAACGACCGTGGCCGCCCTGACTTTCACAGCACTTTCCGGCCTTTGGGCGATCACGATGTATACCATGGCCTCGACCATCGCCGCTGTGGTCGTGTGTATCATGATCGGTCTGCCGCTGGGGGTTGCTGCCGCCTATAACCGGCCGCTTGATGCGATCCTGCGACCGATCTTGGACACGATGCAAACCATGCCGACTTTCGTTTACCTGATCCCCGCTTTGATGTTCTTCGGCGGCAATCCGGTGACAGCTATTATCGCCACGGTGATTTATGCGGTGCCGCCGATGATCAGGATGACAACCCTTGGCTTGCGCCAATTGCCGCCCGAGATCAACGAAGTTGCCAACGCCTTCGGGTCGACCGGATTGCAGTCGCTGATCAAGGTCAAGCTGCCAATGGCCTCGCCCTCGATCATTCTTGGGGTCAATCAGGCGGTGGTCATGGCGCTTGCAATGCAGGTGATCACGCCGCTGGTTGGCGGTCTTGGCCTTGGCAAAGAAGTGTTTCACGCGATGAATCTGGCCAATACCGGAAAAGGTCTGGTGGCCGGGATCGGCATTGTTCTGCTGGCCATTGTGCTTGACCGGCTGACCCAGGCCTGGACCCGCAATCAACGGCAGGCACTGGGCCTTTGACAAAAGCAGTGGAATTACCTTTAGACAAGGCACGCAATTAGCGTTAGCCTTTAGCCGTTCCGCAAATCGGAAACCCAACAAACAATCAAGCCGCAAAAGTGGCGATCAAACCGGGAGAATAAGATGAGTTTATTGAAAAAACTGACCACACCTGTCGCCGCGGCTGCACTTGCTGCCGCCGGTATTATGGCGCCATTGGCACCTGCCAGTGCCGCTGGCATTCTGACCGTGCCCGAGGCTGACTGGACAGGCGGGATGGTCACATGCCATATCATCCAGTCAATCCTCAAGGATAATCTGGGATATAAATTCAAACTGGTAACCATCCCCGGCGGACCCGCCGTGTTTGAGGGCATCCGGTCGGGCGACTTTGATTTTTCCTGCGAAACATGGCCATCCTACAACCCAATCAAATCCAACTACATTAAGGAGTGGGGTGGCGACGAGTCGATCGTCAAGTTGGGGGATGCCGGAATTATTGGCGTCAGCAACTACTACGTGCCGCGTTATCTGGTCGAAGGACCTGATGCCAAAGCACCAGATCTTAAGACTTTTCAGGACCTTTCGAAATACAACGACCTGTTCAAAACCCTTGAAACCGGTGGCAAGGGCCGCATCCTTGGCTGCCCTGTTGCCGCGTGGGCCTGTGACGACCAACCCCGGCTTGATGCGTTGGGCGTGGATTTCGTGGCGGTTGAATTAGGTTCGGAAACCGCGCATTGGGCGGAAATGCAAGCGGCTTTTAAGCGCGGCGAACCATTCGTTGCCTATGCCTGGGAACCGCATTGGATTCACGCAGCCCTTGATTTGGTGCCGCTGACATTGCCTGCCTATGACGAAGCAAAATGGCCAGCCACCGGTTGGGCCGAGGATGTGACCTTTAACATGGGCAATCCGGAAATGCTGACCAAGCATGCAGATGCTGCCAAAGTCATTGCCAACGCCCGTCTGACCAACAATCAGCAGGCCAGTATGATCCTGGCGATTGACGTTGACGGCAAAGATATTGATGATGTCGTTGATGACTGGTTGGCCAAGAATGAAGCGATCTGGAAGGCTTGGTTGAATTAATCAACCGACCACACGGTTCTGACAGGCCCCGAACGCGGGGCCTGTTTTCTTTTGCGTAATAGGTTTTGAATTGAAAAAAAACTGGTCGCTTTATCTGGTGTTGCTTTTTGTGGCGACGTCCTGGGGCTTGACCAATCCGCTGGCGAAAATCGCTGTTTCCTCGGGGTACATGCCGCTTGGCGTGATGTTTTGGCAGTTGACGGTTATTCTGGTTTTCAGCGGCGCCTTAACATTTCTGACCCACCGCCGGTTTCCGTTTCGTCGCGATACAATTGGCCTGTTCATTGGAATTGCTTGCTTTGGTACCCTGATCCCGGACTATCTGCTTTACTTGTCGGCAGCTCATCTGCCAGCCGGAATATTCTCGATCCTTTTGGGGCTAACACCGGTTTTCGCGATGCCGGTTGCCGTACTGCTTGGCTTTGATAAATTTGAAATTCGCCGGGTTTTGGGCGTCGCCCTTGGTGCATTGGCAATTGCCGTTATGTTTGGACCGGAGGCAAGCCTTCCATCTGATGTAAGGTCGATTTTCGTCGTACTGACCCTGATCAGCGCAATGTGTTACGCGGTTCAGGGTAATTTTCTGACATGGCATGGCGGTGCTGATCTTGATCCGGTGCAGATATTGTTTGGGTCATCAATGGCCGCCTTTCTCGCCGTTGTCCCCAGCGCCATACTGTCAAACCAGTTCGTCGATCTATTGATCCCCTGGAGCCGTGTCGAATGGGCGATCCTTGCCACCTCGGTACTGCATGCTTTTGCGTATGGAGGTTTCTTCATGCTGGTCACGCGTGGCGGGCCGGTTTTCGCGTCGCAAGCGGCCTATCTGGTCACGGGTTCCGGCGTGTTATGGTCGATGCTTTTACTTGGCGAAACCTATTCCGCATGGGTTTGGGTGGCGTTCGCCCTGATGCTGGCCGGGATCGTCTTGTTGCAGCCTAAAAAGGCAAAACCTGCCCGCTAATAAGAGACAATATGCCCGCAAAGCCATAGCCCATTGGCGTTCAGGTTCAGGCCCTGCTATTTTCCATTGCCTGTTCTATCAGGTGGGCAATTTCGTTAACTGTGGCTGATCTTGGATTCGTCGACGTGGCAGCATCGCCAAATGCCTTGGACGCAAGCCGAGGAATTGCCGAAGGCTGGACGCCAAGGCTCGACAGGCCCTCTGGGATTTCGCATAAATCCAAAATGGCGTTTATCGCTGTCATAAAGCTGTCGAAATCGTGTCTGTCCAATCCCATCGCCTGCGCCATAGGTGCGATTTTTGCGGCGATACGGGATTGATTGAACCGCAACACGACCGGCAGCAGAACTGCATTGGTCAGCCCGTGATGGCTGTTATATTCGGCACCAATCATATGGCTGATTGAATGGACCAGACCAAGCCCCTTCAAAAAACCAACCCCGGCTAGACACGAGCCGATCAACATAGCACCGCGCGCCGCGATATCGTCGGGTTTGACAAGGACGCGTGGTAAATGCTGACTAATCAGTGATAAACCTTCAAGCGCAGCGCCGTCGCACATCGGGTGCAAGGCGTCCACGGTATAAGCCTCAATAGCATGCACGAGGGCGTCACATCCGGTCCAGGCTGTCAGGTTTTTGGGCAAGCCAATGGTTAGACTTGGGTCGAGGATAACTGCAAAGGGCTTTTGCGCCGGATGCCAGACGCAGCGCTTAGTTAGGGCTGCAGTGTCAGTCACCATGGCGGTGCTTTCGGTTTCAGCACCAGTGCCCGCGGTGGTCGGTATGCACATTACCGGCGGAAAATCCGCAGCTCTCAGATCGGGGATGTCCGGGCCATCGTAATCAAATGCCCACAAGCTGTGGTCGGTGCGCGCCACAAGCGAGATCGCTTTGCCTGCATCCATACCACTGCCGCCACCCAAAGCAATCACGCTGTCATGGTCACCCTGCCTGAAAACATCACGCCCTTTGGCAATATCCTGATCGGTTGGGTTGGGGGACACGTCGCAAAATACCCCGCCGTTCAGTTCATGGTCATCAAGGGTTTGAAGGATTTGATCCACAAACCCTAAATCCCGGCTGGCCCGGTCGGTTACGATCAATGGATTTCGCAGACCCCTTGCCTTGCACAGTTTGGCGACTTCGCGGATGCGGCCTGGGCCGTAGAAGATTGGAACCGGGAATGTCCAGTCACAGGGCTGCAGGAAACGACCGTCATTCATCAACGTATCCTTATTGAGTTTCGGTGGCGGGTGATGGGTTTCAGCTGCCGTCAGCCATTTTAGCTGCATTTGCAGTTCAGTCAATTATTGACCTGAACCATTCATGAAATGACCTGCGTGATCTGATATTTGTTATGGCCAGCCCCCAAGGGGCTTGTCATATTGTCATTAAGTAAACTCAAGGAATTCCGATGACCAAACCCTGTATTATCTGCGTTGCCATCACCGGCTCGGTGCCAAACAAGGCTGACAATCCGGCGGTGCCGATCACTGTCACAGAACAAATCGAAAGCACCCATGCGGCCTTCGAGGCAGGCGCAAGTATCGCCCATTGCCATGTCAGATTGGAGGACGGCACGCCAACATCCGACCCCGAACGCTTTCAGCGCTTGCAGGAAGGTCTTCGCCAGTATTGCCCGGACATGATTATCCAATTTTCAACCGGCGGCCGGTCAGGGGCAGGGCGCGAGCGGGGCGGGATGTTATCTTTGCGGCCTGACATGGCGTCATTGACGGTCGGGTCAAACAATTTTCCGACCCGCGTATACGAGAATTCGCCGGACTTGGTTGACTGGTTGGCGTCCGAAATGCGCCAATATAACATCAAACCTGAAATTGAAGCATTTGATCTCAGCCATATTTTTCAGGCAGCGAAAATGCAGGCCGATGGTCGCTTGACTGGCAGGATTTATGTGCAATTCGTGATGGGGGTCAAAAACGCGATGCCGGTGGACAAAGCGGTTTTTGATTTTTACGTGGCAACACTGGCGCGTTTGTCGCCGGATGCGGATTGGTGCGCGGCGGGGATTGGCGCAGGGCAGATTGCGGTGAATGAATGGTGCATCGCCGCAGGTGGGCATTGCCGCACCGGGCTTGAAGATAATATGCGTTTGAACAAGGCGGAACTCGCCCCATCAAACGCTGCCCTTGTGCTGCGAACTGCTGCGATTTGCGCGCAATTTGATCGCCCCGTCGCCACGCCTGCGCAAGCGCGCGCAATTCTTGATCTGTAGAAAATATCGGACGTTTGTGCGGCTGTTGTGTAACTTTTGCTTGCAACTTGACCCACAACGGAAAACGGCGGCAGGTCGCCCTGCCGCCGCGTTTATTGCGTGACCTGAAGTGTCAGGTTTAGCTCATCATCCACCAACGCTCGGCGCATTTTGCACCATCCAGATCCCAGTTGGCAGCCGTAACTTCTGGCTGGCCGACCTTTTTGGAAATGGCTGAGATATAGTTCGCAAACATCGGAATAATCGAACCACCATCATCGCTGATAAGGGTCTGACATTCATAATACATTGCCCGACGCTTGGTCTCGTCAAGTTCGGTACGCGCAGCTTTGACCAAACCGTTGAACTTCTTGGACGAATCCGTGCCAACCCAGGCCGTATCATTCCATTCCGTGTCATCAGTATAAGCTGCAGAGTACATCCAGTCCTGGGTCGGACGACCGCCCCAATAACATGCTGCCCAGCCCTTTTTGTTCCAGACGTTGGACCAATAACCATCATTTGGTTCACGCACGACTTCGATTTCGATCCCAGCTTCGGCAGCCGAGGCTTTGATCAATTGTGCTGCATCAACCGCACCTGCAAAGGCCGCGTCAGCAGACGACAATTGGACCGCACCCGAATGGCCGGACTTCTTATAATGGAATGCAGCTTTGTCAGCATCAAACTGGCGCTGTGGCATCTCGGCATTATGGTAAGGTACAGCAGTCGAGATCGGGTGATCGTTGCCAATCTTACCGTGACCCAGCAGAATTTTATCTACCAGTTCTTGGCGTTTGATCGACAATTTCAGCGCCATGCGCAGATCGTAATTGCCAAATGGCTCCACATTCAGACGCATCGGGAAGGTATAATGCAAGTACCCGGTGTTTTCCTGAATTTCGATGTTCTGCGCCCGCTTGAGCAGGTGAACCGTCTTTGGGTCAACCCGGTCAATGACATCCACGTCGCCATTCATCAAAGCGTTCTGGCGTGCAGTTACGTCAACGATCGACATAACTGTGACGTCCTGAATATAGGTGTCTTTGAAGTAGTTTGCGTTACGGGTTAACTCGGCGCGCACGCCCGGCTCAAAGCTTTTCAACTCATAGCCGCCGGTGCCGTTTCCTGATGCCCAGTCTATGGTTCCATCGCCGTTAGAGGGGCGAACCTGCAGGTGATAATCGGTCATAATAACCGGGAAGTCTGCATTGCCACTGCTAAGGGTGAATACGACTGTGTTGCCATCAGCAGTAATATCCGTCACCGAGCTCAGCAGGCCCTTGGCTGCTGATTTTGAATCTTCGCCGCGGTGATGATTGATCGAGTCAATTACGTCTTGCGCAGTCAGCGATTTGCCATTGTGGAACGTCACACCCGAACGCAGCTTGAAGCGCCATGTGGCAGCATCTGCGCTGGCTTCATAGCTTTCAGCCAATTCAGGGCGCACATTGCCGTCTGGGCCGACTTCGGTCAGGTTGTTTGCAAAAGTCATGCCGACCAGCGTTGAGTAACCGTTTTCAAAGGTTCCCGGGTCAAGCGAGTCAGTGGTCGAGCCGTGGCCCATACCAATACGCATATGACCGCCCATAGTTGGCGTCGCAGCTTCGGCGCGCACGGCCAGCACTGAGGCAGCTGAAATGGTCAGGCCCATGGCGACAGCGCCTTGCATAAAGGTACGGCGGCTGACGCGACCTTGACTATATAGTTTCGACAATTGGTCGATGGTTTTCATATTGAACTCCCTGTTCATTGTTTAGATTTCGACCCCGCTAGTGGGTTTTCGAAACTTGCAGCACGAAAGCAGTTTTCGCGCACGCAGCAAGTTTGGGCGATAACGTCGGTTCTTTGCAAGAAAAAACCGAGCAAAGTTTCGTGTGAGATAGCGATTCAACCGCAATCGGCGAAAATGGCGGGTCCAAATTTCTATTCTGAAATTTCTGAATTGCAGAAGTTCAGTGAACGGATTGCGGATTGATGCCTGGCAATTGTCTGACAAATGAATGATTTTCAAAGGTCTTTTCGTCTGGCGCGATAAAACGGTCAAGGTTAGTGGTAATTCACTGGCCACCAATGGCACCGAAAAACCCTGCCTATGAACCGCGCCAAAAGTATTTCCTTTACATGACGGGTTGTTAAGCTAGCCTGAGGGCAATTCGCATGCGGACCCGACACAGAATCGGGCTGCTCAGGGAGAGGCGAAGTCGGAGCACGTCCTGTGGCATCCCGCTTACCCACGTTATGCGCAATCGCGCGCGTCAAACTAAGGAGGGGTTCTTGCATCCCATTGTCCGCACGATAATCCAGCGCCTCTTGTTAGGCCTGTTTACGCTTTTTCTGGTGTCACTCATCATCTTCAGTTCAATCGAGTTTCTGCCAGGTGATTTTGGCGAAGCGGTTTTGGGGCAGGCTGCAACAAAGGAAACGGTCGCGGCGTTTCGGCGCGAACTTGGCCTGGATCTGCCCGCTTACCAGCGGTATTTCGATTGGGTTGTCGGCGTGGTTCAGGGCGATTTCGGGCAAAGCTTTTCGGGGCGCGCGTCGTCCGGTCAGGATCGCTCGCGCTCGGTTATCGAACTGATCGGGCCGCGCCTGAAAAACACCCTGTTTCTGGCGACAATGACAGCCATTATCGCCGTGCCGCTGGCGCTGTTTCTGGGGATCACTGCCGCGCTTTACCGCAATTCGATCTATGACCGGGTCATCAATGCGACGACGTTGACGACTATCGCTACGCCGGAATTCTTTGTCGCCTATATTCTGATGCTGCTGCTGTCATCGCTTTACAATGTCTTCCCCAGCCTTTCAGGCATTCGCGCTGATATGACCTTTTGGGATAAAATCTATGTCTCGACCCTGCCGTCGCTGACGCTGACGCTGGTGATTGTGGCGCATATGATGCGGATGACCCGGGCGGCGATCATCAATCTGTTGGCCAGTCCCTATATCGAAATGGCGCGGCTGAAAGGGATATCCTCCAGCCGGATCATTGTTCGCCACGCCTTGCCTAACGCTTGGGCACCAATTGCCACGGTGATCGCGTTTAACCTTGCCTATCTGGTGGTTGGGGTCGTCGTGGTCGAGGTGGTGTTCACCTATCCCGGCATTGGTCAGTTGATGGTTGATGCGGTTCGAACCCGCGATGTGCCGGTTGTTCAGGCCTGCACCGTTATTTTCGCTGGCACGTATATCATGCTGAACCTGATTGCCGACATCATCGGCATTATCTCTAATCCAAGGCTCTTGCACCCAAGATGAGCGACGATCAAACATATTCCGCCGCCGCCGAAGTCGGCCAAATCAAGCTGCAACGGTCGCGGTTTAAACGTTCATGGATCGAACTGAAAAAGGCGCCACCTACGGCGTGGTTCGGTCTGATAATGATCATCATTTACGGGTTTGTGGCGATTTTCGCACCATGGCTTGCGCCATTTGGCGAAGCGGACAGTTCGTTTTCCTCGTTTCAGCCCTGGGGTGACGGGCATATTTTTGGTACCGATCAGATCGGGCGCGATATTTTTTCGCGCCTGATTTTTGGCGCGCGAAACACCATCGGCATCGCGCTGGTTACCACTTTGCTAAGCTTCGCAATCGGCGGCAGTCTTGGTTTGATCGCAGCGATCAACCAAGCATGGCTTGATCAGCTTATCAGCCGTCTGGTTGACGTTTTGATGGCGATACCCGGATTGATCTTTGCATTGATGTTGTTGTCGATCTTTGGGTCGTCAACTATTGGCCTGATCCTGATCATTGCGGTTCTTGATTCAACCCGGGTTTTCCGTCTGACCCGTGCTGTATCCCTGACCGTCGTGGTGATGGACTATGTTGAGGCCGCCAAATTGCGCGGCGAAAAGCTTGGCTGGATCATGCGCCGCGAAATCCTGCCCAATATCATGCCGCCACTGGTGGCTGAATTCGGCCTCAGGTTCTCGTTCGTGTTTCTGACCATTGCGGCCCTCAGCTTTCTGGGCGTCGGCATTCAACCCCCGACCGCCGACTGGGGATCAATGGTGCGTGATAATGCGTCACTTATCCAGTTCGTTCGCCCATGGGTAACCGGAGATGCGTTTGGGGCCAATTGGGGCCGTTTGGGTGAAGACATCAAACTTGCCTCACCTCCGCTTTTGGCCGCTGGTGCCATCGCGCTGCTAACCATTTCAGTGAACTTTGTTGTTGACTGGTTCCTGCACAAGACATCGGGATTAAAAGAATGAACGATCGGGACCGCGGCGAAAAAGGTGACATCCTGCTGGAAATGAAAGACGTCGTGATCGACGGCTTTTCCGACGAGCGCTGGCACGAGATCATCAAAGGCGTTGATCTGTCGCTAAAGCGCGGCGAAGTGCTGGGGCTGATCGGTGAATCTGGTGCCGGGAAATCCACGCTGGGACTGGCCGCGATGGGTTTCGCGCGGCCCGGTTGCCGTTTGACCAGTGGCTCAATCCTGTTTGACGGCATGGAACTAAGAACCATGCCCGAGGTGGACAAACAAAAAATCTGGGGCACCCGGATCGCTTACGTCGCACAATCCGCAGCGGCAGCCTTCAATCCAGCGCATAAGCTGATTGATCAGACCATCGAAGCCAGCCTGCGCAAGGGTATGTTCTCGGTGAAAGACGCACAAGCGGATGCGATTGAACTTTATCGGGCCATGCAATTGCCAGACCCCGAGAAAATCGGCTTTCGCTATCCGCATCAGGTTTCCGGCGGACAGTTACAGCGTGCCATGACAGCGATGGCGATGGCCAGCCGCCCTGATCTGATTATCTTTGACGAGCCGACAACAGCCCTTGACGTAACAACCCAGGTCGAAGTGCTGGCGGCGATGCGTAATGCGGTTGAACGGTTTAACACCGCCGCAATCTATATCACCCACGATCTGGCTGTGGTGGCGCAGATGGCTGACCGGATCAAAGTGTTGCGTTACGGCGTCGAGATGGAAGAGGCCGAAACCAACAAAATGCTGACAGCGCCTGAAAACCCCTACACCAAATCGCTTTGGTCTGTGCGCTCGATCTATAAGGAACCTGAAACGTCAGACGATCATATCCTTGAAATTCAAGGCGTTGATGCAGCTTACGGCAAAGGTATGAACGTCTTGCACAACGTCAATATTTCGGTGCCACGCGGGCGCACTGTGGCAATCGTTGGCGAAAGCGGCTCGGGAAAATCGACGACTGCGCGGGTTATCACCGGCCTGTTGCCACCAGTCGCCGGGCAGGTTTTGTTTAACGGCGAGGCTTTGCCGCCAAAACTTGAAGGCCGCAGCAAAGATCAATTGCGCCGTATTCAGATGATCTATCAGATGGCCGACACCGCGATGAACCCGCGCCACACGGTCAGGGAAATCATCGGCCGCCCGCTGGAATTCTATCTTGGCCTAAAGGGCGCTGATCTTAACAAACGGATTATCGAGCTTTTGGAAATGATCGAGCTTGATGAAAGCTTTGCGGATCGTCTGCCGGGCGAATTGTCTGGCGGCCAAAAGCAGAGGATTTGTATTGCGCGCGCACTGGCGGCTAATCCCGAATTGATCATTTGCGACGAGGTGACCTCGGCGTTGGATCAGATTGTGCAGGAAGGCATTCTGAAGCTTCTGTTGCGCCTGCAGAATGAACTTGGCGTCAGCTATATTTTCATCACGCATGACATCGCAACGGTGCAGGCGATTTCCGACGAAATCGTCGTCATGCTGCAAGGCGAAGTTGTGGAACAGGGGCTTAAGAATAAGATAATGGAGCCGCCCTATCCCGAATATACCAAGCTTTTGCTGTCCTCGGTGCCTGAAATGGACCCCAATTGGCTGACCAATCTTCTTAAGGCCCGCGCGGAAACCTGAACCGGCTAATTCTTGAACCAAACCAATTGGCTGCCGGTCGCAAGTAATTTGCCGCCACGGCCCCAGATTTGCATGTTCTGGTCGTGAAAATTTCCATGAAACCGTATCCCGTCGACAACGCCCAGCACCGGTTCGATGCCTTGTGCGGCGATGTCTTCGGGTGCTCCGGTGAAATGCGTGGTGATTGATACGCTGCCCATGGGGGTGGATTTCGCGCGTACATTGAAAATCCTTAACAGAAAACTGTCAGCGATTGCGGTGAGTGATAGATAATCCAACGGTCTGGGCGGGTTGTCTGAAACATATTGCACCGACCGGGTGGACAGCTTGGACGTGCAAAGGGCGGATGCAAATGCCGGCGCGCCTTCAACAAAACGAATGTCGTAAGCGTTCAGCCACGGCAACGGGAAGACACCGGTTGAGCGGTCAAAATCCGTATGCGGGCCAATGGCCGGTGCGTCGACTGACTGATGATCGAATCCAGCCTCGCGCAGGGCAGTAATCACACTGGCATTGCTGCAAATACGCCCGTTTTGGACCAGCTCAACTGACCAGTGTTGAATGTACTTACCACTTCGCGCCAGTTTGACAGTGATATCAAATTCACCATCCGCAACTGCCGCCAGTAAATTCACCGTCAGCGAAACCGGGGTTCCGGCCAATCGCCGATCAATCAAAACCGCTTGCATCAGGCAGGCCGCAGTTATGCCGCCATATGGGCCGATCACATTTGCATAAGTTTTGGTCGTCTGTCCGCGATAAGTGTCGTCACCTGTCAGGATCAAGCTTGTGGCGATATCAAGTGGGTGAAGCTCGGGCATCAGATTTTCGCGACTCATTTCAGATTTGTGCAGCCTAATGAGGTCTTTGCGGTGGGTGTGGGTTTCGTTGCGTCATTAGGTGATCCGTCCCACAAACCGCAAAGTTGAATTGCCGCAACCGATTCACGCATCGGCCAAAATGAAACCAACCGCCCGCCCGGCGATCATCATTGTCGGAGCGTTGGTGTTGCCGGATGTCAGGCACGGCATCACGGAACAGTCAGCCACCCGCAGGCCGGTAACGCCGTTCACCCTAAGGTTCAGATCAACCACAGAATCTGGGCCTGGCCCCATTCGGCAGGTGCCGGACGGATGAAATATCGTGCGCGCATGTTTGCGGATTGCCGGATCAAGGGTGTTTGAACCAGCAATGCTTGAAACATCCGGACCCGGCCAAATCTCATCGGTGACCAGCTCGGCCAGCGGGTTTTGGCGGAAAATATCGCGCGCAAGTCGAATGCCGCGCCGCAATGTATCCAAGTCCTCAATCCGGTCCAATGGATTGGCGGTGAAATGCAAGTCACTGGCCGGGTTAGCGTCTTTCAGGGCCAGTCGCCCCCGCGATTTAGGCCGCATTGTCATTGGGTTAACGGAAACCGCATGCACCTCCAAAGGCGGCGTGCCGGGTGGCCCCGGCGCAAAAGGTGTAAAATTATATTGAACGTCAGGCCGCCCTTCGCCTGTTGTGTCGGCACAAGCACCGCTTTCCAACAGGTTTGACGCCAGCAAACCACGCCGAAACAGCGCGTATTCGGCTCCATGGCGCAGCGCTTTCAGCCCCTTATCTGCCCCATGAACCCCGATTGGATGTTTCAGACGCATCGTAACCGGCGCGCCAACATGATCCTGATAATTTGCCCCAACCTCGGGTGCGTCATGGATCACCTCAATGCCAAGGGCCGTAAGGTGGTGGGCTGGTCCAATGCCCGAATGCATCAGCAGTTTAGGGCTTTGAAACGAACCTGCGGTTAAAATAATCTCTTTGCGCGCAAGGATCGTTTTTGGTCCTTCAGGACCGATTACCTCAACCCCGGCGGCGCGGCGTCCCTTGAATTTCAGGCGTTGCGCCTGATGGCCGGTCAACACCGTCAGGGTTTCAAGATGCAGGGCAGGCCGCAAAAACGCCACTGCTGCCGATTTGCGCCGTCCTTTATGGGCGGTGATCTGATACCAACCAGCGCCTTCCTGTTGCGCCCCGTTGAAATCCTCATTCGCAGGCAACCCGGTGGCAATTGCTGACTGAATCATTGCCGCGCCCAACGGGTGTTTGTAGATCGGATCGGCAACCATCAAAGGCCCTGATTGACCATGAAAAGGATCGCCAAGCCGCGTGTTCGCCTCTTGCGATTTGAAAACCGGTAAGACGTCCTGATAGGCCCAGCCTGTGCAGCCGTGAACCTCGGCCCAATCGTCATAATCGCGTTTTTGGCCACGCATATAAATCATACCGTTGACCGAAGACCCTCCACCCAGAACCCGTCCTTGCGGCACCGCAAACCGGTTGCCGTCAAGGCTTGGTTCAGGTTCGGAAACCACAGCCGCAACATCCCGGCTGGCCATGGATTTGAAGAATGTCGCCGGTATGTGGATCCACGGGCTTTTGTCGCGTGCGCCGCTTTCGATCAGTACGACCGAGAACCGCCCGTCTTGCGCCAAACCGGCGGCAATGACGCAGCCAGCAGCGCCGCCGCCAATCACCACATAATCAAATTCCGTCATGTGAAATCCCGTGGCACAGTTGTTTCAACGTCGCGCTCATAGACAAGTACATCCCCCTCAAAAGCTTCTAGCCGTCCGGCCAGATAATAGGTCTCGGCGTCCGACCACATTTTCGCAGTGGTTTCGGTGCGAATTGACCAGTCACCGCGCGCAAGTTCTTGTGTCCAATGGATATCGCCCGACGCACATAACGGATCATCAGGATGAATGCGCCAAACCTCGCGGGTAACGGTGCCAGACCGCAGCCCATGCATCGGATCTTCGTTTAATCCCAGATCATCGTGCAAAATCAGACGAATTTCGCCAGTAGTCTGATCCGTCTCCTGCGTTTTTTCATACAAAGCCGGCCGCAAAACGCGGGCTTCCCAAGGCGACGCACCCTCGGCCTCGTCAAATTGCCATTCGTTTTTTTCAGACCCGGTGTGAACTGGCAGCTCAAGCGCGCCTTCCAACAGGGTCAAAGTGGCGCGTTCCGCAACCGGCCACAGGAACGGCCAATAGGCCGAACTGATCGCCACCCGTAGCCGCATTCCGGCTTTGATCCGATAGGCCATTTGATCCAGAGTCAGCGCAATTTCAAAGGCTTCACCCGGCACAATATCTTGAGGCGCCTCGTGGCCGTTGCGATGGCACAGGTTCAAAACGCCGTAAGTCACCCGCCCCGAGGCGCCATCCGGATGGACCTCGCACAAACGAACGGCGATTTGTGCGCGTGGTTTGTCACTGGATAGGCGCAACCGAATAAACGGCGCCCCAAGAATATCCAAATCCTGTTGCAGAACGTCGGTATCAAAACAAGCAGACCGCGCGTCATCGTCGCGTTGATCGGCGTGATGCTGCGGCACGTCTCCCGACATTGGGAAAAAGCTGCCAACCCCGAACCCGCAATCAAGTGGCGAGTTGACCTGCGTTTCAAATGCACCGCCGTTTCCACCTAAAACGCCTGCACCTGACAACGGTAAAACCTGCGTCAAAACCCGCTCGGAGGGCCAGACCGACTCGGCCAGCCAATGCCCATCGCGGTGCTTGTGCATCCGCGCCGGTTTGACGGTTTGCTGCAAATAGGCACGGTAGGCCGGGTCGTTTTCCACCCCCGTCGCAATCCCTTTCAGCCAATGGTCCCACCAGCGAACTGCCTCTTGCAAAAATCCGATCTGCGGGCCGGGGTCAGCCGTGTGGGGGTATTGATGCACCCACGGACCGACGATGCCTTTCACCGGAACATCAAGGTTTTCAACCAGTTGGCTGACGGTGTTCATGTAGTTATCGGCCCACCCACCAATGCTTAACACCGGTATTTTGATCGCGCTGTAATCCTCGCAAACCGATCCGTGTTTCCAGTATTCATCCCGTCTTTGATGTGCCAGCCACGTCGCCGCCAAAAATGGTTCAGCCTCAAGCCGTTCCATCCACATTTCCCGCCATTTATCTCCGACCAGCGCCGGGTCTGGCGGGCGCGAGGAATACGACCACATCTGGCTGCCCCACGCGAAATTGTCGTTCAAAAGGCATCCGCCTTTATAATGAATATCGTCGGCATACCGGTCGGTGGTCGAGCAAACCGTGATGATGGCGCGCAAAGCATCCGGGTTCATCGCGGCGGTTTGCAGGCAGTTAAACCCGCCCCAGCTTTTGCCCATCATACCGACATTGCCGTCACACCACGGCTGCGCCGCAATCCAAGCAATCGCGGCAACCGCGTCGTCTAATTCGACTTGGGTATACTCGTCCGCCATCAAACCCTGGCTTTCACCACTGCCGCGCATATCAAGCCGGACGACTGCATAGCCGCGCCCGGCGAAATATTTGTGCATGATCTCGTCGCGCCCAATCGTGCCGTCGCGTTTGCGGTATGGGATATATTCCAGAATCGCCGGGAAGGGTTTTTCGGAGGCTTCTTCGGGCATCCAGACGCGTGCAGACAATCTGCATCCGTCAGGCATCGGCACGCCCATATCCTGATCTTCGACAATTTTATGCGGAAATTGCGTAACGATATGCATGGCCGACTCTCCCCTGACAGCTTGGCCAGTCAAGGACACAGGGGCGTTGCGCGCAAGCCCTTAAACCATACGCATACTGCTTAAACCGTCCGCCTCGGTCACCGAAGAACAAATGCTGGCCAGCGCACGTGGCTTAGAATAATCCCAGGGCTGACCGCGATGGATTGTGGCACGCTCGTCCCAGATAAGGACATCGCCGACCGTCCATTTATGGCTATAGACATATTCAGGTTGGGTGCAGAATTCGGTCAATTCAGTCAGCAACACCTCGCTGGCGGCCTCGTCCATGCCATCAATGCGAAACGCGTGCGAGGCAATATAAAGCGCGTCCTCGCCGGTTACCGGGTTGCGCCAAATCGAATTCCAATGCGTGTCAGGCCATTTGATGATCGCATGCTGGCGCGCAAGTTCGGCATCGATCTTGGCACGGGAATGTGAAAACCGGTGGTGAATTCCGCGCCCTCGGATCCGCTTTTTCAGGGTTTCGGGCATATCGTGCCACGCCAGCCTGGTCGAGGCGATTTCCGTTTCGCCGCCGGTTTCCGTTACGATTTTGGCGGTCAGAATATTCACCAGCGCCGGGATCGGTAAAAACGTGCTGTCGGTGTGCCACAGCTGATTGCTTTTGAGGCTGAGCGTATGCAATTCCATCGCCCCGGTCACGCCGCCATTGGCCGTGACATTGCTTAATTGCGATATCTCGAACGGGTCACTGGGCAGTTTTTCATCGGCTTTGCGATCTTCCAAGGGGCCAAACATTTCAGCAAGACGCATGTGCGTCTGCGCTGGCAGCTTTTGATTGCGAAACAGCAAGGCCGATTGATGTTCAAAACAAGCCCGAATGGCGGGAAAAACATCGAGCAAGTCTACTGTGGCAAGGTCGATGTCCAGAACCTCGACACCGAAACGGGGTGAAAGGGGCTTTGTTCTAAGGGTTTTAAGCGGGGACATGGCACAGCTCCGGTTGTTTCGAAATTCAAATCAGGAATCAGATGACTTGTCCATCGTTTAAGGATTGATGCGTTTCAAAATTCGTGGCACGCTGCCCGCACCACTGGCACAGGAACCGGGCCGCAAACGCAAAGGACGCGTGCGGATATGGTGTGGATGCCCGAAATTCTATCAAAGTTAAACCAAGACGGCATCGCAGTATTGCGAAATGTCAGGCTTCCGGCTTGCGTGGCACCTGCGGGGTTGCCTGTGGTTTCTGATGGGCTGGTAGCTTGCGACATTACGCTTGCAGGCGGGCGTTTGGCCAAAATCTCGCCGGGGTCAGGCGGCGGTTTCGGCGGAGCGATGTTGTGGCCATGCCCAATCGATGCCCATACCCATATCGACAAAGGTCAGGTCAGCAACCGAAGCCCAAATAAAGACGGTACATTTACGGGCGCACAACAGGCGGCAGCGCGTGATCGGCAAAACTATCCGGGCCTTGATGACTTGCGCAGTCGCGCCGGTTTTGCCCTTCGGTCAGCCTTTAGTCACGGCACAGTTGCCTTGCGCAGCCATGTGGACACAGCAGACGGCTTTCACGACCGGTTTTCCGTTCTGGGCGAGTTGGCGCAAGACTGGACCGGGCGTTTGGATGTCCAACTTGCGCCCTTTATTGGGGTTGAAGAGCCGCCGGAAAGGATTGCAGAAATTGCCTTGATTGCACGGCATTCCACCAGTGGTGTTCTTAGTGCATTTTTGTATGAATGCAGCGGCTTGCCGGGGTTTCTTGATCTGGTAATGTCTTTGGCAGATCGAC
>ERZ889078.1108-NODE-1108-length-22184-cov-20.126486_pt1 | contig 22184 bp, 23 predicted proteins | sample MGYA00521266_ERZ889078 | MGnify/ENA primary metagenome ERZ889078 (study PRJEB32303, sample SAMEA104408618) | aquatic metagenome | biome: Brackish water; feature: Pelagic; material: water | place: Baltic Sea | collected 2014-06-16T06:34:00 | depth 76,534 m ...
CTCGCGACCCCAACCTTGGCAAGGTTGTGCTCTACCACTGAGCTATTCCCGCAAAACTCTTACTAACTTGGTAAGTGAGGTGGAATTATAGCCATTAATTTTTTATTTGTAAAGGGTTTTAGAGGTAAATTTCAAAAATAATGATATAATCGCATTTATAATTTAAAAGCTAACTATATAAAGGAAATTTGATGAGAAGTGACATAATAAAAAAAGGCTTTGACAAAGCTCCACATCGCTCATTGTTGAGAGCGACTGGTTTGAAAGATGAAGATTTCGATAAACCCTTTATTGGAATCGCAAACAGCTATATTGATATTATTCCTGGGCATTTTTTCTTGCATGAGTATGGAGAAATTGTAAAAGCGGCCATTCGCGAAGCTGGAGGCGTTCCATTTGTTTTCAATACGATCGGAGTGGACGATGGGATTGCTATGGGTCATGAGGGAATGCTTTATTCTCTTCCGTCGCGTGAAATAATCGCAGACTCTATAGAAACCGTTATGAACGCGCATCAACTGGACGCAATGATATGCATTCCAAACTGTGATAAAATCGTTCCTGGGATGATAATGGGAGCGCTTCGCGTAAACGTTCCAACCATTTTCGTATCCGGTGGCCCAATGCCCGCTGGACATAAAAAAGACGGCACGCCTATCGACTTGGCCACCGCGTTTGAAGCCGTTGGAAAACATGCCGATGGAAAGATGACGGATGAAGAGCTTTACGAGATAGAGTGTGAAGCTTGTCCAAGCGGTGGAAGCTGTTCGGGGATGTTTACAGCAAACTCCATGAATACTCTTTGTGAAGCCATGGGCATAGCGCTTCCCGGAAATGGAACCGTCTTGGCCATGACTCCCGAGAGAATCGAGATGGTTAGAAAGGCTGCCAAACGCATAGTTGAATTGGCAAAAATGGAAGATAATTCTAAGTATAATTTTAAAAATATTTTAAACGAAAAGGCCGTTCACAACGCTTTTGTGGTAGACATGGCGATGGGTGGAAGTTCAAATACGGTTTTACATATGTTGGCAATCGCAAGAGAATCCGACGTTGATTTTAAAATAGAAAATATTAACGCCATAGCTGAAAAAGTCGCGCATATTGCAAAAATATCTCCATCGTTAACAACGGTTCACATGAAAGACATCGATGACGCCGGTGGAGTAAACGCGGTAATGAGCGAGGTCGCTCGTAGAGGTGATTTACTCAATCTTGACGCGCTAACCATTACGGGCGAAACTCTTGGCGAGAGAATCAAAGACGCGAAGATTTTAGATGAAAGGATAATTCACACTAACGAGAACGCCTACTCTCAGGTTGGTGGATTGTCTATTCTTTTTGGCAATCTCGCATTAGAAGGCGCGGTTGTTAAAAGCGCTGGCATCGCTCCTAGCATGAGAGCTTTTAAAGGTACGGCAATCTGTTTTAATTCCCAACCAGAAGCGATAACAGGAATTATGACGCACAAAGTGAAAGCTGGAAACGTTGTTGTGATTCGTTATGAAGGTCCAAAAGGCGGGCCAGGAATGCAAGAGATGCTCGCTCCAACCGCGCTTATTCAAGGAATGGGTTTAGGCGAGAGCGTCGCTCTTATTACGGATGGGCGTTTTAGCGGCGCTACGAAGGGCGCTAGTATCGGGCATGTTTCTCCAGAAGCCGCAGAGGGTGGTTTAATTGCTCTTGTTGAAGATGGCGATGAGATAGAGCTTGACGTTGATAAACACATTTTGAAATTAAACGTAGACGCTGAAGAGTTATTAAGAAGAAAGAGTCATTACATTCCTTATAAAAATGAAGTAAAATCAAAATGGCTTAAACGCTACCAACTTTTAGTTTCAAACGCGTCAAATGGCGCAATTTTGAAAACAGAATTGTAAAATAATAAATAAAGGAAATATAAATTGAATGAAATTGCAATAAAACACAATGGTGAAATAATTGACTTACAAACTGCAAAAGAGCTTGGATTTGAGGGTGAGCAGATTCATCTTGATAATTCAGCCGATTCTTTGGAAGTTCTTCGTCACTCAACCGCGCACCTTATGGCTCAAGCCATAAAGTCGCTGTATCCGGACGCTGAGTTTTACGTGGGACCAACGGTCAAAGAGGGTTTTTACTATGACTTTAAAACGAAAGAAGAGATAGGTGAAGCGGATCTTAAAACAATAGAAAAGCAGATGCTCTCATTTGCCAAAAAGAAATATGAAATTGAAAAATACGAAATTTCCATGGATGAAGCAAAAGAAAAATTTAAGGACGACCACTTAAAATTATCGGTTATGGAGAGAATACCTAGCGATAGAGTGTCCATCTATAAGCAGGGTGAGTTTGAAGACCTTTGTCGTGGACCGCACTTACCAAATATTGGACTAATTCGCTACTTTAAACTTACTAAAATTTCTGGTGCTTATCTTGGTGGAGACTCAAAAAATGAGATGCTTACTCGTATTTACGGTATCGCGTTTGCCGATAAAGAAGCATTAAAAGCGTATTTGGATCAAATGGCTGAAGCTGAAAAACGCGACCATAGAAAACTTGGAAACGAGATGAAGCTTTTTACTTTCCGTGAAGAGGTCGGAGCTGGATTTGCCGTATGGCTGCCGGCTGGTGGACGTCTTCGCTCACGATTGGAATCACTTTTGTTTAAAGCTCACCGTAAGCGTGGTTATGAGCCTGTGCGTGGACCTGAAATGTTACGTTCGGACCTTTGGAAAACATCCGGGCATTACGAAAATTATGGTGAAAATATGTATTTTACTCATATTGACGAACTAGAATTTGGCGTGAAACCTATGAATTGCGTTGGACACATTAAGGTGTATGAGGATGAGCTTCACTCGTATCGCGAGCTTCCTTTGAAATACTTTGAATATGGCGTTGTGCATCGTCATGAGATGACTGGCGCTCTTCATGGACTTTTTCGCGTTCGCGAGTTTACTCAAGACGACGCGCACATCTTTTGTAGAGCCGATCAAATTGAAGAGCAGATCATTGAAGTTGTGGATTTTGTAGATAAAATTATGTCAACTTTTGAATTTGATTACAAAATGATGATTTCAACAAAACCAGAAAAAGCCGTTGGGGACGACGAGGTTTGGGAAATTTCCACTCAAGCGCTTAAAAACGCGATGAATAAAAACGAGCTTGCCTATGAGATTGACGAGGGCGGTGGAGCTTTTTACGGTCCTAAAATTGACATAAAAATAACCGACGCGATTGGACGAGAGTGGCAGTGTGGAACTATTCAACTAGACTTTAATTTGCCACAAAGATTTGAGCTTGAATATACTGGTGAGAATAATGACAAAATCCAGCCAGTTATGATTCACCGCGCAATTTTGGGTTCATTTGAGCGCTTTATTGGAATCCTTACTGAGCATTACGCCGGTGAGTTTCCTATGTTTATCGCCCCAACGCAAGTAGCGATTGTGCCTGTTGCGGAGACTCATAAAGATTATGCTAAGGAATTATCAGATAAACTTATCGACATCAATGCTGATAGTGAGATATACGCTAGAAATGATTCTTTGAACAAGAGAATTAGAACAGCGGAAAAAACTCGCGTTCCTATGATAGTGGTCATTGGCGATGAAGAAATCGCCAACAAAACGGTAGCTATTAGAGATAGAAGAACAAGAGAACAATACAACTTAAGCGAAGAAGACTTTCTAAAACTTATACAAACCAAAATAAATGAGGTAAATTTTTGAATCAAAAGAAAAACCGTGTCATTATGAATGACGAAATCCGTGCAACAGAGTTAAGATGTAACGTAGATGGCGCCGAGTCACTAGGAATTGTCTCTTTAGATGAAGCTATGGAAAAAGCTAATCAATTGGGGATGGATTTAGTTTTAATAGCTCCAGACGCAAAACCACCTGTTGCAAAGATTATGGATTACGGTAAATATAGATACCAAGAAGAGAAGAAGCTAAAAGAGCAAAGAAAGAATCAAGTAAAAATTGTTATCAAAGAGATTAAGTTATCTATAAAGATCGCTGACAATGACATTGAATACAAGGTTAAACATGCGAGAGAATTTTTAGAAAAAGGTTTTCATGTTAAGTTTAGAGTCTTTTTACGTGGTCGTGAAATGGCTAACCCTCAAGCGGGTAAAGATATTTTGTTAAGAGTTTGGCCAATGGTTGAAGACTTGGGTATTATGGACAAGCCGCCTAAATTCGAGGGTCGTTACTACAACATGTACATAACTCCTCAGAAATAGTCGTTATCGTAATGACCCATAATTTATCTTTTGATAAATTATGGGTTAATTTAGCGTGCAAATGTAGTTATTTGACTAGTTTTGCTTTTAAATCATCTTTTTCCATCGCGTCGCTGACATATTTTACTACAACAATGTTTTCAGTTTCATTGACGTACCACTCTGCAATATGCTCACTCTCCAATGAACCCAGTTTATCGAAATCAATCTCGTTGCTTGGTATGTAAAGATGTGAATGCTTGATAGGATTTTGAAGCTTAAGAGCCGTCCAAATTAGCCATAAACCAGTAACTACGGCAATCGTAAGCGTTAGCGTTTCTTTGTCGCTTATATCTAGGAAAAGACCAGCGGAGGTACCGCCCAAAAATGTAAAAAAGTACGCGGCTGAGTTAGAGATGCCAAGAGCGGCGCCTTTTTGATGCACTCTGGCGAATTTGCTAATCATCGACTGAACAAGTGGTTCCATCATGTTAAAGCCCATAAAGAAGAATACAACTCCAAGAACAAAAACCGTACTAGACGTTGTAAAACCCATGATTAAAAATGAAGCTAAGAATAAAACAATGGAAATTAAAAAGATTTGTTTGGGAATATTTTTCTTTTCACCTAAAATAGCCGCTGGTGCCATAGCAAGAAAACCAGCGATCATAGCGGGTACGTAAGCCATCCATAGTTCTGATTTCGCCCATCCAAAGCCATACTGAGGTTGCGTTAGAAAGATAGGGATAAGAACAAACGCCATAGTCATAAGGCCTTTTTGCATCGCGTTTATAATAATCATGTTTAAAAGGTTATTGTCTTTTAAAATATCTGAAGTTTTAACGCTGTCATGATACGTATGTTTTATTTTAGGCGGAGTAGGCACTGCCGTAAAAAGAAGAACAATTGCAATAACGGCTAGACCACCCGTTATTAAGAAAATTGCGCTGATGCCAAAAGCGGAGGCGACAACTGGACCAAGAGCCATGGATATAGCAAAACTGATTGCAATGAATCCGCCCATTAAAGCCATTGCCTTGCCACGTATTTCTTCTTCAACCAAGTCCGCGATCATAGCCGGAATTACTGAACCAATCGCTCCAGCGCCTTGTAAAAATCTACCAAACATCAGCGTATATATATCCGTAGAATACGCGCAGATAAGAGAACCAACTAAAAACATCAATAAACCAACCAATATAGTTGGTTTTCTACCAATTTTATCGCTCATTGTTCCAAAAGGAACTTGAAAAATCGCTTGCGTTAGCGCGTAACCACCAACAATGACTCCTACGAGTAAGGGAGTAGCGCCTTCTAAATCAAGCGCGTAAACGGAAAGAACGGGTAAAACTAAAAATAGTCCTAAAAATCTTAGGAATAAAATGGATGAAAGAGGAAAAACTTTTTTAAACATGTAGAAGCCTTTATAGTATAATGGCGAGATTATACTATAAAATATTGTTACATAAATATAAGGAAATGAAATTGAAATTAGTTTTAGCTACGTCTAATAAAGGCAAAGTCAAAGAGATTAAAGCGCTATGCGAAGAGTATGAAGTTATTCCTTATTCGGAGTTGATGGAGGAATTTGAAATCATTGAAGACGCGGATACGTTTAAGGGAAACGCTCTTATAAAAGCGAGAGCCGTTTTTAAAGCGCTAAATGATAAAAATATAGTTGTGATGGCGGATGATAGTGGAATTAGCGTAGACGTTCTTGAGGGCGCGCCTGGCATTTACAGCGCTAGATACGCTGGCGCAGGCGCAAGCGACAAAGATAATTTGCAACAATTAATGAACGCCATTAAAAATAAAGGAGTGAAAAGTTCTCCCGCTTTTTATACCGCGGCTATCGCTATAGTGACTGACAACACGGAGAGAAGCGTTCACGGATGGATGTATGGAACGGCGCTGAGCGAGCGAAAAGGCGAGGGAGGGTTTGGTTATGATCCAATGTTCGTGCCAGAGGGCTATGATAAGACATTGGGTGAATTACCCGATGAAATAAAGAAAAAACTATCCCATCGCTCCAAAGCTCTTTCTCTTGCAAAGAAAATTTTAAAGGCGCTATAAAGAAAGTTTTAAAATAATTTATGACTTAGATTATAAAAAGTAGTTTCTAATTTTATAAGGGATAGATTCAGTCGCTTATTGCATTTACAAATAAAATAGATGAAAACTCCTTTAATATTATTAAGGAGCTATAAGCAAATACTATACCATTAATTGAATAAAACTAATAATACGATTCCAAAGACAATTCTATAAATTCCAAACGAGACAAAAGTAAATTTATCCAAAAACTTTAAAAATAGTTTTATCGTTAAATACGCAACAATAAAAGAGATAAGAAAACCAATTATAAGAGTCGTGACGTTGGCGTCGCTAAATTCATGGTAGTGCTTTAGTAAGTCATAGGCGGTTACCGCGCTCATAACGGGAAAAGCGAGTAAAAAACTAAATTCAGCGCTAGCTTTTCTACTAAGTCCAACGAGTAGCGCGCCTATGATGGTTGAACCAGCTCTACTCGTTCCTGGAATGAGCGCGAAAATTTGCGCAAAACCAATGACTAAAGATTGCTTTATGGTAACGTCTTCCACATTGTCTACAGGTTTTGCCCCATGCGGGATAAAAAACTTTTCTACAATTAAAAAAACAACTCCTCCAACGATAAACATAGTGGCGACAACGTTGATGCTAAATAGTTCTTTGATTTGGTGCGAGAATATAAAACCAACCGCTCCAATGGGAAGAAAGGCTAAAAAAACTTTAGTCCATAAATCTACCTTTTTAAGCGTAAACTTATCTTTATAGTTAAATATTACGGCTAAAATTGCGGCGAATTGAATGATGACCTCGTAAGCTTTCGTAACGCTAGTCTGGTCAATGCCTAAAAAATGGCTGGCCACAATGAGATGCCCAGTTGAGGAGATAGGTAAAAATTCTGTAAAACCTTCTATTATTCCTAAAAGTATAGAGTCGAAAATTGTCATGGACATCCTTATGTATTTTTTGTAATTTAATATATTTTTAAAATTTGTATGATAAACTACTTAGCGCGAATTTTATCATACAAAGAGAAAAAATGAACTTATTGATAGTAGATGATAGTAAGATAGTACGGCGTGTTCTGACAAATACGATGACGCGTTACTTTAAAGACAAAGGCTGGAAGGAATTAAAGCTTTTTGAAGCGGAAGATGGTTTAATCGCTATGGATTTGATGAAAAAAGAGCCTATTGACATCATGCTTCTTGATTGGAATATGCCCAATATGACTGGTGAACAAGTTGTAGACGCGGTTCGCGCAAATAAAGAGTGGAACAAGACTCGTATAATAATGGCGACAACCGAGGGCTCAAAAACAAGTGTCCTAAAAATGATAAAAAAAGGCGCGAATGGCTATATGGTAAAGCCATTTAGTGAGGAAGCGATCTATAAAACCATGGATACCATTACGGCGAGAATGTCAAAATAATTTTATGCATGGATAATATTTTAGGTATAATGCGAGGTTTTATTTTAAACATATACTAAATCTCGTAGGAAATATACTATGTTACTATTTACTCCCGGTCCAACTCCCGTTCCTCAAAACGTTCGCAACGCTATGGGTGATGAAACTATGCACCACCGCACTCCTGAATTTGAAGCTATATTTGAAAAAGTACGCAAACATCTTTTTAATTTACTAAAAACCGATGAAGTGCTAATGTTGTCATCAAGTGGAACTGGCGCCATGGAATCCGCTGTTGTCAATCTTTGTGGAAACACGCTTCTAAATATAAATTCTGGAAAATTTGGTGAGCGTTTTGGAAAGATAGCAAAAGCTCATGGACTTAAAAACGTTGAAATTATAAACGAGTGGGATACAGCCGCAACCGTTGAGTCGGTTGTAAACGCGATTAATGAAAATAGCGATATAGACGCGATAGCGATTCAAATAAGCGAATCGGCTGGTGGACTGCGACATCCCGTTGAAGAGATTGCAAGAAGAGTTAAAGAAATTAATCCTTCCATAATGATTATAGCTGACGGCATTACGGCGGTTGGCGTCGAGCCTATCGACGTAACGAATATCGACGCTCTTTTAGCCGGTAGTCAGAAGGCTCTCATGCTACCTCCAGGTCTTTCTATTTTAGGTTTGTCCAATGCCGCGATAGAAAAAATTGGCAAGGGAAAAGGATACTATTTTAATCTTGCGACGGAATTAAAGGCGCAAAGAAAAAACACTACGGCTTGGACCGCCGCGACTACGCTTATCATAGGTTTGCTAGAAGTCATGGAGAGCGTTGAAAAAATAGGTGGATTGGATAAACTTTATTCTGACACTTCCATTCGAGCAAAGGCCGTTGAAGCGTCTTTAAAAGCGATAGGATTGCATATTTATCCTAAATCTCCCGCAAAATCCATGACTACGGTAGATGATGAAAACGCAAATGAGATTAGAAAAATTTTAAAAGAAGCGTATGAAGTAAACGTAGCTGGCGGCCAAGACCACTTGACTGGTAAAATTTTCCGTATTAACCAAATGGGACTTATTTCAAATTATGAGGTGGCTTGGGTAGTCAACGCGGTAGAATTGGCGCTTGATAAACTTGGCCGAAGAACTTATGATGGAACCGCAAATATGATATTTAATGAAATTACTTTTGGAATTGGAAAATAATGATTTTAGAGCATGAGATACCCAATGGCTCAAAACTTTATTTTGGAGAGAGCGCGAAAGTAAAACGACATATTGAGCAGGTCTCTAGCGCTCTTTTGTACAAAAATGGATTTCAAGAGATTGTAACTCCAATTTTTTCATATCATCAACATCTAAGCGTTGTGGATGAAAAAGAGCTTATTAAAATAAATGATTCTCAAAACAACTCTATCTCTTTAAGAGCGGATTCCACCATAGACGTCGTTCGCATCATTGAAAAACGTTTAGGCTCGAACACGGAACAAAAAAAATGGTTTTATATTCAACCAGTGCTTCGTTTTCCAACGGAAGAGCAGTATCAAGTTGGCGTTGAATACATAGGGGAGAAAAAGTTGTCTTCCGTTATGAGACTGGCGTTGGAAATTTTTGACAAATTAGAGATAGAACCATTAACGCAAGTATCAAATATAAAGATTCCCAAACTTTTAGCTGAGATGTTTGATGAATTGACTCTTGATGATTTTCGTCACATAAATATAGAGAAGTTTTTAAATTTAAACGTAGATTGGGTAAAAAAACTTGTGTATTTGCAATATGTTGAACAGATAGACGACGTGATGGACATCGCCCCAGAATCAATACGACATGAGCTAATAAAAATGAAAGACTTATGTTCAGAAATATCTTGTAAGAACGCTGTGTTAGCTCCTTTATATTATGCGGAAATGCTCTATTATGACGAACTTTTCTTTAGAGTTATTCAAAATAACGAAGTATTCGCTCGTGGCGGAAGATATAAAAATTCAAATATTAGATCTGTTGGTTTTGCCATTTATACAGACGCGCTTTGTGAAACATTAACTAAATAAATATTTAAGAAAAGAGGAAATTATAAAATGAAAGCAGATTTAATCGTTGGAATCCAATGGGGTGACGAGGGAAAAGGTAAGATAGTAGATAGACTCGCAAGTAAATACGATATGGTTTGTAGAAGTCAAGGTGGACACAACGCGGGTCACACAATCTGGGTTGATGGAGTGAAGTTCGCCCTTCATCTTATTCCTTCGGGAGTTTTAAACCCTAAGGCAATTAACGTTGTCGGCAACGGAGTTGTTTTATCTCCTGAGTCAATCATCAAAGAGATGGTTCAGTTTGAGGGTCTTGAAGGTCGTTTGTTTATTTCGGATAAAGCGCATTTAAACCTTTCTTACCATGCATTGATTGATCAAGCGAAAGAGAGACTAAAGGGTGATCAAGCCATTGGTACGACGGGCAAGGGCATAGGACCAGCTTACGCCGATAAGATAAACCGCACTGGTTTTAGAGTTGGCGAATTATTGAATCCCGTAAAACTTGCCGCTTCAATCATCGCGTATTTTGAACAAAATCGTTCGATATTTGACATATATGAGATAGCTACTCCAATTGAGTCTGAGTTACTAACGGAGTTGGAATTTTACAATCTTAAATTAGCTCCATTTATAACGGATACGACTCAAATGATTTGGAAAGCTTTGGATGATGATAAAAAAATTCTTTTAGAGGGCGCGCAGGGCACAATGCTAGACATTGATCATGGAACTTATCCTTACGTAACGTCGTCTGCGACTGTTAGCGCAGGGGCATGTACGGGTCTTGGAATCAATCCTAAAGATATTGGTAAAGTAACGGGAATAGTCAAAGCTTACTGTACTCGCGTTGGAAATGGACCATTTCCTAGTGAAGATTTAGGTGAAGATGGCAAGCGTTTAGGTAAGCAAGGTCATGAGTTTGGAACTACAACGGGACGAGCTAGAAGATGCGGATGGTTTGACGCAGTGGCTGTTAGATACGCTTCGCGTTTAAATGGTTGTGATGAATTGGCTCTTATGAAACTTGACGTTTTAGATGGTTTTTCTGAAGTTAAAATTTGTGTAGCCTATGAGCTCAATGGCGTTGAAATAGACTATTTACCGTCAAATTTTAATGACGTTACTCCTGTGTATAAAACTTTTAAAGGTTGGGATAACTCAGTGGGAGCTAGAACTTTTGACGCGCTTCCACAATCTGCGCAAGATTACGTGAGAATAATTGAAGAAATTACTAAAACTAAAGTAGGAATTATCTCTACTTCCCCAGAAAGAGATGACACGATAATACTTTAAGGAAACATGTGCAGACTCGCTATAGCTCTTTAGTCACTATTAAAAAAAGCGCAATGCAAAAGAGTGAGCGAGTTGTGCAAAACGCAAATGCAAACCTCAATAGCGCCTTAATGGCACTTGAATTATCCAATAATGAATTAAATAATATAGACTTTCCTAAAAATGGCTTTATGGCTAATTATTTAGCTTCAAGAACGCTTGTATCCTCTTCCCGACATTTAATAAAGCGTAATCAAGAGTGGGTTGAGTTTGCTAGAAAAGAGGTTGCAGTGGCAAAAGAAGGGTTGAAATTGGCTATGATAGAGTATGAAAAGTTTAAGTATTTAGAGTTGGAAGAGATAAAAATAATAATAAAAAAGCAAAAATTGGCAGAATCAAAAGAGTTGGATGAAGTTGCTCTCATGACGTATTCGAAAGAAAAAAACATTGAGGTGAAGATATGAAGCGTTTACTGTTTGCCATGTTTATTTATTCTTCAATTTTCGCTGCTCAAAGAAGTGAAAAATTATTTGAATGTACAGAAATTTTTCAAGAACGAAAAAGTGAACTTTTGGTAGAATTGGAAAGGATAGATGAACAAAAGCAGGCGCTAGATTCACTTAAAATCGCTACCGAGTCGCTTTTAAAAGAAAAAGAGTTGAGATTAAATTTAAAAGAGGAATCTGTAAATAAAAAGTTGGAAGACATAAGCGCAAAAGAGGAGTCAATTAAAAAAACGCTCGCTAAAAATAAATTGATTTTAGAAGAGACTAAGAGCGTAAAGATGAGCGCAATTTCTCAAACTTTCGCTAAAATGAACGCAGGGGCGTCAGCTAGCATTCTTTCCGATATGGAGCCCATGAAAGCCGTATCTATTTTACAGGCGTTAAAACCTAAAACAATTGGACAGATATTAACTAAAATGGATGCAAAAAAAGCTTCCCAACTCACTGTGCTTTTATCGAAATAATCAAACTTTTACTTTACTTATTGTAGAATAGCTTAATTTAATTAAGCAGGGTCTAAAATATGAAACTATCACTTAAAAGTATACCTCATGTAGCAAATAAAATATCAATAGAGCTAAATAAAAGTGGTGTCGTAACAATGACTAAAGGTCTTGAAGCGGTTGCTTTTGAAGCCCAAAAAGTTCTTATTTCCGATGTCAAAAGAGAGATCGCGCTTGAAGAAAAAACACATCAAATTTGCGATGAAAATGAAGAACAGATAGAATTTATGTTAGCTGATGAAAGACAACTTTTTTTTATGATTAAGAAAAAATTGGCGCCTGAGTTTGGCGTAATATTAAACTATGAAGAGAGATTTTCAGTTATAGCTCACAAAATACTAGATGAACTTTATGAAGAAGATTTAATACATTTCGAAGTGACGGAAAATAGAATTAAAAATATTATTTACAACGCGATGACATCATTTATAGCGGACACTTCAGAGATAGAAGACATAGTTATGGGAAAGATTCGTTCGTACAAAAGAAAATTCATCCCAGGAACGGATGAATTTGAAATATTGCATGAGAAACTTTACAGAGAAGAACTTACAAAAAGAGGCATGGAGTAATTAGCATGAGCGATTTATTAAAAAAAGTTTATATATACATTGAGAATGGCACGTTTTTAGAAGCGAATAGTTTTGGATCAGACGATACGGTTGTGGGCGAAATAGTTTTTAATACCTCGTTAAGCGGTTATCAAGAAATAATGTCAGATCCATCATATGCAGGTCAATTTGTAACGTTCACTATGCCAGAAATTGGTAACGTAGGCGTAAATAATGAAGACATGGAGAGTGGATTTTTTCATGCAAAAGGCATGATAGTTCGAAAATATCATGAAAGGCACTCAAACTTTAGAGCAGAAGATTCTTTGTCTAATTTTTTAGTAAAATATAATGTAATGGGAATTTGTGATATTGATACGAGATACTTAACAAAGATGATTAGAGACGAGGGCGCCATGATGATGGTGGCTTCAACGAAAATTAGTGATAAAGATGAGCTTAAAAGGATACTTGAGCGTTCCGCTAGAATTGAAGAAGTTAATTATATAGAACAAGTAAGTACAAAAAACGCTTATATGCATACGTCAAGCACATACGCCAACTCTGAGTTTAAATATGACATGCCGCCAGTTGAAGAAGCAAAGATAGTCGTTATTGACTTTGGAGTCAAACGTAATATTTTAAATGAATTAGTGGGAGCGGGCATTGGCGTTGAAGTTGTGCCAAATAACTTCTTAGCCGAGGACTTGATTAGTAAATACAATTCAAAAAGCATTGATGGAGTTTTCCTTTCAAATGGCCCTGGCGATCCTCTGGTATTAAAAAAAGAGCAGGTAGAGATTAAAAAACTTATCGATGCAAAAATTCCAATGTTTGGCATCTGTTTAGGACATCAACTACTTTCTATTTCACATGGTTATGATACGTATAAACTCAAGTTTGGGCATCACGGAGGAAACCATCCGGTTAAAAACGTTAAAACTGGTTTAGTTGAAATAACCGCTCAAAATCATAATTATAACGTACCAGACAATATAGTGGAAATAGCGGAAGTTACTCATAGTAACTTATTTGACAATACCATAGAGGGCTTAAAATATAACGATGAACCAATATTCTCAGTGCAACATCACCCAGAAGCAAGTCCTGGACCAAAAGAGAGCGCTTATATATTTACTCAGTTTAAAACAATGATGAAAGAAAATAGAGTTTAAATCTTATAATGCTATATATTTAAGAGTATGCAAGAATTAGTTTTACATTTAAGTAAGCGACGACTTATAATGATGATTATAGTCGTTGCTCTAGCCGTAGTGGCTATCATCGTAAGTTACAACTTTCAAATTACCCCAACGGCATACTATGGCGGTGCTTATAATCGATACTTTTTAGTTGGATTGATTATATATAAATTAATAGAACTTCCAATACTTTACTATCTTCTTCTTCATCGTCATGTCATGTATGTAAGAAAACATGATATTTATGACGAAAAACTTCAAAAAATTAAAAAACATACTAAACTTTTCTTTTTTCTAATTCCACAAGGAAATACTATCTTTGGTATTATCGCTTATAAGTTAAGTGGAGAAGTGATTTATTTCTTACTTTTCTCAGGAATAGCCTTATTAACTCTTTTTTTAATCAAACCAAATAAGCTAATATTATAATTAATATTTGAATGAGATATAATAAAAAATTATATCTCATTCAAGTGAGCCACTTGCAGATTAGCAAAAACAACCCATAATTTAAGCTAAATTAAATTTTAAAAAAGCTGAAATCCAACTTCCAATGCTATAATAATTTACCAAAAAAAACAAGCAAAGAAGAGATTCAACTTATGACAAAAATTATACCATCACTTTCAAAGATGTGGCTTAAAGTCAAGAACTTAGAGAACTCATTATTTCCAGAATTACAGGCATCTTTAGGAGTATTTAGTTCTAAGGAGGAGAAACTTGTTAAGATATTAGACTTCGCAGAGATAGAGCAGTTTATCTACGATACACATAAAACTAACATCGCAAAAGATAGAGTTCAAATGGCGAGAGTATTTATAGCAAAGAGTGTTTATAATCTTCAAACAACAAGAGACCTTATTGATAGACTTCGTATTGATAGAACACTTAGAATTCTTTGTGGATGGAGATATTCAACTGATATTCCAAGTGAAGCTAAATTTAGTAGAGTCTTTAAAGAGTTCAGTGAGATAAATCTAGCAGCTAAAACACATGATAAGTTTATAGCCCAATATTTGAGTAATACTATCTTCCTTTACAATGCAAGTGATGCAACTAAAATACCTTTAAGAGAAAAAGCCGTCAAACAAGAGAAGCCAGAACCTAAAGTAAAATATAAACCAGGCAGACCAAAAAAAGGTGAGACAAGAGAACCAATAAAACCAAAGATACTTAATCAGCAAAAAGAGATGCAAACCACAGAGGAGATGCTATCGCTTGTTTCAACAGAGTGTGGAGTAGGTATTAAACAGAATTCTAAAGGTAATCGTGAAGTATGGATAGGTGGAAAACTTCATATTAGTGTAGTAGATGGAGATATTCCAATTACTGCAATATATTCAGGTGCTAATGTTCATGATAGTTCAGTAGCATTACCTCTTATGCAAGAGACAAGTAAAAAAGTCAACTACCTTTTTGATTTACAAGATGCTGGATATGATGCTGATATTATCAGAGAGTTTTCAAAGAAGAATGGTCACCGTCCAATAATAGATATTAACCCTAAAAACTCTCAAGCATTAAGAGATAAGATTGAACTTATTGAAAATGAAAAAAAGAAGTTTGAGTTCTTTGGTTTAGCAAAGTCTTCAGATATTCATCACTATAATCAAAGAAGTATGGTTGAAAGAGTTAATAAGTACCTAAAAGATGACTTTGGATGCAATGTAATCTATTACCAAGGAGCCACAAAAGTAGCTTCTGTTTTAGCTTTTGGAATACTTTCAATCTGTATCCATCAGAGTTTGAAGATGATTACCTGATTTTACAACTAAAAGTTACAAAAAGATTTCAAATTATAGATCTAAAATATAAAGCACGGAGTAAAAAATGATAATTTAGAGCAAATAAGCTATAAAACTGTAAAATTACAGACAAGAGCTAAAATCAGTTTTTAAAAAGTTAGAAAATTGACTTTAGGAAACATTGGCTTACTTGTTTACTTGAATTTGCAAGTGGCTCAAGTGACTTTAAACAATGATTATGTATACTTTCACATATTTTTTGCAGACTTTTTAGGATATTGTTTCCTTATTAGGTCTAATAAAATTAAGAAACAGGAGTCTATATGACAAAATACATATTGGTACTGTCTTTACTTTTTACTTTTTTGAATGCTTCTAAACTAGGCACACATGAAAAATTAGGCGAGATGGTTCCACTCGATTTGACATTTATTGATGAAAAAGGCAAAAGTGTCACTTTGAAAAAATTGATGAATGGTAAACCTACCGTTTTAACACTAAATTATTTTAGATGCGCAGGTATTTGTACTCCTCAATTTAATGATTTAGCAAAAGTTTTTAGCAGATTAGAACTTGCTGAAAATACTGATTATAAAGTACTAAGCGTAAGTTTTGCTGAAGATGAGTCACATAAAATAGCTGCGGCAAAGCGAAAAAATATTTTAGCTTCCATGACTAGACCTTATGTGGCAGACGCTTGGCATTTTGTTATTGGCGAAAATAATAGTTCGGGAATACTTGCTGATAAAGTTGGTTTTGCTTTTGAAAAACAAGTCTCCCCCTCAGGCTTAGTTGAATATATTCATCCCGGAGTCGCTATAGTAATCTCTCCAGAAGGAAAAATTACTCGTTATTTAAATGGCATCGATCAACTTCCTTTTGACGTTAAAATGGCTCTGTTAGAGTCCGCGGATGGAAAAGTTGGACCAACAATCGCAAAAACACTTTTATTTTGTTTCGCTTATGATTCAGACAATAAAAAATATGTTTTTATGTGGGAAAAAATAATTGGCATAATTATGTCCGTACTAGTATTTGGATTTTTCATATACTTGGCTAGAACGGGTAGAAAAGAAAAAAGTTATCAAAAAAAAGGAGAAATCGATGAGTAAATCGTATTTAGAGGCAGGCGAAACACACTGTGCAATTGGGCACCCAAAAACTGTGTTTTGGCAATGGATGTTAACGGTTGACCATAAGCGTATTGGGCTTATGTACGCAGCCGTTATTTTAACCTTCTTTGCCGTAGGGGTACTTGTAGCCCTTACAATAAGAATAGAATTATTTGCTCCTGGAGCGCAGATATTAGATGGAGACACGTATAATCAAGCGTTTACGCTGCATGGCGTAATCATGATTTTTCTTTTCATTATTCCAGGAGTACCAGCGGTATTTGGAAATATTGTAATGCCATTGATGATTGGGGCGAAAGACGTCTCTTTTCCTCGTCTCAACTGGTTCACGTTTTGGTTGTATATATTTGGAGCGTTAGTAGCGCTTACTTCATTATGGACTGGCGGTGGTTTCGCCGATACAGGTTGGACTTTTTACGCGCCATATAGTTTAAATACTAATACAAACGTAATCACGACGCTTGTTGCCGCTTTTATTCTTGGTATGGCTTCAATTCTTACAGGTCTTAACTTTCTTGTAACAATTCATCGTCTTCGCGCTCCAGGTATGGACTTTTTTAAGATGCCTCTATTTGTATGGGGAATTTACGCAACGGCTTGGATTCAGCTTCTTGCGACTCCAGTCGTCGGTATTACGTTAATTCTCGCACTGTTAGAAAAAGTTTTTGGAATCGGTATATTTGACCCATCAAAAGGTGGAGATCCAGTACTTTTTGAGCACTTATTTTGGATTTATTCTCACCCAGCTGTTTATCTTATGATTCTTCCAGCTTTTGGTATTATGTCTGAAATTATTCCAGTATTTTCTAGAAGAGAAGTTTTTGGTTACCGTACAATCGCTCTTTCATCTGCGTCAATTGCAGGTATTGGTTATCTAGTATGGGGACATCACTTGTTTACTTCAGGTATGTCAGATTTAGCTAAAACTATATTTTCATTTTTGACGTTCTTTGTCGCCATTCCAACAGGTATTAAGTTCTATGACTGGGTAGCTACGATGTATAAAGGTAAAATTATTCTTTCAACTCCTATGTTATGGGCTTTAGGAACAATGATTACTTTCGTTATTGGTGGTCTTACCGGCGTAACAATCGCTATGATTGGCGCGGATATTCACCTTCAAGATACTTATTATACCGTTGCTCACTTTCACTACGCTATGCTTGGCGGCGTTGTATTCTTGCTTTTTGCTGGTTTACACTATTGGTTCCCTTTGATGTTTGGAAAAATGTACAATGAAACACATGCTAAAATCGCTTTTTACTTGAATTTTGTAGGTTTCAACATTCTTTGGTTCCCAATGTTCATCGCTGGATACCAAGGTATGCCAAGACGTTACTTTGATTATTTACCAGAGTTTCAAATTTATCACCAAATTTCATTTTTTGGCGCGCTAATTTTTATCGCTGGACTAATTTACATGTTTACAGTTTTGATAAAAGGTATCAAAAATGGAACGCCAAGTGGCTCGAACCCATGGCACGCGACTACGTTAGAGTGGCACTTGCCAAGTTCTCCTCCACCGTTGGAAAATCATACTAAGGTTCCTTACGTAGACTTTAGACCGTATGAATATCATCATGGTGAGCCAGTGGTTAAATTTGACTACAAAACTATGCAAAGGATTGACTAATGTCTCATGAATACGTGCCAGAAATCGCGATTGATCGCGATGGCAAAAAACATGAAGTTCAAGGTTGGCAAGGTGACTTTTACGGTGGTAAATTAGGTTTCTGGCTATTTATGCTAACGGAAGTTATGATGTTTGGAGCTATGTTCCTTACTCTAACTTATTATTATTCATTGCACCATCAAGACTTTATTGACGCGTCTTCTCACCTTAACAGATTGTTAGGTGGGACAAACACGGTTGTACTTCTATTTTCAGCGCTTACAATGGGTCTTGGTTTATTGAAAATGCGTACTGGCGATATAAAAGGTGCTAAACTGATGATATGGGCGACTATATTATTGGCAATAGTGTTTTTAGGCATCAAAGCCGTAGAGTGGAGAGAAGAGTATACTCATGGTATATTTTTAGGTCTTGACGCTTTACAATCAGGTAATGAACATTCTAGACCATTTGGTCAGATTTTATTTTATGGTATGTATTTTACAATGACGGGACTTCACGGTTTTCACATTATAATAGGTATTGGACTAATGTTATGGTTACTTAAGCGCATCAATGCAGGTCAAGTATCGACTGAGCACCATATTTTACATTTTAATATCGCTCTTTATTGGGATCTTGTACACCTTATTTGGGTATTTGTATTTCCATATTATTATATGATAGGAGCTGGAAATGTCCACTAATGAACATATTGATTATAAAGAACAAAGACTTGGTTATTATAAGGTACTTGTAGGTCTTTTATTATTAACAACAGTAACGTTTATTCAACCACACATGTTTTTGGAAAACTATACTTTTGTTACTCAGTTAACGATTGGCGCGATTAAAGCATGGTTGATTCTTATGTATTATATGCATATGAAAGGCGAAACGTTAATTGGCTGGACTGTTGCGTTTGCCGTTAGTTTAGTGGTTGTTTTCTTCGCTATTGTGATTACAGACGTCGATAGTTTTCAATATAAAGATGATAGTCACATTACTTCTCAGCCACATATAGAAGTTAATTATCATCACGAAGCGACTCAACATGAAGCAAGTCAACATGACGTTAGTCATACAACAACACACGAAAAATAAGGAGGAGATTAAATGTTAAACGGATTTGACTCACAAGCCGCCACGTTTGCAAAGGATGTAGATCAGGCGCTTTATATAAATTTGGTGTTTTCTATCATATTGGCTATATCTGTTTTAGGACCGATGCTTTTCTTTGCATGGAAATACCGCGCGAGTAACGTAAAAGATGAAAATATTGAAAATTTTGTTCATCATACTGGATTAGAAATAACTTGGACGGTTGTCCCAACAATCATGATGTTTATACTATTTTACTATGGTTACACGTCTATGAAAGTTTTAAGAACTATGCCAGACGTATCAAATGCAATTACTGTTCAAGTTGAAGGTAGTAAATGGAAATGGAGATATGAGTATCCTGCAAATGCAAATGGTTACGTTCACAAACTTGGTGGAGCTTTTACTAAGCCTGTGCAAGATGAGAATGGAAAAATTATCACAAAAGGTACAATGGGTAAATCGGCACTATATGTACCAGTTGATACAAATATCATCCTAGAGATGACAGCGCCAATCGGTGATGTTATTCACTCATTCTATGTTCCAGCATTCCGTATGAAAGAGGATGTGGTTCCAGGTCGTATTACAAAGCAGTGGTTTAAATCTGACCACGTAGGTGAGTTTGACGTTGAGTGTGCTGAGTACTGTGGTACAGATCACTCATATATGTACTCTAGAATTGTTGTACTTCCAAAAGCTGAATATATAGCTTGGTTCAATAGCAATGAAGATACACCAAAAGGTAACTATGCTGAATCAGGAGACGCAGTATTACAACTTCATGGATGTAAAAGCTGTCACGCAGTTACAACAGATGCACTACTTGTTGGTCCTACTCTAAAAACAAGAACATTAACTAAAGAGCAAGTATTGGATGTAATCAAAAATGGTCAAGCTAAACTTGGTTATGATATGGGTCCAATGCCAGCTGGTTTGGCTACAGGTACTGATGCTCAAGAGATTGCAGCTTATGTCGCTGGTGGTCTTAAAGGTACACAGCCTGCTTCATTTGCAGCATGTAGTTCATGTCATGGTGAAGACGGTAAAGGTTATGAAGGTACGGCTCCAAGTCTTGTATCATATGACGCCACGCTTTTACGTAATGTATTGAAACACGGTAAAGAGGGTATGATCGGTAGAATGCCACAGTTTCCTTATGTATCAGACGAAGAGGTTTCAGCTATTGCTGAATATCTAAACGCTACAAAATGATCAAAGACTTTATTGTTCTAACAAAATTCGTTCTATCTTTCGCGGTGAGCCTTTCGGCTCTCTTCGCTTATATTATGGCGAAGGGTGAAATTGGAACAGATATGTTCTTAGCGACGCTTGCCGTGCTCCTTGTAGCCATGGGTGTTTCTACTCTTAATCAAGTTCAAGAGTACAAAGAAGACTCGCTTATGGAACGAACAAAACATAGACCTATCGCCTCTGGCAAATGGTCTCCTTTTTCTGGTATTGTGATAGCTGCGATATTAATTATTTTATCTCTTATTTTGATTTATGAACTAATTGGTATGATAGGAGTTAATTTATTTTTATTTTCGTTTATTTGGTATAACGTCATATATACGCCATTAAAAAAGAAAAGCGCTTTAGCTGTAGTTCCAGGTGCAATTCTTGGCGTTATTCCTCCTGCAATAGGATGGATAACGGCTGGACATAGTTTGTTTGAACCACAGTTTTACGCGTTAGGCCTTTTTTATTTTGTATGGCAAGTGCCACATTTTTGGTTATTGGTTATGCTTCATTATGGCGATTACAAAGGCGCTGGATATCCAACGGCTATGCGCTTATTTGGAAAACTGAGTCTTCAAAGGCTTACGTTCGTATGGCTAATGATGACGATTCAAACAGGCTATTTCATGGTCAGCATTTTTAAACCGGAGAGCAATGTAATAATTACTTTACTACTTGTGACAGCGTTACTAGCTTTTGCAAGCAGTTTACAACTTTTATATAAAAACTTTGAATTAAAACATGCAAGAAAAGTATTTATGCAAATTAACCTTGCCTTTTTAGGCACCGTTATTCTTATAAGCATTGACGAATACTTAAAATTTTCATCTCTATAAAAATAATAGGAGTTTTCTCCTATTACCTACAATTATGATATACTCTTTTAAAATTACTGAAGAACTTTTAAGCCGTTGCATAAGTTTTTTGATAATTTTAAATATTGAAAGGACTTCTCATGACTGATTACCCACTAAAAACTATTTTGGCGACTTTCACTAAAACCAATGGCAAAAGAAGAAGTATATTTAACAAGGGTCCAATAGGTGGATGGAGTAGTGACGTGGTAACGTTATTTTTCTTTTCATTGCCTCTTATTGTTTATGGTCTACTTTTTAATCCGTATATTTTTCAAATACTTGGTATAGCGACTGCCATAACTGTGTATATCGTTTCGCTCTCTCTTGTCATGATAATTGTATTCTTTATAACATGGAAGATTAAAAATGATGTTATAACTACCGTTAGTTCATCATGGAATAAGTATTTTCCTGATATAGACTTTAAGCTAGTCATTTCGAATGGTATAACTCCTTATAATGATTTTTATAAGTACTATGGCGAAGTAAAAGACATTAAGCAGTCAGAAGAATCGCTACATATCGCACTTGTAAAAGCATTTAAAACTATGCAAGAGGATAATAAAGAGTTACTAAATGCTATGAAAAAAGACAATAAAATCAATTAAAGGCTAAGATGCTTTTATCTTAAGGTTGAATAAATACATTTAGCGATAAACTATAGAACCTAAAAGTTTAGTTTAAGTTCTAGTTAAGTTAAATTTTTATATTTTCAATTTTAGGAGACTATATGGAGAATCGTCCATTAGAATAT
>ERZ889078.1109-NODE-1109-length-22173-cov-38.862736_pt1 | contig 22173 bp, 26 predicted proteins | sample MGYA00521266_ERZ889078 | MGnify/ENA primary metagenome ERZ889078 (study PRJEB32303, sample SAMEA104408618) | aquatic metagenome | biome: Brackish water; feature: Pelagic; material: water | place: Baltic Sea | collected 2014-06-16T06:34:00 | depth 76,534 m ...
ATGCTACTGCAGCGGCTAGTGCAAGTAGTGCAGAGCAACTAGCATTTAATAGAGAACAGTGGGAAGCTCAAATGGCTGATGTGGCAGACCTTGAAGCTGTGTTTGGACCTATTAGAGACAATCTAAGTAAGTATTATCAGAATATGAGCGTAGAGCAGATACAGTTACGTGGTAAAGAGCAGTTAGAGAAACAATATGTAGCTAGTAATGAGAATATAGATAAAGTGTTCAGTAATAATGGTATGTACAATAGTGGACAAAGAGCAAGTGCTCAAGTAGCTCTAGAAGCTTCTAGAGAGGAAGCACTCGGAGCTAATCTACAAAATGCAGAGCAGTCATTTAATACACAACAACTGAACTGGCTTAATGTGGGTATTCAAGAGAAAAATACTGCTCAAGGTTTAGCAGGTCAATCTGTTAATGCTATTAACCAATCTTACGGTAATGCACAGAATATAGTTACACAAGGTGGAGCTAACCTATCTAACATATATAGTCAGCAATCATCTAATTATGCAGATTTTGCAGGTGGTATGTTTAACCTAGCAGGTTATGCGGCAGGCGGTGGCTTTAAGTCTAATACTGCTTTAACCACAAGACCAGTAGATGGTGGAATCAATGTAAATAGCTTAAATGGGCTTACGGTGGACTGGAAATGAAACCTACTATACAGAACTTACAAGATGCCTTTGCTATATCTAGAGATATTTATAAAGACTCTGATATAGAAGCACAGATTACTGTGGATATGTATCATAATAGGCAATATACTCAAGAAGAGATTGATGTATTAACTGAGCGTGGTCAACCCATTGAAACATTCAATGTCATTAAAACATTTAGTAATGCTATATCAGGTTATTTTGATAATGTAGTTAATAACATACAAGCTAAACCTAGATATAATTCTAATGCGGCTGCTTCTCTATTATTGAATGATGTAGTACAATATGTATTAGATGAAAATGAATTTGAGTCAGAAGCTACTAAAGCAGAGTTAGACGGGTTATTAACTGGTAAAATGTGCTTCTATTACGACATTAAAGACACTAATAATCATGATGCCTTTGGTAGAAAAGTTAAAGAGTTACATATAGAACATGTACCTGCCATGGAAGTTAGAATAGACCCTATGTCTAGAAAGGATGATAGGTCTGACTCTAGGTTCACTAGTAGATGGAGGTGGGTAGACGAGGAAGAGTTTAATACTAAATGGGCACACGTAACTACAGCTAACCACAAAGCTAGTAAAACTGATAAAGCAGAGTCTTATAGTACAGACGGTACTGAGGATAGAATGACCGACTTTGAGAATAGATATGGTATCAGACTTAGAGGTAAGTTTGAAGAGTGGAATAACTATTTAGTTGTACATACTGTTATGCGTGATGGCGATAAAATGTGGAGTGTTATCTGGCATAACGATATCATCCTAGAGACAAAAGAGATACCCTATACTGGTAAGCAGAACCCTTATAGAGTAGTATTAATGAGTAATAGTGATAAAGCTGAACACTATGGTCCCTTTAGAGAGGTAGTAGAGACACAGAAAGCTATTAATCAAGCTCTTATACAGATACAATTATTGATTAATACTAAGAAAGCCTTTGTAGAGGGCGATGCTGTAGATAATATAGCTGATTTTACAGACCAATTTAATAGAGTTAATAATGTAGTAGTTGTAAAAGACTTACAAGGGTTTAAAATTGAAGACCTTAGTAAAGACATTATAGCTCAATACACTATTATAGATAAAGGACTGTCTAGAATACAAACTGTACTAGGTGTAAATGACTCATTCTTAGGTCAAGCTTTTGCTAGTGATAGTGGTAGAAAGGTTAATCTACAGCAGGCATCAGCTAAGTCACAGTTAAGTGTAGTAGTTAAGAAGATACAGTTTATGTATAAAATGGTAGGTGAAGATATAGTTAAGTTTATACAGCAGTATTACACGGCTACGCAGATATTACGTATAGCCGATAAAGCTAATGGTGATAGATATGTTATGCTTAATGCTCCTTTGTTAATGCCACAACCTAATGGGCAAGAAACTCCAGTTTATGCAGAAGAGGTAAATCCAGATACGGGTGAACCTATGGAAGATGAACAAGGTAATATAGTAATGACTCCACTTAATGAGCCTGCTACAGATATTAAGTTTGTTAGTGTAGATATTAAAATAGAAGCTGTACCTTACAATAATGCGGCAGAGCAGAATCAGTTATTATTCGAGACTTTCTTAAATGGACCGACTGGACAAGCTGTATTACAGACCAACCCTGCTGGGTATTATAAAATAGCTGGTTTACAAGTTAGTGAAATGGGTATCAAGAATAGCCAAGTTATAGCTCAAGTATTATTAGAAACTGGACAGATGGTTGCAGGAGGTCAGATGGACCCTTCATTAGCTCAAGCAGGTGGTGATATGCAGTCAGTTATGGGCGGAGCTTTAGGCGGCTCTAATGGTGGCGGTCCGAAGTCACAGAAATTACAGATACCAACTAGATAAGGATAATATAATGGGTGTATATAATATGGGGAGCCAATTTGTTGGTGGTTACGAAGCTGGCAAAAATAGACAAGCTATGCAAGAAGAAATGGCTATGAAGAAAGAACAGTTTAAACAACAGTCTGCTATGAATCAGCAGGCTATGTCTATGAATGAGCAGACTATGACTATGCAAGAGCAAAAAATACAAGCTCTAAAAGATACAAATACTGCTTTTAAGAAGTCTATGCAAAATATGGATAGAGTTAATATTCAACAAGGTATCGCAGATTATGGTGATAATCCTACAGAAAATCTTAAACGTATTAATGCTACTAATCTAGCTAAAGGACTATTGAAACCAGGTACAGATAAAGAGACTAAAGACTTACTATATAAAAAAGGCTATAATAGGGTTAATTACTATTTTGATAAAGAAAGTGGTGACCCTACTACAGTAGATGAGAAAGGCTTATGGGCTTTACATAAAAAAGCAGTTAATGGTGATATAGAGGCAATATCTTTAATAGAACAAATAGATACTAATGCTAATAAAGATGAACAAGATGCTATTAATAACTATAAACCTTATGTAATATCTGGAAAAGACGGCTCTGTTATAGATATTGAAGACATAGCTATGTTAACAGGTAATAGATTATCAGAGAAAGATGCTAAAGCCTTATATAAGAAAGCAGGTATGTATGTAGCTCCAGTAGCGGGTGACAATATATCTGGTGGTACTAAGATGCAGTCTAGCTTTGGTAAGTTCTTTGCAGATATGAGTGCATTAGGTGTAGATAGTACTAAAATATCTAAAATGTATATGGATATGGAGAAGAACCCTAAGTATAGTCAAGCTATACAGAACATGATAGCTGCTGGTGAAACTGATTTTAGTACATCTAACATAGACAAGTATGTTAAGTCTATTAAAGGTACTACACCCGCAGCCACTAGTGGTGGTGATAAAGATGCTATATCAGCTTATGACAAAATGATTAATATGGCTAAAGAATATAAAGTAGATTTCAATAAGCCAGAGGCTATGAAACAATATAATGCACTACCAGAAATAGATAAGAATAGAATTAAAGCGGCTGCTAAAGAGTATATCACTAAATCAGGTGAAGAACTAGTTAAACCAGCTATTCTAGGTAAACACATAGATACCCTAAGGATGCTAGGTAATGATGGAGAAAAAGCTAGAGCTGCTTTACAAGACGCATCAGGTATGGGAGATGTAGTAGCTAATAGTTTTATTAAGTATTTTAATAGTAATGACGGTATAGAGTTCCAGAAAGACTTTAATTTGTTATTTAATAACTTACTTACAGCAGGTAGTCCAGGAGGACATATTAATAAAGCAGAGGTAGATAATCTAGAGAGAGCTATAGGTGGATTAGCTGCATCTAATGATGCTGTATTTAAGAACTTTAAAAGCATGGTACGTTCTATGAATTCTCAATTAGAGGGTACTACTAGAACAGCACCTATTGTAGGTAAAATATTATATGGTAAAGAACTAAATGCCTATAAAGTACTTATGGAAGTGTTGGATAGTGTTGACCCAGATACAAAAGTAACTGGTAAAACAATAACTACTAAGGATGGTATTACACAACCTGCACTAGATTTTGGAGAGGTAGAATAATGAATTTTCAAGACCCAACTACAGCACATGCTGGACAAGGCGGTGATATAGAGTATTCTAATACTTATCAGAGTGAAGATAGTACTTCTACTACTCCTTCTTTTGGAGCAGGGTTCGATACTGCTCCTAATATACCTACTGGTAGTGTACCTATAGATACAAGCACAACAGAAGTATCTAATACACCTATGTTAGACCTACAAATAGGTAAAGATACTAAATGGAGTAAGCTTAGGGCGGGAGGTACTAGTAAAGAAGAAGCTAAGAAGATAATAACTAATGAGTATAATATATTAGTTCGTAATGGAGCAGACCCCGATACTACTAAAGCTACACTACTAGGTGATGGTAAGGTTATGTGGGATAGACCTCAATTTGAAAGAAACGAAGTTATTAGAGGTAAGACTACTAAGATGGCTACAGCATTAGGAGCTATTAAAATAGATATGGAAACTATAGTAACTGGTAACATGTCAGATGCTGATAGAGAAACTATTAAGAAAATAGGTGACTATGGCATAGAACAAGGCTGGTTTAAATCATACGACCCTTCTACTGCTACAGCTTACTTAGAAGATGGCTCACCTATTCAAATGAATGACCCATCTATGGCTCAGGTAGTAGGAGCTAATAAAAGCGAAATTATAGGCTCTATAATGTTAGGTATAGTTGGAGCTAGACATCCAGGGTCTGCTGTGCAAAAAATAGCTAATACTTATATAGGTAGTGCAATAGGTACTTATGGAGGTAGAATAGGTGATGTATTACAGAGTGAAGATGAACTAAAAAAACTAGGTTATAAAGGTGATAAAACTAGTACGTTTGATTTACATAGGAAAGGAGCAGTAGCCGCAGTAACAGATGTAGGATTTGGACGTATAGTAGAGGGTATAATGAATACTGGAACCAAAATAGCTAAAGAATTATTCCAGTCTTTACTAGGTAGAAATACTACTAGTGCTGTTAAGACTGTTACAGACCTAACTGGTTTGGATAGAGAAGCACTAGAGAAAAGAGCTGTTGCTTATGCTAGAGCAGGTAAGTTACCTTTAGATACTAATAAGCCAGAAGAAGTAAGTAATATGATTTTGCGTAATGAGATAGAGAATAACCCAGCTTTACAAGGTTACTTAACTAAGGTAGTAGAAGAGCCAGAAATAGCTCAACAGCTATCTAAAAATGTAGCGGAAAGAACAGCTACTATGCAATCTATAGGAGCTAGTACAACTAGTCAAAATCTACTTAATATGATGAATGATAGTCATAAAGCTGTATCTAAAATGATGGGGTCGGTTAGAGGTGCTTTAGACGCTAGCTTTGATGGTACTAAATTACCTATAGAGCAATTACAAGTTCACTCACAGAAAATAAGGGATGGTTTAGCTCCTTATATTAATACTATAGAAGAACGTAATGCTAGAAGTGCTATGGATAGAGTAAACGCAAGTTTACAGAATTTAAGTGAACAACCTACTATGGGTAATCTATTTAAACTTAGAACAGATTATGGCTCTTTATTAAAGAAGATAGGTCTATTCGATACACAACAAGCTAGGCGTAGTACAAGATTAGGCACTGTAGATACTCAATCATTAACTGCTTTATATCATACTATGGATAGTCATATAGATGGTATTATTAAGGGTAGCCCATATCTAAATGATACTGCTAAGAAGCAACTACTAGATATGAAACAGACTAGTGATAGTCTATACTCTAAGCACATGAAGGCTGTTAATACTACATGGGTTAAAGGTCTAAGTAATGAGAATGCATCTGCTAAAAAGTCACTAGACTCTTTAATCATAATGGGTAAAGAGGGTAGAGAAGAGTTTGACTCTATTATGAATAACTTAACTAAAATTAATCAAGATGCACTAGAGCATTCTATGGTTAAGAGAATACTAGATAAATCAGAACTAGGGGAGAATGGATATAGTTTAATTAAAGCTACAGACGATTTAATACAGCTTAGAAGAAAGATTAAAAATCCTGCTGTATTAGATAGAATAGATGCTATAGAGAAAACGTCTAAAATATTCCAACAAGACCCCGTTATATCTATGGTAGCTAACCATCGTGTTGTACTAGATAAACTAGGAAAAGCTGGTTTAACGTATAACCCTAAAGCTTCTCTATTATATGCTACATGGTCTAAGATGTTTCCTAGACTACAAGTAGCTATGGTAGAATTAATAGATAAGACTCCTATATTAAGAACAGTAGCTCCTTATAATCCTTTATATGGAGCTATTAAGACTAGTGCTAAAGAGATTAATCTAGTTAATGCTGCAGAACGTGCTATGCTTAAAGGTAATAAAGGGTCTTTTAGAGACTTCTTAGATAGAGCCTTAGCTACAGATAATCTACCTCCAGAAGCTAGAGCGTCTATTATAGCTATAAGTAAACAGTATCAAAAACTAGCTGATAGTTTTCAAGGTAATCAAGCAGAGGCTAGAGCATTCTTTGATGAAGTACGTGCTAATCCTAACTATGCAGGTCCAGTACCTGCTGGTGCTAATACAGAGAAGATAGCTCAACTACGTAAAGAGGGTAAACTGGCTGAGATAGCTAGGATGGAAGTAGCTGCTGCAGAAGAAGAACTAGCTGTGGCTAATAGACTATCTGCTAAACAGGCTAAGATAGAGGCTCTACAAGCTAAAGTAGCTAAGTTAAAAGCTGAACGGGCTGCAGGTGTAAGAATAGACCCAGTACCTAGAGAAGCTATAGAACGTAATCGTATATTAGCTAATGAAAATATACAACGTAATGAAGGGGTAAATAGACTCCGTAATGGTAATGCTACTAATATGCCTAGTGCAGGACAAGTAACTATTAATCGGGATACTGGAGCTATAGCTTTAGTATTAAATGACGCTACTCCTGATGGAGTTAAAAGGGCTGTAGATAGAATACTAAAAGACTTTAATGCTATAGAAGTACGTAGTGCAGATGGTAGATTTTTTACTAGACTACATAATGGACATACAGTAGAGGGTAGACGTAATAGGATTAAGTCATTATGGCAGCATATACAAGACAATGTATCAAGTGAACCAAGGAGGACTCGGCCCATAGTACATAATATACCATCTGCGGGTAAACTAACTATACAAGGTGATAGAGTTAGCTTAAATACTATATCTAGTTCTTCTGCTACAGCTATTAGAGAGGCTGCACAGAAAGGCATAGATGCTGGAAATGGCACAGTTATACTTACGGACTCTAGTGGAACAATTACTGAAACTATTACTGATATGAGAGGGGTAGATAACTTCTTAAGTAGAACAGCAGCTAGACGTCAACAGCCTGCGGCTTCTGTACCTAATCAGGCTAGAGCAACTAATCAACCACTAGACTCTAGAACTACTACTATACCTAGGAGGGTGGGTACAGTACCTACAGACGCTACTAATTATATTAGTCCTAATGTTATACAAGGTAATAACCAATCATTAGCTAATGTAGGAACTGTATCTTTTTCCTCTTCTCCTACAAAACGATATAGTGCTGGTGCTGTGTCAGGTGGAAATGCTTTACGAAAAGTAGTTCTTCAAGTTAAGGAACGTGGAGTAGACAAAGCTAAAGTGTATGAATTAGTAGATGCTTTTGTTAATGGTGGAGTAGACTATAATGGCGGCAAAGCTATAGAAGTTAAAATGGGAGCTAAAGGGTTTACATTTACTCCAGGGTCATCTATAGCACACCGTATGAAATCTATGGGTTTAGAACCACCTAGTGGAGTAGATATAACTCCTAGAATAGCTCCTGTTAGAAACAGAACTCATATGGATATAGACTTACCAGTAGCTAGGCAGGAAACAACAGATAGAGTTAATGAGATAGTTAGAAAAAAACTAGGTTTTGAAGCACATGTTACTGATGGAGGTAGTATTAGTATTAAAGATATAAATGGTGAACCTAAAGGTCACTTTAGTTTACGTGATGGTGTATTCTCTGGTACTACTACATCCTTAACTAAAGGAAGTGGTGAGGGTAAAATAATCTATCAGGCTTTATGGGATGCTATAGAGGGTACTGGGTTTAGTTATCAGGCTTCAAGTGGTCTTAGTCTAGTAAATAAATGGAGAATGTCAGCTAATATGCTAGACTATGCGGCTAAAAAAGCTATAGATTTGCCACATATTAAGATAAACTCTGTGCAAATAGGTGCTAGAAATATGAATAGTGGTTCTGCTTTAACTAGAGAGAATGCTATATTATTAATGGAGGGATATAAAGAAAATATAGTTAATCTAGTTAGAGATGGTAGATATGGTATAGACTTTATGAGTACTACTACAGATGCAGAACTTAAAAAAGCGGCTAAACGACTAGGTAAAGGTGATTTGTCTAGAACGGGGTATAATACTCTTAAGATGGTTAGAAGATTTATACAGTCTGGTACTATTAAGTCTTACTCACTTAGTTTAGCTGCTCTATTAGCTATGCCGGAATTTATAAGTATATTAGAGGAGGGAGATAAGAAGTCTATATGACTTCTGTATCTCTATGAGTAGCTATGTTCATATTTTCTGCTCCCTCTGATGTTAAGAAATGAAGTAAGTCCATATTACAGCTTTCACACAAGTCTAGTTTAGCACCTGTCTGCCCTAGAGTCATATGTTGCCAATGTTTAGGATACCATGTATCTGGTTTATCATACGCCTCTAGACTAGCACCGCACCTATCACATACATGTTTTATTGTTTTAACTGTTGCCATCTATATAATCCTTTACTTGCTCAAATGAATGAGCTATTAATCCTAATCCACCTAACTTTCTAAGCTTATTTAGTTTAGTTATCTGTAGATACTCATGTTTCTTTAGTGACTTAATATCATCTTTAAAGTGATAATAGCCATCTTCCTCATATATACTTCTAAATACTCTATCATAATCAAAAGGCGTTTTAACCTCTATATGAAGATGAAGTAATATAACTCTAGGTTTAAAATCATAACCTTGTTTTGTCATTATAGTCCATGGGTACCCACATATTAGGTCTGCCGTACCTGCTGTAGTGAAGTTACCATTAATAGCAACTCCACCAATAGCCTCAATAGCTTTTATTATCTTAGATTGGTATCCTTGCTCTGTCATTAATACTCCTTATCTAAATTTTCCCAGAACTTAATAGCTTTAATAATAGCATTGCACCTTACTCCATCTCTAGTATGATAGCTATGTTCTAATAACTCTGCTAGATGCTCTTTTAAAAGCTCAATTCTACGCATGACTACATCAGCAGGTATTTCAGGTACTTCTATATCTTCTCCATATAAGTAAGCTTTCTTAGTCACGATATATCCTTTTTAGTTTTATCGTGCCTAATTAGCACTCCCTCATTTAAGGGAGGGTGAGTAGCTTGTATATAAGTATGTACTATCTGCTCATACTCTATCTCTACTACTTTATTTATAAAGTAATCTGGGTCTTGTTCTCTATCCTTATCACTCATACCACTTCCAACCCATACTTCTCTTCCTAGTTTATCTACACATAATAGAGAACCTATCATACCTATATATTTATCATTACCCTCTTTAACAGCTATACATAGTAAATCTGCTGTAGGTCGCTTCTTATACTTAAAGAAGTGTACCCTACGAGATGTAGTGTCTGCCCATTTAAAGGTAGGGGAGTAACCTACTAAGCCCTCATAACCCATCTTAACAACTGCATATAAGTATTCATCTAGTTCTTCTCTGTTGTTAATATCCTTACCATACTCTATATACTCTGTATCTATATTAGATGACATTAACATGTCTCTACGCTCTAAATATGTGAGGTCTGTCTTACCTTTTTCATAATCTTCTGTAGTTATGAAGTCAAATACTTTATAGGTATGTCCTTTAGACTTTTGATTATCTTTAGAGCCTGTAAGATTACATTTGTTTCTATCACCTAAGTGACCACTTCTATACTTACGCTCTACCAAATAATAACCATGAGATACATTATCAAATATAAAATGTATAGTATCAAGATGACTATAAGTAAGTCCACCACTTGTATAAAAAGTTTTTCCATTTGAGTCTACTTTAACTACTACATAGTTACCATCGTATTTTATATGAGCTATACATGGAAACGATATATGTTTATTTAGAAGCTTTCCTTTCTTTTGCTCATTTAATAGACTATTATAATCTAATGCTTTGTTTATCTTAGCTTTCATGCCTCACCCACTCCTTTCCATTGTATATAAATACAACTTTATCCTCTCTTACCCATTTAGTACCCTCTTTAGGTAGGCTAGGAGGTATGTTTAATATATGCTGTTTTTTCACTTTTACACCTATTCCTATTTTCATGTAGTTATCTTCTATGCTCATTATACTACTCTTTCATAAGAACTCTTTACAAAATTCTCTTTCTTAATAGCTACTGCATCGTATACAGCATACCCTACCGCAGGTTTATCACATACTAATATATCTACCTCAATAGGGGTTCTGCGATTATGATTTGCTTGACGTGCAGTCCTCTGGGTATGTTTAGACGTTTTGAAGGACATCGAATAAACAATGAGTTTGTCCACTCTGTGTAAGTCCACACCCTCTGCATCACCATCACTAGAAAGTATGATAGCTTTAGGGATTTTCTGTTGTAGCAATTCTCTTTCTTTGATGAAATGAGCCATGATGGCAATTCTATCTGTGTTATAGTTGTCATGTATATAGTCTATTTTTTCATGTTCTTTTAAAAATATAGAAGTTGTAGCATCTATCTTAAGTGTACCACCCTCTAACTGGTAGTGTACTGCTCTCATTTTAGAGTCACTATCTCCTAGTACTTCTATATCTTCCCCAAATCGTAATACTCTATGCTCTTTCCATAAGGCTATTAACTTCTTAGTATAGTCACTCAAGGGTATGTGTACTACATTAATAGAGGGCTCATGCTCTATACCTACTTCTTCTCTAGTTTTATAGTTAAATAAGTGGTCTACAGTCCTGAGTACTTCCTCTACTCTAAATATACTCCTATCCTGCTGTTGTCCATAGGCAGTATATATTACTTTAGGTATACCGTAATCTCTATGAAATGAATAGTAGTTACTCCATCCTTTCCATGGACTATATACACCTGCTAGTTTTAATTGGTGGTATAATTGACCAACTGTCTCTGCAAATGGAGTAGCTGATAAGTATATAATAGGTTTATCCTTTGTATACTTATATAGTTTTTTCCATGTTGATGATGGTCGTCCTATACTAGCTATAGCATGGTGGGCTTCATCTAGAATAATAAAATCAAACTGCTGTAAAGGTACTTTATGTACACTTTCATAGTTTATAAGGACAAATTTTGTCTTGTGATGCCACTGTGCCAATGTCTCCGCCCAGCCATCTATCGCTTTCTTCTTTGTCACTATTAGACAAGTCTCTGCTAGACTGTTTTCTACCGCTAATAAAGCGGTTAAAGTTTTCCCAGTTCTTTCTTGCCATGATAAGTAAGCTATTCCATATTGTCTTACTGTATATAAAGCCCATTTTGCCCCCTCCAGTTGATGTTGCTTAGGTATCATTAGATAGTCTCTATATCAAAATGTAGTTGATTAGGATTCTCTTCACTTTGTGAACCTATAATTTCAGTTGCTATAGTAATATAATCTTTACGACCTTGTAATCTACCTATCTCTCGTAAAGCAAAGTACACCATTTTATTCCAATCATATATAGAGTCTATACCTTGTTTACTATCTACTCTCCATGAGGCTTTAAAGACTTCTTTCCTATTGGCATTCATATTTTTAAACTCTATTAGGTCTTGTAATTGTGTTGCTCTTAATGGTAACTCATAGTAACTACTAGCTCCGCCATTAGACTCTTGCTTATTTTTCATTATTAGCTCCTTTAATAGTGTTTGGCTATTAGTTTTTTAAGCCCTCTTCTAAGGACTGTATCATCTTCATAACTATCTAACTCAACTAGAGTTTCCATAATTTCCTTAATAGGCTGATAAGCAATCTCTTTACCACGTTCTTTGTTAGTACAGTCATTTCTTAACTCCTCCTCACTAACCCAGTCTGAAATAAGTATATCAAACTTGTCAAGAAAAACTAATGCTCTCTCGGGTGCAATAGTTAAATCCTCTATTTCCATATACTTATACAGCATAGGACTATTTGTCAAACCTAACATTTTATATAGGTCTTTAGCCTTAACAGTTATTCCTATATCTCTATAGGCAGTATGTTCTTTTTTGCCTAGCAGACTAGCTATAGCACTAGGTAACGGTAATCTAATCATTTACTTTCCTTTTTTAGGTGGTGTCCAGTAGGTAATACCATCATCTGGTGTCCACATATCCATTCTAACACATAGCATAGTAGCTACTGCCTCCTCTAGAGTCTGTCCTTTTTTGAAGTATTCAGTCACTACTGCTGTCCACATTTCTATATCAGTCTCTTTATTCTTTATAGCTTTCTCTGCTCCTTTAATACCTACTTTAAATACACCACGTAAACCATCGCTAGCATCCCCCATAATAGTTTGTAAATAAGGAAACTGTCTAATCTCTAGCTCTGTTCTACTAGTCCATTCTTTTTTACCATAGTTATATGCCTCTGGTAAACTACCTATAACATCTTTATCCAAAGCACATACTAAGTGTCCTTGACTACCCATATATACACAGACATCATCTGCCTCTACACCACCCTCACATATAGTATTAGGTTGGTCATATACCCAGTTATATAGTTCTAGTAGTCCCTCGGGGATTTCTTGCTCTCTACGCTTGGCTTTATAACCTTTAACATCAATATCTTCTACACCCTGCATAACAGAATATCTATAGTTAGGCTCTAAATGCTTACACTTCTCTGAGCCTTCTTTAACTGTAATAACTATAATAGGCTCTGTATCTATATCCTTATACCTAGTTGCTACAGAATATACTATCTCATTTACCTTAGCTTGAAAAGCTCTTATACTCTCTTCTAAAGCTTCATTGACTGAGGTAGGTAAATCCACTTCATCTGCCTGCTCATCTTCTGGTAATTCATCTACACTACATGCTGTATTAAAGCACGACTGGTATATTAAACTATCTGCATCTATTACTATCTTTCTATTTTTCATCATCATCTACCTTCATGTATTGTTCAGCTATAGCTATTATCTCTGCTATAAATGCTCTTTTCTCTTCTTTATTGCCATATAAAAATGTGTCCACTGCTATATAAGCACCTGCGTCAAACGCTGCTACCCTTTCTAGCTGCTGTTCCTCTGATACTTCTGCGGGAGACATTACATATATAAAGTAATCTCTTGCCTCTTTATAATCTGTTATCATTTATAATCCTTATTTTATCTTTAGTAGAGATACTATAATCTCTAGTTGTGACCTACCTATAGTTTTTGGTATATCTTTTATATAACTAGGTGTGGAGCCCACCACTAATATATACTGTCTACTAGCCTCTATTGTCCCTAATTCTGTTAATAATATAGTGCTTACCATATACTCACCTAACTCTAAGTCTAACTTCTCGTTATAACCTAACTCTCTAATATACATTTATAATCCTTATTTAAAACACATAGCTGTATCTACTTCCACACCCATTGGTAGGTCATGATAATGGAATAGTCTACTTTTACTAATCTCTGTCCATCCTAGCTTCATAGATTTCTCTAAAGCGTCTGCCGCATCTTCTACATACTTATCAGGAAAGTCAAGTATTATACTATCATGTACCATATTAATAAGCATACCCTCTTTCATTAAACTAGGGTAGTCCTCAAACAGAAAATTCTCTGCCATTTTAGTGGTTTCTCCGATAGTACCTTGAACGGGTATGTTAAGAGCATCTGCATATCTATCAGGGTGAACTACTCTACCTAATGCAGTATGTACTAAGAAATTAGGTTTTTTAATATTTTTAGCCATCTGTCTATGGTACACTGCTATCTCTGGGTGAGCTTCATAGTAAATAGCTTTATACTCTTTACACTCATCAATAGTTAATTTAACTCCATAGGTATCATAGGCATATATCTGGAATTTCTCTATACCTAGTCCAAATAGATAACCAAAATTTACGGCTTTAGCACCCTGCCTTTCCTCTTTAACTATTTCTGCAATAGGTTTCTTAGTTATATTACTAGCCATAGCTTTATGTAGGTCTATACCCTCCATAATAAGGTCACGCATACTATCTATCTTCATAATCTCGCACCCTGCTATTAGCTCGGCTGTAGAATAATCGGCTGATATTATCTTACGTTCTACCCCTTCTTCATAACCAAAGACATGTTTAAAGTGTCTACCTATATTCTGTATATTAGTATAGCCTACTCTATCCCCACCTTTACTAGTGTAACGACCTGTTATAGCACCTGCCACATTAAAGCAAGTTCTAATTCTAACGGGCTTTTCATTAGGTATATAACTAGTTTCATACTTAGCTAAATCTTGTAACTCTGTTCTACGTTTAGTAGTATCCATTACTTGTTGGTATACTTCTTTACCAGTATCTAGGTAGAGTTTCTTAAAAGCAGGTTCGCCAGTAGGTATTTTACCAGTAGTCTTATCTATAGGTAACTCTGGAAATGCTTTCTGTTTCTGTTGCCATGACTTAACATTAAGCTCAAAACCTACTAACTCGTCTACTCTAGCTTGGCAATCTATACGCTTTTTCTCTGTACTAGCATAAGCTTCTTTCCATTCACTATCTATAACGGGCATACCATTATGCTGAAAGTTTAGTGCATACCATTGGTTTTTAATATCTACCATATAAGATAGATTATTTAAAATAACATGTTGTATTTTAGGCTGTTGCCATATCCACTCTAAAGCGTATACGTCTCTAGCTCCATACTGTAACTGCTCTTCTGTAAAAACTTGTTTGCTTTTAATAAAGCTTTTCTGTAGTGTCTTTTTAACTACACCATAAAAAAACTGTGGTGCTACTGTAGCTAGTCCATGGTCATTTAGTAGTGGGTAAGCGGACTTACTAGCTATATACATACAATCTATTTTCTTAGGCTGTACGTCTAACGCCCATGCATCAAACGCAATCGGGAAAGCCACCATGTGTATCTTAGCTAGAAATTCCCTTAATGCAGGTATATCAGGATACTCTACTATTAGAGCCTGCTCCCAGCTTTCCATTTTAAACTGTGCCATAACTGTGTCTATGCCTAAACCACCTGCTTCTGTGTCAAAGAAAACTGGCTCATTAGGAGTTTTTTCCCACTCTCTTATGACATAAGCTAGTGGTACTGACATGTATAGTACATTCATCTGTATCCTTTTTATTGTTATTAGACTTAATAAGTCTAGTAAACCATAATAATGCTTATAGCTTAGTAGATTTATATTGTAGAGTAGGGTACAAAACCTACTCTACTAAATGTTATAGCTTATCAGCTCTATCATGAGCCGCTTGGTCACTGTAGCCATGTTTATAGCGTACACCTAGTTTAGCTATGTTAGCATCTAAAGTCTCTTCTCTAGTTATGTAAAGACCTTGTCTTAACCCTTCCATATAGAACTCTAAATCACCTAACTCTTCAACTACGTTTTCTCTATCTATAACGGGCATACCATTATGCTGAAAGTTTAGTGCATACCATTGGTTTTTATATATAGTGGCTTTCTTGATAGCATCCAGTAGCTCTCCAGCCTCTCCTGATATACCAACAGCCATATGTAACATATGAGCCTCTCCGCCAGTTATCTCGCTTGCTATAATGTCTCCACTTTTAGCAAGTTGTCTGACCGTATCTGAGTGTATAATCTTACTCATATCTATACTCTAGTTGTTGGAGCTTCACCATCTGCGGCTTCATGTGCTTCTTGAGGAATACCATCATCGAGATTAATATCCTCTGCATCTTCATCCACAGTTACCGCTTCTGTATCTATGCTACCATCATACTCTACAAATGTAGATAGACTAATAGCGTCTAAGTAGATTGTAGTCCCATAAGAGCCATTATATTCATAGATAGACAAATTACCTATTACTCTACCTAGAGATTTCTCTCCAATTTTCTTGTCACCTAAGTTTAACTCACGTACTGGGGCTTTAGCAGTAAATATCTTTACTAGCTTTTTATCACCACTAGGAAAAACAGTAATTGTAGATGCACCAAATAGTACATACCCAGTCTCTTTACCTGAGTCATCATCTACTTCCATTTTATAGGCTTTAGTTTTAGCTAATGCTTTAGCTTGCTTAGGTTTATTCTCTTCCCAAAAAGCATCTATAGTCTTCATAGCCTCTATAACTTCTGGGTCTGTCTTAAGTGCTTTAGCTACTACGCTATACTTATAACCACCTTTATCATCCTCTTTACCTTTACCAGTTACGAAAGCCCACTTTAGGTTACCTTTAGGGGTTGTGAACTTTACTTTAGGGTATTTAGTTGCCATTTTACGTCCTTTTCTGCATGTTTATTCTATAGTTTATCCTCCACGACTAGAGGGTACTAAGGTCAAGACTACCGTTATTGTCTTTATTACTATGTTCTGGGTTAAAACCTTTGTAAGTTATATTATAACTTATTTTAGCTTAACTTTTCCTTAAAGCTTCTACTTGTTTCGGTGTGAGAAAGCCATTTCTATCAAAAAACGCCCTTAAACTGCGGTGAAATGAGCTGTTATCATAGGTCATAAGCCCGTATTTTGAGAAAATAGTTTCAGCCTCCACCAAAGGTAAACCCGTCATTTCATCAACTTCTTGATGTGGTTTTATAGGCTGTTTAGCTACTATTATATTATACTCTTCTGGGAAGGTATCTTGTATAACCTTATTATCTACATACTCTATCATTATTTCTTCCTTTTAAATGAATCTACTATTGCAGCTACTACTAATATTACTGCTAGGGTTATATAAGTTATTGTATCAAAGGCTGTAAACATTACTTATACTCCATTAGCCATGCTATTTGATTTAAACCCTCTGCTATACTAAAGCTTTTACAGTTAGGGCACTCTACTAGTGTTACTTCTAAACTTTCGCCATTAGTATAAACTAAATCTACATCACTAATATAATCTTCATCCAAAGTGTATTGTAATTTACATACCATGCATAAATAGTCTTTACCATAGTAAAACTGTCTTGGCTTACTCAACTGTTTGCTCCCCAGATAACTAAATCGCTACCTTTTATATATAGATTGTCTGTTGCTCTACTAAGTCCTACATATAAGGCATTAAGCATACTACCTTTTGACTTTTGAATGTCGTCTAAGTCTAAATACACATTTTCTATGGTACTGCCCTGTGATTTATGAAGTGTTCTAGCTTCAATAGGTCTAATATGTATAACACTAGCTATATTGCTATAGGTACTCCATAAACTATTCCATTCTAATCTCTCACTGGCATCAAACTTACTTTTTAGTATATAAGACTTTTCAAACTTACCGTATTTATATTCCATCTTCTTTTTATAGTCTATAGCATTATTAAACTCTATCTGTCTAAGCTTCTGTAGTTCTTCTAGTGTACCTTTATGAGCTATAAAGGGTACTCCTTCTTCACTAACAGCTAAGTACTGATTAGGTATATCTAGTTTAGGTAATAAATAACTATTATAGATATAATGCCCACCTTTTCTAGTAGGTGTAACCCATGCATCTTCTATAGGCACTAAATCTAGTTTTAAATCATAACCATTAGGATATACTGCCTCTGTAATTAGTTTTTCTCCACCCATCTTAGTCATAGTAACACCATTAAATAGGTTATACCAGTCTCCATGCTTAATAGGTATATAAGCCTCTACTGTCTTATTATGGTAGGCTAAAGCACAACTAGTAGTGTTCATAATAGGTATAGTATCTATTAAATGTACCGATTTATTATCTATGTAGTCCATTATATTTATACTAGATAAATCATCTGATATAAGTAGTTTAATATCATCTACTAGTTTCTGCATAGCAGGGTGCTTTATCCTATGTTGTTTAGTTAAGTGCATATGCTCTATATTTAATAGATTAGGCTTTTTACTCTTAACGGGTGGTAACTGATTTATGTCACCTACTAATACTATAACTTTAAAGTCTCTTTCTAAAGTAGATATAGCATTTATAGTATGTCTATCTAACATACTTGCCTCATCTATAATAAGTATATCCCCACTAACCTCTTTAGTAGGATTACCTATTTTCATAGCGTCTGCTTCATCTTCTGCATCTTCATTAATAGTCATTCTCATACCTAGATATGAATGAATAGTCTGACCATGTATAATAGAAGAGGCTTTACCAGTAGTAGCAGTTAATCTACAGCTTAGTCCTTGTAATGTAGCCTCTTCTACTAGCTTACTTATGGCGTATGACTTACCTACTCCTGGAGAACCGTAGATACCATACCATGTATGGCTATTTAACTTAGCTAGTTCTATTATCTTAGCTACTGCTTCATCTTGCTTACTCATGTTATCTCCTCATTGTAGGTAAATCTACTTCTATTTCATTACTATTATCTATATTACTCTTATGGTTACTTATACCATCTACTTTATAGTAGATACCTGAGTCTCTAACTAGATACTCAAACCCTGCATGTTTCATAGACACTTTCATAATATGCTCTCCATCTGTTCTGCCACTCTGTTCTTCATAAGTAGAGGTTAAATCAACTAAAGACACCATATCCTCTTTAGAGTTAAATATATGGTGTGTATTAATAAGCCACTCATATAGTAGTGCAAATTCACCCTCTTTCAATGCCCATGCTATCTTAGTAGAAGTAGGTAGTGTTTCAAATATAATACCTGCTCTACCCTCGCTATCTGGTGCCCTCATGTAGTCTAAGTCTGATAAATCCTCAAACTCTGTAGCTAACCAATAAGCTATGTCGTTAGTTTGTTCCATAATAGCATTATAGATATTAAGAGGACTACTAGCTCTACACTGTGGACTAAAATCAAATGTATTAGGTGTACTAATATAGTATAGTCTTCTGTCTGTATCTTCTATCTCTAAAGGTGAAGCATTAGCAGTCATTATAAACATAGCCCCTTGCTTCTCTTGAAAATAGTCTGTCCCCATCTTTCTTACTTGAAAAAACTTTGAGCCAGTATATTCTTTAAGTACCCCTTGGGCGTTCTGTTTGTCTGCTCTAGTTTGTAGAGTGTTTGATAACTCATTAAGCTGTACAAAGTATTTACCTCTTAACCATGAATTATATTTTTCTAAGAACTGTGTACCGCCTATTCCCGTTTCTACATATTGTCTACCTATTAGATTAGCTAATACAGTCATTAAAAGGTCTTTACCTGACCCCTGTACCCCTATTATGTATGGTACAACTGGACTATACTCGAAAGTCATTAACTTCTGTCTTAACAGTCTTAATAGATATGTACGCTGTTCTTCACTAGGTATAAAGTGTTCCATGTAAGCTATAAACTCTTTAGGCTCTTTATATCTAGTTTCGTACTTACTAGAGTCATGTAGTATCTGCAATGCCTCTGACTTTTTAAATAGGTTAAACTGTCTAGTATCTCTAATATGCCCATAATCTTTATTAGGCTCTGTTATAGTATGTACGTTATTATGTGAGTCAAACTCTTTAACTTTAAACCCCCTAACAAGCCCTTTAGCTCTCTCTATAGCTTGACTTCTAGTACTAGCTGTAGATATACGCTCCATAGTTACATCATTAAAATAGTACTCATTCATTAGGTCATCATAGAATATCTCTACTATATTATTACGTCTGTCTAGTACGAAAAAACCCCTATCTAACCAATGCATATCATACTGCCAATAAGGTACACCCTCTGGGTTTAACTGCTTACCACTAAACATATGTTTAAGCATGGGATTTAATATAGATAACTCTTTAGGGTTAGCCATTAGCTCGTTTAAATAATATATAATATTATAAGCTGTCTCTTTATCTATAGTTACATCAGAAGCTAGTATAGAAGCTATCTTGAAGAAGTACATATATCTACTACCATCTATATCACTAGGGTGCAAATGTTTCTGCTCTATATACTTAGCACTTCTATACTCTCTAGGAGTTAGTATAGCTGTTAATAAAGGCTCATATACTCCATTCTGTAAATTTAGCTGTTCTATAATAGGGGCTAAGAAACCACTACCTTTATGCTGTACTGACTTAAGGTCTTTCTCTACCTCTTGTACGGGTTGCTTAAGTAGTTCTAATGTAGCCTTAACTATATCTGGCATAGTTTTAAAAACTATCTTATGCTTATTATCATTATATAGTTCACCTTTATCATCGTAATACCAACTAGATTTTGTCTCATTCTCTGTAGTAGTTAAGAATACCATTCCAGTACCGCTATAGTAGTCTAGTTTTCTGTCATTATTAGTACTTCTAAAACTAGGTAGGCTGTCCTTATCATGTAGATAAAATATAGTTCCCCCATCTATAAGGTTACCACCATTATCTAGTTTACCTATACTAGCCATAAAAGCTGTATTAGTAGGGTCTAAACTTTTAAATAGTTGCCATGTGATACTATCATCACAATCTATAGCTACAACACTTCCTGACCCCGTTAATAACCCACCTATAGGTGTAGCTAATGTGTTTCTAGTCTCTGAGTACTTAGATTGCCAGTTAGAGGGAAAGCTAAAACCGTGTTTCTTACCTTTATCATTACGTTTTATATACTGCCCATTTAAAGGTACGGTATGTAAACTAACGTGTTGGTAGTCTATATAAGGTTGTAGGTTTTGGATAAGCTTCATGCTTAACCCTTAGCTTTTATTAACTTGTACATAGGTGAAAATGCTGTAGGGTGTAACCCCAATTTCTTAGCTACACTATCCTGAGAAGTTTTGCCTACCTCTAATATTATTAGGTCTGCATGAGTAAGTAACAATGAGTACCTATTATCATCATTTATACGTTTTATAAGTTCATCAAATGTCAAACTGTATCCTTTATAGATTATATATAGATTAGATTATACTCAAATCACACTTAATTTATCCTTGCAAAGCCCCAGATATAGGCATTTCAAGCATAAATCGTCTAGAACTGTTTGTAAGGGGATAACAATCCACTTACAAACTAAAAAACAAACCTCGAAGAACTATAGGTCTATATACTATAATATATTAACAAACTATATACTATAATGAATAAACTAAACACAATGTATATTTTGTTACTAAATAACCACCACTTATGAAGTAGATACTTTCTTTGTCGCCATGTCATCTATATTTCCTTTTTATAGTTTAATCTAAAGTACTCTGCTATATACCGTCTAATAAGTTTACGTCTATGTGCTTTAGATGCTTCTCGTCTAGCTCGTCTATTCTCGTATGGTGTATAAGGCTGAGTAGGAGGACTAGCTATTTTACCATCCTCTATACTACGTCTACATACATTACATACCTTTCTAATATACTTATAGTTACTAACAGTAAAGGATGCACCATCTTCCTTGCCTTTACCACATAGCTTACACTTATGGGAAAAAGGTACTAAATGTTGATTACTAGCCATGGATTAGTCAACATATAGAGCTACCACGTTAGCTGTGGTGCTGTTCACTTTAAAAAACATAGAATTACTCGCCTCTAAAGAATGATATACTGTCTCCTCTCCATTCTGTATAACCATAGTAGGGCTATATCGTTCTTCATCCTCTGTACCTACTTTATATATTATAGTATTATCTAGTGTATCTATAGTGTAGTCTACTTCATTAGTCCAATTACATACGGGCTGTGTATTTAGATATTCATCCCATGCTTTAAAACTACCTACTTTTGCATATATGTTTAGGGCATAATTTAAAAATCCCCTATCATATATATCTTTAGCGTCTTCTACTACTGCTACTATCATCTTCTACTCCTTTTTGCTACCCTATACAGTATATTTATAATAGAATGTATATGTATTTTATATTTAGCTTCTAACATGTGTAGAGGCACATTAGCTTTATAATCTTTGATTAAAGGTCTAGCGTCTATCATTTTCTAGCTCCCATAAACTACATGAAAAATCTTTAGGGGCATAAAGTACCCCATATAATGCTGTGAATAAGTATCA
>ERZ889078.1111-NODE-1111-length-22138-cov-5.666078_pt1 | contig 22138 bp, 19 predicted proteins | sample MGYA00521266_ERZ889078 | MGnify/ENA primary metagenome ERZ889078 (study PRJEB32303, sample SAMEA104408618) | aquatic metagenome | biome: Brackish water; feature: Pelagic; material: water | place: Baltic Sea | collected 2014-06-16T06:34:00 | depth 76,534 m ...
CGCAGGGACTTCCTGTATTATGCCACAGCTGGTGCTGGTGCTGTTGCCACCGGGGCTGCCGTTTGGCCGCTCGCCAATCAGATGAACCCATCGGCGGATGTGCAGGCTTTGTCCTCGATCTTCGTCGATATTTCGTCGGTTGAACCGGGCACACAGTTGACGGTGAAATATCTGGGCAAGCCGGTTTTCATCCGCCGCCGCACGCAAGAAGAAATTGATTCTGCGCGCGCGGTGGAACTTGATGTGTTGATTGACCGGGGCTCGGAAAACATCAACAAGCCCTCGACCGATGCGTCCGATGCAAACCGCAGCATGGATGAAGCTGGCGAATGGTTGGTGATGGTCGGCGTTTGCACCCATCTTGGCTGCGTGCCGATCGGCGATGGCGCGGGTGACTTTGGCGGCTGGTTCTGCCCTTGCCACGGGTCGCATTACGACACTTCGGGCCGCATCCGCAAAGGTCCGGCGCCCAAGAATCTGCCGATTCCAGTGGCAGAGTTCACCGACGAAACAACCCTCAAGCTCGGGTAAGGATATATCATGGCCGGAATTCCGCACGACCATTACGAGCCCAAGACGGGCGCTGAGAAATGGCTTCACAAGCGCCTGCCGATCGTTGGGCTGCTTTATGACACGCTGATGATCCCCACACCCAAGAACCTGAACTGGATGTGGATCTGGGGCATCGTTCTGACGTTCTGTCTGGTGATGCAAATCGCCACCGGCATCGTTTTGGCGATGCATTACACGCCGCATGTCGATATGGCCTTTGCCAGCGTCGAGCATATCATGCGCAACGTGAACGGTGGCCATATGCTGCGCTACCTGCATCAGAACGGTGGCTCGCTGTTCTTTGTCGCGGTCTATCTGCATATCTTCCGCGGCTTGTACTACGGCTCCTACAAAGCCCCGCGTGAGGTGACATGGATCATCGGGATGCTGATTTATCTCGCGATGATGGCCACTGCCTTCATGGGTTATGTGTTGCCTTGGGGGCAGATGTCCTTCTGGGGTGCAACGGTGATCACCGGTCTGTTTGGCGCGATCCCAGGCGTTGGCGAATCAATCCAGACCTGGCTTCTGGGCGGCCCTGCCGTGGATAACGCCACGCTGAACCGCTTCTTCTCGCTGCACTATTTGCTGCCTTTCGTGATTGTCGCCCTCGTGGCCATCCACATCTGGGCCTTCCATACGACCGGCAACAGCAACCCAACGGGTGTTGAAGTGCGCCGCGCCTCGAAAGCAGAAGCTCAGAAAGACACATTGCCCTTCTGGCCCTATTTCGTGATGAAAGACCTGTTCGCGCTAGCCGTGATCCTTGTCGTGTTCTTCGCGATCGTGGGCTTCATGCCAAACTATCTGGGCCACCCCGATAACTATATCGAGGCGAACCCGCTGGTGACGCCTTCGCATATCGTGCCGGAATGGTACTTCCTGCCCTTCTACGCGATCTTGCGTGCCTTCACTGCAGATGTTTGGGTTGTGCAATTGGTCCAGTTCGTGACCTTCGGCATCGTTGACGCCAAGTTCTTTGGTGTGCTGGCGATGTTTGGTGCGATTGCCGTGATGGCACTGGCCCCTTGGCTGGACACGTCTTCGGTACGTTCGGGCCGTTATCGCCCGATGTTCAAGATGTGGTTCTATCTGCTGTGCATCGACTTCATGGTGCTGATGTGGGTCGGCGCGCGCCCGGCAGAGTTCCCCTATGACTGGATCTCGCTGATCGCTTCGGCTTACTGGTTCGCCTATTTCCTCGTGATCCTGCCGCTTCTGGGTGTGATCGAAAAGCCGGAGGCCCCGCCTGCGACGATCGAGGAAGACTTCAAATCGCATTACGCCGATCCGGCTGAATGAGAGAAAAGGAACTGATGAAGATGTTTCGTAAAATCGCAATCAGCGCCGTTTCTGCCCTCGTTCTTGGGGCGGGATCGGTAATGGCAGCAGGTGTCGCAGGGCATACTGAGGATGTGGCGTTCAGCTGGGAAGGGCCTTTTGGCACCTATGATGAGCACCAGATGCAGCGCGGCCTTCAGGTCTTTACCGAGTCCTGTGCGGCTTGCCACGGCTTGAAATTCGTACCGATCCGCAGTCTTGCGGATGAAGGTGGCCCGAACCTGCCAGATGACCAAGTGCGCGCCTATGCTGCCCAGTTTGACATCTTTGATGCCGAGCTGGACGACACGCGCCCGCGCAAACCCACGGATATGTTCCCGGTCTCGGGTCTGTCCAACGCACCGGACCTGAGCCTGATGGCCAAGGCTCGCGCAGGCTTCCACGGCCCGGCGGGCACGGGAATCACCCAGTTGTTCAAAGGGATTGGCGGCCCGGAATACATCTACTCGATCCTCACCGGCTATACCGGCGAAGAGAAAGAAGAAGTCGGGACTACCTTCTACGCCAACACCGCCTTCCCGGGCGGGTGGATTGCCATGGCCCCGCCACTGTCGGATGGGCTAGTGGAATATGCGGACGGCCACGACAACAGCAAGCATCACATTGCTCAGGACGCTGCCGCCTTCCTGATGTGGGCAGCCGAGCCAAAGATGATGGCGCGCAAGCAGGCCGGCTTTACCGCCGTGATTTTCCTGACCGTGCTTTCGGTGCTTCTGTACCTGACCAACAAGAAGATCTGGTCGACGGTTAAAGGCCCGAAGAGAAAAGACGCCTGATCTGATCAGACCCGCGTTTTAAAAGCCCCGCCCTTACCCGGCGGGGCTTTTGCGTTTGATAGGGCGGGAGGAGCATGAAGGGCCGGTTTGAGCGGCGGTTTCAATGGGTCGATGCAACACATGCGGCTTGGTTAGACGCTTGAAGGCGTTTGGATTACTAAAGATCGCATGGCATTAAACTTAACCTTTGTTTCCACGCTGCCCGACCCTTTGGCATTCGAAATGCTGATGAGGGAGTATTATCAAGTCATGGCCGACAAATTGGTTGATGTGGGAGGCCCGGTTTATTCGGCGGAAAAACTGGCTGCAGATACGATGTTGCATTTGGACGATCTTCTGCCCCCTCATGGGCGGACATTGTTGGTGACGGAAGACGATGGAACGATTTTGGGCTGCGGAGTCATTCGACGAATTCGCCCCGACGCCGCTGAACTGAAACGGATGTATGTTCATCCAAAAGCGCAAGGTACAGGGTTGGGACGCCGCATTTTTGAAATGCGAATTGCTGAAGCACAGCGCATGGGATGCAGGGCGCTTTATGCGGATACAATCAAAGGAAATACCGTGATGCTATCAATGTACGAAAAATTCGGATTTTCGTACATTTCCCGCTATCCGGAGAACGCGAACGGTGCGGAACTGGAGCCTTTCTTGGTCTACCTTGAACACGTAATCGCATAGGTCGCGTTGTTCGGCTCAGCACCTCCTCTATCCCTCTCCCCCAAACCTATCCCCTCTATAAGCCGCCCTACCGTTTTAAGGTTGCCCCCGCCCGCCTTTTCATTAATGTCTGCCTTACCTCGGGGTGCCCTGTGTGGGGCTGAGATCTGGCAAAAGCCAAAGACCCGTCGAACCTGAACCGGCTAATACCGGCGGAGGGAAGGTGCATGGTCTGATCCATCTCCTATACCGCCCGTCGCAAATGGAGAGATGAGATGAGAACTCTACCCCTTGCGTTGGCATGTATCACTTTGGCCCCCATGGCCGAGGCGCAAATGCCTGTGTTAAATGTACTGACCTATGACAGCTTTACCTCCGAATGGGGGCCCGGCCCGGCGGTGGAAGTGGCGTTTGAGGCGGTTTGCGCCTGCGATCTGGTGTTTTCCGCCGTGGGTGACGGGGCTGAACTGCTGGCGCGCCTGCAATTGGAGGGTCCAAATTCCGAAGCCTCGGTGGTGCTGGGGCTGGACACTGGCCTGACAGCGCAGGCCGCAGCGACGGGCCTTTTCGCACCGCATGGGCAAGCTGGCGGCAATGATCTGCCTGTGCCTTTCGCAGACCCGCTTTTTTTGCCCTATGATTGGGGCTGGTTCGCCTTTGTGTATGACAAGGCCAAGCTGCCCACCCCACCGAAAAGCTTTGAGGATCTGGCCGGATCGGACGTCAAGATCGTGATTCAGGATCCGCGTTCCTCCACCCCTGGCCTTGGGCTTTTGCTTTGGGTCAAGGCCGCTTACGGCGACCGCGCGCCGGAAATATGGGCCGCGCTGGCCGATAACATCATCACCGTCACCCCCGGCTGGTCCGAGGCCTATGGCATGTTCATGGCGGGCGAGGCGGATATGGTGCTGTCCTATACCACCTCCCCCGCCTATCACGTGATTGCCGAGGGCGACGACAGCAAAGCCGCCGCCCCCTTTGCCGAAGGCCATTACATGCAGGTCGAAGTTGCAGGAAAACTTACCCACGCGCCGCAGCCTGCGCTGGCCGATCAATTCCTCGCTTTCATGGGCAGTGAGGCGTTCCAAGCCATCATTCCAACCACCAATTGGATGTACCCGGCCCATACCCCCGCGGCAGGCCTGCCCGACGGGTTTGACCAGTTGATCACCCCCGCAACCTCGCTTTTGATGACGGCAGATGAGGCGCAATCCGCCCGTAGACCCGCGTTGGACGAATGGCTGACCGCGCTCTCACGCTAAGCGCGGCGGGGCTGGCGGCGGCGATATTCTTGCTGCTGCTGGCCCCGTTGGGCGCCTTGGGCCTGTCGTTTCAGGGTTTCACCCTGAGCGCGGCAGAGCTGTCGGCGCTGCGCTTCACATTGCTGCAGGCCGGGCTGTCGGCGCTGATCTCGGTCGTGCTGGCGGTTCCGGTGGCGCGGGCCTTGGCGCGCAGGCGGTTCTTTGGGCGCGGGGTCTTGATCTCCACCCTCGGCGCACCGTTTATTTTGCCAGTGATCGTGGCGGTGTTGGGCTTGCTCGCGGTGTTTGGCCGCGCGGGCTGGGTCAATGGCGTGTTGGCGCAGTTTGGCCTGCCTGTGATCCCGATCTACGGGCTGCAAGGTGTGGTGCTGGCGCATGTGTTTTTCAACATGCCCCTAGCCGTGCGTATGGTTCTGCACGGCTGGGAAGCCATCCCGGCAGAGCGGTTTCGCCTTGCCGCCGGCCTCGGGTTTACCCCCGCCGATATATCGCGGCATATCGAGCGCCCGATGCTGCGCGCGGTGTTGCCGGGAACGGCGCTGGTGATCTTTGTGATTTGCCTTACCAGTTTCGCCGTGGCGCTGACGCTGGGCGGCGGGCCGCGCGCGACCACGGTGGAACTGGCCATTTATCAGGCATTGCGCTTTGAATTTGATTTGCCATCAGCGGCGCGGCTTGCGCTGTTGCAATTTGCGCTTTGTGCGCTGGCCTACGCTCTGGCCACGCGCATCAGCCTGCCCGCAAGCTTTGGTGCGGGGCAGGGCAGGGCGGGCGGCCCCCCGGCCCCGAAGGGCTGGCGCGGCCCATTTGATGCCGCCGCCATCACGCTCGCCGCCGTGTTCATTGCCTTGCCGCTGCTGGCCGTGGCGCTCGCAGGCCTGCCCGGATTGTTTTCCCTGCCGTCACTGGTCTGGTCCGCCGCGGCGCGTTCCCTTTGTGTGGCACTTGCCTCTACCGCGATCAGCATGGTGGCTGCCCTTGTGCTGGCCCTTGCCGCCGCGCGCGGGCGTGGCTGGCCTGCGCTTGCCGCTACATTGCCGCTTGCCGCCTCCAGCCTAGTGCTCGGCACAGGGTTGTTCATTCTTCTCCAGCCCTATATCCGGCCTGCCAGCTTGGCACTCCCCGTCACTGTGGCAATCAACGCGGCGCTGTCCTTGCCTTTTGCCTTCCGTATTCTGGCCCCCGAAGCGCGCAGCCTTTATGCCGATTACCACCGCCTCAGCGCCTCGCTCGGCCTTACCGCTTGGGGCCGCGCGCGTTGGGTGGTGTTGCCACGCCTCGCCCGCCCGCTTGGCTTTGCCGCCGGGCTTGTCGCGGCGCTGTCGATGGGCGATCTTGGCGTGATCGCGCTCTTTGCGGGCGAGGCAGAGGCAACCCTGCCGTTGCTTGTCCAGCGCCTCATGGGGGCCTACCGGATAGAGGCTGCCGCCAGCGCGGCCCTGCTTCTTGTTATGCTCAGCTTTGCCCTGTTCTGGGCCTTTGACCAATGGGGCCGCCGCTATGCTGCAACTTGAAAACCTGACGATTACCCAAGGCAGCTTTGCGCTTACCGCCAATTGGCAGGCCCCAAAAGGGGCTCGCATCGCGCTGATCGGCCCCTCTGGTGCTGGCAAATCCACGTTGCTTTCGGTGATTGGCGGGTTTTTCCCGGCCGCCCAAGGCCGCATCCTTTGGGATGGCGCGGACCTGACCAGCCTGCCTCCCGGCGCCCGACCCATCACCACGCTGTTTCAAGATCAAAACCTCTTTCCGCACCTGACCATCGCGCAAAACCTAGGGCTTGGCATCAGCCCTAGCTTGCGGCTGACGTCGGCGGACCATGCCCGGATTGAAACAGCCCTCGCGCAGACCGGCCTTAGCGGTTTCGGCCCACGTAAACCCGCGCAGCTTTCGGGCGGCCAGCAAAGCCGCGCCGCCCTTGCCCGCGCGCTGCTGCGCGACAAGCCATTGCTACTGCTGGATGAGCCGTTCGCCGCCCTCGGCCCGGCGCTGAAGGCAGAAATGCTGGGCCTCGTCAGCGATCTGGCAGATAGCAGCGGGGCCACCGTGCTGATGGTCACGCATGACCCGCAAGATGCACGCCGTTTCGCGCCGCTCACCTGCCTTGTCGCGGGGGGCGTGGCCCATGCCCCGCAACCAACCGAAAGCCTGCTGCAAAACCCGCCGCCGGAACTCGCGGCTTATCTGGGATAAGGCAAGGGGCTTGCACCGGGCACCAACACGAAACCCAAAGCCGAAGGCGCAGGGCTGAGATGAAAGGAACGCCGCAGCGCAGCTCCGCAATACTACCTTACCGCAAGCGCAGGCTGGCCAAGTTGGCACCACTTTTTGGGAAGTGGATCCCTTTGAAATCAAGCATCTCAGTTGCTCGCTTGCCTGTCATTTTTTCGCTCAATTTAACTCTGGGCAGGCGTCCCCACAACGCCACAAGCCTAAGTTGAGGGTTATTATGCCGCTGCAATCAGGTCTGGCGCGCGGTAGCTCTCTACGTAAGTGAGGATGACGTGATGTGCTTCAGCGACAGAGTTCGTGGCCACGGCAGTGCGCAGCGCACGAAGTGCTGTGGCCATTTCCAGTTCGGTCAGGCTTTGCTCTTGCGCGCGCAGAATTTTGGAGTGTGGCGTTGTCAAAAGCCCCTCGCCGATCAGCAGTTCTTCATGCAGCTTCTCGCCTGGGCGCAACCCTGTTACCACAATCTCAATGTCACCGCCCGGGTTTGCGGTATTTTGCACTGACAGCCCCGCAGCTTCGATCATCTGTCGCGCGAGATCCCGGATCTTAACGGGCTCACCCATATCCAGCACAAAAACGTCGCCGCCGTCTCCATCTGAAAAGGAGCCTGCCAATAGAACAAGCCGCGCGGCCTCCGCAATAGTCATGAAATAACGGGTAACATCTTCATGCGTCAGGGTGATTGGCCCACCCTTCGCGATCTGCTCACGAAACAGCGGTATCACAGAACCGGAAGAGCCAAGTACATTGCCAAAACGCACCATGGAAAAAACGGTGCTTTTGGACCGCTTGGCAAGATCTTGCACAACCAGTTCTGCCAAACGCTTTGATGCCCCCATCACATTGGTCGGGCGAACGGCTTTATCGGTTGAGATCAGGACAAACTTGCGAACTCCCGCCTCATTGGCGGCATCTCCCAATGTCCGCGTACCCAGCACGTTATTGGCGAGTCCGGCAATTGGGTTTGCCTCAACCAAGGGCACATGTTTGTAGGCCGCAGTATGAAACACAATATCCACCTTATGTTCGATCATCACCGTCCGTGCCAAGCGACTATCCATGACAGAGCCAAGAACCGCAACGATCCGCGTTCCGGTGCCTTCAGCAAGCTCCGCCAATTTCCGTTCAATCGTGTAGAGCGCGATCTCGCTAACCTCATACAACACAATACAGGCTGGCCGGCTCGGCAATAGTTGGTGGCAAAGTGCCGACCCGACAGAGCCACCTGCGCCGGAGACGAGCACGGTTCGTCCGTTATAGGTCTCGGCACCCCACGGCATTCCATTCTCTACCTGCATACGGCCCAAGAACGCATCAGGCTCGACCGGGGCAAGGGTGTCCACCAATTGCTCCACACCAACAATCTGCGCGAAGGAAGGGACGGACATCACGGTCAGTCCCATCATTTGAAGCTTGCGCGCAATCAACGCCAGCTTTGGCGCGGGCACCGAAGGCATCGCCAATAGAACGCGATCAACGCCCATCTGTGTCGTGAGATCGACAATCCGTTCGGAACTGAAAATGCGAAGCCCCTCCAATGACATCGAGTGCAGCGCCGGATTGTCGTCGACAAAGGCCACCGGGAGAATGCTGTCATGCGAACGAAGCGCCGCGACAAGTTGCATCCCTGTTCGCCCGGCGCCATAAACTAGCACCCTGCTGCGCGATTGCCCGGAGCGCAAAATCCAAAGAAGCGTGTGCAGCATTGTGAATCGCGCACCCACAACGATGAGAAAAAAGATCAACCCAAAAAGAATGACCCCCAAGCGTGAGTGATCAATTGATGACATGCCAACAACCACGCTGAAGGAAACTGTAACCAGCAGGGCCATAATACCTGTCCGCAAAATACCACGCGATTCGTATGAGTTAAGTTTGATGCTCGGCATTTTCAGCAGAACGGAAAATGCGCCTGCAAGCCCAGCCAAAACCAAGAAAGCTGGCCAATGCGTCTCTAGAAAATTAAAGGTCGGAAGGGCGTCATAAAGGACCGAGGATGAAAGCAGGAATGCGATCGGGGCAAGGGTAACGTCTGCCAGGGCAAGGATGGCCTTCTTTTGTGCTCTTGAAAACCCGTCGACCAATCTGAAAAGAGGGGTTCTGACGAAGGGCATCTGCTTCCTCATGGCGCGGGTTGGTCTCTTTGGGTGCGCGGGATAAGGTTGCATTTGAATATTGAGTTCTCACTATAGTGTGCATCACAAGCGAGAAGCCGAGACTGGGATATGTGGCACACCCAAGCACTTACTACCTGTCTTCCCGGCACGTTGATCTCTTGCTAAACAAACCTCGTAAAAAGAGTGTTAACGCCGACGCATTGATGACTGGCCGCGGTTTCAGAAGTTCGGTAGGGTTTTGGTATACCGAACCAAGCCGCAGGCCCGTGGCACGTTTGCCAATACGGGTGGCGGATCAAGCGCCGTGCACAGCGAAAAGGACCAGCTATGATGCAATCGATCTTGCTTGCCATTGGAGCCTATAATGATTGGGATATTCTGGATATGCATGCAGGGTTTGACCTGACGCAACTGGCTTCAGTTTCGGATCTGGCTATGGTCGATATGGCGCGGCGTGCTGCGGTCAAGGCCGTCGCTTACAAGGGCCATAAACCCTTTGGTGCAGCTGAGATGGACCTTTTGCCAGCCCTTGAGGTCATTGCAAATTACGGTGTCGGCTATGATGCGATTGACGTCGCCGCCGCCAAGCAGCGCGGGGTTCGTGTCACTAATACCCCAGATGTATTGAATGATGATGTGGCCGATCTGGCCGTGGGTATGCTACTGGCCTTTACGCGCAATATGATGACCAACGCTGAATGGTTGGCGCGCGGTGACTGGGCCGAAAAAGGCGACCCGCCGCTTGCCCGCAAATTTAGCGGTGCGCGGGTTGGCATCATGGGGCTTGGTCGCATTGGGCGCGAAATCGCGGATCGTCTGGCAGCATTCAAGATGGAAATCCACTATCACAGCCGCAGCGCTAAAGACACGCCTGAGGGCTGGGTCTGGCATCCAACCCCCGAGGGCTTGGCCGCAAGCTGTGACTATATGGTTGTCGCCCTGATCGGTGGAAAGCAAACCGAAGGCTATGTGTCTCGGGATGTCATTGCCGCCATGGGGGCGGATGCCGTGATTGCCAATATTTCGCGCGGCTCAACCATTGACGAAGAGGCGCTTCTGGAGGCGCTTGAAGCCAAGCGTATTCGCGGGGCCGCGCTTGATGTATTCCGCGTTGAACCACAGCTTGATCCACGCTTCCAAAAGCTGAGCAATGTGTTTTTGCAGCCGCATCAAGGCTCGGCCACGATTGAAACCCGTAAGGCCATGGGGGCCCTTCAGCGTGCCAATATCCGGGCGCATCTGGCAGGGGAGCCGCTTTTAACGCCGGTCAACTGACGTATTGCACCTCATGGCCCGCGCCCTGACAGATCAGGTCGCCGCCTCTTCTTGGGGCGCGACTTTTTGGTTTGGGTGTTCCTTGCGATCATAGATATCAGTGATATTCAGCACCAAGTGCCGCATATGGCTTTCAACCTCAGCGCTCACCAGCGCCACATCGCGGGTCTTTAGCCCTTTTACAATGGCGCCGTGCTGTTGCAATACGCGGGCACGGTCGCGCCGCAAACTGGCTGCCAGAAATCTGGGCCGCCACAGTCGCGCCATGTAAGCGGCATGGGTGTCGATCAGGGACAGGTTGTGCGATGCGGCTGTGATCAGCCGATGAAACCGCATATCAACCTCAAAATAATCAACCGCATCCGCCGTATCCGAAATACGCAGCATCTTTTCATGCAGCGCGTCAATCTCGTCCATTTCCTCGTCGGTGACATTCACACAAGCCAGCCGTGCGCCAAGGGATTCTAGCGTGTTCATCACAATGAGATCGTCTGTAATCTCTTGTTGGCTTGGATTCGCCACCACCGGGCTGCGGGAGGGACGCAAAATTACCAGCCCTTCACTTGCCAGAATACGTATGGCTTCCCTTAAGGGTGTCCGGCTTACGCCGCGCCCGGCGGAGTTGTCACGCTCCTTGATAAGTGCGCCCGGCGCTAGCGTCCCCAACAGTATATCACGTCGCAGACTATCTGCTATTTGCTCGGCAAGTGTACGTTCAGGCATATTCCACCCAGTTAATTTCCCAACGTATTAAGCCAAGTGCTTTCAAAATGCACCCTCCTTCCCGAATGAAAAGTATGCTAATTTTGGTATACCAAAAACGGTTGTTTTTCATATTTAAGTTTTGGTATACCAAAATGGTTGCATTTCATCACGACTCCGGTAGCGTCATCCGTGGCACGGAGAATAATCCCTGTCGGGTCAGGGAGGGGCGCATTGCCTAATGACCAAAGCAAATGTTCTGGGAGGAACCATGACACTACGCACTTATGTATTGCCCGCGATCATCGCAGCTGGGTTTGCCGTTCCTGCGGCAGCAGAAACCCTCCGCATCCAAAACCACTATGCCCCTGAGACAGTATCGGGGAAGCTTATTCAGCAATTCGTTGATGATGTCGAAGTGATGTCTGGCGGTGAGTTGGATATTGAAATGTTTTTCTCCTCTTCCGTTGTCAAAACGGTGGAGACTTTTGATGCCGCAGCAACCGGAATTCTTGACTGTGACATGACGGGCGGCGCCTATCAGACCGGCAAAAACCCGGCGTTCCAGTTCGTCGGTGACATCATGGGGGGCTATGACACCCCGTGGCAGCAATATGCCTGGCTCTACAACGGTGGATTTGAGGCTGCAGACAGCCTTTATGGCCAATATGGCATGAAGCTGGTCGGCTGGTCGATCTATGGCCTTGAATCCTTTGCGTCGACCAAGCCGATTCGTGGCCCGGCCGATCTGGTGGATTGGAAATTCCGCTCCCCACCCGGTCTGGAAACTGAGATCTTTGCCTCCATGGGCGCAAAGCCGATCGTGATGGATTTCACCGAAATCTTCACCGCGCTTGAAACCGGGATCATTGACGGTGCTGACGCGTCGGGCTTGGCCAACAACAAAGGCATGGGCCTTTATGACATCGCCAAGCACGCCAACTTCCCCGGCTTTCACTCGATGCCGTCGGACCATCTGGCTTGCAACAAAGGGAAATGGGACAGCCTGAGCGAACAGCACCGCCGTATCCTTGATACCGCGATGCAGAAGTTCTCGTTCCAGTCGGCATTGACCTTTGAGGTGAAGAACCTCGAAGCCAAGGCTGAGCTTGAGGCGCAAGGTGTGGCCATCTACGACTGGTCGAGCGAAGATCGCTCGGCTTTCCGCAGCGCGGCACAAGCCGCATGGCAGGGCTGGGCCGACAAAACCCCCGAGGCTCGTGCGCTGGTTGACAGCCACATGGCCTTCCTGACGCAGCTTGGTCTCGTCAAGAAGTAAGGCTCAATCACGAGGTACGGCAGGCCGGGAAACCCGCCTGCCGTTTTTTGACCGCCGATCTGTCTTTGCAGTCGGTTACCTTCCAACAAAGGGGGAGTTGGGAAATGCGTGCTTCGAATGCTTCGAGGGAGTTGCTTTGGCCCTTGGTTTTCGTCATAGCTGGCGGGTATCTGGCTTGGTATGCACCACGGTTCATCGTATTTTTCGGCGGAGCAACAGACGCACTTGCGTTTCGCATCCCTTCGGCCGGAGTGATCGACTTTGTCGCGCTGTTTTCTGCGATCGGTGCTTTGGCCTTAGGTATTTTCACCATCAGGCCGGCCCCTCAGGAAGGCATGAACGCAGGCGTCTTTGACCGTATGAGCCTGTTTATGGGGCGGGTGACAATGCTCCTGATCGTAGGGCTCGTGCTCGTGATGTTCTATGAGGTCGTCGCGCGATATGTATTTGAAAAACCAACACTTTGGGCGAATGAGCTGTCGCTGTGGATCGCGGGTGCGATCTTCTTGTTTTCCGGCCTTTATGCCATGCAGCAACGGTCGCATATCCGCATCTACCTGCTTTATGATGTGATGCCACGCAACTTGCAGCGCGCCTGTGACTTGATTTCAACCACGCTCATCCTTGGCTTTGCCTTTGTCATGCTTTGGGGCAGCTACAATGAGGCCCGCGATAAATTCATGCGCTGGGAAACCTTTGGCACCGCCTTTGATCCGCCGATCCCTGCGACGCTCAAACCTTTGCTGATCATCTTCATCTGCCTGGTTGCGCTACAGTCGCTCGTGAACCTGATCACTGATTGGAGCAAAGGCCGCGAGGTCCACGCCGTCGTCGACGAAGAGGAAATTGAAGAGTTCGTTCAGGAAATGAGCGCCAAGCTCAACAATAAAGGCTAACAGCATGTTTGATATTTCCACTATTTCCCTGGTCTTGCTGCTGTCGATGTTTTTGCTTTTGGCCATAGGCATGCCGTTGGGCTTTGCCTCGGCGGCACTTGCCGTTCTGGTGCTCTTCATGAAGTTTGGACCCGACTTCTTGTTCGGAACCTTTGGCATCGGCCCTCTCGGCATTCTCTCGCAGCGCGTATACGGGCTGTTGACCGACTATGTGCTGATCTCAATTCCGCTCTTCATATTCATGGCGAATTTGCTGGAACGTTCCGGCATCGCGGGGCAGATGTATACCTCGCTCAACGTCTGGCTTAGCCGGACACGGGGCGGCATCGCCATCGTGACCTCGATCATGGCGGTTATTATGGCCGCGATGTCTGGCATCATCGGGGGTGAGGTTGTGCTTTTGGGCCTGATCGCGCTGCCGCAAATGCTGCGCCTTGGGTATAACCAAAACCTTGCCATCGGCGTGATCTGCGCCAGTGGTAGCCTTGGCACCATGATCCCACCGTCCATCGTACTTATCATCTATGGTCTGATCACCGAAACGTCGATCAAAGCGCTGTTCACGGCGTCTTTCTTGCCGGGCTTCATGCTGGCATCGTTCTTCATCATATACATCATCATCCGCACGCAGTTGAACCCAAGCGAAGCGCCCCTGCCGCCGGATGATCCGGACGATCCAAAGGGCCGCGAAAAGGGCATGTTGTTCCTTACTTTCCTTGCAACTTTGGGCGCCGGTTTTGGTGCAGCCCTGTGGCTCCGTGTCGTGTTCTTTACTGTGACCGGGCAAAACCGGGTGCTGGAGGGAGTCGATCCGATCACCCTTGGCACGGCCGAGTATGTCTGGAAGATCGGGGCTTTCGTGCTTGTTTGCTTGGCCCTCATTGCTTTCGTGTTTGGCAAGGAACGGCTGAAGCTAAGCTGGGAAATGGGCAAGGGCCTTGTCGCGCCGATTCTGGTGATCGGGGTCGTGCTTGGCTCTATCTACGGTGGCATCACAGGCATTACTGAGGCCGCAGGCATGGGCGTAATTGCAGTGTTTACGATCGCCGTTCTGCGCAAGGAAATGACAGGCCACATGCTCTGGGACAGCCTGAAACGCACACTCAAGGCCACTGGCACCATCATCTGGGTCACCATAGGCGCAACCGCACTGGCCGGGGCCTATACGATTGCGGGCGGGCCAACCTATATCGCCAACATGATTATCGGGCTGGATGTGCCTGCAATGGGCATCATCCTTATGATGATGCTGATCTTCCTGATCCTTGGCGCGCTGATGGATTGGGTTGGCATCGTGCTTCTGGTCATGCCGGTCTTTTTGCCCATCGTGCTGAAACTCCCCGTCGAAGATCTCGGCATATTCGGAGAGTTGAACCCTCGTCATGTGGCGATCTGGTTCGGGGTGGTGTTTTGCATGAACATGCAGGTTTCATTCCTGTCGCCGCCCTTCGGGCCAGCCGCGTTTTACCTCAAATCCGTCGCCCCGGCGCATATCTCGCTGACCGATATCTTCAAAGGCTTCTTGCCCTTTATCTGCATCCAGATATTGGCACTTTCGGTACTTCTGATCTGGCCGCCGATCATTTCGATCTTCTTGTGACGGGCGCCTGAAATTTGTCCCCCCCTGGGCCTTGCCTCGGGGGGGCACCTCGTTGATCTGGGGATTGTGATGCTGACACAAAGCCAACTGAATGATTTTGAGACAAACGGCTATATCGTCGTCGAGGACGTTCTCGATAAAATAGCGCTGGATGCCGTCAAGGCGGAGTACGCCGGCCTTATGGACAGCCTCTATGCGGCTTGGCAGTCCGAGGGCCGGGTGCCTGATGGGGCGGGCATGGATTTTTGGGGAAAATTGCTGGCCGCCTATAAGGCGGGCTGTGATTGGTTCCAGCCGATGGATATCTCGCTTCCCGGCGATCAGGTCTATGCCGATACGCCTTTCCATTTCGGCCCGGCGGTGTTTGGCATGGTCACAAACCCGCGCCTGCTGGATATCGTGGAGCAGTTGATCGGCCCGGAAATCACCTCCAACCCGATCCAGCACGTGCGCATCAAACCACCCGCAACCACATTGCGCGGCGACGAGGTGCGCGCCCATATCACCGCGACCGATTGGCACCAAGATCGTGCCGTGGCGCTGGAGACGGCTGACCAGACCGATATGGTTACTGTCTGGTTGGCGATCACCGATGCCACGGTGGAAAACGGTTGTCTGCAAGTGGCCCCCGGCAAGGTCAATATGCTGCCCCATTGCCCAAAAATCCAAACCGCCATTGCCGATGGCTTTGTTGATGAAAGCCGCGCGCTGCCTTTGCCGGTCAAGGCGGGTGGGGCGGTGATTTTTCACCCGCTTACGCCGCATGCCTCATTGGTCAATCGGACTGATGGTTTCCGCTGGTCCTTTGATCTGCGTTTCAATGTGACAGGCCAAGATACCGGGCGCAGCCATTTCCCCGAATTCATTGCCCGCAGCCGCAACCAGCCTGAGGCGGTGCTGGGCGACTGGCGCGAATGGGCTGGCCTTTGGGAGGCTGCGCGCGCAAAGCTTGCCATAGCCCCCCATACGCCGATCCACCGATGGCAGGCTGACAGCCCGGCCTGCGCCTGACCCACAAGGAGAGATGATGACCGCGACCATTTTGCTTGATCCCGCCGACAACGTGATAACGGCGGCCCGCAATCTTTCGCCCGGTGAAGAAGGAGCGTCGCAGCCCATCCCAAGGGGGCACAAGCTGGCACGCCTGCCCATCGCCAAGGGCGAGGCTGTTCGTAAATACGCACAGATCATCGGTTATGCCGCGAGCGATATTGCGGCGGGCGATCATATCCATACCCATAACCTCGATTTTCGTGCCGTCGATCAGGCCTATGAATTTGGCACCAACCTGCGCCCTGCAACGCCTGCTGCGGTGCCTGACACCTTCATGGGCTACCGCCGCGCCTCAGGCCGGGTTGGTGTGCGCAACTATATCGCCATTCTGACCTCGGTGAATTGCTCCGCCACCGCCGCGCACCGTATTGCCGATCACTTCACCCCGGAACGCCTTGCGGCCTATCCCAATGTCGATGGCGTGGTTGCTTTTGCCCATGGCACAGGCTGCGCAATGGGTGGCAATGGCGAGGGGTTTGAGGCGCTGCAACGTGTTCTCTGGGGCTATGCCCGCAACCCCAATGTTGGCGGCGTGGTGCTGGTTGGTTTGGGCTGCGAGATGATGCAGATCGACTGGCTGATTGAAAGCTACGGCCTGACACCCGGCCCGCTGTTTCAGGCGATGAACATTCAAGATGTCGCGGGCCTGCGTCGTACGATTGAACTGGGCATCGAAAAGGTTACGGCCATGTTGCCCGTGGTCAATGAATTTCGCCGCGAAACCTGCCCCGCATCGGAGCTAATGGTTGCCCTGCAATGCGGCGGCTCTGATGCTATGTCGGGCATCAGCGCCAACCCGGCACTGGGCTATGCCTGCGATTTGCTGGTGGCCCAGGGCGGCACGGGCGTGTTGGCTGAGACGCCTGAGATTTACGGTGCAGAGCACCTTTTGACCCAGCGTGCCGCAACGCCTGCCATTGGTGAAAAGCTGATTGGCCTGATCCGATGGTGGGAAGATTACGCTGCGCGAAACAAAGGCAGCATGGATAACAACCCCAGCCCCGGCAACAAAAAGGGTGGGCTGACGACCATTCTGGAGAAATCGCTCGGTGCGGCAGCCAAGGGTGGCACCACGCCGCTGATGGGTGTTTATAAATATGCCGAACCCGTCACCGCGCGGGGCTTTACCTTCATGGACAGCCCCGGATATGATCCGGCCTCTGTCACCGGGCAAATAGCCAGCGGCTGCAATCTGGTCGTCTTTACCACCGGGCGCGGCTCGGCCTTCGGGGCAAAACCGTCGCCTTCCATCAAAGTGGCCACCAACACCCAGATGTTCACCCGGATGGAGGAAGACATGGATATAAACGCTGGCGTAATCCTTTCCGAGGGCCGCAGCGTGGAGCAGGTAGGGCGCGAGATTTATGACAAGATTTTGGCTGTAGCCTCGGGTGAGGTGACGAAATCAGAGGCGCAGGGTTTGGGGGATTATGAATTTGTCCCATGGCAAATCGGCGCGGTGATGTAGCGGTGCGGTGGGAGGAACACAGACGATGAGAACAGGTCTCGAAAGGTAGGATGATGCGGGTATTGATTACAGGCGGCGGTGGGTTTCTGGGCCAAAAGCTGGGCCGCGCTCTGGGCGCAAATGGGAGCCTGCGCGGGCATGCCATCACAGAGCTTGTCTTGGCAGATGTCGCGGCCCCCAGCCTGTCTGGTATGCCTTTCCCGGTAACGGGGGTGGCCTGTGACGTCAGTGACGAACCCGCCATCCGGCGCCTTATGACTGCACCTTTCGACGTGATCTTCCATCTCGCCGCCATCGTTTCAGGGCAGGCAGAGGCGGATTTTGATCTTGGCTTGCGCATCAACCTTTTTGGCACGCTTAATCTGCTGCAAGCGGCGCGCGCGGCCGGGAACTGCCCGGTTGTGGTCTATGCCTCCTCGGTCGCGGCCCATGGCGGAGAAGAACCGGAGGTGATTGTGGACGGGGTAGAGTTGAACCCGCAAACGTCCTATGGCACGCAAAAGGTGATGGGGGAGTTGCTGCTGAATGATATGTCGCGGCGTGGCATGGTCGATGGGCGGGGGCTGCGCCTGCCCACCGTGTCCATCCGGCCGGGCAAGGCCAATGCGGCTGCCTCCAGCTTTATGTCCTCGATTTTCCGCGACACGATGCAGGGCCAAACGGCCAACTGCCCGGTCGCCGATACCTATCCGATCTATCACACCGCCCCGCGCACGGTTATTACCAACCTGATCCATGCAGCAGGGCTGGATGGTGCCCTGTTTGGCCCGAACCGCTGCATCAACCTGCCGGGCCGCACCGATACCGTGGCCGAAATGATTGCGGCGATGACGTTGGTTGCAGGGGCAGAACCCGCAAGCCGGATCACATGGACGCCAGACCCTGTTATTCAGGCCATCGTCAAAGGTTGGCGCGGGCATGTGCTTGCTGAAAAAGGGCTGCGGCTTGGCTTTGCCGCCGATCGCTCGTTTGAGGATACGGTGCGATGGTTTTTGGAAGATGACATCGCAAGGCCCATGTAATGGCTATTCCGCAGATCCGCGAAGATGAGCCGATGCTGGGTCTGGGCTTGATGGCCTTGGCGCTTGCGATGTTTACATCTATCGACACCTCGGCGAAATGGTTGATCCTTTCAGGGCTTCCGGTGATGCAGGTGGTGTTTGCCCGCTATGCAGGGCATTTCCTGACATCCGCTCTCGTCTTTGTACCGCGCGAAGGGTTGGGCGCGTTTCGCTCCAACGCCCCAAAGCTGCAATTGCTGCGCGCGGGGCTGCTGCTGGCCAGCACGGTGTTTAACTTTGCAGCGCTCAAATACCTGCCCATCACGATCACGACGGCGATCTACTTTTCCTCGCCCATCATCATCACAATCCTTTCGGTGATTTTTCTAAGCGAGCGGATCGGCGGGCGGCGCCTAGCGGCCATTCTGGTGGGGTTTGCCGGGGTCATGGTTGTGGTTCAGCCATGGGGCGCGGCCTTTCATTTGGCGATGTTCTTTTCTTTGGGCGGACTGCTTTGTGCCTCGTCCTACTTTGTGCTGACACGGCGCTTGGCCGGGGTAGAAAACAATTCCACAAGTCAGCTTTGGGCTGCGGGGATTGCCACGATTACGCTGGCGCCATTTGGCCTTGCCGTATGGGTCTGGCCGCAAACGGGCCTGGATTGGCTGTTCTTGGTTATGATTGGGGTCTTTGGCGCTACCGGGCACGGCGTTGCTGTTGCCGCCCACCGCTTTGCGGATGCGTCGAGCCTTGCACCGATGACGTATATTCAGGTGATCTATGCCACGACCTCGGGCTATTTCATCTTTGGCAACCTGCCGACATGGGCGACCGCGCTCGGCACGGCCATCATTATCGCCTCCGGTATTTATATCTGGCAGCGTGAGCGGGAATTGATGTTGCAAAGGCGGCGGGTCGAAACCGCCGCGCTGACCTGAAGAGGAGACGTGAATGAGCAAACCGGTGATCGGATTTATTGGCCTGGGCTTCATGGGGGTCGGTATGGCCTCCAACCTTGTGAAGAAGGGCTATCCGCTGATGGTGCGCGGCAACCGCAACCGCACCCCGGTAGAGGCGCTTCTGGCCCTTGGTGCGCAGGAGGCGACAAGCCCGCGCGCCATGGCTGAGGCTTGTGACATCATCCACCTTTGCCTGCCCGACAGCCCGGCGGTGGAGCGTATTTTGCGCGGGCCGGATGGTATCATGGCCAGCGGCAAGACCGGCCTGATCGTGATTGACACCACCACCGCCGACCCCAATTCGACCATCGCGCTGGCGGCGGAGATGGAGGCACTGGGCATGGTGTTGGTCGATGCCCCCTTGGGCCGTACCCCGGCGGAAGCAGCAGCTGGCACGCTGGATGCGATGGTGGGCTGTTCTGATGCGGTGTTTGAAACCATCAAGCCCGTGATCTCGGCTTGGGCCGCGAACATCAATCGCATGGGGCCTGTGGGCTCTGCGCATCGCATGAAGCTGGTGATGAACTTTATCGGCATGGGCTATGCGACGCTTTATTCTGAGGCGCTGGTGATGGCCACAAAATCCGGCCTTTCGCCACAAGACGTGCAACGCGTCATCGGCTCCTCGCGGCTGACCAATGGGTTCTTTGAAAGCTTCATGAAATATGCCATTGGCCGCGACCCGAATGCGCATAAGTTCAGCATCCAGAACGCCGCGAAAGATACCCGTTATATCGCTTCTATGGCGATGGCGGCAGGCATGGCAAACCCGATGGGTTCCGCGATCCGCAATGCCTTTGCGCAGGCAGAGGCTGCGGGCAAGGGCGGCGATTATGTGCCCAGCCTGTCAGACCATATTGCGGAGCTGAACGGGCTTGATCTGGCCGATGCGGTGGCAAAAGGCGCAAAGCCGTCATAGGCCGCGCCTTTTGGCCGCAGAAGGAAGCTCTCCCGCCAGGGCTTCGCGGCGCAAAGCGCCTCTCATCCTGTTGGGCCGGGCGCCGCCTGCGGCGGCGCGTGCTCCGCGCGGGAACATTACTGCAAAGATGAAGCCGTGCGGTCAGGAGAAAAAGAACTGTAGCGTCCAGAGGCTGCCCATGCCGACCCCAATTGCCCAGATAACACCGAGGCGCGCACCGGCCAGCAGAGCTGCAAGGGCTGCTATCATGCGAAGGGGGTCGAAGCTGCCGTTCAGGCTTGCCGGCCACAAGATCATAGGTGTGACAAGTGCGGGCAGAACCGCCACGCCGACATAGCGCAGATGCGTCAGCAGCCAGTCAGGCAATTGCCGCCCACCCAAAAGGCCGAGAAAGGAAAAGCGGATCAGATAGGTGCCAAGGCCCAGAGCAAAGGTTACAAGCCAAAAGGTGTGATCATCAATCAAGCGGGGCCACCACTGTTTGGGTTCTCGTGCGGCGGCGTATTTGCCAGAACTCAACCTGCGCGCCGGCAAGCATAGCGAGCAGCGCCGCCACGATTAGCCCGAAATTCCATGGCAGCCCCGAGAACAAGACCGCCGCCAGAACCGACACGCCCGCGGCGACCAGATGCGGCAGGCTGTGCAGCATCGGCGCGAATAGCGCGATGAAGCATATCGGCACCGCAAAATCTGGCGATAGCGATACTGGGATCGCCTGCCCCAAAAGCGCACCCAAGAAGGTGCAAAGATACCAGGGGATGCACACCACTATGATACAGCCAAAGTAATAACTGACCTTTTCGTCCAGTGGCATCTGCGGCTCAGCTTCATAGGTTTGCACCGACACAGCGTAGGTCTGGTCCACCATCACATAGGCCATCAGCATCCGCAGTCGCAGCGAAGCTTTGCCCAGATGCGGCACCAGAGCCGCCGAATACATCGCCATTCGCATGTTGACGGCCAGCGATGCCAGCAGCACGACAAAAACCGGAGCGCCGTCTTGCAACAGGCTGAGCGCGGTAAATTGCGCCGCGCCCGCGATCACAATCGCCGACATCGCAACCACCTGAAACAGATCCAGTCCCGCATCGCGGGCGGCTACCCCGAACAAGGTGGAGAACGGGATCACGATCACCACAAAGGGGCTACAATCCCGAAATCCACGCCAAAAGGCGGCTCGGGATGCAGGGCTTCGGTTTTCGGACATAAATACTCTTCAATAGCTGTTGCGATTTGGTATACCAAATCGCATTATGGAGGTGAGATTGCCTCAGATCCCTACCAAGCGGAAGCAGAATCATGGCCGATACACGCGCGCGTAAGAAATACCGTTCTCAGGAATGGTTTGACAACCCCAACAACCCTGGCATGACCGCCCTGTACCTGGAGCGTTACCTCAACCAAGAGTACACGCGTGAGGAACTCCAGGGCAATCGCCCGGTGATTGGCGTTGCGCAAACAGGCAGCGACCTTGCTCCCTGCAACAAGATCCACGTGTTTTTGATGGACCGGATCAAGGCCGGTATCCGTGACGCGGGCGGGGTGCCGATGGAATTCCCGGTGCATCCCATTCAAGAAACCGGCAAACGCCCTACTGCCGCGCTGGACCGCAACCTTGCGTATCTGTCGCTGGTCGAGGTGCTGCACGGCTATCCCATTGACGGAGTTGTGCTGACCACGGGCTGCGACAAGACCACACCCGCGATGCTGATGGGGGCCGCGACCGTGGACCTGCCCGCAATCGCGCTTAACGGTGGGCCGATGCTGGACGGCTGGTGGAACGGGGAGCGTACAGGCTCTGGCACCATCGTCTGGGAAAGCCGCCGCCTTTTGGCTGATGGCAAGATTGATTATGAGGAGTTCATCCAGCGGGTCTGCTCTTCCGCCCCCTCGCTGGGGCATTGCAACACCATGGGCACGGCCTCTACCATGAATGCCATGGCCGAGGCGCTGGGCATGTCGCTTCCCGGCAATTCTGCCATTCCTGCACCCTTCCGCGAACGTATGGCGATGGCATACCAAACCGGGCGTCGGATCGTGGAAATA
>ERZ889078.1114-NODE-1114-length-22122-cov-9.439253_pt1 | contig 22122 bp, 13 predicted proteins | sample MGYA00521266_ERZ889078 | MGnify/ENA primary metagenome ERZ889078 (study PRJEB32303, sample SAMEA104408618) | aquatic metagenome | biome: Brackish water; feature: Pelagic; material: water | place: Baltic Sea | collected 2014-06-16T06:34:00 | depth 76,534 m ...
CTGTTCATTAAGTCTGGCGAGAATCGTGCGTATGGATGCTTTTTCCTCTGGAGGACATTTCTGAAATAAATGCTGAACATCCCTCACGATGGCGATGAGAACTTCTTTGTCCTGAGCCATGCGCATGGCCTTGGAGGTAAGCTCTTGATTCCTTTTTTGCAGACTTTCTTTTAAATTGTCTTCCAGGGCTTTTCTTTCACTGATATCCAACCAGTATTTTATAACCTGAACAACCTCACCATTATCACCAAACACAGGGTAGGCGTTGATCTGAAATATTTTGTGCTTCCCCGAAGTATCCGTATGCTCTAGTTCGATGACCACGGGTTGGTGGGTCTTTTTCACCTCATTCATCAGGTTTATACTCTCAGGATGGACCCGAAGTGGATCCTGATCTGATGCGAGCTTTCGCTTCGCTGCAGTGTTGGTAAGCACGGTCTGGTTGCTGGCTACATCAATGACATAAAAAGGATGCGCCAGAGATTCGATCACCGAATTTAAAAAGTCATACTGGTTTTGTAATTTCTGTTCATGGTTGCGAATTTCTGCCGTCCGTTGTCCTACCAACACCTCAAGTTCTTTTGTCTTTTTGGTCATTTGCCAGACACGCAACTGAAAACTCCCTGAAATGAGGAGGATTCCCAGAATGATATATACTGAATAAGCCCACCAGGTTTTCCATAGCGGCGGGGCAATGGAGATACTTATCCTGGTTCCCTCATCATTCCAGACCCCATCATGATTCGATCCTATCACTCTAAATACATACATCCCGGGATTCAATTTTGTATATCCGGCATAGCGTCTTGAGGCGTCGGTGTATATCCAATTCTTATCAAAACCCTCCATTTTATAAGCATATCGATTTTTAAGAGGTGCTGCATAGCTGAGGGCCGTAAACTCAAACGAGATGGCTGCATCTTTATAGGAAAGGCTCAACTCGGTGGTTTCGGTTATATGTTGTTTGAGTAGTGTTCGGCCGTCTGCCATGGTTCCCCTGGGAACAGATTCATTAAATATTGAGAAGTCAGTTATGATGATGGGAGGCACATAAGTTTCATCCACAATACGTTCTGGATAGAAGGCATTAAAACCATTAATTCCGCCGAAAAACATCTCACCACTCCGACTTAAAAAATATGAAGCAGTGTTAAACTCATTGCTCTGTAATCCATCATTCACATCATAATTTTTGAAGACAGCTGTTTTGGGATTGAATCTTGATAATCCCAGATTGGTGCTTAACCACAGATTGCTATTGGAATCCTCCAGAATCCCATAGATTACATCGTTGGGCAGACCATCACGGGTTGTCAGGCTGCTGAATGTCTCCGCATACCGATCGAATCGATTGAGACCACCTCCATTGGTCCCAATCCAGAGAATCCCTGAACGATCCTCATAAATTGATTTAATCCTGTTGATACTAATACTTCTGGGATTATCGAATTGGTGCGTGAAGCGTTTAAACTTTCCTGTAACCGGATCATACTGATTGAGTCCTTTGGTCAAGGTACCAATCCAGAGCATCTGTTGGCTGTCCTGGTAAATGGCTGTGGTTTTGTCATCGCTCAAGCTGTGACTGTCACTGGGATCATTGTTGTAGATTTTAGTAATATTTGTCGCGGTATCCAAACAACCCAGGCCATTGGAAGTTGCAGCCCAAAGCCTTCCCTGTGGATCAAATAGCAAACCCCTTATGGCAGCATCGTCATCAAAATAATGCCTGATTTTGCCACTACCTTTTTCAAATCTGAACAGACCCTCACCCTCAGAACCAAGCCAAAGAATGTTTTTATTTTCTGGATCACCTTTGATACAGAAAATGGCATCGGTATTGAGGCGGTCCGGGCTGGATTCATCACCACGGAAGTGCCGGTAATCCCCTGTTGTTCGATTGATCCTGTTCAGTCCACCATAACCACCTACCCACAGAATTCCGTCATCATCTTCATAAATACCCCGAACACTGGGTTGGCTGAGACTGTTTGGATTTCCTGGGATATGGCTGTAATGAAGAATATACTCTGCATTGGGTTTCATTTTATTGATCCCGCCACCTCCCGTGCCCACCCACAGAAATCCTGATCGATCTTCTAAAACAGAGGTAATATTGTTGTCACTCAGACTGCTGGGATCCCCAGAATGATGCTGATAAAGGACATGCTCATTTTCCTTTTTATCAAATCGCCTGAGACCCTGAAAGGTGCCGATCCAGAAGCGCCCGAACTGATCCTGGAGCATGGATTGGATATCGGTTGCCTCGAAATCCGGATCCAGTCCGGCATCAAAATGCGTGAACTTTCCGTTTTGTCCGTTCTGGAATTGATCCATTCCGTCTAGCGTTCCAAAAAGCAGTGTCCCATCACTTCCTTCAAGAATTGAGTACACTTCCGAATGGCTGATAGAGGTCGGATCCTCAGGATCATACTGGTATGATTCCCAGCTATTGTCCGATGTGTCGAATTTGTTCAACCCGTTCAGAGTCCCTACCCAGACGTGACCATTTCGATCGATATGGATGGCATTGATATCATTATTGCTGATGCTATTACTATTATCGGGGTCATGTTTGTAATGGCTAAAAGTATTCGTCCGGGGATTGAATTTGTCCACTCCTGCCCCAATGGTACCAAGCCATAGGGTCGGTTCGGCTGATATGGTATCCTCGGCGATGACCTTAACACTATTGTGACTCAGACTGTTGAGATTGTCAGGATCATGCAGATAGTGTGTAAAGGTCTCAGTTCCAGGATCAAATTTATTTATACCCCCACTTTCTGTGCCAATCCACAGGAAACCATCTCTGGTTTCAATAATCGTTCTTACATAATTATCAGATAATGAATACGAATTTAATGGATCATATTTATATACTGTAAATTCATATCCATCATATTTATTCAAACCATCCTGAGTTCCAAACCACATGAAACCCCTGCTATCCTGAAGCATGCAGGTGATATATGAGTTTGAAAGTCCGTCAACGATGGCGAGATGATTGAATTGTGCGGTGTGCTTTTGACCAGATAAGCTTGTCAGACTCACAATCAAATAAGCAATTATTCTACTGATATAAATTCCACATTTCATTTGAGTTCTACATGAAACAATCACTGGAGAGTGTTCCTGGAATTGCACTTTAATAATTTGATATGAAGCACAAGATAATTGAAAAGGGCTTTAATCCTATATCATGACTTTTTCCATCATTATTGAAGCTGGCGACATAAGCCAGTCCGATTCTTGAGAAGGATCTATGTCTTGGATGAGCTTCAGCTCATTTTTTGCGATGGTGAGCATTCATGCCAGTTAATGAGATATTTCAGATAAACCGTTATATCTTAAATCTTCTATCGGTGTTCCTTGCCTGCCTTGCAGAAGTTGATGCACGTACGCAGGCTCTTAAATCAAAAAGAGCCCACGCCAATTGTGGAGTTTTGTGATAGACCATAATTAAAAGCCCCTGAATTTGAGGTCAGGGGTTTTGTGATGATAAAAGGATTCTGAGTTTGGTACAAAGTATCTATTAGAAAGTCACGCAAATGCCCAACCAGCTCTGGCAGGATTCTTAATACCTACTAGTCCAAAAGGCTGGCACATCAAAAACATCAGAAATTATTAAAATATAAAAAAAGAGTTATCAGGGTTTTTGCGTCTATTATTTGACCTGATCGAATCATTTCTTTGACTTCATCCCTGGTGAACACGCGAACCTCGATGACTTCATCATCATCCAGATTCTTCTCGGTTTTTACTAAATTTTCTGCAACGAAGGCATGGATCATTTCAGAGCTGTAATGGGGTGACGAATAACATGCAGCGATCGGGTTCCACTTAAGGGCTTTATACCCTATTTCTTCTTCCAACTCACGTTGGGCACAGTGAAGAGGGTCTTCCCCCACATTGATGGTACCTGCTGGAATCTCCCATAGATAAGTCTGAGCACCATAGCGATATTGATTCACAAGAACGAGTCGATCCGAATCCAGGACAGGTAACATCACACTTATACCAGGATGTTGTATCAATGCGCGCTGGACCTCATGTCCATTCACCCAAATCACCTGATCCTCAAAAAGGTCAAAGCAATAACCCTTGTAAATATTTTTTCTCTTTAAAAGTTTCATCACGTTGACCCTTTAATATCTATTGAACACTGACGAGCTGGCATTCAATGATGTGTCTCGAGCTTAATGCATGTATACTTGCCAGACCACGTGTATGATCATTGGATCAAGGGGCTCATTGTCTGCTTCAGCGGTTTTGAATGTGGCCACCAGTTTAAAAAGTGAGTCCTTCCAGTGATCTGGATCGGGTGAATAGGTGGCTGCCAGAAGGATATTCCCAAATCCATCTTTATCTACATCAACATTTTTATCCCAGCTCTGATAACCTGCACCCAACTCAATTTTCTTTGAAAGCATATAAAAACCACCCAATCCCCACCCCAGGGAAACATCATCTTGAGCATTATTATGATTCACAACCCTGGCAAAATCAAACTTAGATCTAAATTTGCCTTTTGTATAATCCGATGGTTTGAAATAGAAAAATCCAGTGGCAGACGATACGTTAATACGGTCTTCATTGGGCAATCCATAGTGTAAACCAACATTGATGCCATTGCTCAACTTTGTTGAAATGGCAAAATCCAACTGCGGTATAGGGCCAGTATCTTCATCAGAGTTACTGGATTTAGTACCATATGGAAGGAGGTTTAGAGAATTATCACCATTTTGGGCCATGACTTGATAGTTGAAACGATTAATTTTTCCAATAATAGCCATTCCGAATGTCCGATAATCTGAACGCCCAACGGCTGATGCCCAGTTTCTCCCAACAATTGAACGTTCAGCAAAATCAATAGCTGTATGCGACGTATTGCCACCAGCTTGACTACCAGCACCCACAAAACGACCCATCCGTACCGTCAAATTATCTGAAAATTTATAGTCAATTTGGGCATCCAACACATAGGATAAAACCGCATCATATTGGACAAATGCAGAGACTTGACCTTTGGTCATTTTGCCACGAAGACGCGCCCTGCGGATACCGTTCCCAAGCTGAGTGGTTGTTTCATCCAATACAAGAGCTGATGAGTCCGAGTTAAATTCATATTTATCATACGTTGTATATGTAGCCCAGGATTGAATCGTAAACTGGAAGGCGGGCTGGGCGACGAGTGTCTCCACCAGACCCAGGCTCAAACAGAATACACTAATCAGTATGCTTACTTTTCTCAATTAACTAAGTCCTTTGCTCGCTTAAGTTCATGTTTCCAGACGAATATCATCATACCGGCTGCCATAAGAGCTCCTAAAATCCAAAAATAAAAGGCGGCATCCCAACTGAAATTATCGATGAGAAAACCAGTTCCAACGCCGGTAAGACTGGCGCCGGCATATCCCATGGCATCAATGAATCCAGTGACCGAAGAGGCGGCTTTACGAGATCCCAAATCGGCAGGTAAGGCGGCAACAATCAGTATATGAGGACCAAATGTGAAAAAGCCAATAAACAACAGGATGACCAGGCTGATGATCCAGTTATCACCCGGCACGATCCGATACAGGTAACAAAAAACTGCTAACGCAATCAGCATGGCAAAAGCCACTGGGGCTCGTCGATTGTGGAACAGTTTATCGGATGCCCAGCCGGCCAGAATAGCGCCTAGACCACCGGCTACTGGAAAAGCGATTGCTTTGTAAGCGGCCATGGAGATAGTTGCTCCCTGTTCTTCAAACATATAGGTCGGAGCCCAGCTCATGAAACCATAGCGGACAATATTGAGTCCGAATAAACCAAAGGCTGCAAACCAGATATAGGGATTGCTAAGTGTTATTTTCAGGGTTTCGCGAAATCCAATATGTTCATCGGTCTGAACCTCGGTCCGGGCGATGCCCTGTTCCTGTTCTTCCACAGTGGGTAAGCCGATTTCTTCTGGTGCATTCCGGGCTCTAAGATACCAATGAATGGCAATAACAGCCATAATCAGCGCTGGTATCCAGAAAGTGGCACGCCAATTAAGATACTTGATGATTGTGCCGGCCAGCAACCAGGACAGAGCTCCACCAAGGATATAACTGGTTCCCAGCCGTCCCGAAATTTTTCCCCGACTATTGCTGGGAAACCAATTTGCCATGGCTTTGACAGTCGGACCCCAGCCCATTGACTGAAAATAGCCATTAAGACCCCAGATCACCACCATGAGACCAATAATACCACCGGTGAGTCCCATAAAGATATTCAATATTGCCGATGATAGCAGTCCAACCGTTATGATTAACCGAGAATTTAGTTTATCGCCCAACTGACCATTGATAAACTGGCCGATAGCATACATTGCAAATAAGGCGCTTAAAATTCCGCCCAAGCTTGTTTTGGTTAAACCAAATTCCTCGGCAATGCCTGGCATGGCCACCGATATATTTACCCGCCCCAGATAGAAGGCGGCATAGGTTATCCACATCATCCAGAACATTTTCTTCTGCCATTGACCTAATTGAGTTTGGCTGGCGGTATTCATAATAGTTCTCCTTGTTAAGATTGACGCCCCCCCTAAAAAGTATGTTACTGATTTAAGCGTACGCGGCTATCAATAACCATTTGACGCTGGACTTTTTTGCGAGATCGTCAAAATTAGTACATTATTATTTGAAACTAGAATATGATCAAATACAAAAAATTAATGCTGATTCTTTACTCGGTCTTTGATTCCGGTTGACGATTGGGGGGGAAAATAAGGAATCACGATCACCCGTCCGCCGATACCCGCCATTACTTCCCGTGCATCTTCAATCGCTTCGGGAGTATGGCTGGAACTCTCCATCAAAATATCGGGTCTTATATCTTTTACATTGGGCAGCGGCGAATACGTTTCCTGGGCTACAACCACATCAACAAATTTGATAGCTTTGGCCAGATCCAGGCGTTCTTCGAACGATAGAATCGGTTTGGATTTTTTTTCCATAACTGCTTCATCTGTTAAAATTCCCACAATCAATTTCCCATCCGGACCGGCGATAGCCTTGGCATTTTCCATCATTACCAGATGACCTTTATGAACGATGTCTAGAACATAATACGAATAAACCAGTTTCAATTTTTTAATCCTTTATCAAATGATTCTATGAATATCAATGGTCTTTATATGTACCATCAATCTAATCTGCCTTAACCATGGATTCATCATCATATGCGGGGTGCCAGTATTGTTTTGGTGTTCGCCAATCTGAGCCATATCTAAGTGCTAAATAGTCTTCAACATGATTGGGGATGGCGTATTTATGCCCATCAAAAATAAAAGTGTCCAGTTCATCCACAAATGATGCGGGAATCTCATTGTTTACACCGGCGATAATTGATCGATAGGTAGGTTCAGTTTTACCTTCGTACTGTCCGCGGTATTGAGTAAAAAAATCCAGATGGGGATCAGTTCTGATTAAACCGAATTTTTGATGGAATGCCTTAACGGTTCTATACTTCCCTAAATTCCATGCATCCGGTCTTATGCTAGGGGGAAGTATTTTGATAGGGTAAAGTTTGCCCAAAGCCTGGATCATCTGTTCCATCTTTGCTTCGGATTCGTATCGAACACTCAAATCCATATCCTTGTCCCAATCAATAATCTTATTCTCCCTTATCAAGCCTAATAGTGTTCCAAAATCCAGCCAGTAATGGATCCCCAATTCTTCTAAAACCTCACAGCAGCTGCGCAATAATTTGTGAGCATGCTTTCGAGACACAGGGGTAAACTTAAAAAGATTTATTTTATAGGACTCTGAGAGGAGTTGCCTGCGATATTTTCTGACAAAGGAATTGAGCTCTTGTGGCACTGCGATAATTGTATTTTCGACCGCAAGCTTTTGAAGATGGTCGGGATTTAGGTCCTTTGAGTCATAGCGGTTCTTGTGACCTCCAGCATAGACGATTGATTCATCCAGATTCTGCTCTATGGGTAGTATATATATGGCGTATGGGTGTTTTTGTACTCCCTTTTTCCGAAGATTTCGCATTTTAAATCGTCTGTGTCCCCACTTGCGCTTTGGCTTTAACATTAATCCTTCTGAGAAGAGGATTTTAAACAGGATGAATTTCTTGATGAGAGATATGTTAAAGACATAGATATACACATCAAATTTATACTTCGTCATGTTACCTTCGGCAAAACCTACAAGGGTTTCCCCTCCCAAAGTGTAGATCACTCCAAGCTTATCCAGAGCATGCAAAACTTGCCGTAACATGCTGGCCATGAACTTGTCCTGCGGCATGGGTGTCGTTGTCAAATCCACCTGTATATCCCTTATTCTATTTTCCTGGATAGCCCATTGTGCTTTTTTGTTTCTGGTAATAATAGATTGCCGTTGAGATGGGAAATCTATCATTGTAAGTCGTCAGAACATTTGGGACACATTTAGCTAAAAGTTAAGAGACACTTTCGAGTTGTCCAGTTCATTATGCCAACACTTCTCTGACAAAAATACCTGAACTCAGTAGTACTTGTCTAGGCAACAAAAGCGGTCCCTAAAACTGACCTCTTTGAATCTCTCTACGCTAAAGCTACGAGAGATAAATATCGAATATCGATCGAGCTGTCGCCTTTGGGCTTCGGCCCAGCAGGTAACGATTTTTGAATTGCGAAGTAAACTCAACTTCTTAACTCTTCAATTAGTGTTCCTTCCCTGCCGGGCATAGCTCCATGGGACAGTAGCTTGGAGGGTGAAAACGCATGAGTCCCAGGCCACTAGTTGTTTATATAAGATTTGCGAGAGGGGTCTGTCCCACCATAGCTCATCGAGCGTCGGCGGATGTGACTTGAAAGTGTCCATTATGCACAAAGCCCCCCGCTGTGCAGGGGCTTTGTGAAATTAGCTGGTTCGTGAGGTTATTTCGTAAAACTAAGGAATTGATTCCGGCCAGCTATCCCAAGTCACTAGAACCACTTGTCTTCCCTGGTTCGCTTTCCACCAAATCTTACCTTTAGATGCTATGATGTCCAGCAAACCATCTTGATTGATATCCATCAAATGTGGATTCGCAGACCAATTAGTGGATGAGCCCAGGTAATGCGGTTGTGCAAATTCTATCTCTCCCATATTCTCCACGGAGTAAAGGCTGACCTGATAGCCTGCTTGCACTATGAGATCCAAATCACCATCCAGGTCTAAGTCTCCTGCAGAAAGTCCATATCCCCCCTGGGAGGGTGCCGAGAAAAGTATGGTTTCAGAGCCGAAGCTTCCATCGCCTGAGTTTATCAAGCACCTGAATTTGGTACCATGACCATATTCTGGACTTCCAATGATGTCAATATCTCCGTCGGCGTCAAGGTCTGCAGGTATGATGGTGTAGAAATCAACATCATCAATGTAATGCCAATTGATCTCATTTGAATTAATGTCCCAATTATAGGTCCCTCCACTATTTTCGATCCAGGCCACATCATTATATTGACTAAAGTACATCAGAAGGTCATTATCCCCATCCCCATCTAGGTCAGGTTGATGGATTTCAGAGGGGGATAGACCCCACATATTGGTGCTGTCACCGAATACTCCCGATCCTGAATTCTGGTACCAGAAAGTATGATTCGCACTTCGAGCAATGAGAATATCTGTCGCTCCGTCATGATTCATGTCGATGGCAAAGGGGTGAATTCGCTCATACGGCATACCAAGAGCCAATAATGTGTCAAAGGGCTCCTGCGGTTCAAATACTCCAGCTCCAAGGTTACGATACCATTGCACAAACCCCTCGTTTGTGAATGCAAACAGATCATTCAGGCCATCGCCATCGAAGTCTTCAACCACTATTTTATCTGTATAATAATCAGATACAACGACCTCTTCGGGACCAAAATTGCCGTCTCCAAAATTTGCATACCAGGCAAGTCTGTGATTCTCCAACGAAACTGAGATCAGGTCCTCCAACCCGTCACCATCAATATCAGCCAATTGTATGTCATCAATATCCGGATCTACATCGTTGGTGATCTCGGATATCTCTGCAAAATCTATATAGGACCGCAGCATCAGCAGAAGTGAATCTGGTGTGGAAACTGACTGTACCGTCTTGGCGTAAAGAGAATAGATGATGTATTCATTAACAGCGAGCCCACTATCGATGTATGTCGTCGTATTTGCAGGAACCTCTGCAACAACCTCTCCATCTCGCATAAGCGTATAGGCATTCTCAAAATTACAATTGTCAAACCAGTCCAGCTGTAACACACCTTCAGATAATAACGTTGCACGTAGTTCTGAGGGAGCAGGGAAAAGCGTTCTGGAAGTGAGCATATTTGATGTATCTAATGGGGTATCGGAGAAGTGAGTTAGTATTGCGTAAGTATATTCCTCCCCGAAAGCACAGGTTGAGTCTATCCATGGCGAAGTTTCAGCTGTGGCAACTACCGAGTCATCGCGTATGATCTCATAATATTCTGCATCACAGGTAAGTGACCAGTTCAACTCAATCTTTTGATCATTTAGTGGAGTCAGCATGCGCAGAAATACAGTGCTTGTTTCGCAGGGTTTATCTGGATTTTGACAGGCGAGCAACCAAAATGCCATACCAAGCCAAAATATGTGCAACAGATGCTTTTGGTTCATGAATTACTTACTTTTCTTAAGTGGGTGCAATATCAACTGAATGGCTGTGACAAGCAAATATTTGTTTTTATAGTTTTTACTGGTAGATTTATGGCATCTTTACGATCAAGAAAGGTGGGACTATGAGGGTGGAATATCGACTCTTTTCGATGCTGGTGATCACAATGTTATTCACTACTTGCGAGGATGAATCTGACACGATTGATCTGACTGGGTTCTGGCAAGGAGAAACACAAACGATACATGCTATAGTTCCCTTCTTTGGTGAGATAAATGAATCCGTTGAGTATAAAAGCGATTTCAATGTGCCTATGTTGGAAGTTCTTGATGGTATGGTTTACCTCTACCAAAATAGCAGTTGTACACCTGAATTTGATGCCCAGGTCTATGTTACACATCCAGATGGTGACGTGTTGGTCATAGATGAATACCTGGAGCCTGAACTAGATTCTCTGGTGGGAACCGCGACAATCTCCAGCTCGGGAAATAAATTAAAATATACGCTGAAATTTGAAGCTGACTGGGGAGAGTATACAAGTGTCATACTGGCACATAGGTATAATGCTGACATGCCACCTGAAAGTTGGTCCTTGCCACTGGCTCCAGATTCTTTTGAACCTGATTCCCTTGAGTCTCCTGGTACTTTTCTAGAGATGAATGGAAATCCAGTAGCTTGCACATTGCTGGAGGGTGATACTGATTATTTTCAGTTTCACGCTGACTCGGCAGCAAGCTATTTTGTATTCCTCGAAGGGGCTGGCGTACCCTCACTGCGATTTAGGGGATCTTACTCAGCTTCCTATGGACCAAATTCGGGGCAAATGCAAATCACAATCGACGAGCCAGGTGATTATGTCTTATGGGCATATGACGATGATAACTGTTCTGAGTACTCAATATCTATTAGCACATCACCGCAAGGGTGAACCGAAGGTATTACCGCTAGAGAAATATCCGACTTGTGGGCGAAAACGCAGGGTGTTGGAGTACATCCCGACATGCTTATCGGGATTCCATCCCCCCACGATTCTGCTGCTAGCAGAATCTCCATAGTGAACCCCTCCTTGAATAACGAATACCGATTAACGACTGAAGAACTCAGACGTCAAGCACTTCTTCAATCGGTGTTCCTTGGTTGGCGTTCTTAAATCAAAAAACCACGCATCCTTCAGAACCTCAGGAAGACGTGGTTTTTTTGTGGGCCCACAGGGAGTTGAACCCCGAACCGACGGATTATGAGCTCGTGTCTCATTGTTGTTTTTATTGCACTTACGAGATGGGTGTGGCTGGAAAGAGTGACCAGTGTAAAAAAAGCCCCTGAGTTTTGAAGTCAGGGGCTTTAAGGAGCTTATTTGGGAAATCGACACTTTCTTGTATCTACCCTTTTTCTAGTCTTCGATATGCTATTCGTACTTTAATGAATCGACAGGATTCGCCATAGCAGCCCTGGCCGCTTGAAAACTTACCGTGAGTAAAGCGATAACAAGCGCTAGTGCTCCGGATAACAGGAAAGGAGCTGGTCCAAGATCTATTCGATAGGCAAAACCCTGTAGGTATTGAGACAGGCTATAATAGGCCAATGGAAAGGCAATGGCACAAGAAATAAGCACCCATTTCGTAAATTGAAGTGTGAGTAAATGGATGACCTGAGCGATGGATGCCCCGAGAACTTTGCGTATCCCGATTTCCTTCTTGCGTTGCTCAGCTGTAAATGATGCCAGCCCAAACAAACCTAAATAGGCGATAATTACTGCCAGGAAGGCGAGATATTTAACAAGCTGGCCAATAGATTCATCGGCTCTATAGATTCTTTCAAAATCCTCGTCCAAAAATTGATATTCAAATGGAATTCCCGGAAAAACCTGATTCCAGACTTCTTCTACAGTAGCTAGTGCCGCAACATTATCTCCAGGTGCAAGTCTGATAAGAATGTTAGAGAACCATTCTGGGTCAATGAAGATTGCAAGTGGTTCTATTTCATTTCGTATAGATTTAAAATGGAAGTCATGCATCACGCCCACAATGGGAGCCTCTACACCCAGAAAACGAATAGTCTTATTGACTACAGATTCCCTGCCTATAATTCGGGCTAATTCTTCGTTAATCATAAAGGCACCCCCACCACTTTCGGTGGCAATATCAGAGCCATATTCCCGTGAGAAGGAACGACCTGCGACTATTTGAATCCGCATGGTTTCCGGGTAATCATAGTCAACGGCACTAACGGAAACAACCAGGGTTTGATCTGGATCCTTGCCATCCCAATCAATTCCACCTGCATTGCTTCCTATGTTAGTGGGACGATGAGATGAAGCAGTAATGCCTAAAATTTGCGGTGATCTCAGTAACTCCTGTCTAAAAGCCTCATAATTAGTCTTTTTGTCGCCATCAATATTTATTGAAATTACGTTTTCCTTAACAAAGCCAAGATCCTTGGATTGAGAATAATTCAATTGTTGCCTGAGAATGATGGTGGCTATTATCAAGGTGATGGACAGAGTAAACTGGAGAATAACCAAAGCTTTTCTCAGGGTTTGACTGCTGCCTTGAGAAAAATTTCCCTTTAGAACTTTGACTGGTCGATATGCAGAAAGGAAGAAAGCAGGGTAACTTCCTGCAAACAAGCTGGTGATCAAAGTGATCACGATGAGTCCTATGATAAAATCGGCCTGGAGTAATGCGGTTCCTGAAAGCAATTTTCCAGAAATACTATTGAAAACAGGTAACAGCAAATAGACGAAACCAAGAGAAAGAATGACGGCAAAGAAGGTGAGTAGAAGAGATTCACCTAAAAATTGCAGGATCAGGTCCTTTCGATAGGCGCCGACTACTTTTCGGATTCCGATTTCCCGAGCTCGATTCGCTGATCGAGCCGTTGAAAGATTCATAAAATTGATACAGGCAATAAGCAATACAAACCCCGCAATGATGGAGAACATGTATAGTCTAACCAGAGCCTCTCCACCCTTGTTGAAACCCCAATATTCGTGTAAATGGATCCCTGTTAGTGGGGCCACTATAAATTTTTCTGTACGTGGCTCGTCGTGATGACTACTGGCCACTTCAGTTAACTTGCGATTGACCTCCACCTGATCAGCATTTTTATGGAGCAGGACATATGTCCTGATCATATTGGTTCCCCAGTTGTCATCATACTTTCCCAGCTTTTTAGCGAATTCAATTGATACTAAAATCTTGGGATCAATGCTGCTGTTTCGTGGAGTGTTATTAAAAACCCCAGAGACAGTCAGGTTTAATTGGGTATCGACGGATAGCACTTCACCTATGGGATTCTTGCGACCAAAATATTTGATTGAGGTGGCTTCATCAATCACGACAGAGAAGGGGTCACGCAGAACAGAATTTTTATCCCCGTATAACAATTCAAAATCAAACATCGTGAAAAAGCTTGGATCTACAGCTTTTACATTGTCTTCGATGAAAGCATTATCACCATAGCGAAATGATCGCGTGCCGCAAGACCCAAAACGAGTGGCATCTACAACTTCAGGAATCTCGTCTTTCCATGACGGGGCGCAGGGCCAGGCAGTTACATTAACATGATATAGCTGACCATCATAAACCTGGTCCATCTCGATTTGATATAGCTTGTCCGAATTGGTATGAAATTGATCAAAACTCAATTCGTCCTGAACCCACAGCATGATCAGCAGGGCACAGGTAAGTCCCGCTGCCAGTCCAATAATATTAATAAAGGAATAGCCTTTTTGACGCCAAAGAGATCGCAGGGCAACTTTGAAATAGTTTTTAATCATGTTCTTAACGCTTTCATCTTTTTAGATAAATAAATTAGAATGCAAAAAGTTTGCAGTTAAATAGCCAGTAAGTGTATATCCAAATAGTGGGCATGTTTCAGTGCCATACGGTGTCATAGTACAATGCGTATGCCAAAAGTGAACTATCCAACTAGGATGAGGGTCAGCGCTGATGATTGACTCATGTAGCCTGTCAAAACAATATCATATTGACATAAAACTTGAGTTAATGATATGAATTGAAGGCTGGTATTTTTTGTGTTTTTTCACACAAAGAGCTATACGGAATTGGGTGAATAAACATGTCACGTCAGGTGGAGCGATTCTATTGGGGATCATAGCAATCAGCTATCTGAACTCAATGAATTTATAGAGGCAACAAAAAGGCCAGCTCCCTTCGAGAACCTCAGGGATCAGCTGACCTTGAGGTGGTGGGCTCACCGATCTACGTCCTTGCGAACTTCGCCAAGGCAGGCAGCGAGTTGATGTTCGCGGAGTTTATGCTGAGGTTATCGAAGCGCTCCATCTCCTCTACAAATCTGCTGCCAGCAGAATCTCCGTGGTGAACCCCTCCTTGAATAGCGAACACTGAACAAGGAATAGACTCAGAGAGAGAAGATGTTTCATGATCCCCCTATGAATTTTGACCGCTAATTGTGATAAAAGTAAAAAAATGAACCATATGGGAGGTTAATGGGAGGGATTGGAACAAAAAATTTTGGTGATTAAGATCTCATCTCGTTTGCAAGGTGTATGAAATGTGTCAAATGATGAACCCCGAGATATCCGATGGATGATGACCTTTTTCAAGAACATGCTTTCACTCAATTTAATTTTAACTAATTTCAATTCACCATAAACCAAAAAAGGGGGAAATTCCGAATGAAATCAAAATACCCGATTTGTCTGTCCTGCATCCTAATAGGATTGTCACTCATTTTTTTTAGTGCATGTGAACCACCTGCACAAAACCCCATAAAGCTTGAATCTCAATGGAAATCACCCCCAGAAAATATCCTGGAGGTTCTCAACGCACCGAATCTCCCAAGTTCATGGATCGCCCCCACTGGAGATTATATGCTTCTAGGCGACCCCATTTCCTATCCCACACTGGCCGAAATGTCGGCACCCATGCACATGTTGGCGGGCGTGCGAGTCAACCCAAAGGTGAATGGGGTCCACGGCAGACATGGTGCCCTCTCTCCTCGCCTGATGGATATCCAAACGGGCACCACCACCAAACTCGATATCCCTGAGAACTCCGAACTCTACTCTGTGACCTGGACGCCGAATGGTCAGCGATTCGCCCTGACGGTGATCCACGAGGATCATTATGGCCTATGGGTAGGCTCTGTTGATGGACATCTGGAAAAAATTAATAACCTTGCGCTGAACCCACTCCTGGGAACCCCGGTACGCTGGACACCTGACCAGAAAAAAATATTGGTGCGAGCTATTCCGGATCGGGGACCAGCGCCCCTGGCTCCAACTGTTCCTGCCGGACCCAAGATCGTGGAAAGCGAGGGAGCCAATGCCCGCTCCACCTATGAAGCCCGCAATTTGTTGAGGACCGCTTATGATGATGCCCTATTCGATTATCATATGTCTAGTGAACTTCTCCTTGTTGATCCTGCTGGTGGCAGGACGCAGACCATCGGGGAAACTGCCCATTATACCATGGCAGAGTTTTCACCAGATGGGGCCTATCTCCTCATCGAGCGTTTGGTAGGTCCCTGGTCTCATGAAGTGGCCTGGTGGCGATTTGCCAGTGAAGTTGAAGTCTGGAGCCCAGACGGACAACTGGTTGCCAGCATCGCTTCTCTCCCTCTGGCAGATGCGGTGCCTATTCATGGAGTTCCCTTGGGACCGAGGGTCATCGACTGGCGTTCCACCGCACCCCACACCCTGTTCTGGGTAGAAGCACTGGATGGTGGAAACCCTGTTGCAAGCGTTAGTCATCGTGACCGTCTGATGAAGCTGGAAGCTCCCTTTGATGGAGAAGCTACTGAGATTTTCCGCGCGGAACATCGGATCATCTCTACAGGGGCATGGACCGACGATGGGGCAACTCTTATGCTCACCGAACGAGAGCGCATCAAGCGGTGGCGCTACGTCTGGCTCATTGATGTAGAGACAGGAGAGTCAAAAGTCTGGTACGATCTCGATGAGGACGACCGCTATAACGATCCGGGCAACCCAGTTTACCGCCCACTTGACAATGGTCACTGGGTCTTGCGGCAAAAGGGTGACATGGTTTATTTCAGAGGGAGCGGTGCCAGCCCAGAGGGGTGATCGCCCCTTCCTGGATAGGCGCGAGCTAGGTGGATCTGCGACTGAGCGGCTGTTCCGCTGTGATCCTGACCGCTATGAGTATTTCAATGCCTTTGCCGGTGATGAAAACCATTTTGTCTTCCGTTCAGAGTCCTCTACCGAAGTACCAAACTATTATCTTGCCACCATTGGTGAGACCATAGAGGCTGATGAGGGAGAGGCAACCCGGTCCATCAATCGCAAACCCATTACTCAGTTTACCGATCCCAGTCCTCAATTGCGCGAAATTGAAAAGCGTCTGATTCAATATGAGCGTGAAGATGGGGTCCCCCTCAGTTTTCAGCTGCTACTTCCACCTGGTTATGAGGAAGGAAGTGAGCTGCCCACAGTCCTCTATGCCTACCCCCTGGAATATTCTGGGGCTGCGACTGCTGGCCAGGTTAGTGGCTCCACGCGACGTTTCATGCGCATTTGGGGTCCTTCCCATCTCTACTTCCTGCTTCAGGGATATGCAGTTCTGGATAGAACTACTATGCCCATGTTGGGCGATCCTGAGACCACCTATGATACCTTTGTCCCTCAGCTAGTCGCTGATGCAGAAGCGGCAGTGGCCAAAGCAGTGGAATTGGGTGTAGCAGATCCCGATAGGATAGGGATCATGGGACACAGTCATGGCGGACTCATGGTGGCCAACCTTCTGGCTCACACCGATCTCTTCAGTGCAGGTATTGCCCGAAGTGGTTCCTATAACAAAACCACACAACCCTTTGGTTTTCAATCAGAGCGGCGCTCTTTGTTTGAGGCTAGGGATGTCTATATCCAAGTATCTCCCACCTTTTTTGCAGATCAGGTCAATGAACCGGTCCTCATCGTCCATGGAGCTAAGGATTCCAATCCGGGAACGCTGACATTCCAATCGGAGGTCTTTTTTGAGGCTGTCAGGGGTTCAGGAGGCACAGCAAGGATGGTACTCCTGCCTCATGAGGATCATGGTTACCGAGCCAAGGAGAGCGTGGAGCATGTGATCTGGGAACAGCTCGAGTGGTTTGACAAGTACGTCAAAGGGAAGAAGAATATAGAATAGCGAATGATATATGATGAATGTCGAAGTAAGTCTTCACATTCAAAATTGGAAAGCCCGTTTCATTGAAGCGGGCTTTTTTGTGGTCCATCAACCTACTCCCCCTTCGACATTCGCTATTCGTCTGTTCAATATTCTGCATTGAAAAACCCGCCAAAAGGCGGTTTTGTGTTTGTGGGCCCACAGGGACTTGAACCCCGAACCGACGGATTACTTGTGTCGGCGTAGCCTGGAGGGCGAAGACGCGTGAGTCCTAGGCCACTACTTGTTTTTATTAGACTTACAAGAGTGGTGTGACTGGAAAGTGACTACCCTGATTTTTAACCACAGCTTTAGTAACATCGATTGCTAGATAAAATGCAGGTAGTCCGAATTGCTATTTAATCTAGATTTTCCAACATTTTTTCAATAGTCTCAGCAAGAGGATTCATTTGGTGTTCACAAACCCAGAAGATCTGTTCAGCATCGATATCAAAATAGTGATGCGTGATAATATCTCGCATCCCCATGGCACCTTTCCAATCGATCTCGGGATAGCTGATTAGAAGAGATTTATCAGTTATTTTGTTGAGATTTTTCAAGCTCTCCCCAATAGCTATTACCAACATGCAAATCGCATCCAGTTTTTCCATGCCGGCGGGTGTATTGGTGAAATCGTCAACAGACTTAATGGGAATGAAGCGATCCTGGATTGTACAGGTTGCATTTAGAATCTGCTGGAGAATATCCTGGACTAGGCTTTTATCATACATAGATAGCTTCTTGCTCAATCCTTTGCCTCAAACTTGGGTTCATGGTCTTCCGCAATCGAACGATATCAACTGAGTGGATCAAGCGACTTTCCAGTTCCTCCTTAATATGTACAATCAAGTAGGGGTCGGCTGTCTGAGTTTGTAAAACAATATCCACATCACTATGGTCGTTGATTTGATTTCTAGCAACGGAGCCAAAAACACCTAGCAATATGATGCCATATTTATCAGCAGATAATTTCTTGAAATCTTTTAATATATCAATCACATCTGACCGTGTCATGTTTGACCTCTCTAAACTCGTGAAGTAGAAATGCTCAGCGTGAATATAATAAATACACTTAACTATGGTTGCTAAAATATATTTTCCCGATACTGGCTCAAATGGTGACTTGAAGTTCTACCTGACTTCAATTGTACTTATAGAGGCAACAAAAAAGGTCAGTACCCTTCGAGAGCCTCAGGGACCAACTGACCTCTTTGAATATCGAACAAGGATTAACGATTGAAGAATTTCGAAGTAGCACAAGTTCACAAATCGGTGTTCCTTGTTCGATATTCCTTAATCATCAAAGCCGCTTTAAAAAGCGGCTTTGTGTTTGTGGGCCCACAGGGACTTGAACCCCGAACCGACGGATTACTTGTGCCGTCATAGCCCGTAGGGCGTAGATGAATGAGTCCTAGGCCACTAGTTGTTTATATTGAACTTACAAGAGGGGTGTGACTGGAAAGTGACCAGTGCAAAAAAGCCCCTGAGTTTTGAGGGCAGGGGCCTGTATACAAGATTTAGTAATCGATTTTTATTTGAGATAGAGCATCTTGATAGTCTTGCTAAACGCTCCCGCCCAGCCTGTAGCGGGATCTACAACTTGCAGACGAGCGAAATACACACCTGTACTCACGGAATTGCCCGATTGATCCTTACCACTCCACTGAAGCTCATAATGACCAGCTTGTTGTACAGCATCTTGAAGCGTCATAAGCTCTTGACCCAGAATATCGAAAACCGTCAGATTCACCTTTGATTGTTCTGGCAGTGCGTAACTGATAGTTGTACTGGGATTGAAGGGATTGGGATAGTTCTGATGCAAGATAAAATCAGTTGGAACTTCCATTTTCTCATCCAAAGCCACTACAGGAGTGGTACATCCCACACCATATGCTCCCATATTGCTACCCGCTTCACCGGTACCAACACTGGGAGAGTTTTCAGCCAAGTGATAATCTGATTCCCAGGGATTACAGAATTGGGGATCTTCATCAATATTGCCTTCACCCCAGAAGACACTGTCAATATCGTTCATGACCAGACTATCAATCCCATCCATGATATTACTGTACGATACAGTAATTGTACTTGAAACAAGAGCGGGAATCCTCATCACACCATTTATTTGATCTGGTGAATTATCCCAAAGGATTGAGTTAGAAAAATCCATATCAGAGCCATAAATCCATATTCCTCCACCCGTGTTATCTGTGATTGTCACATCTGATAATTGTGCCGTGGAACCAACAAACACAATACCACCTCCACCACCTTCTGCAAAATTGTCAGCGACGGTCACATTTGTTAAATGCGGGTCGGAATTCGAAAACCACAATCCACCACCACCGAATTGAGATGTATTATTGACAACCAACACATTTATCAGCGTTGGGCTGGATGATTCACTAAAAAACCCTCCGCCCGTGGGTCCCCCCGGTCCGATAATAGTTTCATATTGGATGGCTTCATTGTCCGTGATTGTCACCAATAATAGCGTCATGTTTGAATTCTCACAAAAGATGCCACCCCCACGACTCGCTGAATTTCCCCTGATGATAACATTTGATATCATCGGGCTTGAATTTGTGCAATAAATTCCACCTCCGTTTCGAGTATCTTCATGCCTAAATCCATTTAACAATGTGAATCCAGCCAGAACTGTGGTTGAATCCTCCCCATTTTCAAAGGTTACGACCGTAGTTACACTATCGCCATCAATGATGGTCTGGGAGATGTAGGCCGTATCGCCGGTGGTCAGGGTCAGGGACCCTAAAACGATATTTTTCCCGTTGAAATTAATATTCTCCACATAGGTCCCAGGTTGGACCAGAACCGTATCACCGTTCATTGAAGTATCAATGGCAGCCTGAATCGTCGCGAAATCCTCAGGCACCTTGATACGCCTGGGAGGGATCGGACCATCAAATTCATAACAGCCCATATCCGGGGCTATCCCAACATATGCAGTCTCTGGTAGGCTGAGGAGCGTATCAGCATTCCAGACAAAAAACGAAGTTCCTGCATCAATGCAGGGTGAACTACTTGTGAGCCTGAAATCTTCCATAACTGGATCTTCAAACAGAGGATCAAGATTCAGATTGTTCTCATAATAATCCAACTCACCTGCAGAAAAACTGATCCCTGAGGAACCATCCTGAATATTGGAATTGACGATACCAATATTCCCGGGTCCAAAGTTATAGCCACCCCCATAATAGATGAATGATGAAATCTCATCGGGGGCATTATTCCAGCAGATAGAATTTATGACACTGACATTATTTCTATTGATGGTAACAATTGCTCCGCCGCCAGGTCCGCCATCATTTCCGTAAAAGGTAGCGCTATTAATGACAACGTCAGATGTATCATAGATGAAAAAACCGCCACCGCGATTACCCGCTGTGTTATCGTGAACGAGAATATTATTAATCGTGGGTGTGCTGGTTTTGAAGCCAGCTCCGCCACCTGATCGAACGGCATAATTATTCCGAATAGTCACGTTTTTTAGAACCGGAGCTGCGTAATGTGAATACAAACCGCCACCATATCTAGCCTGGTTATTACTGATCACAATATCCTCCAGCAAGGGGCTAGAACCAAAGGCAACGCCGATTCCACCGGCAGCATTATTGAGGTGTTCATATATTGGAACTGAATTGTTTGTCACAATCAGGTTTCTTAATGTGGGACTAGAATTAAAACGGATGCAAATGCCGCCTGCAAATCTTTCATCAGATACACCAGGATATTTAAGGATACCTATTCCGTTTTGGATGGTGAATCCTTCCAGCACAGCAGCCCTGCTTTCCTGGTGTACAAATAGAACCACCGTATCCAGAGAATCACTTCCATCAATAATGGTTTGCTCCGGTCCTGATTCAGAAACAACCACAACATCTTTGCCACCATAGCTCAGGCTCTCATAATACATGCCGGGGGCTACCAGTATAGTATCCCCAACCACGGCCATATCAATTCCAGCTTGAATGGTGGGAAACTCCCCAGGCACCTGAATGGTGGCAGCAAAAACACTTGCACTCAAGATTATTGTCAAAACGAATAACAGCGTTGCTTTTTTCATGTCGCTCTTCCCTTGTTTAAATTTGTTGGGGCAAAAATAGAGTGCATGACCTGGATTTTCATCTATACACAATCTATACAAGACTTTTATTCTGGGAGGGGAGAAACTGATGGAAAAAAGGGAGGAGGATTAAAATCTGGACAGGTATTCCACCAGATTTTCATCTTTGCCAAGCCCCATTTTTTTGCGGACTCGGTAGCGTTGAATATCCACTGAAGCTGGTTCAATATTCATCAGATTGGCGATCTCCTTGGACATCAAATTCAATCGCAGCAACGC
>ERZ889078.1116-NODE-1116-length-22106-cov-7.422067_pt1 | contig 22106 bp, 11 predicted proteins | sample MGYA00521266_ERZ889078 | MGnify/ENA primary metagenome ERZ889078 (study PRJEB32303, sample SAMEA104408618) | aquatic metagenome | biome: Brackish water; feature: Pelagic; material: water | place: Baltic Sea | collected 2014-06-16T06:34:00 | depth 76,534 m ...
GAGCGGCTGCAGCCATGCAGCGCTCAACGGCACCAACTGCAACGACGGCAACGCATGCACCAGCAAGGACGCCTGCAAATCCGGCGTCTGCAAAGGCAGCGGTGGCCCCAGCTGTGACGACGGCAACCCCTGCACCACGGACGGCTGCAGCGCCGCCAAGGGCTGCTGGCACAAGGCGTTGACGGGGGCCAAGTGCTCGGACGGCGACGCTTGTACCGCCAACGACGCGTGTGCGTCGGGCAGCTGCAAGTCTGGCGCGAAGTTGGCCTGCGGTGACGGCGACCCCTGCACCACCGATAGCTGCGACAAAAAGAGCGGCTGCGCACACAAGGCAAACGCCGGCGCCGCCTGCGACGACGGCAACGTGTGCACGACGAGCGACGTCTGCAGCGGCGGCGCATGCAAGGGCTCCAAGCCAAAGGCGTGCGACGACAACAACGGCTGCACGAGCGACGTGTGCCACCCAACGAAGGGCTGTGTGCACACCAGCGTCAGCGGCAAAGCGTGCTCGGATGGTGACGCCTGCACGACCGGCGACGCGTGCAAAGCGGGCGCGTGCACCGGCGGCAAAGCGACCACCTGCGATGACGGCAACGCGTGCACCGCCGATGGCTGCGATCCGACGAAGGGCTGCACCACCAGCGCGCTGAATGGCACACCGTGCGACGACAACAGCCAGTGCTCGGTCGGCGATTCCTGCGCCAACAGCGCGTGCCAGCCAGGCAAGGCGCTGAGCTGCGACGACGGCAACCCGTGCACGGCGGACGGCTGCAACCCCGCGTCCGGCTGCAGCCACAAGCCGCTGAGCGGAACGACGTGCACCGACGGCAACGCCTGCACCGCAGGTGACCACTGCGCGGCTGGCAGCTGCGCGGCCGGCAAGGCGCTGGCGTGCGGCGACGGCAACCCCTGCACCGCGGATAGCTGCGACAACAAGACCGGTTGCGCAAACAAGGCGCTGAACGGTACGACGTGCTCGGACGGAGACGTCTGCAACGGCGTCGAGGTCTGCAAGACCGGGGTGTGCAAGGCGGGCGTCAAGAAGAGCTGCGACGACGGGCAGGCCTGCACCATCGACACCTGCACGAGCGCCGCCGGTTGCCAGCACACCGATGCGAAGAACGGCAGCCCGTGTAGCGACGGCGAGGCCTGCACAAGCGGCGACGGCTGCGTGGGCGGCGCGTGCAAGGCCGGCAAGCCCGTGAGCTGCGACGATGGCAACGTCTGCACAACGGACAGCTGCGGTACCAGCGGCAAGTGTGTTCACGGCTCGGCGACGGGGACCTGCTCCGATGGCGACGCATGCACCGATTCGGACACCTGCAAGGCCGGCGCTTGCCATGCCGGAGCGGGCAAAACCTGTGACGACGGAAAAGCCTGCACGATCGACAAGTGTGACGCCAAGAAGGGCTGCGTCTTCACGGCCAAACCGAATTGCGGCGGGCAGACGTGCCAGACAGTTGAGTTCGACAAGTCAGCGAAGGGAGAGGCGCTGAAGGCCGGCACGGTTATCACCACGCAGTTCAGCGATTGGGGCTTCTCGGTCAGCGCGAAGAACGCGACGAAGGGACATCCGGACAAGGCGATCATCTTCGACTCGAGCAAGCCGACGGGAGGAGACACGGACTTGAAGACGAGCGACTGGGGCAACTTGCTCATCATCGCGGAGAACGACAAGGGCTCTGGCGCTAACGGAGGCTTAGTGACGGACCCGGACGACGAGGCAGGCGGCGGCACACTGAGCTTCACGTTCAGCAAGGCCGTGACGCTGAAAAGCCTGGGTTTCGTGGATATCGAAGAGGCTGACGGCACGGTCGTGATGACGCTCGCGACCGGCGGCACCAAGACGGTCAAGATCCCGACGATGGGCGACGGCAAAGCGTTCATTCTGGACCTCGGCAACACGACGGGCGTGACGAAGATGGTGGTCACGCTGAAGGGATCGGGCGCCGTCGACAAGCTGAGCTACTGCGGGGACGGTGAGGGCGACGATTCGTCGGACAGCGACACGTCGGACAGCTCCAGTAAGTCGACCAGTAAGTCGACCAGTAAGTCGACCAGTAAGTCGACCAGTAAGTCCGCAACCGCTGACAAGTCGACCAGTAAGTCGACCAGCAAGTCGACGAGTAAATCCGCAACCGCTGACAAATCCACAAGCAAGTCGACGAGCAAGTCCGCAACCGCTGACAAGTCGACCAGTAAGTCGACGAGCAAGTCCGCAACCGCTGACAAGTCGACCAGTAAGTCGACAAGCAAGTCGACGAGCAAGTCCGCGACCACTGACAAGTCGACCAGCAAGTCAACCAGCAAGTCGACCAGCAAGTCCGCGACCGCCGACAAGTCGACCAGCAAGTCTGCGACCGCCGACAAGTCGACCAGCAAGTCCGCGTCGAAGGCAGCAAAGCCCGCAGCGGCCGACAGCGACACGTCCGACAACGAGAAGTCCGACAGCGAGTAGCGCGTCGCACATCGGCGGTGTCGCACGCCAGGCCGATTGTGGCGCGCAGGTTGACGCCGTGACGCACGCCGACGTGTTGGGGTCGGCGGGTGATTCGGCGATGTTCAGGCGCCTGGCGTGGGGTCGAGACCCGGGATTCGCCGCTGGCGGGTTGGGTTCGCTTGCGCGCGATGGCTGTGGCATCGTCTGCGGGAGCTAGAGGAGCCCCGGATGTCCAATGCAGTCGCGACCCGTTTTTGCCCGCTGTGCGGTAGCGAATCGGCGTTGCAGTACTGCGATCAGGACGGCACACGCACGGTCACCCGCCGCGATCTAGCCGCTGGCACTTCCAAACTCGAGATCGACGAGATCATCGACGGTCGTTATCGTGTCACCGGGCTGCTGGGCCGCGGTGGGTTCGGCGCTGTATACGCGGCTGAGCACACGGGGACGGGGCAAGCCATCGCGATCAAGGTGATGGTGGTTGGTGACGGCGGCAGCCCGGATATGGGGGCGGTGCGGCGGTTCTACAAAGAGGCGCAAGTGACGGCGCAGCTGCGTCATCCCAACACAGTGCGCGTCTTTGACGTGGGTCAGACCACGACGGGCGCGCTGTTCATCGCGATGGAGTTGCTGCACGGCGACACGCTGGAAGAGCGACTCGTCGCGCAGGCCGAGCAAGGCGAGGTGCTCGGTCAGTGGGCGGCCATCGACATGGCCACCGCGGTGCTGCGCAGCTTGGCGGAGGCCCATGGTCGCGGGCTGGTGCATCGCGATCTGAAGCCGGCGAACATCATCCTCAGTGAGGTCTCCCCGGACGAGGACGTGATCCCCAAGGTGCTGGATTTTGGCATCGCTCGCACGCAGGACTCGTCGCTCACGGGCCAAGGGACGGCGCTCGGCACACCGGCTTACATGAGCCCCGAGCAGTGCATGGGCGCTGCAGTCGATGGGCGCAGTGACCTCTATTCGCTCGGGGTTGTGCTGTATCGCTGCGTGACTGGCCGGCTGCCTTTTGAGGACCGCAATCCGCTGACGATCATGTACAAACACGCGCACGCGGCGCCCCGGCCTGTGCTGGAGTTGGCGCCAGGGGCCGTGAACGAGGCGCTGGTCAGTGTCATCGAGCGAGCGCTGGCGAAGGCGCCGGCGGATCGATTCGAGACCGCAAAGTCGATGCGTATGGCCCTTGAGGCGGTCCAAGCGCGCCGCGCGACCGAGCGATACGACCGCGCAAAATCGCAAGCCACGGCGGCGGCGACGCTCGAACCGACGGCGGCGGCGGCCGTCGTCAAGGCCACACCCAGGCAGACGGAGATCGATCACGGCGGGGACACGCTGGCGACCCCGAACGCGACGCTCGCGGGTCACGCGCCGATCTACGACACGGCCATGGTTGCGGCCATAGGCGGCAACACAAGGGGCGGCGGCGGCGCGGCGGATGACGACGCGGCGGATGACGACGCGGCGAATGACGACGCGGCGGATGACGACGCGGCGGATGGCGATGTGACGGATGACGACGTGGCTGCGCGGCGACGCCGCGCGACGTTCTGGCGGGCGGGTGGCGCCCTCGGGCTGGTCGCCATCGTGGCGAGCCTGTGGCTGGCTGGCATGTTCGATGGCGGACCGAAGGCCGGCGAGAGCACCGTCGCGGCGAAGCACACACCACACGCTGACTCGCGCGCTGACCGCGCCGCCACCGGCCCGGGTGTCGTTCGCAAATCCGGCGCGCCCAAGTCCGGCACGCCCAAGTCTGGCACGCCCAAGTCTGGCACGCCCAAGTCTGGCACGCCTGGGGTCGCCCACGTGGCGGGCGACGACGCACGCGCTGCGCCGCAGTCTGACGCGACGCAGCAGGGACCGGATGCCAGCACCGGCCCCGCGACCGCTGCCGCGCGCGGCGACTCAGACGCTGGCGCTGCCGACTCCGGCGAGGCGGCGGTTGGCGCTGGCGCGCGACCTCAGCTCGACGCGACGGCGGTCACGCCGCAATCGGCGAAAACTGGGGCGATTCGCGCCATCGGCCCGAAGATCAGCGCTCAGAAGGCACGCGCCGCCGCGCGGGCCGAACGTCGCGCGGCGGCGCGCGCCGAGAAGCTCGCGGCGCAGCGGGCGGCAAAACAGGCGGCGAAACACACCGAAAAGCTAGCGGACCGGCCCACGCCGCGCCCCGAAACGCCGCGCGCGGGCACCGCTCGACCGCCACGACCACCCGTGACAAGCCAGCCAGCGCCGCGTGCACCCGCCGTCGTCATCCCCAAGGCCAAGCCAAAATCTGAGCGGCCCGAGGTGCTGGATTGATCCCATCGGAGTGGTGCCAGGGCACCTTGGACGACCTTGAGGTCGAGGACGACGTGACGTTCGGGGCGCTGCGTAGTGTGCCGTGGATGGCGCTTCGTCTCGCGCTGCGCGACGTGACGTTCTGTTGGCCAACCGACGTCGATGCGATGCCCTCGGCTTGGGAAGACCTCGCACGCCAAAGCAACCTGCTTAACTGGCACCCAGGCGACGCGCATGAGCTGCTGCGTAGCGACGCGGCGGGGGCCGATGAGCTGTGCCACCTAGCCGTTCACAAGCTGATCTTCGGCGCGCTCGACCGGCCTGAAGATTGGCGGAGCTGGCTCTTTGCTGAAGCCGCTGCGTCCGCGACGGACGTGTTGGTGCTCGGCGCGCTGCTCAACGCACGGTGTGACAGTGCTTTTGTGCCCATGCAAGTCGAGGTGCTCCAGGTCTGCTGGGATGACGCAGGACGCGACGAAGACGCGCTCGCCGCCGCGCTGCTGATCCTGGCCGCCGACCCGGTCGCGGTCTGGCGGGAGGTCGTGGCGCTGATTGAGGATCACGTCACCGAGCAGCGTGGGCTCATCGACGTCAGGGCGTCGGCGGCTGCGTTCGCGCTCCGTGTCGCGGAGCCTTGGGGGCCGCTGCTGCTGCACTTTCAAACCGCGTGGTGGGTCGCTGCGGTGCGGATGTCGCGCCATGACGCGGCGCCCGGCGCTGACTTGAACGCGCTGCGGAGCTCGCTGTTTGCGGCGACGTCTCCGCTCGACACCTTGGTGCTCTGGAACGCAGGCTGCGCGCAGTAACGCGTCGTCGCGCGCCAGGACGCTCGCGCTCGCAGCGCTCCGTTGCGCCGTGCCCTACAGCTCCTGGCGACCCTCCAGGATCATCTTCGCGAAGCGATAGAGCAGGTTTGTGGCGTGATGCGATGGCCGCAAGCTGCTCAGCACAGGGTCCTCTGCCTCAGACCCAACCAGGCCGCCGTAGTTCTCGATATAGCTGACGTACCGCAACCGATTGCCAGCCACATCAAGCTCCGGGTGGAACTGCGTCGCCCACACCGGCTTGCGCTCGACAACGAGGGCCTGCACGTCGGCCAGATCGCTCTCCGCCAGCTTGGTCGTTCCGGCAGGCGTGTTGAGGATGCGGTCGTTGTGGCCCTGCTGCGCGTCGAACCGAGCTGGTAGCGCACCAAAGAGATCACAACGCTCAGCCTCTGGCGTAATCCTCACCTCGTAGGTGCCAACCTCGCGGTTGTCCGGGTCGTGGATGACCGCCTCGCCCAGCGCACGGCCCATCAGCTGAAGCCCAAAACAGACCGCAAACGTGGGCCGGCCGCGCTCCACCAGCTCCTCGCGGACCATCGTCGCGGCTGAGGTCAGCCATGGCGCGTCGCCTCCGGCGGAGTACTGACCCGAACCACCGATCAGCACGGCGGCGTGCCGGTCCAGCGTCGCGGCGTCGGGGGTGCCCTCGATCAGATTCCAGGTGTGAATGTCGTCCCGTGTCACACCCATCGCGCGCGCGAACGATTGCCACTCGTGCTCTGCCATCGGGTCGTCGTGGTCGCGCGCTTGCAACAGCAGGAAGGGCTTCATGACTGGCTCCGGAAACGTTGAAAAACCGCGGTTTGAGCGGCGGTCGTGTGCACCTAGAGGTTGAGGGACTCGAGCTCGACCTCGTGCGTAGCGACCCACCGCGCGAACAACGCCAGCGAGAGCGTCGCTTCATCGGACGGTCGCAGCCCCTGGAGGAAGGGATCCTCGTCTTCGGGTGTATCTGCCGACTCAGGCGCATAGCGCTCGCGATAGTGGAGGTAGCGCTTGCGAAGCGCGCTGATGCCTAGCTCGGGATGGAACTGCGTCGCCCAAATCGGCAGGTGCCCGACCCGAAAAGCGTGCACCGGGCAGTCTGGCGTCGACGCGAGGTGCCGCACACCTTGTGGCAGGGCTACGGCCCGATCGTGGTGTCCGACTTGCGCGCGAAACAGGTCTGGCAGGTGCGAGAAGAGCGGATCGTCGCGGCCGGCTGGGGCGAGCGCGAGGTCGTAGGTGCCCATCTCCGTGTTTGTGTAGTCGCGCATCATGCTGCCACCGACGGCCAACACCAGGATTTGAAACCCGAAGCACGAGGCAAACGTCGCCTTGCCCGGCAGGACCAACTCGTCACGAACCCAGGTCACCAGCTGCTTGATCCATGGATCGGAGTCGAGCACGGAATAGTCGCCAGACCCGCCCATCAGCACCGCGCACGCGCCACGGAGCTCGGCGCGTGTGGGCAGCCGATCGACCGCGTTGACCACCAAGAGGTCCTTCAACTCGAGCCCCATGGCATCTGCGAAACAGTCAACCTCGTGCGACAGCATGGGGTCATCGTGATTGCGAGCCTGAAGGAGCAGAAAAGGGCGACGCAAGGAGACTCCTCATCCGGTGGGACCGTCGAGTGGTAGGGGTTTGAGCGTGGCTGCGACGCGGAGAATCCGGCGTCCCAGCGGGAGCGGGCCTGTCATCATGCGGGCCACTCGCGGCACCGTCCAGCGTCCTGCAATTCATGGGGCATGTCGCGAGCGGTTGTGGGGTTGAGACAGGCGAGAAGCGCTGGGCAGGCTACTTGTGGCCGCGGCACAATTCCGGGCACACTGGGCCAACTTCGGCGGCAGATTGCAGGTCCGTTACCCTCTCGGAGGCCCTATGACCACACGTTCACGGCTACGCCTCGTCGCCGCGCTCTTGTTTGCAAGCGCACTGCTCGCTGCGACCGCCTTCGCGACGACCGCATTCGCCGCGGGCGGCATGCCGCCGAACATCGATTCGCTCGATCTACGCCCGGGCATGAAGGGCTACGGTCTGACCGTGATGCGTGGGCAGAAGATCGAGCGCTTCCAGATTGAAGTCATCGGCGTGCTCTACAACAAGCTGCCAGGCCAGGACATGATCTTGGTGCGATGCGCTGGGCTCAACCTGGAGCACACGGGTGTCATCGCCGGCATGAGCGGAAGCCCAGTCTTCGTGACCGGCGCCAACGGCAAGGACCTGCTCGTCGGCGCGGTGTCCTACGCGTTTCCCTTCAACAAGGACCCGGTCGCTGGCGTCACGCCCATCAAAAGCATGTGGCCCGAGCTCGACCGACCGTTGCGACCGGTGCCGGCGCCCCAGCGGCTGCTGATGCCTGGCGATCCGTTGAACCCTGGCGAAGTGCCGAAACCCGGCAAACGCGTGCGGCGCCGACGTCGCGCGCAGCTCTTTCCCGGCCTCGACGAGCTGTCGAGCGCGCCGTCGATGAGCACGCCGTCCGGTGTCGCCTCCGTCGGGATGTCGCTGCCGGGGGGCCTCGATCCAAGCCGTATGCAGCCCATCGCCATGCCGCTCTCTGCCTCTGGCTTTCACCCGGACCTCGTCAAGGAGATGCAGGCCTCATTTTCGCCGCTCGGCTTCGGCGCTGTGCAGGCGGCCGCGGTCGGGGCGTCGGCGGCGGGGAGCGCGATTAGCCCGATCAGCGAGCCTTTTCAGCCTGGGTCAGCGATCTCGCTCAGCCTGGTGCGCGGCGACATGAACGTGGCGGGCATCGGCACGGTGACGTGGGTGCGCGGCAACAAGTACATCGCTTTTGGCCACCCGTTCCGAGGGATTGGCCAAGTGCATCTACCCGTCGGTGGCGCCCATATCGTCTGGGTGACGGCGTCGCAGGTGAACTCGTTCAAGATGGGGGTGCCGCTGAGCGATCTCGGCGTGCTCGACCAGGACCGGCTGCCCGCGATCGCCGGCCGAATCGGTCCGAAGGCCGCGATGATACCGATGTCGGTGCATGTGCGCGGCAAGGGCGGCGGCACGGACAAGACGTGGAATGTGGAGATCGTGGACCAGCCCAAGTTCTTTCCGCTCGCTGTGTCCCTGGTCCTTGGCAACGCGCTGCGGGTCAGTGAGCCGATCGCGCAGGACGCGTGGGCCACGATGAAGCTGACGTTCGAGCTTGAGGGTGGCTACAAACCCCTCGTGTTTACCGACAAGTTCGTCAGCATTGGAGGTACCGGCGGGCTCTACCAGGTTCGCGGGCTGGCCATGCGGGTCGCGCGGGTGTTGGTCACAAACGGGTTCAAGCGGATTCGCACGAAGTCCGTCCGCGCGGAGTTCCAAATCGAACATGGGCGACCCATGGCGTTTCTGGAGGCGGTCAAGGTCGACAGCGATGAAGTGCGCGTCGGCCAGCGCCCCAAACTGCGTCTCAGCTTTCTCCGGCCGAACAACAAGTCGGAGACGGTGACGCTCACGCTGCCAAAAATTCCGCCCGAGTTGGCGGGCGAAAAGCTGACGGTATGGGTCGGGCCGGCGAGCGGGAAGCCCTTTGAGCGGGCGCCGCCCAAAGACGTGAACGATGTGCTGGACGCCATGCGGGACTATCGTGCGCGCAATCGCCTCGTCGCGGTGCTGAGCCTGCCTGGCCGGTCCTGGATGATGCGTGGTGAGCGCCTCGTCGACCTGCCAGCCGGCGTGCTCAGCGAATTGAACGGACACCGGCGCAAGATCCAGCTGGGACGAACTTCGGTGCGCGTCGGCAAAGACTTGCCGTGGGCTATCGAGGGCTCTGGCACGGTTCTATTGCAGGTGATCGACGAGCCCTGACCTCCGCATGGGCTGCCGACGCGTGACACAACCTCGTGCGCGAAAGCGACTCACACTCACACGAACTCGCCGTTGGCGGGACTGCTGCCACCACAGGATCGAGAGATGACATCAACAAAGCTCCGCCGCACCTTCTTGTCCGCTGGTGTGCTGCTCGCGCTGGCCACCTTGGTCGCCGGCACGACCGCCTCCGCCTCGCAGCCTCACGACTGGCATCTCGCCAGCGGCAAGGACTTCGGCCGTGGCACGCTGGATGGGCTCGCGCTTCACGAGGAGACCGGCCTCACGGTGGCGCCTGGGCTCAAGCGCACCGGGGTCGACGCAGAGCTGATCCACTGTTGGGCCCGCGATGGCGCCAAGCTGTGGCTGGGCACAGGACTGCAGGCCAAGGTCTTCATTTTGGAGAACGGCAAGGTGCGCATGGTGGCGAAGCTGCCGGGCGTGCTGGTCGGAAGCCTCGTCGCCGACGGTCAGGGTGGCGTCTATGCCGGCACCGTTGGGCGCGGCAAAGTGATGCACATCAACGCGAGCGGCAAAGTCGAAGAGTTGGTGCGCATCGAAGGTGTACGTCACATTTGGGCGCTGCTGCTCAAGGGCGGGACGCTGTATGCCGGCACCGGAAGTGGTGGTGGTGTGTTTGCCATCGACGTGGCCGCGAAGACGGCGAAGCTGTACGCCGAGACTGGCGCGGAGCACGTGCTCGCCCTGATCGCGGACGGCGACGCCTTCATCGCCGGGACGGGTGACGCGGCGACGCTGGTGCGGATCACCGGAGAGAACAAGGCGCAGGCCATCGCTGGATTCCCGGGGGCTGAGGTGAGCAGCGTCGTCCGGTTGGGCACCGCGCTGTATGCCGCGGTAAATGGCGGCAACACGGCCGCCGCGCTGTCAGCGTTGCGCGCGACGCGGCAGCGCCCGGGCGGCACGGGCACAGCAGCGCTGCGCAAGAAGAAGCGAAAGAAGCCCACGTCGACCGGTGGCAAGGGCGCTGTCTGGGTGCGTCACGATGACGGTCGGATCCACCGACTCTTTGTCTCTCCCACCGGCACGCTCAGCCAGATCGGCGGCGCGGGCCAAGGCATCGTGGCTGGATCGGGCAAGGACGGCCACGTCGTCATCGCCGACATGCAGGGCAAAGTCATGACCCTGTTTGACCTCGACGAGACCCAAGTGCTTGGCGTTGAGATGGGCGCCAAGGGACCGAAGACCCTCATGACCGGCAAAGGGGCCGCCGTGTACAGCGTGGGCGGCGCCGCGAAGAACCCGACCTATACGACCGAGGTGCTGCGTGAGACCGGCGTTACCCGATGGGGCCGCATCGCCGCGCAGGGCAGCGGAAGCCTCATCGTGGAGTCGCGTAGTGGCTTCTCCAATCCGCCCAGTGACACATGGAGCGCGTGGCAGCCCCTCAAGAATGAGCGGAGCCAGAGCCCGCCGGCGACGTACTTGCAGGTGCGCGTGCGTTTCGCGAGCGCGGACGCCCGCCTCTGGGAGCTGCGCATCTTCCGTCGCCCCTTCAACCGAGCCCCCACGATGCGAAGCATCACGATCATCCCGAACATCAAGACCCGCACGCTGCGCGTGAGCTGGAGCGCGCTCGACCCCGACGGCGGCACGCTCGGCTACGTGCTGACCTATCGCAAGCGCGGTACAGTGCAGTGGCTGATGCTGCACGACCGCTTCTACACGAAGACCTCGATGACCTTGTCGCCGCGAGATATGCCAGACGGCTGGTACGAGATGCGGATCGAGGCGACAGATGCGCCGTCCAACACACCGTCAGAGGCGCTGCGGACGGCCATGATCAGCAAGCCGTTCCTGGTCGATCAGGGTCGACCGGAGGTCAGCGCGCAGGTGCGAGACGGCGTGCTGACCGGCGTCGTAGCGGACCGCGGCTCCAACGTGCTGAGCGTGATGGTGTCGTTTGACGGCGAGCCGCCTGTGCTCGCTCGCTGTGGTGACCATATCTGCGACGGCAAACAAGAGGCGTTCGAGCTGAAGTTGCCGCCGGATCTGCTCAAAGGTCGCCACACGCTCCTGATTCAGGCGACAGATGAGGCCGGAAATACGGGCGTTCAGCGCCTCGTGATCGGTCAGTAGCTCGGACAGCAGCTCGGACAGCAGCTCGGGCTACGGCTCGGGCCGCAGCCGCCGCCGACTCGGCGCCCTTCAGCCCAACCCCAGGAGGGCCGCGACGGCCGTCGTCAGCGTCGGGATGAGGACGGCGGCCGCGACCAACGCGAACACGCCCCGCTGCGCCAGCTGGCGCCATGTCAGCTTGCTGGTCGCGAAGATGATCGCGCTGCTGTCCGTGGCGTTCGGCGTCAGCACCGCCATCGACGCAGCCATGCCGACGCTCAGACAGGGCGCGATGGGCGAGACGTTGATCTGCTGCGCTGCCACCACGGCCAATGGGCACAGGACTGCGGCGGTGACGGTGTCGCTGGCGAGCTGCGTCATAATCAGGGTGAGGGTCGCCATCAACATCGCGAGGCCGAGTTGGGTCTCCACACCCATACCCTTGATCGCCAGGTGACCCAGCCATCGAGAGAGGCCGGTGTCGATGCCCTGGTGGCCGAGCGCGAGGCCGCAGCCGAGCAGCAGCACGACGTCCCAGTCGATGTTCTTCGCCTCGGCCCATGACAGCACCGGCTCGGTGACGGGTTTGCCGTACGGGTTGCGCTTCTGGCCAGCAGGGGCGGCGAACAGCACCGCAGCGCCGAGCAGCGCGACGACCCCTGGGGGCAAGGCGGTCGCCGTCGCGACGCTCGCGGCGCTCCCGACGCCGGTCACTAGCGCGACGAGTCCCGGCGCCCACCACAACAACAAGCACACCGCGATCACGCCAGCGATCACGGCTTGACCTCGATCCAGGCCAAACACGGCAGGCACCGTCTCGGCTAGGCGCAACGCCTTGGTCGTCGGAGAGCGCCGCTCAGCCTTCGGCAGGGTCCGCAGGTCGCCGTGGACCTCCGCCTTGCCATCCGGACCGAGCACCAGCCCTAACAGCGCCATCCACAGGCCGACCATGGCGATGACCACAGGCAGGCTGATCAAGGTCCAGTACAGCAGCGGGACGTCGCGGCCGTCATACTGCGAGAGCGCAGCCAATGCGACCAGATTGGCTGGCGCGCCGACCGCTGTGAGCATCCCGCCGACGTTGGTGCACCACGCCACGCCCAGCAGGCCCAAGCGTTCGAATCGCAAACCAAAGCGCTTGCCCGGCTCGGTGACCACGGGCACGAGCAGCGCTGCGACGGAGCCGTTCGGCGCGAAGGACGAGAGCACACAGGCGACGAAGGAGATGGACCGCACCAGCGCGCGCAGCGTCGTGCGGCCCTGCGGAAAGAGCGCCGCCGCGACGGCGCGGTCGAGACGTCGCCGTTGCGCAGCCTCATTGAGAAACGCCGCCCCTAGAAAGAGAAACACCACTGGATTGGCAAACGGGGCGAACATCGCCTCAGGCGTGGCGACGCCGAGCAAGACCCCGAACGCGGGCGCAGCGAGGGCGGTGATCCCGAGCGGGAGGGCCTCCGTGAGCCACAGCACCAGCGTGCCGGCGATCAGGGCCATGAGGGCCGCTGCGGGCTGCGACATGTTGTCGGGCCGCAGCCACCAAACCGCGACGGCGAAACCTGGCGAGAGGACGAGGCCGACCCGACGCCAGCGCGCAGCGAGCCTGAGTTGCTCCCGGTTCAGAATGCTCCCGATCGCGGCCACGTGCACCTCCGCCGAGAGGGTACGGCAGGGAGGATCGGGCGTCGACCGCGCGGCAGACGCGCCTGTTAGGCGGGAGACGTGTCCCCTTCGCGACCGCACATCTGGCAGGCGGCGGGGCCCAGTCGGTTGGCGTGCAGCCACTCCGGCGGGCGCAGCGTGACGCAGCGCTCGCAGCGGAAGAAGCGCGCCTTGCGAGCGACAATTGCCGCGTCGATGAGGTGGCCCAACATGGCCTTCGCGTGGTCCGGATCGGCGGGGATGCGCGCCCACGGCACCGCCACCAGGGACTCGTCGACCAGCACCGCCCTGGCTCCCCACCACTTCTGAGCAAACAGCCCGACACGCACCGCGGCGTTGTTCAATCGCAGCGCTACGAGCCCGGGATCGCCGCCCACCAGCAGCACGGTGCCGCCGGCAGCCTCGATTCGCTTGACCGGCGTCGGCAGCAGGGCTTGGAGCCAAGCCTCAGCCGACGCGGGTCCCCACGCAGGTGGATCCGGCGGCGCCAGCACCATCCCTACGCGCCCTTGCCGTAAAACGTGCCGCCCGTGTCAGCCATATCGGACAAGATCTTCGTGGGCGCGAAACGCTTGCCGAACCGCAGCTCCAACGCACGCAAGCGGCTCGCCACGTTGCGCGCGCCGTATCGATCGACGTAGCGGAAGGGGCCACCCTGAAAAGGCGGGAATCCGATGCCAAAGACGGCGCCGAGATCGCCCGATTCTGGATCGAGCAGCACGCCTTCTTCCATGCACCGCGCCGCTTCATTCGTGAGCGCCAGCACCATGCGCTCGCCCATCTCATCCAGGTTGGCGAGCCGAGTCACGCGTCCGTTGGGCATGTGGTCGTAGGCCGTCTCGTCGACGACCTTGTGGCCTTTGACGAGCTGCGACTCGCCATCTTCGTAGAGGAAAAACCCCTTGTTCGCCTTGCGCCCGAGCCGTCCCTCGTCGAGGAACTTCGAGATGTTGTCCGGCGGAAACTCCATGTGCCCGCTGTAGTGCGCACGCATGGTCTCAAGCACCTTCTGGCCGACGTCGATACCCACTTCGTCCATGAGCGTGATCGGCCCGACCGGGAAGCCAACGCGCGTCGCGGCCTCGTCGATGTCCTCGATCGCGTAGCCCTCGATCAGCATGAACGTGGCTTCCACCATGTAAGGCGCCAAGACCCGCGTCGTGTAGAACCCGGCGCAATCTCGCACCACGATGACGTGTTTGCCCATCTTTCGAGACAGCTGGCAGATCGTCTTGGTCACCTCCGGCGCCGTCTTGTCGGTGATGATCACCTCTACCAGCGGCATCTTCTCCACCGGGCTGAAGAAGTGCATGCCAATGACCCGCTCCGGATGCTTCGCCTTCGCCGCGATCTCGCCAATCGGCAGGGCTGACGTATTTGTCGCAAAGATGGCCTCCTTTCGGGTAACTCGTTCGATATCTTCGATCATCTGGTGCTTCAAGCTGGCCTTCTCTAGCACCGCCTCGATGACCACATCCGCCTGGCCGAACCCGGCATAGTCGATGCCACCCGACAGGCGACCCATGCGCTGGTGTACCCCGCCCGCGTTGTAGCGTTTGCGGCGCCGGGCCTTGCCGTACACCTTGCGCGCGTACTCGAGACTATGGCCGATCGCGTCGTGGGTCAGATCCTTCAGACGAACGGTGACGCCCTTGTCGGCGAGCACTGTCGCGATACCGGAACCCATCAGCCCAGCGCCGAGCATGCCGACGTGGGTCACCGGCCGGGCCTGCACGCCCGCGGTGCCGGGACCATCGCTCTTCTTCAGGGTCGTGATGCAGTGAAACAGATGCCGCAGACCGCGGGACTCTGGCGTCATCAACAGCGCGCCAAAGGCCTTGGACTCGGCCTCGTAGGTGCCTTTGCCAACGACGTCAAGGATGCGCAGCGGCGACGGATACAGCCCCTTGCTCTGCTGCATCACCTTCTTGCGGGCCTCCCGCAGCACCACCATCCGGCCGAGGGCGTTTCGCTCCAGCAACAGCTCCTGCACCTCCGCCTGCATGTCCTGCTTCTTCTCTTTGGGCCCCTTGCCCGCCGCCAGATCAGCGGCCAGCTGTCGGGCCGCGGCCATGAGCTGGCCATGCGGCACCGCCATGTCGGCGAGGCCCATCTTCACGGCCTTGTCGGGCCGAATGTTCTTGCCGGTCAGCATCATGTCGAGCGCCGCGGTCAGGCCGATGAGCTCTGGTAGACGCACGGTGCCACCCGCACCTGGTAGCAACCCCAGCTGCACTTCGGGCAGACCCAGCTTGGTCTTCGGGTCCGTGCTCAGGATCCGCGCCGTACAGGCCAACGCGAGCTCGAGGCCGCCACCGAGGCAGTCGCCGTGAATCGCTGCGACGGTCGGCACGCCAAAACTCGCGATGCGATCCATCGCCTGCTGGCCCTGACGGCTGAGACGCGCGCCGTCGTCAGCTGACGCGACACCGTTGAGGTCGCCAATGTCGGCGCCAGCGATGAAGCCTGCCGCCTTGCCGGAGGTGAGGATGAGCGCGCGCAGGTTCGGGTCCTTGCGCGCCTCCTCAAACACCGTCTCAAACTTCGGCATCAGCGCCACGCTCAGCGTGTTGACCTTCTGGCCGGGTACATCGATGACGATGCACCCAACGCCCTGGGCGTCGCTGCGCTCGTACCGCAGCGCTACCTGGGTGGCAGAGGGGAGGGGCGGAGCGGGCTGGCTCGCCGGCTGGTCGGGTGTGTGTGTGGTCGTCGTGGTAGCCATGATCGGATCCTCCGTGCGCCGCGGCGCAGCTTGGAGTTGCGGGGTTGGCGCGCGGAGAGCAATCAGGCTCCGCAGGACGCCAGAAGCGCGAGCGGCGGGCAACCCGGCGCTCGCGCAGGTCAGCGCTGGCTTAGCGCGCGCGCTCGAGCACGATGGAGACGCCCAAGCCACCGGCAGCGCAGATGCTAGCGAGCCCGAGCTCACCGTCGATCTGGCCGAGAATATCAAGCATTTGGGTCAGAATCCGACCGCCTGTCGCCGCGAACGGGTGACCATACGCAAGCGACCCACCCCACCGATTGAGCTTGCTGCGATCGACCTCGCCAACCTCGCTAGAGAGCCCGAGCTCGTCCGCGCAGAACTTCTTGCTGTTCATCAGCTTGATGTTGCTCAGCACCTGCGCGGCGAACGCCTCGTGGATCTCGATGGTGTCCATGTCAGCCAGCGTCGTACCCGACTTCTTCAGGGCACCCGGCACGGTGTAGACGTTGCCGAGCAGCAAGTTCACGCGCGGGTCGAGCGCCGCGAACTCCCAGCCGCGCACAAAACCGAGCGGCGTGTAGCCCAGCTCCTTGGCCTTGGACTCCTTCATGACCAAGACGCACGCGGCGCCGTCCGTGAGCGCGCTCGAGGTCGCGGCGGTGATGGAGCCGTGCTTGCGGTCGAACGCGGGCCGCAGCGTCGCCAACTTCTCTGCGTCCATCGAGGCCCGAATCAAGTTGTCTTCCGTCACGATGCCCTTGGGCGTCTGCACGGCCATGACCTCACCGGCGATCCACCCCTCGGTCGTCGCCTTGTGGGCGTTGGCGTGGCTCGCGATCGCGAGCGCCTCCTGGTCGGCGCGGGAGATGTCGAAGTTCTGGGCCATCAGCTCGGCGTGCTCACCCATCGTCTTGCCGGTGTAACGCTCAGCGATCGCTGGCGGCGACGGCAGCAGGTCGAGCGGGTTGAGCTGCGCGAGCGTCTGCACGAGCGCCAGTCCCTTGGCCTTCTGCGCCTTCTTGAGCACGTCGATGACGTGTTTCTTGTGCACAACCGGCGCATGGCTGGTCACGTCGACGCCGCCCGCCAGCACCACCTCACGCTCGCCGCTGAGGATCATCTGCGTCGCGCTGATGAGCGATTGCACCCCGGTGGCGCAGGCGCGGCTCACCGTGAAGCCGGGCAGCCGGTACTGAGACAGGTTCAGCGCGATCTCCCGCGCGACGTTTGGAGCCGTCGGTACCGAGATGACCGTCCCCCAGACGATCTCGTCTAGCTGATCCATCGGAAAATCAAGCCGAAAGAGCAGCTCGCGCGCCACCTGAGTCGACAGTTCAACCGGATCGACGTCATTGAGCGTTGACCACGATCGCGCGAAAGGCGACCGCAGCCCGGCGACGATGGCGATACGATCGGCCTTGACCACGGTCTTGCGCGTCAGGACGGCGTCCGCCGCAGCGCTCGGCTTCGGCGCTGCGGCCTGCTTCGGCGCTGCGGCCTGCTTCGGCGCTGCGGCCTGCTTCGGCGCTGCCTTCTTCGGCGCCGCGGCCTTCTTCGGCGCTGCGGGCTTCTGCGCTGCGGCCTTCTTCGGCGCTGCCTTCTTCGGCGCCGCGGCCTTCTTGGCGGCGGCTGGTTTGCTGTCCGTGGCGTTGCCGCCTAGTGCGTCATCTTTCGTGGCCATAGCTTCCTCCGATGTGAGGGGACAACACGCCCCAGCGTAGGCGGTTCTGGCCGCTTTGACGCACTGTGTCAAGCTGCGTCACGAATCGACACACAGTGCGCTGTTCTAGGCAAAAAAAACACGGCCCGCGACGCTGAACGTTGCGGGCCGTGTGCGAGTTTTTGTCGCTATCGACCGGGACGTGCAACCGGAGCGGCGATCTTGAAGATCACCCGCTCGTTCGCCTTCTTCGCCTCGCGACCCCGCTTCGTGGAGACCGGCTGCTCGCCACCATGACCCATCGCAAAGAAGCGCTTCGCGTCGATGCCAGCGGCCACGTAGAACGCGATGATGGCCTTCGCCCGGTCCTCGCTCAGCTTCTTCAGCACGGCCGGCTTACCCCTGGTGTGCGTGTGCACGTGGACCTCGATCTTGATGTCCTCGCGCTCGAGCAGCAGCTCCAGCAGCTTGTCGAGCACCTTGGCGGCGCCGCGAGTCAGCTTCGCGCGGCGGAATGTCAGCCCTTCAACCGGCTTGCCGAACATCGGTGCGATGTGAGCGGGCATGTTCTCCGGGCAGCCATCTTCATCCTGGAACCCGTTCTTGTCCTCGGGCTCGTTGGGGCACTTGTCCTTCACGTCCGGGATGCCATCGCCGTCGTTGTCCGGATCTGGGCAGCCGTCGTCGTCCTGATAGCCATCCTTGTCCTCGGCCTGGTTCGGGCACTTGTCCTTCACGTCCGGGATGCCATCGCCATCGTTGTCCGGGTCAGGGCAGCCGTCGTCGTCCTCGAAGCCGTCCTTGTCCTCCGCGGCGTTGGGGCACTTGTCGCGGCTGTCGGGGATTCCGTCACCGTCATTGTCGAGCTCAGGGCAGCCGTCGCCGTCCTGGAATCCGTCCTTGTCCTCGGCGACATTCGGGCACTTGTCGGCGCTGTCTGGGATGCCATCGCCGTCGTTGTCGGGGTCCGGGCAACCGTCTGCGTCCTGAAAGCCGTCCTTGTCTTCGGCGAGCGTGGGGCACTTGTCGACATCATCCGGGATGCCATCGCCGTCGGTGTCCTGGGCGGGCCCGCCGAACGCGTACGACAGCCCGACTGACACCTCGAAATTCTGGCTCAGATCGTGCGAGATCGTTTTTGCGCCCGGAGCCACGGCGCCGTTCGCGTCCTTCTCCTTCTCATCGGGCCGCGCGTCGCTACCGATCCAGCGCGCGTCGGCTCGGGCAAAGAGACGATAGCCGAGCTGCAGCTGAGCGCCGGCGCCGAGGATGTAGGCGTTGTCGGTGTCGCTCGGCTTCACGTACTGCTTATCCGCGCGCAGGTTCATCTGGCCGACACCCGCCGTCACGAAGGGCCGCAACTTCTTGCCCGGCATGGCGACATAGCGCGCTAAAACACGGTACGACAGCAGGCTCGCGGAGGTCGGATCGTCGCCCGCTTTCGCCGGGCGGGGGAGGCTCGTCGGCGTGTAGTTCAACTCGGCATCGATCGCGAGCGTCTGCAAGATCGGGTAGCTCAGGCGCAGCCCGATGAGCGCGCCGCCGCTGGCGACGTCCTCGACATAGAACGCGTTGCCCAAGCCGTTCGGGTCGCCAAGGCCGAGGTAGCCGAGGGTCACCCCAACCTCCAAGCGGCGAGCCCAGGGCTGCTCGGCCTGCGCCGTCGTCGGCGAGAACGTCACGACCGTGAACAAGGTGGCCGCGAGCGCGGCAAACGTGAGGCTGGAGGCGATCGTGCGAATCATGCGTCGAACTCCGAAGATTGTGGTCCCGATGACCCAGTGACAGGTAACAGCCGCGCGCTCCGAAAACGGCCGGAAGACCGTGGTCGGCGCGCGGTCCAGTACCGTACCTCAGCGCTGGGGAGAGCGCCAAGCCCCCCCGACCGGCCAAATCCCCGCCGCGATGGTTCCATGCCGAACGCGACCGGTCGGGTCGCCGCTCCGCTCGCCAACACCGCAGACCATCGATCGGGGCGGCATGGCTGTGCTGCGTTCGGTGTGGCCACGGCGCGGCTGACCGCAATCCACGTGCACCGACTGCGCGGCGCCTACCTTGAACTTGGCGTGCGAGCATGAAGAAGCGTGAGGTTTCCAGCCTGCCGCTGTGATCTGCCTGGAACGCAGGGCTGCGACGCGGCGCTGTAACTTCCGCTTTCCTTCCTGCCGGCGCGGCACTTCTGGTAGGTTGGCTGTCATGCGCATGGTTCACCCACAGATTAACGCCAGACGACCCCGCTGCTCAGCACGGTCGCCCCTCTCGCTGCGCCGCGGCGGGATCCGTGTCGCCGGCACGATCGTCGTGGCGTGCTGCGCGCTCTGGTTGACGGGGTGCGCCACGCCGACCGACGCCCCTGAGGAGGGCCTCACGGCCGACGCGGTTGCGTCCGAAGACGCGCTGGGGGCGACCGTCGATGCGGTCGATGCGGCCGTCGCCGCGGCCGACGGGGCAGCGACGAAGCTCGACAGCGGCGCGACGAGCCCGGTCGACAGCCAGCCCGTCATCTTGTCGGTGAGCCCGGAGCAAGGGCCGTCACAGGGGCTGACCACCGTGGAGATCTCGGGTATCGGCTTTGCCGGCACGATCGGCGTCTTTTTCGGCGAGTCTCCCGGCCTCGATCTGGAGGTCCTCAGCGATTACACCGTGCGCGTCTCCTCACCGCCGCGCCCGCCGGGTATCGTCGACGTGACGGTGCGCATCGCCGATGCGGAGGGCAACGCGACCGATATCGTATTGCCCCTGGCGTTTCGCTACCTCGCCGATGTGCAGGTGCACAAGGTCGCCCCCGACGTGGGCCCGAGCAGCGGCGGCTCCTTGGTGACGGTCACCGGCAACGGCTTCAAGGCCAACACTGCGTTCATCTTTGGCGACCGCCTCGCGATCGACCCATTGGTCCTCGACGAGTTCACGGCGTCAATGCACACCCCACCCGGAAGCGTGGGTCGCGTCGATGTGCGCGCCGCCAACGCCGACGGCTCGGCGACCGCAAAAAACGCTTGGGAATACAGCGGCTCAGCCAGCCTGACGTGGATCGCGCCCGGCACCAGCCCGCTCGGCGGCGGCACGACGATGCGGTTGCACGGCGCGGCGCTGCTCTCAAGTGGTGGCGCGGTGAGCGTCATCGGGCCTAGCGCACCCGCCGCAGGTGGCGGGGGTCAGAGCGGCACGAAGCCTTGGAACGCACCGATCGTCGCGTCGGCGACAGACGCTTCGTGGCTCGACGTGAAGACGCCGGCCATCCAGACCGCAGGTTCATACGACGTCGTCTACGCACGAAAAGGCCAGATAATCAGCCTGAAAGCGGCGCTCGCGTATGTGGGCGCCACCGATCCGGCGACGGGAAAACCGCTCACCAATGTGATCATCGGCCTGTCGCCGCCGAGCGCGCCGGTCAACGTGAAGACGTTGGTCGCGGTGCACGTCGCTGGCCCCATCGCCCGCCAAACGACCGGCGCGGTTGAAGTGCGCGTATCGAGCAAGATGGTGCCGGTGGTGTGGCACGACGTCGGCACGGGTGGACCACTGCAGACCACCGCCACGATCATCGTCGAGCTCGGTCCGGAGGCATGGACGGTCCTGCCGACGGAGGCCAACGTGCGTGTCGACGTCGGCTACGACGACGCCACCAAGGTCGGCGCATTCACCTGGACGGCCGCCATCCCCAAGATCGCCAAGGTGACCCCGGCGATCCTACACGTGGACGGCGGCACTCCCTTCACAGTGCACTGGGGGCCCAATTCTGTGGGGTTTGGCGCGGTGGTCGGTGTCCGGATCGGCGCCCTGTTCGCCACGAGCGTCGTATCCGGCGGGAGCAGCAAATACGCGCCGCACAGCGTCACTGGGTTGGCGCCGAAGGGCAGCTCTGGGCCAGCCGATGTGCGCTTGGTCCTGAGCAACGGCGAGGCGATCGCGGCCGGCGCGGTGACATTCGCGGGCGGCAACGCGAGCGTCGCTGCGATCGCCCCCTCGGTTGGCGCCGTCGCCGGCGGCAGCTTGGTTGATGTCATTGGTACCGGCCTCGACCAGCTCGATCGCGTCTTCATCGGGGGCGCGCAGGCGACGGAGTTGACGGTGGTGCACGCGGGTCTCGCCCGGTTTCGCACGCCGCCTGGCAAGCCGGGGCCAGCGACGCTGCAGTCTGTGCTGAAAAACGGCGCGACGCAGGTGCTCGTGAACGCCTATGTCTACTTCGATCCCATCGCAGGCAATTACGGCACGTGGGGCGATCCGATCGAGCGCGATGTCAACGTGACCGTGCTCCAAAGCAACGCTGGTGGCGGGCCGGTCGAAGACGCCATGGTGGTCGTCGAGCGCGGCAGTCAAGTTTGGACGAAAAAGACCGACAAGAACGGCCAAGTGGTGATCAGCGCGCCTGGTTTGGTCGGGCCCGTGACCGTATCCGCGAGCAAACAGGGCTACACGGCGGCGTCGGTGGTCAAGGTCACCGTGCGCAACGTCACCGTGCGCCTCCGCAAAGCGACGGCGCCGCCGCCAAGCGCGGGCAACGGCGAGCCGCCGCCAGACGACCAGCCCGATCCGTTTCCTGATGGCGTCGTCAAAGGCACCGTGTCCAACGCCGCCAAGTACACCCAGCTGCCGATGGGCGACTGCAAGACGCAACCGGCGATTGGCGGCAACTGCAAGCCCTGCGCTGCCAAGAGC
>ERZ889078.1119-NODE-1119-length-22018-cov-17.481583_pt1 | contig 22018 bp, 24 predicted proteins | sample MGYA00521266_ERZ889078 | MGnify/ENA primary metagenome ERZ889078 (study PRJEB32303, sample SAMEA104408618) | aquatic metagenome | biome: Brackish water; feature: Pelagic; material: water | place: Baltic Sea | collected 2014-06-16T06:34:00 | depth 76,534 m ...
CCACAATATTACAGAGCTGGAGCAAGCCAAAAAAGCCTTTCTAGTTTTTAGAATACCCTTTTAATTTTTATTGTAGCCAAATTGACCTCTTGAAAGAAAAACTTCTTTCCAATAGCTCTCTCTCTTTTTGATTATATCATCATCGGTTTTCATGGGGCGATATTCAAGCAAAGATAACCTAAAATTATTTCTAGCATAATCAGGGGCCTCTTTTTTGATGACTTTAATAAGTTCATCATTTCCACCATGTTCTGTGCCCATATAGCAACTCCACCTCGACCAAATACCCGAAACTCCATATGCCGAGCCGACATACGATTTGCCATTATTCTTATCCATGATGACATAAACACCTTTTACATTTTCTAAAGCAGCTTTCCAATCAGGCTTTTGATTTTCAAAAATGGGAACTAACATATTAAAGTCATGATTGATGTTCTCATACCCTGGAAATAATGCACCGGAATAGGGCTGTTTAAATATCTCCGCAACCTTCATGTCATTCAGATGCTTCTCTAACAAAAATGCTCTGCCTCTTGATGGTTTTTTCAATTCAACCTTCAATCTGCCGATATATGGAGAATATTCAGTTAGCTCTTCAATTTCATAACTATGCTCCATAGGAACATTATTTCTTTTTAAGACCTTATAGATTCCGCCAAAAAGCCACATGTCATTTTCAGGATAGAAATCAATTAAGGAAAAAATGTAGTCTCTTGAAAACTCATCCTTAGTATTTCGCCATGTATTCCACTCAAACCATTCCTTTTTATTTCTGACGTATACATCTAATGGTTGATCATCCCCGTTCCAACGCGCCGCATGAAATTTATATTTACTAGGTTCATCAACTTGAATGATATTCGTAATTGGAATTTCAATCATTATTATTTCCTTTCAAAATCTGTATTTAGCTAGAGACACCTTTGACTTATAGTCCCTCGTAACCTCACTCATCCCCTACGATACAATTACCATACAATCCACAAAAAAAGGGCCTAGTCAAACTGACCCGACCCCTTTATATATACCAGATTTACATGCCCCTAACCTATGGGCCAAAAATAGGCCACTTGACCACAAAAAATGGCAGGTATTGATGGATTTTACTCCATTTGTTACCCGCCCTGTTACCCAGAAGCAAAAAGGACTTACAGCCGAAGCCATAAGTCCTTTATTTACTGGTCGGGTCAAGAGGATTTGAACCTCCGACCCCCTGCTCCCAAAGCAGGTACGCTAGCCAGGTTGCCACCACCGGGTTCAACTAATAAGCTGGGTGCAGGTATTCTTGTTCTTAAAATTTTTGAAAATTTTTACCCGACAGTCGCGCGCGACCATGTTAAAAACTGGAACGATCCACACTACCCGGCATGGTGGGATTCGCGGGGGGCCCAAAGCCTTAGCGTTGGAGTCCCATGAAACTTGCCAGGGCATTTGACCTTCCGAGCCCTGGTTCCTTCCCCACCCAGGCTCACTGAGAAGACGGAGAACCTATTTCCACCCTACACATTATTCCAAGCCCCTTTCTGCAAACAAGTGGCAAAAGAGTGGCAAATATAGCAATATAAATAAAAATGATTATAGCCTAATGGCCATAATCCCCGTAAATACTGGAGCCAGCGGGCGGAATTGAACCGCCGACCTACTGATTACGAATCAGTTGCTCTACCCCTGAGCTACGCTGGCTTATAGGTCTATCTAGGTTGGAAAAAGTGTACTTTACACGCTCTGCCCGGTAAAAATCAACCCCCCACTCGGCGTGGGGCCAATTGGCAATATCTTTCTCTGGCTAGCTAAAAGTCTTCTCGGCTGAAAAGGCTTTTTCACTGAGTCCAGTGGCTCGCGAACAAAATGAGCGTCTGCCGCCCCACCGGCACCACGCCTAGTGGTCGGCGGCGAGGGAATTGTGTTTGAAAATAGTTCGAAAAGCCTTAAACTCAATATATCCAAATAGCTGCCTGCTTTACGGAAGGGAATGAATGGCCGAAGATATTAATAAAAAAGAGTTCGACTGGATCTCTGAAGTCTTCAAAAAAAAGGAGGTCTTTACCGGGCTCAGCTACAGCGAGCGGGAAGCCTTGATTGAAGATATGTATAAGATCCGCTTTAAACCTGAAGACATCATCTTCAAAGAGGGAGACAACCCCAACGCCTGTTTTTTAATTTATACGGGAAAAGTGAAGGTGGTAAAAAACAAGATGCTTGTTCTTAAAAAAAATGTTTCCACTTTAGGGCCCGGCTCCTTTTTTGGGGAGATGGCTTTTCTCACCTACGCGCCGCGCTTAGCGACAGTAGTCGCTCAAGAAGATATGGTCTGTTTCGTTCTGCTCAAAGCCACCTTCCAGCGATTGCTGGAAAAAAGCCCCGCCTTTAAAACATGGCTTGAGTCACTTTCCGAAAAACGCATGATCAAACTCGATAGCATCTAACTGCTAGCCGCAGGGGCAACGGGGCGGTGACGCTATCGCGACCGCCAAAGGCATCAGCCGCTGGCCGAGGCCACACGCCTAGTGCGCTAGTGAGGCATTTCTAACTCGCTGGCGGTCCAGGCCATGCCTCGGTTTGATCCCCCGGCGAACCCGATTTTACTGACCACAATTATCCCGAACGCGGTGCTTTCTTTGAACCAACCAGTAACGGTCGGGACGATGGCTTTTGGGTCCATTCCCTGCTCGATCAATTGGTAAGCGCGGAAGGCGGTCATTTGCATGACGATGGCTTCACCGTCACCAGTAGCGGCCACGGCCCCTAACGGCCCGGCGTAGAGCCCGCACCCGATCAACGGGACATCGCCGACGCGACCGGGGATGGCATCATCGATACCACCGGTGCTGAGCGCCGCGGCAAACTCGTCGCCGGATCGAACGACACAGCCGACCGTGTCAGTGGTGGAAAAATCTTTCCCTGTATTGGCAATTTCACCGGGCGTGACGGGTTGGCAGTCCTGATTCTGTGCAAACTCTGCCGCACCTCTCCCTGCCAGCACACGGTACTCGGACTGACTGACGATACGCGCGACTTGCACCGGGTTTTTGAATCCGCTCAACGCGGCGACTGCGCCGAAGGTGCCGGAACTATCCATACACGATGCGTCCATTTCCGTTGTGCCGTCCATGCGTTTATGCGATCCGACTCCGGCGTTGAAGCGTCCGTCATCTTCCAGACAGGCGACAGCGTGACAAGCTGCGTCGATGACGGACTCACCCGTCTGCAGGGACATCATGCTCATTTGCCCGGCGATGGCGGTGCCATCGGCATGGGCCGGGTCGGACCCCGCCCCGCCGTGAGTTAAAACGACTATCTTTTTATTATCTTCCATATATGTACGCCAATAAAGTCATTGCCAATTACCCGTACTCCACTTGTGGGTCTATTATAAATGCGGTATGCTTAGAGCCAACCAAAAAACGACAGGTAACCGATGGTTAAGTTTTGTTTGCAGTGTAAAAACGCGTTCTGGGGCGGACAGTATTGCCCGAAATGTCCCGGCGAAATCGAACTGCTCGATGCCGCCCTGCCCGAGAACAAAAAGTATCTGCCGGAACTCAATATCGATGTGCGACCAAAATACTACGCCCGCAGCTCCATGCTGCTTTCCTGTTTCGGATTCATCATGGCCCTGCCGCTCGGCGCGTTTCTGTTCTTACGCGGCATGTCTTCCTCCGGCAACGTCGCGCTGTGGGCCAGTGTTGGCATCGGCACCATTGTCATCGTCTCGTGGGGATGCTGGTACCTCGCCCACCGACTCTTCGATAAACAAATGGAAGATGTCGAAGTCGACGACAAAGAACCACAACTAGATTAGTTACTCCCGTCTCAAACCCTCTTTGATAGCATAATTAATAAATTTTTCTCTCGCCTGCTTATCCTGCAATTGTTCTTCATCGATAACAGGGATATCAGGAAAATGTTTCATGAAAGCCTTGGCGAACAGGCCAGCAGTGGTCTCGCCTGTTTCACCATAGAGGTGAACGCCTTGCGTTCCGCAGGAAGGCGAACGGCTTTTAAAAATAAATCCTGAAAGACCGCTCAGTTCTGCCAGCTTTTTCGTGTTGAAATCGATCAGGGTTTCTGTCCAGTCTTTTCCCGATTCGACCCCCACCATGCGGTCACCTGCGATATGAACCTTTTCTCTTGGTACGCCCATGCCCATTTCCACTTCCGGGCAAACGGGCACGGCTTCGAACCTCTCGTCTAAATCGAAAAGGTCGAGCACAGTCTGGTTGTGTTTGTGCCCGCCGTTATACCGAACCGGTTGACCCAGCAGACAACTGCTGACTCCGATTTTTAGTTTTTCCGAATTCATGAACGAATGCTACCAATAGGGCCGCCCGGCAACCAGTACTATTTTCAAATATCCCGCATTGCGCAAAATAGCCGCTAAATTTAGTTAGTTTTATAGAATTTCTCCGGTTTTCCAGGCGGTAAAGCCGACATATTGGCTAAATACCTACCAAATCCAGGCCATTTCTGAAAATAAATTCTAAATTTTTTCCCTTATATTTCAACAATTTAAACTATTATCTATACAAATAATTAATTTTTGTCTAGATAATAGTTGACAAATCTAAATAGATGTCTAATATTAAACTTATACAAGGTTATAAGTTTTAAATATAATTATCACTAAGGAGATCGAGTCATGAAAGCAAAACGAATCGTCCTCAATACTCTGGCAATCACGGCAATGACGATTTTCACATCAGGCACGGCCCTGGCACATTCCGATCACGACCATTCCAAAGTTCCTTTCAACTGGGAGTTCTCTAAAAAGCTGAATGCCAAAGTTGAAAGAAATCTTAACGCCGACAAACCGAGCGGAGTCATCGGATTGAATATGTTTGAACAGAAAAAGTTTAAACATTACGGAATCAAGGTAGGCAACAAATTTAATACTGCCGTTCGAAATGTTGAAGTGACTTTCGAGAGAACTTCCGCCGGCCTCAAAATCACCGATGCTTCCATCATTAATTTTTCGTCAACGAAAGACATCGTTCCCATAAGGAATATTTCCAGCGTATCCAAAGTTTCTACACAGGAACTTTCTCACGCCGGTCACCAGCACAATCGCCTTCCGGTTGAATGGGTGTTTGGAAACAGCACCATTGAAAAAATCGGAAGACATATGTATGAAAGCAAGGGCAATATCTTGGTTGGTTTGACCCAGCTTGAGCAAAAATTACTCAATACCTATGAAATAAAAGTGGGCAACCTGTTTCATCTTTCAATTTCCGGCCATAGTTTTCTGGTTAAGAGAACTTCGAGTGGATTAAATATCATCAGCCATGCCCAAAACGCAGAGCTTGCGATAGCAAACGAAGAAGCGGTTAGTGATAATGCTTAGTCATCGTTCCAAAAGCATAAAGGATAGAAATTTCTATGACGCAACCTGACAAAATGGAAAACCTGATTTCAATAGGTGAACTGGCAAGACTAACCGGAATAACCACGCACACGTTGAGAGTGTGGGAAAAGCGATACGGCACCCCCCACTCTCAACGATTGCCTTCCGGTCATCGCCGGTACCCCAAGGAAGATGTTCCCAGACTCCGGGCCATTGCCAAGGCCCTTGAGTCGGGATACCGAGCCAGCAAAGTAGTCTCGGGAACCCTTGAAGAACTGCAAGGGTTGATGGGCTTAAGATCTTTTACAGATACCAACCCGGCATCGACTGAGGAATCAGAGAGTTCATCCAACGAAATGTTGGTTGAACGTTGGGTCATGGAAATTCATGGATACGATGATGATGCGCTCCTTCAAGGCTTTCATCAGCAATGGAACCGTGTCGGGCCTTTGAGGTTCGTCGCGGACTGTGCGGTCCCTTTCATTAAACGCGTTGGAACCGGTTGGGAGTCGGGCGAATTGACAGTTGCCAATGAACATTTTGCAACAGAGTGTCTGTCAAGTTTTCTCACCGGCAAATGGCGACAACTCAATAGCAAAAAACAAGGGTGGACAGTGTTGATGGCTACTTTGCCAGGAGAAACTCATAACCTGGGGTTACTCATGGCTGCGGTTGTAGCCAGCCTTTCAAATGCGAAGATCACCTATTTGGGTCTGGATACACCGCTTGAAGATGTGATCGCCACAGCCAACAAGCACAGCCCAGAACTTCTTTGCATCAGCATTTCAAACGGTGCAAAAACGCTAGACCCTGAAGACAGTCTTTTAAAAATCAGGAAAGGGCTGAACAAAAAAATTAAAATTGTTTCAGGCGGGAATGGAACACCCGATAATTTACCCGGAATCCTGAAGATAGAGGATTTTATTAATTTTAATGACTGGTTGGGGGACTTTGAAAACACCCTCAATTTAACATAAGGATTAGCAATGGATACTAATAATCAGGCTGTAATTCTGGTAGGGCATGGCGGATTGCCCAAGGACATCCCGCAAAAAGTGGTAGAAGGCTTTAAGAAGATTCACAAGCAAAGAATCCGGACAGGTGGCGAGATAACAACACAGGAAAGAGAGTTGGAGTCCACTATCAGGCATTGGCAGAGAACGCCGGAGTCGGATCCCTATAAAACCGGACTCGAAACTCTTGCGTCCCATATGAAACCATTACTGGATGGTTATATTTTGAGAACCGCCTATAACGAATTCTGCCACCCATCGATTGAGGGTGCCGTGGATGAGTTAGCGCAGGAAAGCGTTTCGAAAATAATTATAGTGACAACTATGATCACCCGGGGAGGGTCTCATTCTGAAATTGAAATTCCTGAGGAGCTAAGAGCCTTGAGCACAAAATATCCGGGCATCGACTTTCAATATGCTTGGCCTTTTGGCATGGATTCTTTCGCCTTATTTTTAACAGATCATATTAAAAACTTTAAGCCTTTGCTGGCTACAAATATAAATTAGAGGCCTCAGATGACAACACAAAGATATTTTTATAAGGGCAGAGATTTTATACAACTTCGCAGAATTGCAGGTCAGCTAATAACCATCGCCTGCGCTTTTATTATGCTCCTGCTTGCATACATCATTCCCGGTTCTTTGTTGGACTTCTAATAAGAATGTTTAAAAATATCACAACCGGCTATTGGCAAAAAAATAAAATGACCTATCTTTGTATGGATACGATCAAGCATCATGTTGCTAAAACTCATTTCCACTATTTTAACTTTCGAATTACTCCTTTTATTTGCCCCTATAATTGGGCGTGCGAATGTTACTTCCCTGACAACACCTGATAAGTTTAAAAATATGGTTTTAATTCCAGCGGGGACGTTCAGGACCGGCTCCGATACCACTTTTGCCAAGATAGCCCCTGCTCAGGATATCTATCTGGACAGTTTCTATATCGATAAGCATGAAGTCACCCAAGATCAGTTTTCCGATGTGATGAATAGCAATCCTTCCAAATTTCGAGGCCTCAATCTGCCGGTCAACGCTGTCTCCTGGGAAGAAGCCGATCAGTATTGTCAGAAAATCAACAAAAGGCTGCCTCGTGAAATGGAGTGGGAAAAAGCCGCCAGAGCCGGTTCATCAACCCGGTTTTATTGGGGAAACAAGTTCGAGGGGCATTTCGCCTGGGTTTCTGAAAACTCTGACGGAAGCCCTCATCCTGTAGGCTTAAAATCTCCTAATAGTTTCGGACTTCATGACATGATCGGAAATGTGTGGGAATGGGTTGCGGATTGGTATGATGATAATTATTATCAAAAAATGCCGGATTCTAATCCCGGAGGACCTTCAAAAGGAGAATATAAGGTCGTTCGTGGAGGGTCATGGGACACAATTCTTCCCCTTCTCGGAGCTGCTTACCGCACCCGGGCTCATCCTACAGTTCAGTTTGCCTTCTTCGGATTTCGCTGCGCCGCCGATCCTGAACAATAATCCTAATTGCTGACTCGGTGCCCTATGTCTTTGCGGTAGTGAATTCCATCCCATTGGATTTTTGAAACGGCTTCGTAGGCTTTTTTAATCGCGGAAGCGGTATCGGCTCCGGTCGCGGTGACCCCCAATACCCGCCCGCCGCTGGTGAAAACTTTGCCGCCCTCTTCTTTGGTCCCGGCATGGAAGACCGCAACATCGGGCAAGGCTCCGGCTTCTTTTAATCCCGATATCTCTTTGCCTTTTTCATAAGGTCCCGGATAACCTTTCGCCGCCATCACCACGCAGACTGATGACTCCGGTTTCCATTGCAATTCACATTGGTTGAGGGTGCCATCGATGCAGGCTTCAAAAAGCGGGACAATATCGCTTGCCATGCGGACGAGAAGCGGTTGCGTTTCCGGGTCGCCGAAGCGGGCGTTGAACTCCAAAATTTTCGGGCCGTGTTTGGTGAGCATCAATCCGGCGTAAAGAATTCCCACATAAGGCCGGCCTTCGCTCTTCATGGCGCGAACCAGAGGGAGCATCATTTTGTCGTGCACCTTTTGACGCATGATGTCGGTGAACACCGGTGCGGGTGAATAGGCCCCCATACCACCGGTGTTGGGTCCTTGGTCCCCATCCAATGCGGCTTTATGGTCTTGCGCCGAATCCATGAGGAGCACGGTGTTGCCATCGGAAAATGCCAGCACCGAAACTTCCGGGCCTTCGAGAAACTCTTCGATCACCACCTGGTCGCCGGCTTCGCCGAACGACTTGTCTTTCATGATCGTGTCCACCGCGCTGCGTCCTTCTTCTGCGTTACGACAGAGGATGACGCCTTTACCCGCCGCCAGTCCGCTGGCCTTCACCACAATGGGGCCGGTTTCTTTATCGAAATATCTTTGCGCCAGTTCATGCGAGGTGAAGATTTCATAATCCGCAGTGGGCAGGCCATATTTTTTCATGATGTCTTTGGAGAAGGCTTTGCTGCCTTCCAGTTCGGCGGCGCGTGCAGTCGGACCAAAAACGCGCAGACCTTTTTCCTGAAACCGGTCGACGATTCCCATCACGAGGGGTTGTTCGGGTCCCACCACGGTGAGCCCAATCTCATTTTTCTCGGCGAACTCTAAAAGCTGGTCGATCTGGTCTGCGGCGATCGGCACATTTGTGGCGATTTCAGCCGTCCCGGCATTGCCCGGCGCACAATAGATATCGGTGACTTTCGGGCTCTGGCGGATTTTCCAGACCAATGCATGCTCTCTTCCCCCGCCGCCAATTACCAGTACCCGCATTCTCTCTCCTTATTACTTTGTATGATTCAAGCTGGAATTTATATAAAATGCACCCATGTTGCAACTCTTTCATAGCCGATTTTTATAATAATGGTCAAACTCGACTCGATCAGCAAATCTTTTGGCGGTAATACCGTGGTGAAGAATATCTCGCTGGAGATTGCGGCGGGCGAACGGTTCACCCTGCTGGGGCAAAGTGGTTGCGGTAAAACCACCCTGCTCAGGATGATTGCCGGATTCGAGACCCCCGATAGCGGAACCATTGCCATCGAAGGGCAGGATGTCGGCTCGCTACCCATTGAAAAAAGGCCCGTCGGGCTGATCTTTCAAAACTACGCTTTGTTTCCCCATATGAGCGTTTACGATAATATCGCGGTCGGGCCGCGCATCCGCAAGCATTCCGAATCCGATATCGCCAAAAGAGTCGATGAGCTGCTGGAGATCACTCATCTGAAAGCCTTGCGCGACGTTCACCCCGGACAAATCAGTGGCGGCGAAGCGCAACGAGTGGCCTTGGCCCGTGCGGTCATCAACCGTCCGAAAATACTTTTGCTCGATGAACCCCTGTCGGCGCTCGACCTCAGCCTGCGCCAGCACCTGCGCGAAGAACTCGTCGAAATGCAGAGAGCGCTTAACATCACCTTCCTGTTTGTCACCCACGATCAGGAAGAAGCGATGGGTCTCGCCACCCGCATGGGGATCATGGATGAAGGCCGCCTGCAACAAGTCGGCACACCCGCTGAATTGTATGAACGACCCGAGACCGATTTCGTCGCTGAATTTCTTGGGGATGTAAACCGGCTCACCGGCAAGGTGGAACAAAGAACCGGTAACACCGTCACCCTTTCATTAGGCCCGACAGGAAATATCCAATGCATTTCTGAAAGTTCTGAACTCGAAAATCAAACCTGTTACGTCCGGCCGGAAAAATTATTTTTTGATACCGGCCGACCGCAAACTCAACCCGTTAATATTTTGCAAGGGACTCTGCGAAGCATACAATTTTTCGGCAGTCACTCCCGCTACCAATTGGAACTTGCTGGAGGACAAATGCTGACCCTTTCACCGCAGCACCGTAAATCCGGGTGCCCACAATATTCTATTGGCGATTCGGTACGGGTTTTGTTCGCGGTGTCCGATGTCTTTACCACTCGGCGTGGGGCCAATGAGCAATAACTTTAATTAGCGAGCAATGGTTGTCTCGGCTTTAAAAAACTTGAGTGCTTTTAAAATGAAAAAATTCCTGATAATTATATTCGCCACAGCTTGGTTAATCGCCAGTTGTGATAGTTCTCCTGCTGGCAAAACTTATCTGGTGGCGACCGATGCCACACTGGTGCCCATGTCTTTCATGAGTGTCAGTAATGATATAACTGGATTCGAGCCCGACCTCATGCGGGCGGTGGCGAAAGAGGCTGGTATCAACATCCGCCTTGTCAATGTCGAGTGGGCGGGTTTATTTGGCGGGCTCATCACCAAAAAATTCGATATGGTCATCAGTTCTGTCACCGTTCTCGAAGAACGCAGGGAACGCATGGCCTTCGGCGACCCTTATCTTAAAAGCGGTCTGGCTCTGGTGATCCGTAAAGAGCAGGAAGGCATCAACTCCTTTGCCGACGCACAAAAGAATAATCTTTTAATAGGGGCGCAGATCGGGACCACGGCTTATTTCTTTCTGGAAAAAGATCCGGCAATTCGCAAGAAGGGTTATCAAATGTACGGCCACGCCGTGAGCGACCTCATCAACGGAGAAATTGACGCGGTACTGGGAGAAAGCACTGGAACGCTTTTCTATAAGAACCAGCACAAACCTTTATTTGAAAAAATTAAAATGGTCGGCGAGATCATGACCAACGAACATTACGCCATCGTTTTTCACAAAGATGATAAAGAACTTTTAGCAAAGGTTAATGTCGCCCTGCAAAATGTTTTAAAAAACGGAACGGTTGCACGGCTCCACAACAAATGGGATCTGGGCCAAGCCGCCCAGGTACCGGAATAATTTCTTAAATGATGACCAACTCATCCCAAATGAAAACCCAGAACTGGGCGTGGAACCTCGCCGTTGTGATGAGCTTTGTTTTTCTGGTTTACCTGCCCGCGAAAGAAATCTTCCTGGCCAAAGAGCAATCCGGCGGTTATGTGGAACTGCTTTCGCTTCTACCTTCTGGCGTGTTCTACACACTTCTGGTCACCCTGCTGGGCAGTGCCAGTGCCATTGTGGTTGGGTTGTTGGTGGGTTTGGGGAAACTCTCGGACAATCCACTGATCCGGGTGCCCGTTTCTTTTTATACCGAGGTGTTACGCGGCGTTCCTCTGCTGGTGCTTTTATTTTATATCTATTATGCTTTGGGTGAGTTCGTTCATATGCCGGCACTGGTCGCAGCGGTGGCAGGATTCGGCTTCAGCTACGGAGCGTATATGGCCGATGTGTTTCGCGCCGGCATTGAAGCCGTCCCGAAAGAACAGGGTGAGGCGGCGCGCAGTCTCGGTATGAATGAAAAGCAGGCCCTGTTTCAAGTCGTTCTGCCGCAGGCTTTGCGCACTATTATTCCCGCTATCGGCAATCAGACTCTGGGAATGTTGAAAGACACCAGTCTGGTTTCAGTACTGGCCATTTCCGACATCCTTCGTGTCGGCAACGAATATGCCACCAAACACTTCAATTATTTTGAGACCTACACTTACGTAGCCTTGACCTACCTGCTGCTCACCCTTTTGTTAGCGCGAGGGGTGCACAAACTTGAATCGCGTTACCGCCTCCACTAGCCCACTAGGCGTGGGGCCGACTGCAATAGCGTATTGCGGCTAGTAGCCACTACTCTTTCACTGGGTCCAGCGTCACGCTGGCTAGTGGTTTTCGGTCGCCCATGAGGCACAGGGAAACATCCAGAGCATCCATAACCAGTGAAATGAGGTTGAATGCGAGCACCGAAGCCAGCCAGATGCCAAAGGTTGTGTCGAAGCCCATTTCGGGGATGCGGAATCCCAGCCAGATCACCAGCGGTATCCAGAAAATATGGCCCAGTCCGAGAAGCCGGACGAATCCGTATCGGTGAAATAGGAACACCATCAGCATGGCACTGGCCAAAGTAGAAGCCTGAACCGCCTGAGCCTCCAGCGTGGGTAAAACAAAATAATACAGAGCTCTCATCTAAGGCAGTCGTATTAAAGAGGGTAAGCCTTACAGATTATTTTCAGGTAATCCGTGACATCAAGTTTGATAGATTATATATTAGGGTTAACGAGGAAATTTGTGTCCAATCGAGGGGGGAGGGAAGCATGAATGCCACATTGGAAAACGCGAAAAATATAGCTACAGAAGACTATTTTCTGCTGGTGATTCGAAACTGGGATGACAAACTGGAAGATTATTTGCCTGTTGACGACCCGTCAACCACAAGGCAGACCTTTAGCCAATATTCAGTAGCAGAAACTGCTTTTTTTTCTACAAATTATGGAAGTTGCTCGCAGTCGGGAGGAAAAGATGTGAAGCTCGAATTGCTGCATTTGCGTTTTGGCGTCCCGCATATGATCCGAAACCGCATCCTGTTTCCCTAAGTGGGTTGCTTGTTCTCCAGTTCCTGAATCAGGGATCGGATCGGTTCTGCCCGCTGCTGGCTCGGATCCAGGCGAAGGGATTCTTTTAAGTGCTCCAGGGCTTTCCCCGTGTTTCTCTGGAATTGGTGATAGACCATCCCCAGACTTAGGTGGACGGCTGGCAGGGACGGATTGATGCTGAGAGCCTTTTCAAAATTTTCTATCGCCGCCGGGATGTTTTTAGTCTGCATTTGAATATTAGCAATGTTCAAATACGGAAAAGCGAATGCGGGGTCCAATTCCGCCGACTTTCGGTACTCGCCCAAAGCCAGATCCAAATGGCCTTTCATCATCAAGGCATTGCCCGCCCCAAAATGAGCCTTCGAATGGTTGGGTTGCATGACTAAAAATTTCTTAAAATTCTCAATAGCTTCATCAAACAAACTGAGCTCCATAGCCAGATAAGCCAGATTGTAAAAAGCCTGCTCAAAGTAGGGGTTGAATTTTATGGCTTTTCGATAAGACTCTGCCGCCTCCTGACGCTTTCCGGTGAGATGCAATGCCCGGGCAAGGTTGTAATACGCCGGACTGTAATCTGGTTTTTGTTTTAGAGCCTTTTCGAAATAACCAATCGCCTGCGGCAGTTTTCTTTGTTTGCCATAAATATTCCCCAGATTATTCAGTCCAAAAAAATAGTTGGGATCTATTTTTAACGCGCCTTCAAACTCGATGATGGCTTCATCATATTTCCCGAGTTGGTCATACGCCTCGCCAATATTGTTATAGGTACGAACCTGATTGGGAGATTTCTTTTTCGCGTCGCTCCACAAAGTCACCTCATCCTTCCAGTCCGCGTTTCGAACCATCGCCCCCAGAGAAAAGAAAACCAGGATCAGCACCGCACAGTAATTAAGGAGTTTTGTTGCGGGGAAAACTTCCCCGCTCCGCACATAGCTAAAACCCCCTGCAACACAAAAAACAAAACCGACCATGGGCAAATAAGTTCTATGTTCTACCGCCACATCCAACAAAGGAATGAAGCTGGAAGTTGGTAACAGGGTGAGCAATATCCAGGCCATTCCGAATCCCACAAACCGTCTGCCAACTTCATCTGTTTCAGAAACACGGGTGGAGATTCGAACCCAGAAAAATATAAAAATTCCCAGCGCGACTATTCCCAGCCAGTTGGCCGGTTGCAACCAGTCGCTCAGGACGGGAAAATTTACATCAATATTCATATTGAACGGAAATAACATCTTCCTGAAATACTCGAAGGGAATCACAGAGGTTTGCGTCAATAACCAGGTTGAGGATGGCAGGTAGGCAGAGGAAGCGGATAGCAGCCCGCCCGCAACAAATTGCTTGTATCCCACGAACGTAAGAAGAGGGATTGCTAGAAGAAAAATCCATTTAGCATAAGTCGCAACCCAGACTTTCGGTGTCTCGCGGGAAATAAAATAAAAGTGGAATAGAAAAAGCATGGCCGGGAGCGTTACAATAAGTTCTTTTGAAAAACCTCCCAGCAGAAAACAAATGCCAGAACCTATGAAATAACCCCACCCCTTCTGGCCGGTTTGTTTCCATTTTTTGAATCCCTCAAAAAATAACATCAGCGCACCCAGATAAAATACAGTGACCATTATCGACGAGCGGCTTGAAATATAGGTGACGGACTGGGTGCTGAGCGGATGCAGCGCAAAAACCATTGCCGCAAAAAATAACAAACCGGCAATACCTTTTTGAGGTGAAACATCCTCCACAAAACTCAGGACTCTTCGCGAGAGCCGATAAACCAGTAATGTGGCGAGAGCATGAAGCGCAATGTTGAACAGGTGATAGCTCCACACCTCAAATTCGCTGATGGCATAATTAATATTAAAACTGAGGATGACCAGCGGACGCTGGAAGAGACCATCCTTGTTCATGAATTGGTGAATTTTGTCTAATCCTCTAATCCAGGGTTTTTCCAGAATAGAAGGGATATCATCAAAATGAAAAGAGTTCAGGAGCGTATTGGCATACAACAGCCCAATCATCGTCACTAAAATTAATCTTGGGTAGATAGGATTCATGCAGTTATTTTTTTCCTGTAAGCGCGTTCTTGATCCAATATCAGCCAATGGCTTTTATAAATTCCTGTTCAATTTTTTTTACCACCATCTCCCAGGAATATTGGGTTTCAGCTATATTTCGGCATTTGGAACGCATTGCCTTAAAAATTTCCGGGGCATTTAAAAAAGTTTCTATCCCCTCGGCCAACGCTTCCGGGGATGTGTTGTGAAAGAGAAGCCTCTCATCCACTTGTTTTAGAATTTCCACCGTCGCTCCTACGGGGGTTCCCATCACCGGTAGCCCGCTGGCAAATGCTTCGGCGGTGACCAGGCCAAAGCCTTCTATAGCAATCGTGGGAAGAACAAACAAGTCTGCGCAACGAAAGTAAAGCGGCAACGTTTCACGCGGTACCAATCCGACAAGCTGGACACAATGGGAAACTCCCTGTTCCAGAATTAATTGTTCCAGTCGGTCTTTCAAACTACCCTTGCCTGTAAGCACCATTTGAAATTTTAGGTCAGAGTTTTTGCGGTGAAGAATTCCCGCCGCGCGGATCAGGTTTTCCAATCCCATTCGCTGCTCTAAACGACGAACCGTCAGCAGGAGAGGAATTTCTACCGACAGTTTTAGATTTTCTCGAGTGGAGTTTATCTCCTCCCTGGAATCTGCCGGTTTAAATTCTTCGATGTCCACGCCGCCCGGGATCACGCACAGTTTTGGTTTTGTGCACGTATAGTATTGCAGAAAACGATTTTTAGAATATTCGCTCAAAAAGAAAATAGTTCGGGACGCCGCGTATCCGGCCCACTCCATCAACCGGATGAACTGTAGCTGGAATTTTAGTTTTATTGGTATTGCAGAATTTTCGGTGCCAAGCTGATTGATTTTTTCCTCATCGTACCAGGAGCTATGGAAATGACAGACTTTAGGAACCTTCCACAATTGCGGATGCAGGATAGCTAAAAAACCGACCAGGGGATTATGAATATGCACCAGATCAATTTTTTCAGACTTCAGAATATAATTCACCTTCTTTCGCGCTGCTCTCCATAAAGAAACAAAACCTTTGCTGTCCTTGAAGGAAATGCGGTGAAAATTGATGCCGTCAATCTCTTCATTGTCTGGCAGCGATTCGGAGGGCTTGCAGGTTATCAAATGCACTTTCTGTCCGCCAGCCACCAGGCGCTTATTGACCTCATAGGTCAAGCCCCATGCGCCACCCACTTCATCGGGATAACAATGGTATTGCAGGGAAAGAATCGAGAGATTTTTTTCAGGATCACTCATAAGTTGCAGAAAGGATAAAACCAATGCCGAATATTTGCAAGAAAACTGCTGATTTGGGGTCTATTCTGGATAAATACCGTCGATAAGTCCACTGAGAGCATAAAATTCACCTCAGGTTCCGGGGCTTTGCGCCGAGGGTCCCCATTGAATCTCAAGGTGTTATACTATATATTAATAGTGGTAAATCCTTACCTTAATTTTGGGGGCGATCTGGTTTCGACGGGAGAGCTGATACAAAGGTTGCATGCACGGGATGCCGTTGGCCCGTTAAAAAACGGCTTTTACATAATCGCCAACGATTATGATGTAGCTGTAGCCGCTTAATTTAATCGGTTACCGTCCGCCGTGTCCATGTTCGCGGGATGCGGGTCGGACGTCACTCAGCGAACTGGTTTGGGCCGCATGTTCCGGGCGGACTGAACGAGATTTTTAGGAACTGGCTTTGGCTTAATCCTGCCTTGGGAGTTGGTCAAAGTAAGATCTAAATCAAAGGATAAGCATGTAGATGCCTTTGCTTGAAACCTTTCGGACGGGGGTTCGATTCCCCCCGCCTCCACCATTAACACTTCCAACACAATCCAAAGAAGTACAGGAGCCCTAGGAAACTAGGGCTTTTTTACTGCCTTGAAGTCCTATGCGGAGTAATATGGTTTCATGCAATCCGGCTATTATTGGGGGCAACTATGGGGTTAATTATGAGATCAAAATCCACATGCCCCAAAAACTCCACTAGCCACTGAAATCATTGAGAAAGCCCCGCAAGGAGACAACATGCCTTTGACCGATATCAAAGCCCGTAACGCCAAGCCCAAAGAGAAAACATGCAAACTTTATGATGAAGGTAGCTGTCATTGATAGGGAGGATTCAATAAGGGGGAATAGGGGCTGTCGCGAGCTAGCAGCTCGCTTATCATCACCATGCCCTCAAGAACAAGAGCCCGCCCATCGGAAGGCGTCTATCGCTTGCCTTCCTTTAAACTGGCGGAGCGGTGTTGTTTGAAAAACTAATGGGGTAGCAACGGAAGGAATGTTCTCGTTGACTCAAGCAAGGTAAGCAAGAATCGAGGATCGTATCCGAACTATGAATCGGCGTTGTAGCTTTTGTATTTAGCGTTGAGGAATATCTGGAAGAAATGGACAATGCCAATTCGACTATGGAAGCTAGCTTTGAAGCAATTTGTGATTTTGTTTCCTGGAAGGCTGGGAGAAAATTAGCCTATGGACTTGTGAAGAAAACCATTTTTCACAGGGCCCACAGGCTCTGCTACTAGATTGTTTTTTAGTTTTTTGAAAATGCCGCTTACACACTTATTCGGATAGACCCAAAACTTTTCTACGATTAAATTTGTGAGCCTAAAATTTCTTCGATTTTGCTTCTGAGAGTCTTTCCCTCAAATGGTTTCACGATATAATATTCCACACCACCTTTTATAGCATTAATAACACTCTGTTTATCACTATTCGAGGTAATCATTAGAAATGGAGTGCTCTCCAATGAGGGGATTGCTCGGATATTTTGTAACAGCTCCAATCCATCCATATCGGGCATATTCCAATCAGACAATACAAGACCAAAATTTACAACAAGGGCCTGCTGTAGTGCATTTGCGCCAGTATCAGCGGTCTTTATATTCGTAAACCCCATTTTTTTTAAATGGTGTTTAATGTTTTCTATGATATGCCAATCATCATCGACCACCAGAACTGTAATGTCAGTATTCATAGTTTCATTCTGAATTAATAATCCAAATCCATTTCTTCCCCGGTAACCCGGTTAACTTCTTCGATGGTGGTCAACCCCTGTAAAACCTTTTTAAGGCCATCGTATCGGAGTGGTTTAAACCCAGCTTCCAAAGCCACCTTTTCCACATCAAGAATTGAGGCCTTATTGGCAATCATTTCTCGGGTTTTTGCGCTCAGGATAAAAATCTCGTGGATGGCAATTCTTCCAGAATAACCCGTATGGTTACACTCATCGCATCCTTTCCCCTTATAGAAGAAGACCTCTCTTTTTCCATCCCATATAAATAGCTCGCCAATTTCATCGGGAGATAAAGGATATTTCTCCTTACACTTTTCGCATATTTTTCTTACCAACCTTTGGGCTAGAACACCAATAACCGACGGAGCCACTAGAAATGGTTCAACACCAATTTCAACCAACCTCGTAATGGCCTGATAGGAATTATTGGTATGCATTGTTGCCATAACCAGATGTCCAGTCAAAGCGGCTTGTGAGGCAATCTTGGCTGTTTCCAGGTCACGAACCTCTCCGATCAAAATCACATCCGGGTCTTGTCGCAAGAAAGTTCGCAAGGCCTCTGAGAAACCCAAATCAACAGCTTGGTTCACTTGAACCTGGTTTATTTTCGGCAAAGGACATTCAACCGGATCTTCTACAGTTACTATATTAACCCCAGGTTTATTTAACTCCATCAAAATAGAGTATAAAGTCGTTGTTTTTCCGGAACCCGTTGGCCCGGTAACAAATATAACCCCATTGGGAATTTTTATCAGGCTTCTAATGGCTTTTAAATTTCTAGACGACAAATTTAACGACTCCAATTTAAAAGCACTATTTTTATTTATTTGCCCTACTGCTCTTAATACGATTTTTTCTCCATGAATTGTTGGGATACTTGAAAATCTAAAATCAACGGAGTGACTTGGAAGTTCAATTTTAACCCGTCCATCTTGCGGTCTTCTTTTTTCGGTAATATCCTTTTGAGCCAATATTTTCAAACGTGTCACCATTGGCAGAAGAATGGCCTTTTCGAGAATAAGTTTTTCGTGTAATACGCCGTCAACACGAAACCTAACGCGAACTTCGTCTTCAAGTGGTTCGATATGAATATCGCTTGCCTTTTCTTTCAAACACAGAAGCAGTAAGCCATCAACAAGGTCGACCACTCCCTTGTTTCCTGCAATTTCACTCAACTCTTTACTTGATACAGTTTTGTTGTCGCCATCAAATAATTTGGCTATATCTTTATTAATCTCTGTCAATGAACTACTGGTCTGGTATTGAACGGTTATTGCGTCCTCAATATCATCGGGAAAAGAAAAAACAGGGCTGATCTTGAGCCCCGATATTCTTTCAGCATTTTGAAATGCCGATTTATCGGAAGGGTCTGCTGCTGCAACTGTAAGTGTTCCCTCTATTTGATAAATAGGAATAAGCTTGTTTTGACGTGCAAATTCGGAGGGTATTTTTTCAACCACTCCGAACTGGAATAAAGTTTTCTCCAAATCCACAAAGGAAAACCCAATTGAATCAGCCCAGATTTTTCCAAGTTGAGCTTTATCAATATTTGCGCCCTTTTTAAGGTGGAGCAAAGCTGAAAGACCATTTCCCCTGAATTTTTCAGATAGCGCTTGGGCCTTATCTTGCGAAATTAAGCCCTGCGTGCAAAGACTCTTTATTACGTCCATTAGTTTATTTTTGATTTTTCTTGAGAAGGTTCAAAATATCATTTTGGGATACCGTTTGCTTCTGTTCCAGCGCGCCCTGCACATCTTCCTCGATCTCCTTCAACATTTTTTCAAGATCGAACTTTTTTCCTAACCTTTCATCGTTTTCCTGTTTATTTGCATCAGTCATATTATTTATTCCTGCTCTTTAGACGGTTGCTCCAGGTTTCCTTGATCATCTCCATCATTTCTTTACGAGGAGTATCCTTTAAAATATAATTAGCCGCACCCTTTCCAATACAATCTTTAACAGTTTCCATATCAGCTACAGATGTCAACATTATTACAAAGGCATTCGAATCTTCCTGCATAATTTCCTGCAAAGCTTCATCACCTGTTTTTAAGGGCATATTAACATCCAGAAAAATGAGGTCGGGCTTGTTGGACTTATATAGCTCCACAGCTTCTTGCCCATTTTCCGCTTCACCCACAACCTCGCATTTCATTGAAACCAGGATTGCCTTTAAATATTCCCGAATATGGGATTCATCGTCGGCCAGAATAACCCGAGGTTTCTTTTTCTCACTCATCCTTCATCTCCAATGGAATTTTAAAATTAAAAGCCGCCCCTTCCCCAAGAACACTTTCCACAAATAAGGCACCTTGATGCGCATCAACCATTTTTTTTACAATCGCCAACCCTAAACCGGTACTTGACTCTCCGCCAGTTGGACGAGCTGATAGTTTTTGAAAATCCTTAAAGAGTTTCTTTTGATCCTCTGGAGAAATCCCAGGGCCTTCATCTTTAACAATTACCCTGGCCATACCATCTTCCTTTTTCAGATCAATAAATATATTTTTATCGGAAGGGGAAAATTTGATTGCATTGCTCAGAATGTTATCAAAAACTTGTGTGATTCTATCGGGATCAAACTTGAATTCATCCAAGTCTTGAAGTTTAGAGCTTAACTTTATGCCCTTTTTTTCAGCAATTAATTCGTGCATTTGAATTCGCTCGCCAATCAAATTTTTAAGGGAGCATTTTTTACAAGCCAGGTCCAGCTTACCACTTTCAATTACGGACACATCAAGAATGTCATTAACCAGTTTCAACATGTTAGTGCTAACAGAATTTATGATATTTAAATATTTTTCCTGATCCTCTTCCTCTAGCTCATGCCTTTCCTCTAATAAAATTTCCGAAAATCCGCGTATAGAACTGAGAGGATTCCTTAAATCATGGGCAGCCATTCCAACAAACTTGTTCTTCAACTGGTTTAATTCTTCAAGGCTCTTATTCTTTTCTTCAATTTCATTTAAAAAGGCTTTTTCTTTATCCCGGAGGGATTTTTTTTCAAGAACAGCCGCTATTTTTGAAGCAATGAGCGTTTCTAAAATAAATGGGGTTACAATATCATCCGCTCCTTGCTTAATACATTGAGCCACCTTGATTTCCATGCTCTCTGAAAATGGCGAGATGATAATAACCGGGATTTCATTAGTTTCAGGATTATTCTTTATTTTCCCCATTAATGTTGCATTGCCCATTTGATTTAATCCTACATCCATAATAACAAGATCAATCTGCTTCGTTTTTAGGACTTCAATCCCACCTTCAGCACTATCACTTTCAATTATTGAGTATCCAAGTGATTCTATTAGGAAAGAAATAGGTATTTTTCTTTCAAAATTATCTATCAGTAGGATTTTAATTAATTCTAAATTCATAGATTATGTTGTCTTGAGAGCTATATAACCCCGCCCGGTTTCACCAAAGAGCTAACCCTGATGTTCACAGTGATTTGCCGCGCCAATTAATTTCATTCGACCTAAGTGCAGCGATGACAGAGAAGATCATGATTGCATCTGCTCCACAATTAATATTTAGAAATCACTAAGTGCTTCTGGTTCAGATGGAAATACGTTCAGAATCGTATTGAACCCTGAGATGTCGAATACTTCCTGAACATTCTCATTAAGAGTACAAATACGGATTTCTCCGCCGTTACCCTTTAGCTGTTTAGCAGTTAGCAATAAAACGCGGAGTCCTGCACTGGCGACAAACTCACATTTCTCCAAATTGACCAATATTTTACTTGCCCCCTGTTCGATCATTTTCTCAAAATGCTTTTGGGCATCATCAGAAGAGTTGCTGTCTAACTTTCCATCCAAATCTACAATTTTTATATTGCCAGAATCTCGGGTCGTGATGTTCATTTCCACCTCTTTCTATTTAATAATTTATCGCATTCATTGAACATGGCTGCTGACACTGGAAAATTCAATATGAAGTTTAATTAAAACTATAAAAGAGCATCCGATTCCGAATTAAAAATGGCAAAAAAATTATTAAAACCAGAACTACCAAAGACACTCTGAGCTTGCTCGTTGGCATTGCAAATTCTAATTTCTCCGCCACTAGCTTTAAGTCTTTTTTGAGTGAGCAATAATACCCTAAGACCCGCACTTCCAATAAATTCCAGATTTTTTAAATTTATCAGAATCTCACTCACACCCTGATCCATTAATTGTGCCAAATACTTCTGGGCTTCGTCCGACGAATTAGTCGTCCCTGAAAAAGTCAATAGAGCCTGTATATAAAGGGTGAAGATGTC
>ERZ889078.1120-NODE-1120-length-22000-cov-27.139440_pt1 | contig 22000 bp, 17 predicted proteins | sample MGYA00521266_ERZ889078 | MGnify/ENA primary metagenome ERZ889078 (study PRJEB32303, sample SAMEA104408618) | aquatic metagenome | biome: Brackish water; feature: Pelagic; material: water | place: Baltic Sea | collected 2014-06-16T06:34:00 | depth 76,534 m ...
TGGACGGGACTCGAACCCGCGACCCCCTGCGTGACAGGCAGGTATTCTAACCAACTGAACTACCAAACCAAAATATTTATGAACTTGCTCCCTTTCAAAAGCGAATGCAAAAGTAATTCTTTTTTCTTCTCATGCAAGACTTTTTTTAAAAAATAAATATTTATTTTTTTCATCAAATTATTTGCCTCTGATCAAATAATACTCTATATTTGCAGATAATTCTAAAAGATAGTAAATTGGATTTGGAAAACTTAGTTGAGTCAATTTTAATCAAAAGTCAGAAACTGGTTGACCATAGAAATTTGCTTTCAGAGGAGAACAAAAAGCTTAAAACTCAAATTAGTGAGTTGAAAGTAATTATTTCAAATCAAGAATCGAGTATTAACAAATTAGTAGAAACACGAAAAGTTCAGCAAATGGCTGGAGTTATTGGTAGAGACGAAAAGAAGACTTCATTGAAGAAAATTGATGAAGTTGTACGTGAAATAGATCATTGCATAGCACTATTAAACAGTTAAACCCATATGGGAAAATTTGCAATCAATATAAATATAGCAGGTCGAAATTATCGACTTAAAGTTGAAGCTACTGAGGAAGAAGATGTTAGAGCCGCAGCCACTTCAATAAATGATAAAATAAGCGAATTCTCAGGCAATTATGCCTTTAAAGATAAGCAAGATTTATTGGCTATGTCAAACATCATGTTTGCCTCAGAATTGATCAAAATTAAAAAAACTACGGAAAGCAATGCCGTAGTTGCTGTAGATAAGCTTCTCAAAATCGATGAGATATTGTCAAATTAAAGTTCTTTAAAATATGGACCCGTGCCATTTTGATTATTTTTAGTATAAAAACTCAACAGTTACTTAATTAGAGATTAGCTCTTAAAAGAGTTTTAGAACAGGCCTTACCCGTCTTTGACGGATTTTGCATCTTGCAAAACATTGGAAGTTCGACAATTCAGGCCTCTCTACCCATGTCAATACGGGGTTTTTCATGCTTCACAAAGTGGTCGGGTTTTTATTTCTTTTCTCTTCTTCCTTCCTCCATAGCTTTTGCTAGCTATAAATCAATGATTATGGATTATACAATATTAATTATTGCTTCAGTGATTTCACTTGCAATAGGCTATTTATCAGCAATGACAATAGCGAAAAAGCAAGCTCTGAATAAGAGTAAAGGAATCATTTCAAAAGCCCGAATAGAGGCTGAGGCTGAAAAAAAAGATAAAATAATTGAAGCCAAAGAAGAAATTCTTCAATTAAAATCGAATCATGAAAGCTGGGTAAATGCTCAATCAAAAGAGGTTCAGCGCGCCGAGAACAGAATCAATCAAAAAGAAAATACATTAAATCAAAAATTTGAAGAATTAAAAAAGAAGCAAAAAGATATTCAAATTGAACAAGACCAATTTAGCGACAAAATTCTTAGGCTTGAAAAAAGAGAAAAAGACCTTGACAAAGCCCATCGTCAACAGGTTGAGCAATTAGAAGTTATTGCAAATTTATCAGCAGAACAAGCTAAAGATCAACTGCTAGAAGCCATTAAGGCTGAGGCCAAGTCTGATGCTATCGCATACATTAACGACATTATGGAGGAAGCGAAAGCAACTGCCAATATGGAAGCTAAAAAAATAGTTGTAGAAACAATACAACGTACTGCTACTGAGCATGCTATTGAAAATGCTGTATCTGTTTTTCATATCGAAAGTGATGAAATTAAAGGTAGAATTATTGGTAGAGAAGGTCGAAATATTAGAGCCTTAGAGGCTGCTACTGGAATCGAAATTATCGTTGACGATACGCCGGAAGCCATTATCCTTTCTGGTTTTGACCCAGTGAGGCGCGAAATTGCACGCCTTTCTTTACACAAATTAGTTACTGATGGTAGAATTCACCCTGCTCGCATCGAGGAAGTTGTTGCTAAAACAAAGAAACAGATTGAACAGGAAATAATTGACATCGGAAAACGAACTACTATTGATCTGGGAATTCATGGAATGCACCTTGAACTTCAACGTATGGTTGGTAGAATGAAATATCGTTCCTCTTATGGCCAAAATTTATTGCAACATTCAAGAGAAGTAGCTAATTTATGTGCTACAATGGCCTCTGAATTAGGATTAAACCCCAAATTGGCTAAACGTGCAGGTTTACTACACGATATTGGTAAAGTACCGGATAATGAGCCCGAATTACCACATGCTTTGTTGGGCATGAAACTAGCTGAAAAATACAAGGAAAAACCTGAAGTATGTAATGCTATTGGCGCACACCATGACGAGGTTGAAATGACAAGTTTATTTGCACCCATTGTGCAGGTTTGTGATGCTATCTCTGGTGCTCGTCCTGGTGCACGTCGTGAGGTTGCTGAATCCTACATCAATAGACTGAAGGAACTTGAAGGTCATGCATTGAACTTTCCTGGCGTTGTGAAGACCTATGCCATTCAAGCTGGTAGAGAACTTCGTGTGATTGTTGGTGCTGAGCAAATTGATGATGCTCAAGCGAACCGTATTAGTTACGAACTATCCAAGAAAATCCAAGAAGAAATGACTTATCCTGGACAAATTAAGATTACAGTTATACGCGAAACACGTGCAATTGCTTATGCAAAATAATCTTTTTTAATTATCACAAAGCCCAATTTGATGAGCACTTGCTTTCAAATTGGGCTTTTTTTTAGATTATATAATGGAAGACAAAAAAAAGTATTGTTATAATTATCCGAGACCTGCCTATACGGTAGATATTGCGATTTTTAACAATGAAAATATTTTATTGATAAAAAGAAAGCATAGCCCATTCCAAGGTTTATGGGCATTGCCCGGTGGATTTATGGATATGCATGAAACTCCAGAAGATGCAGCAACACGAGAATTACAAGAAGAAACAGGGTTGGAAATAAAAAGGCTTAGTCAATTTAAAACTTTTGGGACAATTAATCGTGATCCTCGGCACAGAACAATCAGCACTGTGTTTTATTCCATCATAGATCATCATATTACAGCGCCTAAAGCCGGTGATGATGCTGCGGAGGCACAATGGTGGCCTTTAGAACATTTGCCTGATTTAGCTTTTGACCATCAAGATATTATAATTCAACTATTGGATTTTTTGGGTACAAAAAAAGGAGCTAATTAGCTCCTTTTTTTATTCTATTATTATCCTAATTATGCATCAATTTTTGCATAATGTGCATTCTTTTCAATAAATTCACGTCTTGGTGGTACTTCATCTCCCATCAACATAGAGAATACTTTATCAGCAGTAACATCATTATCGATACCTACTTTTCTTAAAGTTCTAGTTTCTGGGTTCATTGTAGTTGACCATAGTTGCTCAGCATTCATCTCTCCAAGACCTTTATAGCGCTGAACATGAACTCCTTTATCACCTTTTCCTCCAGTCATTTCCATAATAATGGCATCTCTTTGGGCATCTGTCCAAGCGTATTCACTTTTTTGACCTTTCTTTATAAGGTAAAATGGTGGAGTAGCAATATAAATATAACCAGCCTCAATCATTTCTTTCATAAATCTAAAGAAGAATGTAAGAATTAGTGTGGCAATGTGAGAACCGTCCACATCCGCATCGGTCATAATAATAACCTTATGATATCGAAGCTTAGACAAATTCAAAGCTTTAGGGTCTTCTTCAGTACCGATGGTAACACCTAATGCCGTAAACATAGTTTTAATCTCCTCATTTTCAAAAATTCGATGAGGCATTGCTTTTTCCACATTTAATATTTTTCCTCTTAGTGGAAGAATGGCCTGGAAGAACCGATCACGACCTTGCTTCGCAGTTCCACCCGCCGAGTCACCCTCGACAAGATATATTTCGCTTTTTTCAGGATCTTTATTAGAACAATCGGACAATTTACCTGGTAAACCAGAGCCTCCTAAAACGTTCTTACGCTGCACTAATTCACGGGCTTTACGAGCCGCATGACGTGCTGTAGCAGCAAGGATTACTTTATTAACAATAATACGTGCTTCTTTTGGATGCTCCTCTAGATAATGGTTTAAGCTTTCACCTACCATGGATTCTACGGCTCCCATCACTTCATTATTACCTAACTTAGTTTTTGTTTGCCCTTCAAACTGTGGTTCTGCAACTTTAATAGAAATAACAGCAGTTAATCCTTCTCTAAAGTCATCACCACTAATTTCGAATTTCAATTTAGCCAACAAACCAGATTTATCAGCATAAGATTTCAAAGTACGAGTTAAAGCACGGCGAAATCCAGAAAGGTGAGTTCCTCCTTCATGTGTATTGATATTATTCACATAAGAATGAATATTTTCAGAAAAAGAGCTATTATATTGCATAGCTATTTCAACTGGTACGTCATTTTTCTCACCTTCAATTTGTATTGGCTCCGGCATAAGTTTTTCGCGGGCTTCATCCAAATAATCGATAAAATCAGCTAATCCTCTTGTAGAATAAAATTCCTCATAAAGAAGTTCATTCGTGGATGGATCAATATTTCTGTCGTCTCTTAAAGTTAATTTAATGCCCTTATTCAAAAACGCCAACTCACGAAGGCGATTACTAAGGATATCAAATTGATAATCTGCAGTAATAAAAATACTATTATCAGGCATGAAAGTAACCTTAGTTCCTCTCAAATCAGTAGTACCTAATTGCTTAACATCGTATTGAGGAACACCAATTTTATACTCTTGAATATAATGCTTACTATCGCGAAAAACCTCAACTTTACAGTCTTTAGATAAAGCATTAACGCAGGAAACGCCAACACCGTGCAATCCTCCAGAAACCTTATAGCTACCTTTGTCAAATTTGCCTCCAGCATGAAGCACAGTCATAACAACTTCCAAAGCTGAACGCTGTTCCTTTTCATGAAAATCTACAGGAATTCCTCTACCATTATCCATTACTTGAATGGAGTTGTCTTTGAGTATAACGACGTCAATAGTATCACAATGACCAGCTAGTGCTTCGTCAATAGAATTATCAATAACCTCATATACTAAGTGGTGAAGTCCTTTAACTCCTACATCACCAATGTACATTGCGGGGCGCTTACGAACAGCTTCTAGGCCTTCTAAAACTTGTATATTATCAGCGGAATAGTTATTCCGCGCATTCGTAATTTCTTCTTCAGTCATAATCAATATGTTATAGTATTTTTACTAATCTACAAATGTACAAAAAATAATGCAATTAGAGCCAAATTTCTATTGTCAAAAAATGCAATATTTATTAACAAATATTATTCAAATAAATTAATGTCAATTAATTGATATTCAATATATTGAATGTCATAATAATTTACATAAAAAGGCAGTATTAACCGCTCAAAAAAAACAAGGAAAATCATTCGAAAAAAGATAGAATAAAAACCAATAATGGAGATAAATAATTTACACCTGTTTTCAGAGAAATCGCCCTCCAGAAAACCTGTAAGTCCTATCTAAAATATTGATTTTTTAAGTGTTGTTTATGACCTAATTTTTTCTAAAATATATAACTAAGCCCAGCAAGGAAATTAAATTTATAAGAAGGATAATCATACCATTTATAATAGCGTGCGGCTCCTATATTATTAAAGTTGACAAAAAATCCTAGCTTTTTACGATATCGATATTCAACTCCTAAATTAAAGTCGACCCACCCTTTAAGGGTTTGAGGAACAAGAACTCCTTGCTCCCATTTAGGGACTTTCGCTGCTCCATAAGTAAGTATTGCTGCTCGCAAAATAATTTTATCTTGAATATTATAATTAGCTGTTAGACTAACATCATAGCTTGGTTTATGCCAAGGGAAATCTGAGGACATATTGTAGATATAGTAGTTTCCACGCAAAAGGAATCTCAATTTTTCATGTAATTGATATGTAATGTCAGCCTGTAATTTTATGCGATCATAATCCTCATACAATACGGTAAATTTATTTAAGTAGAATTCATTCGTATCAGAAATAAACAAAGGAGCATTTTCTACTCTATCATAATATAATTGCAAATCGAAGTTAACACTTTTGCTGATAGAGCTTCCCAAACCAAAATTAATCTGGAATTTGGTATTTGTAAATTGCAAAGGAATTTGACTAATAATGAAAGGATTTTCATCGCTAAAAGATTTCAACGAATTACGCGTTTGTCCACCGGTCATATTCAAATTAAAATAAAGGATATTAGGGATGGCGGCCAAATTAATTTTCAATTCGGGATAAAAAAACAAGGTGCTCATCGAATCTGTTTTTGTTTGGATACTCAATCCAACTTTAACAGATAGTGCATCTGTTATGAAAGAATAATATGGCGTAACCTTAAGTAAATTAGCATTTTGCATAGCCAAGGTATCCCACTTATTATGATAAAAATCTTCCGTTAAATCAAAACCTAATCGTTGAGATGAAAAAGATTTTACCAAGTCAATATTCCAATCCAAACTCGCAACCATACCAATGTGGTTCTCTGAATTATTAAAAAAATCATTTAGAAAATAGTAATTCCCTTTTAAATCATAATTCATATCTTTTGTCCGCAAACGATAGCGGTACCAGTGTAAATCTGCATTAACCAAATTATACCTTTGCACATTATCAGCATCATTAGGCAATAACGAATCAGGAAAATCTACCGGTTGAAATCCGTAAAAATGAGTAACATCGCGTTTATAAGAGACATTGGCATCTAGAATCGATTTTTTCCAAAACTTACTTCCATAAACTTCAGCGAAATTATTACTCCAAGCTGGAAAGGCATAATCATTTATTGTACCGGCAGAAGAGAAGTGTTTCAAGTGAACACCATATTTAGTGTCGCGAGAGCGTAATTTGCTATGGTAGAACTCAAAATAGGGTGTTAAATAATTCCCCATTCCTAAAGCAACATAGTTTGGATAAAGTTTAGTCAATGGCTCGCCAAACAATTTTGCTGGCTTGATTGGAGACACCTTAAACGGGGTTTCCAATATTTTTTCTTCAATATCATATTTAAAGGAAGGCACTTGATATACCGTATCTTTCAATACCGGAACACTCAGTATTTTCTGAGCATCAGAAATAGAAGGAGTAAATTTTCCTTGGATAATGACTTTATTATTGCCTGGCTGAGCCAATAACACATTGGTTATAAATACTACAAAAATCAGGACTAATATCTTTTGTCTTTTCATATCTCGTACTATATCAAATTAAAACGATTGAACATTTTCCTCTTCAAATTCATTTTCAATATCTGGGTCTCCTTCATTACCATTGTCGATAAATAATTTATTATCATTTCCCAAATCAATAATCATCTCAGGACTATCTTCTTTAATTGTCTTCTTTACAGAAAGTTGATTAACTAATGCTAATTTATCCTTCGCCTCTTGCAATAGTAATTGATCTCCTTTGTAATTATCTACAATACTTGTTAAAGTAGCTTTTGCCTGATGTAAATTATCCGTTTTGATAAAAATATCAGCAGATAAAACAAATGCTTTAACAACCCAGTATTCGTATGAAGGATCTTGCTGAATAACTCCATAGGCAATGGCCTCAGCACTATCGTACTGCTCTTTCTTAAATGCTATCAATGCCAAATTATATTGAGCCTCAGCCGATTCAATTGTAGAGGTAGCTGCTGAAATTCGAGTAAATGCCCTATGAGCATCATCGTGTCTATTATTAAGCATATAAACTCTGGCTTGGTACATTTGTGCCTCAATAGCTATTTTTTTGTCAATATTCTCAAGGGATTGTACCCTTTGAGATGATACCAATACACTATCATAATTTTTAGTAAACCAATCACAACGCATAATTCCTACTATTGCTTTATACCGGTTTTCCTTTGATTCGGAAAACTTAATTAATTTTACAAAGTCGATTCTAGCAGCTGGATAGTCCTTAAATAAGTCATAATTAATATAGCTCATTTGCCAAATTGATTTTTCGGTATATTCGGAAACTGCTCGATCTACTATGAAGCTATAATCTTGTAGAGCTTCTGCATATTTTTGAGTTTTACGTTCACATTCCGCTTTGTAATAATGGGCATTATTAGTAAAATATCCTTTTGGAAAACGCTCAATATAATGTCTGAAAGCAGTAATGGCCTCTGCACAATTATTACTCATATAGTAATTCTCAGCTATAAAATAATTAGCGGAATCCTGAGCACTCAATTCTACACTAACACCTTGTTTTTCAGCCCAAACAAAGAAAACATCAACATTACCTTGTTCTGTATAAATGTCTTGCAAGGCCTTCAAAGCATCTTTGGACTCTGTAGATCCTTTATAGTCTTCTTGTACTTTTTTTAGAACCGCAATTGCTTCTTGTGTCCGTTTACTATTAGCATATAAATATCCTAAATCAAGTTTTGATTTTTTCACAAAATTAGTCTGAGTAGGGTAAACCTTAATAATGTGAAGATAATGCTCAATAGCCTTATCAAAATTATTCAGAACTCGGAAATAAGTCTCGGCTAAGGCATATTCTGCATTGCCAGCATAAGTAGAATTTGGATAATCACGAATTAGCTGGGCAAAAGTACTGGCTTTCATTTCATAGTTATTTAATGGACCCCATGATTCAGCTTTTTTGTACAATGAATAATCTACATCCCGTTTACCAATTGCAATAGCTTTATCATAATTTTTAACTGCCAAATCATACTCACTTTGAATAAAATAACTATCAGCAATTCGGTTATATGCATCATTGGCCATTACAGAAACACTATCCTTATTGCTAAGCATAAAGATTCTAAATTCTTGATTAGCTTTTGCATAATTATTAAGTTGAAAATAGCAATAGCCCAAATTATAATGTGCTTCATTATAGTTTGGTTCGGTAAAAGCACCTTGTGCTAAAACAAAGGAATTATAGGAAGTAATTGCAGTCTTATAATCTTTCAAACGGTAGTATGATTCAGCTTTCCAAAACAATGACTTGGCAGTAAAAGCTTTGTCCTTATTCACTTTTAATGACCTATCGAAAAACACTATCGCTTCTTGATAGTTATTGATATTAAATAACTGAACTCCTCTAGAATATAAAATTCTTTGATAGGCAAGCAATAACTCTGGTGATTTATCTTGAATTTTATCAATACTCTCTAAGGCTTGCGAGAAATTATTGGTAGACAAATACATTTTTGTCAAGTAGGTCATTGCCTCTTTACGGTGAATTGAATTTGGGTATTCGACAACATATTTCTCAAATGCTTTAACCGCTTGGTTATAAGGATTATAATCAAGCTCATAACTCAATTTAGCGAAATTATATAAGGCATCTGCTGTGATATTGGGATCAACATCAATCTGATATGCCTCCTTAAATGCATTAAGTGCATAATTCTTTTTATCTTGATTTACATAACATATTGCCAAATGGTAATTGGCACTTTGAGCCATTTCATTGGTATCTTGACTAACCGCAACAAAATGTGGAATTGCTTTTTCAAAATTACCCACTTGATAATAAGCATAAGCCATTTGATACTGACTCGTAGCACTAACAGCTTGTGCACTAGAATTATTATATCTTTCTAAATAAGGAATTGATAGTTCGTATTTTCCAGTTCGATAATATGCCTCTCCTATTAATCGAGCAATTTCAGGCTGCCGTTTTGGTGTAGAATTTTCTAAAAGCCCTGGTGCAACTTCCAATAATTCATCATATTTCTTCTGCAAATAGTAGATATGAGTAACATAATATGGAATTACAGGCTTGAAAGATTCATTTTCGCGTAGCGATAAAAATCCCTTTAGTGCAGTCTCATAATTTCCTTCAAGATAAGCAATATGAGAGTAATAGTACATTGCAGGAGCTTGATATTTGCTCTCCTTATTAATTACTTCAAACAAATTTTTCTTAGCATAACTTATACTGTCTTCTTCAAAAAAAGAATATCCCCTTTTAAAATAAAACTCTATTTGTTCTTCTTTTGTCAGATCATAAACATCCACTTTGTCAAAAGAATTTAATGCACGATGATAACCTTTCTTCCGATATTGAAAAACCCCTAAATTAAAATAAACATGCTTGATATACATGCTTTCAGGATGATTTTCTGTAAACTGCAAAAGCAGTAATTCTGCATCATCACTAAATAGTTCCACAGCGCAAAGAGCCTTATAATATTCGGCATTAATGCGCAATATCGAATATGGATCATTGATTAAATCAATAGACTTTTGAAACAAATTTTGAGAAGGGCCAAATTGCTCTTTATTAAATAGAGCTAGAGCGCTCTGATAATAGGCTCCGGGTTGGTCGTAAATTGCTGTTTTTTGGCTTACACCAAAATTTACAGAAAACAATACAACCACACTGATTATCAGTACTTTTATATTAATAAACCTCATATTGAACATCATTATTTTACATCTTAAAATTAGTAACAATACTACCTAGCCTTTTTGCCGAATAACAAACTTTTCAACATCACTAATTTAAAAACTATCTCATACATCAACTCATTTTTTTTCAACCTTAATACCTAAATATCATAAATGGAAATTAAAAACAGAATATAGTAAAGAAAATTTATAACCAAGGTATTAACGTAAGATGCATTCAAAAAATTGTATATTTGCCCCCCAAAACCGAATATCGAAATATACTAAGTAGATTATGAAAAGAACTATCCAAATTACTTTCCTTTTTCTGATTTTTTCATTGCAAACAATGGCGGAATTTGTACCTGAAAATATAGCAAGACAAGTAGCTCACAATTTTTTCGTACAACAATATCAGGAACAGTATCAGGTTAATATAAAAAACCTACAGGACGAAAATACCTTTACCATTCGATATCATTCAGCCATCTCATATTATATCTTTAATTTTAATCAATATGGCTTCGTACAGGTTGCCGCCGAAGATGGTGCATATCCAATACTAGCGTATAACCTTGAACAGCAATATGATTCTTCAACAGAAGCCGATAATTACGCTGAATGGATGGAGATGTATAATCTGCAGATTGAAGCTATAAGAACTCAAAACCTGAAAGGAAGTCCAGAAACCATCAAATTATGGGAGGAATTAAAAGCTGGCAACGACCTCAAAATCTCTGGCAATAAATCAATTGAACCTCTAATCCTCAGTAAATGGAATCAAAGTAGTTTATATAATGCACTTTGCCCTGAAGATATCAATGGTCCTGGAGGGAGAGCCTTGGTAGGATGCGTTGCTATAGCGATGTCACAAATAATGAATTATTACAGATATCCAACTCAAGGAACTGGAAGTCATAGCTATTATCATAATACCTATGGTAGTCAAACTGCAAATTTTGGTAATACACAATACAATTGGAATGCGATGACCAATCACATACTGCCCGGTGGAAACATAGATATGGCAGAATTACTGTATCAAGTGGGAGTTAGTGTAGATATGAATTACGGAGCATCTTCGTCAGGTGCGTATTCCTTTGATGCAGCTTCTGCTCTTCGCAATTATTTTGGCTATCAATCTAGTTTGAGCTTGAAAAACAAGTCAAGTTATAGCTATAGCCAATGGGTTAGTATGATTACTACTAATCTCGATAATGGTATTCCACTTTACTATCATGGTTACGACTACCAAAATGGTGGTGGTCATGCATTTAATTTAGATGGATATCAAGGAAGCGATCACTTTCATTTCAACTGGGGCTGGGGAGGCAGCTACGATGGCTATTTTTATTTAAGTGCTTTAAATCCTGGGACAAATAATTTTATTGATGGCCAAGGTGCCATTTTTGACATTTATCCTGCTACTGCTTATCCATTTTCTTGCACCACGAACTCAGTTCTAACATCGCTAAATGGAACAATACATGATGGAAGTGGCCCAAGTATGTACGAAAACAATCTTCAATGCAATTGGCTTATCCAACCTCCACAAAACATTGATTATATTAAACTTAGCTTTGATAGATTTTCATTGGGAAATAACGACACTCTATTTATTTATGATGGAATTAATTCCAGTGACTCACTCCTTATTGCACTTACTGGAGGACAGACTCCAGCAGATATTTATTCTACAGGAGGCTCCATATTTATAGAATTTAGAACCGATGCAACCAATATTGCTGAAGGATTTGCTATTTCTTATAAATCCTACTTCCCTATTTATTGCAATGGTAATCAATTACTTTCGGATTCAACTTCATCGATAACAGATGGATCAGGAACTAATTTGTATAATAATGCAAGTTTTTGCCGCTGGCAAATTGAGCCAAGTAACGGATATCCAATCCGATTGATATTTGATTCCTTTGATACGGAATTAGGGGAAGATTTCGTTAGAGTTTATGATGTTTCAACAACTCCATCTGTACTTCTAGCTAGCTACTCCGGTAATACTATTCCTCAATCTGTAGTTTGTAATAGTGGCAAAATGATGGTCATTTTCACTTCAAATAGTGATCAAAACTTTGGCGGATGGGATGCTCATTATATTACAGGACCAAGTGTTGGGATAGAAGAAAACACTAAATTAAATAGCTTTTATATTTATCCTAATCCAACAAAAAATTTATTAAACATAGTTCTAAAAGAAAATTTCAAAGACGCCAAGCTACAATTATTCAGCATGCAAGGGCAATTACTTATTCAAAAGCAAATTACTCAAAAGGAGTTTAAATTAGATGTTTCTGCATTAAGTATCGGGATTTATCAATTGAGGATTATTACTGATAATCAGCTGGATACTAGGGCTATTGAAATAATTAGATAAATAAGGCAAACTCTTCAAAAAAAGAGAAGTGAATCCATAGAAAACACAAAGGGCGCAAAAGAAATTAGATATTTCTTTTGTGCCCTTTGTAACCTGACTCCTAAAGGCTTAAGGCTTACGCCTTCTAAACTCTGCACAAACTATAGCAGTAGCCACAGCAGCATTGAGCGATTCCATTAGCGAATCTGAATAAGCCGGTATTTTTATTTGGCTTGTAATGAGTTGCTGAATTTCTGAGCTAATACCCTGCCCTTCATTGCCAATAACAATTACACCATCATGCTTTAATTCGGACTCATAAATATTTTCGCCATTGAGCATAGTGCCATAAATAGTTGTTTTCTTGTCAAGACTTTTAAGCCACTGTTCAAGATTAGTATATATCATTTGTACACGTGTTAAAGCTCCCATACTCGCCTGAACTACCTTTGGGTTAAAGGCATCTGCAGTTTCAACACTACATACAATTTTCCTAATTCCAAACCAATCAGCAATTCGAATTATGGTTCCTAAATTTCCAGGGTCTTGAATGGTATCTAGCGCAATAATCAAATCCCCATTTTCAAATTGGATTTCATTGGTCATGGGATAATTCACAATAGCTAAAACTTGATTTGGAGTTTTTAATAAGCTAATTGCTTGAAGTTCTTTCTCGGTTATCTGAACCATGTTATCATGAGCTAATTGGTTAGCTGACATCCAATCTGCTGTTGCATATATGCTATCAACCTCATATTGACTATCAAGAAATTCCTGAACAATTTTAGGCCCTTCTGCGATAAACTTTTGTTCTTTCCGCCGATATTTTCCGATATGTAATATCCGGATTTCTTTGAGTAAATTTTTACTTAACATGAAGATTTTGAATTTAATAACCTTGTAAAAGTACAAAAAAAATCCCACTATTTACAAAATAGTGGGATTTGATCTTAGATAAGTAATATTACTCAGCAATCACTTCAAAATTAATAATTGCTTTCACCTCACGGTGTAAGTTTACAGTTGCGGTATAAGCGCCTACTTCTTTAATTTTATCAGTTTCAACAATGATTTTCTTTCTGTCGATTTCAATGTTAGCTTGTTCTTTAAGTGCGTCAGCTATTTGCATAGCGTTAACAGAACCAAAGATTTTTCCACTTGCACCAACTTTAGCACCTATTTTTAAGGTAACTTCTCCAAGAGCAACAGCTGATGCCTCAGCAACAGTGCGAACTTTCTCTTCTTTATGTGCCTTTTGTTTCAATACTTCTTTCAAAATCTTTTCATTTTGATCGGTAGCTTGAGTAGCGTATCCTTGTGGAATAAGGTAATTACGTGCATAACCATTTTTCACAACGACAGTGTCATTAATAAACCCTAAATTGGCGATATCTTGTTTTAATATAACTTTCATATAATTTTCCTCCTATTTTAAAAGATCACTTACGTAAGGCAATAATGCAATGTGGCGTGCCCTTTTGATAGCTTGAGCCACTTTCTTTTGGTATTTTAATGAAGTACCTGTTAAACGACGAGGAAGAATTTTTCCTTGCTCATTTACAAATTTCATTAAGAAATTAGCATCCTTATAATCAATGTATTTAATTCCGCTTTTCTTAAAGCGACAATATTTTTTCTTTTGTGTATCAACCGCAATTGGGGTCAAATAGCGTATTTCTGAACTTGTTGCCATGTTATTCTATCAATTTAAATGTTAATACTAAGCTTCAGCTTGTGCTTTATTGCTTCTCAAATTACGACGCTTTTCAGCATAAGCAAGTGAATGCTTGTCAAATTTAACGGTTAAAAAGCGCAATACACGCTCATCGCGTTTAAATGCTACTTCATAATCCTTGATTACAGAGCCTTCAGCTTCAAATTCAATCAAGTGATAAAAACCAGAAGATTTTTTCTTGATGTTATAAGCTGTTTTTTTTAAGCCCCAATTCTCATGGCTTACTATTTTACCACCAGCATTGGTGATTAAATCGCTGTACTTTTTTACCGCTTCCTTTACCTGATCGTCAGATAAAACGGGAGTTAAAATGAAAACGGTTTCATAATTGTTCAACATAGGTTAATCTATTAATGTTAATAATTTGATATTAAAAAATTTGGACTGCAAAAGTATAAAAAATAATTGCTCAAGCAAGTTTTTTTTTGACATAGGTTTAATGCAAAAAAACACCTCAAATTTGAGGTGTTTTTAGTTGATTCCGATTAGCTTATGGATTTAAAAAGCCCAGAAATTATTATCATTCCAGATTTCTTCCTTAAGTACTTCGTTCATTTCGTGAAGTGCCTTTTGATGACCAGCTTCCCACATTGCAAGCATATTGTATAGCTCTTTTTCCATAGGATCAATAGCCTCCGCTGCTCTTTCACTGTATATTTTTACTGCGCGGGTTTCAAAATCGATGGCTGCCGAGATTGCAGCAGCTTCAAAACTTGCGCCATTAGTCTCTTTTTTAAGTTGCTCAGTAAGCACTTTTAATGCTACTTCCTCTTCTGCATGATCTTGATAACCTTCAGGCTTCAGAAACTTATTATTACTTTTATAGCTTTTAAATTGACGCGAAAGAAAGGCAATATGCTCATCTTCTTCTCTTGCCATCATTTCAAAAATTTCTTTGGCGGCAGGGCTATCACATTTTTCAGCAACTTTTTTGTAAAAAGCTTTGCCTTTCATTTCCAATAAGATAGATTCCTTCAATATTTCTTCAGCGGTATGTGCCATTTTGTATTAGGTTTAGTTAAATTTCAAAGTGTAAAATTATATAAAAAACAGTCATAAATTAGAATTATTCTCATAAAAAAAGCGAACCATTTGGGTTCGCTTTTCTATAGTTAATATATTGTCAACATGATGCTATTTCGACATAAAGTCTCTATGCGATTTCAATAGATTAATCATCTGCAATAAAATATTATTGCTTTCATGTAAAATACTGAAATAAAGCAACGAAGCTTTTGTGCTAGCATTACCTTCTTTTATCCGCTTAATATGCTTTTTACTTAAGCTCCTAATCAAGTCAATAATAATTTGTTGATGAGAAATGATGGTGTCAATATTATTATATTTACTTATTGTTATTTCCTCAATTACCTCATCAATTATACTTACCAATTGACTTTGTAATTCTAAAAGATCTGATTTTTGATTATCTGACAAGCTTTTATGATTATTTTCGACATGATCAAAAGCTGGCTGAGATATAAAATCAATAGAATGAGCTAGCTCTCTTAAATAATCAAGTACCTGTACATAAAAATGTCCTGACTCAACTGACTCTTTATTAAGTTTGCTAATCGTCTTATGCATTGATTTTTTCAAGCGCTTAGCATCCTTATTAATTACTTTAATCACGTCATTAGAATGACGTAATTTCTTACGATCTTCTTCAATTAATGCATCAATTACATTAATCAACTCAACTTTAATATTATTTAAACTCTTAATAATTGTTGTGTTACAAGATTGAATTACTCCAACTTTTTCAACATTATCTTCCAATTCCTGAGCTTCTTCTTGTTTGGTTTTTCTACTAAATATCGATGTTTTGAAAATAATAACGACAGTCAATAATAAAAATCCGAATATACCATAAATACCTGTAAAATGAATTATTGCAGCAACGAGAAATGCAGTGGTAAAGGCAACAAATGCAGTAAAAAACCATCCTAAAATAACAGATAATACACCCGTAATTCTAAATACTGCAGACTCTCTTCCCCATGCCCTATCGGCTAAAGAAGTTCCCATAGCAACCATAAAAGTAACATAGGTGGTAGACAATGGTAGTTTGTAAGAAGTGGCTATTGAAATCAGAATACTTGCCATTACTAGGTTAACGGAAGCGCGGAGCATATCAAACGCAGGAGCTTCATTTCCCATGGCTAATACGCTTCTATTATAGCTAGTTTGATCAAACTGTTTGTCAATAAAAGTTTTAATAGGGGCTGGAGTTATGCTATCAAGTCGATTTGAAAATCTTACAGAAGCACGTACGATAGACCTTGCAATTGGAGATGCTCCAAAACGCTCGTCACCTTCATCTTGGCGAGATAAGTCTAAAGATGTTTTAAGTACTCTTCTAGCTTTTTTAGAAGTCCATAAAGTAATTACCATAATTAAACCTGCTATTACAAGATACATAGCAGGAGTGCTTGTTTTATGCGTCAACGAAGTCATTAGAAAATTATTCGGGTCAGCTCCTGGATTATTTATGAAATCAGTATAGGAAGCAAAGCCCGCTAATGGAACTCCAATAAAATTAACAAGGTCATTTCCTGCAAAAGCCATGGCTAGCGCAAAGGTTCCAACTAAAACTGTCATTTTCATAATATCCAGTTTCGTGATCCAAAACAACAATTGTAAAATAACTGTCCAGCCAATAAAACTAAATCCTATTATTTGGTAGGACATATCAACAACATATTTCTTTAATAAAACTGGCTCTGTTAAAATGGCTCCTTTATAGGTATCTCCAATATTAGCCATAATATAACTAGCATAAGTACTGTCTTTTATTCCTTTAATTAAAATAAAATAAGTAATTGCAGTAATTGCAAACCCACCCCAAATAGCACCAATATACTTTATCCTTTTACTAAAGTCGAAAGTAAAAACCATCCGTGAAAAATATTGCACAATAGCACCAGCAATAAAAGCTACAAATACAGAAAGCAATATTCCTCCTATAATTGTTAAAGCCATACTGGAATTAATATAAGTTGCAATTGTACTCACTTCGCTACTGGCTATGAGTTTAAACATTGAAATTGACACAGAGGCGCCTAATAGCTCAAATACAACAGAGACTGTAGTTGAGGTCGGCATACCAAAAGTATTAAAGAGATCTAACAGGATAATGTCAGTAATCATTACTGCCATAAAAATCAACATGATTTCGGAAAAGTGAAAATACTGAGGGTTCATAATCCCTTTTCTAGCAACCTCCATCATACCACTCGAGAATGTTGCACCTACAATTATTCCCAATGCTGCAATTAAAATAACGGTCTTAAATGAAGCTACTTTGGCTCCAATGGCAGAATTTAGAAAGTTAACAGCATCATTGCTAACACCTACAATTAAGTCGGAAGCACCCAGAGCGAAAAGGGCTACAACCATGATTAAATAAATATCCATCTGTAATAAGATTTAGTTTGTACAGTCAGCAAAAGTATAATTCAACCTTTTATGCAATGTTATTAAATTGTTATCATTTTTAACAAATATTATATGTGCGTAAAATAATGAATATCAATTATTTAAGAACGCAATAATCAAAAGTCGCATTATTAAATTAGAAATGTTTGCAAAAAACAAAGCCTAAATTTTAATACTTAGAATTGAAAAAGGCTTTTCAACTCTTGAAAAATGAATTCTTTGCTGGAATTTAGAGGGAAAACCATATTAGGTTTCAGATAGAAAACTTCATTTTCCTCCTTAAATCTTTTTTCTCCACCACCTGTAATGTTAAGCATAATGAGAGAATTCTCATCAACTTGATGATCATTAACCGCATTCATCAAACTAGCTACTGCAACAGCTGAAGCAGGATGAATATCAATTCCTTCTGTAATTTCAAATATTTCAGCGGCGTCTTGTAATTCATCATTACTCACTAAAAGCACTTCACCACCAGCATCTTTCATCGCATCAAATAAACCACCAATAATTGGGTAAGGGGGTTTGCGGTTAGATAATACCTTAGCTATAATTTCCTCAACATCCTTCCGAGCCTGATTATCATCCATCGGCAACATATCTCTTGACTCAGCATACCATGCGTCGTATATTGGATGGAATGGCATATTTTGAGAAACCATCAATTTCATTTTATTATTTCCAAACCTACCATCTTCGATTAAACGAATATTGGCTTCCCAAGCAGCAATTGCCCCTGTTCCACTTCCAATAGCTTGAAAATAGTACTCTGGAATTTTACCAATATGAGTAACAGCTGACAAGGTGGTAGTACCCATTCCATCACGGCGCGCAACATTTTTGGCTCCGCCTTCAGGTATAAATTCATCCATTTCGCAAGCAATATTACTGAGATGAATGGCGTCAAAATAATCACCTCCTGAAGCAGCGGCAATTAACTTTACATTGTCTTTTACAGGCTCTTCAAACCAAAGAGCATCTATATTATCTTCTGGCACACATAATAATAAGGGGATATTATTATCAGAGCAAACTTTGGCGAAAGCGCGTGCAGTATTACCAGCAGAGGCAACTACTAAAATTCTTTTTTCGTCTTCAGGCAAACGGGCAGCCACAGAATATGATTCGGTTTCTTTGAATGAGCAAGTACTCATTTCAATATCTTTTTCGGGCCAATAGCCACTAAACGTAATATATAAATTGCTTAAACCAAGATGCTGAGCCAATCCATCACTCTTAAATGTAACAGGAGCATAGGATCCCTCTAAACGCTTTTGTATAGGCAACCAGTCCTCAAAACGATATAATCCTTCTGAAATATCACCAACAGTAATTTGTTTTTTAGCATAAATTGCTCTAATCAAACTTGGTTTCTGAGCTCCTTCTTCATCTAAAGTCCAGCCTTTATCACTAAAAGTATTACAGGAATCTATCGATTGCAGAATATATTTTTCGTCTTTCATTATCGTTATGAATTTTATCTATGAGCATATTTTTTGTCTTTTGCGGCTTTCACAAAAGCTACAAATAATGGATGAGGATTAGCCACAGTACTGCTATATTCTGGATGAAACTGAACCCCTACAAACCAAGGATGGTTATTTATCTCAATGATTTCCACAAGATTACGCTTAGTATTTGTTCCTGCAACAGACATTCCTGCTTGGGTAAAATCATCTAAGTATTTGTTATTGAATTCATATCTATGGCGATGTCTCTCTTCTATATTCTGCCTATTGTACGCATCAAAAGTTTTACTTCCTTCCACAACTTGACAACTATATGCTCCCAATCTCATGGTACCTCCTAAGTTTCCAATATTCTTTTGTTCTTCCATTAAGTCGATTACTGGAAAATTAGTTCTTGCATTCATTTCTGTAGAATGGGCATCTTCGTAATTTAGAACATTTCTTCCAAATTCGATAACGGCACACTGCATTCCGAGGCAAATTCCAAGAAAAGGAATGTTATTTTCTCTAACATATTTTATTGTAGTGATTTTACCTTCAATACCACGATTACCAAAACCAGGTGCCACTAGAACAGCATCAAGATTTTTAAGTTTGAACTCTACATTTTCCTCATCCAAATCTTCAGACGAAATCATTTTCACATTAACTTTGCATAAATTTTCAGCACCAGCATGTATAAATGATTCCAAAATAGATTTATAAGAATCTTTCAAAGCTACATATTTTCCGACTAAACCAATATTCACCTCATGAGTAGGATTTTTTAAACGCTTCAAAAAATTATCCCATTGAGTGAGATCTGTTTTACGAGTATCATTAATTTTCATCTTTCGTAAAACTTCAGAGTCAAGCCCCTCCTCTTTCATTAAAATAGGCACTTTATAAATGGTATCTGCGTCGATGCTTTCAATAACTGATGAAGTTTCAACATTGCAAAACAAAGCAATTTTGGTTCGGATACCAGCATTTAAATGATGCTCAGTACGGCAAACTAGGATATCTGGTTGAACTCCCAATTGCAAAAGTTGTTTAACACTATGCTGAGTTGGCTTAGTTTTTAATTCACCAGCAGCAGCTAAATAGGGAATCAAAGTAAGATGAATCACCATGGCTTGAGTTGACATTTCCCATTTCAATTGTCTAACCGCCTCTATATAAGGAAGTGACTCAATGTCACCAACGGTTCCACCAATCTCCGTAATAACAAAATCAAAGTCACCCTCTGTTCCCAGAATTTTAATTCTATTCTTGATTTCATCTGTAATATGTGGGATAATTTGAACTGTTTCTCCCAAATAATCTCCTTTTCTTTCCTTGTTAATTACTGTAGAATAAATTCTACCTGTTGTCACATTATTAGCTTGGGTTGTTGGCTGATTAGTAAATCGCTCATAGTGACCCAAATCTAAATCAGTTTCTGCGCCGTCAACAGTCACATAACATTCGCCATGCTCATAAGGATTGAGTGTTCCTGGATCTACATTAATATATGGATCTAGCTTTTGGATGGTAACTTTATAACCTCGTGCTTGTAATAACTTAGCTAAAGAGGCTGAAATAATTCCTTTCCCTAAGGAAGAGGTTACTCCTCCCGTTACAAAAATGTAATTTGTTTTATGCATAACTACTGATAATCAGAATATTGATATAATTTCTAAGGCTTTGCAAAATACAATTATTTTTTAATTATTCTGCATAAAATAAAAAGAGAAGCTAACGATTAGCTTCTCTTTAAAAGTTTCAATTTTATGATCTGTTATTGACCCAAATAAACCTTCAGTAATTTACTTCTAGAATTATGTTTAAGTCTACGAATTGCTTTTTCTTTAATCTGACGAACACGTTCTCTTGTCAAACTGAATTTAATTCCAATTTCGTCCAAAGTCCAACTATGACCTTGACCAATGCCGTAATAAAGATTAATTACATCTCTTTCTTTTTCGCTCAATGTGCTCAAAGAACGTGCAATTTCTTGACCAAGAGACTCTCTCATAAGATATTGATCTGTATCAGGCTCGTCAAAGTTAATCATCACATCTAACATACTAGATGTTTCACCTTCCATTAAAGGTGCATCAACAGAAACGTGACGCGAGTGCATTTTTAAGGATGCTTTAACTTTATATACTGGAAGTTCAAGATAATCAGCCAATTCATTTGCGGTAGGTGGACGACCTAATTCTTGCTCTAGTTTAGCAGAAGCTTTTCCTATACGGTTTAAAGATCCTACTTGATTTAATGGCAATCTCACAATCCTTGATTGCTCTGCAAGTGCCTGAAGAATAGATTGACGAATCCACCAAACGGCATAAGAAATAAATTTAAAACCACGAGTTTCATCAAAACGTTTAGCAGCCTTAATAAGACCTAAATTACCTTCATTAATTAAATCTGGCAAACTAAGTCCTTGATTCTGATATTGTTTAGCAACAGAAACTACAAATCGTAAATTTGCTTTGGTTAAAGTATCTAATGCTCGTTGATCTCCTCTTTTAATCAATTGTGCTAATCTAACCTCCTCATCTGCTGTGATTAAATCTTCACGTCCGATGTCTTGGAGGTACTTGTCTAACGAGGCCGTTTGACGATTAGTAATTGATTTGGTTATTTTTAATTGTCTCATATATTATAGTAATTTATATAATTTCTGTTCAATAGTCGCGAACATGCAAAAGTA
>ERZ889078.1121-NODE-1121-length-21985-cov-7.178431_pt1 | contig 21985 bp, 19 predicted proteins | sample MGYA00521266_ERZ889078 | MGnify/ENA primary metagenome ERZ889078 (study PRJEB32303, sample SAMEA104408618) | aquatic metagenome | biome: Brackish water; feature: Pelagic; material: water | place: Baltic Sea | collected 2014-06-16T06:34:00 | depth 76,534 m ...
CTCGACGGCAGGATGCGCCGAAGCAACCGCTCGACGTTGTGCCACTCGGCGTGCATCGCGGCTTCGTCGAGAAAGATCCGCCGCCACGAGCGATCGATGAGGTAGCAGCCCACCGCACCGACGACGTTGCTGACCCCGGTGAACACGAGGGCGGCGTTGGTCGTGAGCGGATCGAGCTCCCCGGTGAGCAGCGCCGGCAGCACGAGCGCGTTCATCGGTACGCAGACGGCCACGGCATAGAGAAACCGGACACGCACGACCAGGTACATAAACAGCATCGCGATCACGAACCCGATCGCGCCATAGCCGTCCGGAGCGAGGCCCAGCGCCGGCATCGTGAGGCTGCCGATGACGCCCAAGGCGAGAAATGCGAGCGGCACGAGCAAGACGGTGACCTCTTCGCGATACCGCTCGATGAACGGCTGCCAGCGATCGAGGGTGGTGAAGGCGTACATGAGCCCGCAGATCGGCAGCACGACGCCGTAGCGGATGGCCAGCACCGGGCGCCAGACTTCGGGTGACAAACTCAGAAACTCGACCGGCCCGATGAGCCCGAGCACACCGATGGCGATGAGCGTACCGAGCTGGAGGTAGCGGCGATTAGCCTGATAGATCCAACGCCGATAGCGACGCTCAAGCGCTTCGTCGACGAAACGCAGCGAGATTGGGTTCACTGCCGTGATGGCGCTGGCGTCTGGGTGGATCATGCTGGGCCGACTGTACCCTAGCTCCGCGGCGCACACAGCAGGCGCGCACGACCCGCACACAGCGGGGCCTATCCTGGTGCTGCCGGCTTCGCGGCCGGTTGAGGGACGAATCACCGCTGCGCGCTTGCGCATTGCGGCGCTTGGCGCGGAAACTAGGCCACCACCGGCCAACCCAGGAGCGCCGCCGTGAGCGAGCGACAACGACATTTCTCCATGTTTCGCGACTTCTCGTTGGCTGACGTGCTGACCTTGGGCAACGCGGCGAGCGGCACGGGGTCGATCTTCCTGTGTCTGCAATTTCTGGCAGAAGGCCAGCGGGGCTGGCTGTGGCTGGCGTTCGCGCTCCTACCCCTAGCGTTTGTGCTGGACGCGCTCGACGGCTGGGTGGCGCGGAAGCTGCGGCGTGGGTCGCCGTACGGCGCTGACCTCGACTCGCTCGCCGACATCGTCTCATTCGGCGTCGCACCGGCCGTGCTGGCGTACACCGTTGGCGCCCGAGGGGCCTGGGATGTCGCCATCCTCATCACCTTCGTGTGCTGCGGTATCAGCCGGTTGGCGCGGTTCAACGTCACAGCGGACGCGCTGACGGACGAGGCCACCGGCAAGGTGAAGTACTTCGAGGGGACCCCCATCCCCACCTCATTGGTGCTGGTGGCGGTGCTCGCGGCCGCCTTTCATCAGGACGCGGTGCACGCGGAGCTCTGGGGCGGCCGGATCCTGATCGGGCCAGGGCATTGGCACCCCATCACGGGGCTGTACCTGCTGAGCGGGATGGCGATGGTCTCATCGACCTTGCGCATCCCCAAACCCTGATTATCCGGACCGCAGCGCCCCGCGCGCTCAGTTCGCCTGCCACTCCGACAGCCACGCCCAAGACAAGCCGAGGCGCCAATCGGCCTGCCACGCCTCGACGCCCGCGTGCCGCACACGGAGCAGCTCGCCGGCGCCAAACGCGCTCAGACGACCGCGTAGCTGCCACCACAGCCCCGTTCGCAGCCACGTCTCCACGCGATTGACGCCGCTCGGATCGAGCCACCGCAAATCGAACTCCAAACTGCCGTCCAGACCGATTTTGGGCAGGAGCGACACCCGTTGCGCGTGCGCGGTGACGGCGATGAGCGCGGTGTTGCCGGTCAGGTCACCGACCTGCGTCCAACGCCAGCCACCGCCAGCGCGCACCTCAATGCGAGGCGTGGGTTGCAGCGCCAGACCGAACGCCACATCAACATCCAGCAGGCGGTCGCGCCAAATCGGCGGGACGTCAAGCTCAGTGCGCAGCCGGGCGAAGACGAGCGGCACCGGGAACGCGGGGTGATTCACGACCGTGTCACGCAACCAGCGCAGGCCCCAGGACGTCTCAAACCGCAGCTCGTCAGAGGTGACCAGGGAGGTCGCGGCGCGGTCCGCGGTCTCTGGCGACGTGGTGCTGTCGTAGTCGAGAAACAGGCGTGACCGCCAGCCGAGCAGGCGATTGCGCAACCACGCGCCGGTGTCGAGCCGAACACCAAGGTAGCGCGCGTTCAGGTCGTTGAGACGCGGATCTCGGAGCTGATTGGTGCCCACGCTGGCGTTTCCCGCCGCGTTGACGTCGAGCGACGCGTACAGGCGCCATCGCACGCCTGCGCGCAGGTCCGGCGCCAGGCGTGGGCCGGCGGGCAGGCGTCGACCGGTCCCGATGTAGCGCTCAACGAGATCGCGCAAGGTGTGACGCCCCGATGCCCCGATGACGGCGTAGTCCTCGACCGCCGGCACCACGTCATTGGCACCCATGGCGACGAACTCGGGCATCGCGACGCGGTACGTCAGCCTGGCGTCGATCAGCCAGCCCTGCACGACCAGACTGCCCCTCCGCTCCTCCAGACCCAGAAAATAGAGCTTTGAGGGCACCTTCTTGGCCTGATCGAAGCGGGTCGCGAGCTGCTGGCCCGTGAGGTGTGCGACCACGGCGCGATTGGGCGACGCAAAGATCTTGCCCAGGTCGGCGCGGCTCACGCCGTTCGGCCAGGGACCGCTGCGGCGGAGCGCGCCGCCGTGCACGATGGCGACGTCTGCCCGCGCCGCCTTGCGCAGCACTGCAAGGGTCAAGCGGCGCAGCGCGACCACCGTGATGGGCACATTCGGCGCCGGCAGCAACAGCGGTCGGCCCCAGGCCGCGCAAAACCGGCCTCGCAGCGCGGTCAGCTGAGCGTCGGCGGCTGGGTCGCGCGCGGTCTCAAGTGACACGACATGGCCAGAGACCTCCACCCGAAGCGTCGGTGGCCCCGTGGCGGCGTCAGTCACGGCCAGCGCCACACGGCTCAAGCCCCGCTCCGCGACGCCAACGATGTGCACCGCGGTCGCCCCGCTGCCGACGCGCACGACGCGCTCACTCGCTGGCCGCGCGCCCAGACCGTCGGTGATGATCACCTGCACCTCGCCACGCAGGGCCTCCGCGAGGTTGACGAGGTCGCGGAGCGGACGCCCCCGCCAGCCGCGATGCACCAGCGCGACGATGACCTTCGCGCCACGCGCGCGCAGCTGACGCGCCCGTTTCTTGGCGACGGCGACCGGGGCGGCGAACCGCAGGCCAGCGAGGAAGGCCGGCTCCACGTGCACAGCGAGATCGTCCGTCGTCAGGGAGAGCACCCCGATCGAGATGTCGCGCACGCGCAGCAACGCTGCCTCGTCGGAGCGCACGGCGTCGCACAGTTCGCGCCGTTTCTTGTCACATCGCACATCGTCGGCCACCACCGGTAGCTGCGCGTCGCGCAGCGCCTTGAGCCACGCGCGCCGTGCGGCCGGACGTTGACCGAATTCCCCGGCGCCAAGCCCGATCAGCGCGGGTCGCAGCAGCCGCAGGAGGGCAGCCCACGTCTCGGGTTCGCGCTTGAGCGTGTACTGCCCATCCGCGCCGTGACCGAGCACATCGCCGAAGATCAGCGTCGTGTCTGCCGGCGCACGGGCGAGCTGAACCAACCGCGCGAAATCCGCCGCGACCGGCGCGTCGCCGCGACAGTCACCGAGTCCGAGGTGGCCATGGCGCGCGCCGATCACCTGCAGCGTGAGCTTGTGCACAACCGGCGTCGCGCACGCCTCCGCTGTAGGCGTCGACGCTGGAATCTGGCGCGGCGTCGCCGCATCGGCGGCCCGGCTCGCGGACACAGCGCCGCTCACGAGCGCGACAACCAGCGCGCTAGCCAGGGCGACCGTTGGCGACGATGTAACGACTCTCCGAAGACGAACACGCGACGCCATCCACCATCCGCCCGGCGCAAAACGCGCGCGAGACGCCCCCTCCGGTTGGAGAGGACGCCTCTGCGCGCCAGTGATTGCCCTTTGCGAGTCCGCTGTCACGCCTTAGCGTTTCTTCTTCAGCGGTCGGCGTTTCGGATCGGGCTCCGGTCGACGGGCCTTGCGATCCGCAGGCCGCGGCTCAATGACTGGCTTCGGCGGCGCGTGCTGGATGCGCTCGTGGTCGACATCCCGGGTCTTCCGCTCAGCTTTCACCTTGTCGCTGGGCTTGTAGCGGCGCCGATCGACGTCGGCCTTCGCGCTCGGCCGCTTGGGGACACGCTTGTCCAACCGACTCTTCGCCTTCGGGTCCGTCGGGCGAGGATCCGCCTTCGGCACCACTTTGCGTGTCGGCTCGGTGCGCACCCCTCGCCGTGCGCCAGCGCTGGCGAGCGCCGGCATACCGAGCAGTGCAGCCAGTATCAGCATCAACAAGGTACGTGAAGTCTTCATAGCCCCTCCTCCCGGCGGCATCGTCATTGACAGATAACCGCCGCTCGCTGCAGATGCACTCATCGGTCGTGCTACCCACCAAGCCGCACCACAGGCCATCCTGCGCGTGACCGTCGGCCCTTTGCCGTCGGTGCTGGGCTCCTCACCCCGCACCTCCATGTTAGGCCGCAAGGGAGCGCTCGCCACGCTGTGTTCGGGGCCTCGCGTGCGCGCTCAAGCGGGACTCAACGGGCGCTGCGGCCACCGCGACGGCGCCCGCACACCTCAACCTAGCCGCGCGGCGTCGGCGCGCGTTCCTGAGAGATCCGCGATTCGTCGCGCGCCAGGACGCTGAGGCGGAGCGCGATCGCCCGCAGTTTGCCGAGCAGCTCGCCAGCGCGCCCCGGGACATCAACGGGTTCAGCGGTGAGCGACTCCCGTGCGAGGATCGCGTCAAGGCCACCCGCTCGCCCTGACCGTGCGTTGCAGTACGCCGCCTTCAACGCGACCGCTGCGGTGTCGGTGCTGACACTGCGGGGGGCAGCGACGCGCGGAGCGCTCTTGAACGTGGCAAACGTCCACGCCGCGAGCACGTCGGTCGGCTGCAGGAAGTGCAGAAATTGCCGATGCGCCTCCGCCTCCGTCACGAAGCCATCGAGAAGATGGTCGGCCAGGCCCAGGCGGCTGAGAAAGGCGGCGGTGGGGCGCCCGAGGCTTGGCTGCACAAACGCCGTGAACGTCTCGCCGGTACCCACACGCACGGCAGACCACTGAAACACCTCGGGCAGATTTCGATGCGCCCGCAGCTGCAGCTCGGCGGTCTCACCGTGCAGGATGACGAGGTCGTCAACGTGGTCTCGGACAGCGTTGGGGATCGCGCGAGAAGGCCGGATCTCGGCGCGTCGGTGGCGCGGCACAATATCCCGAGAGGCGTGCTGCGCGACTTGGTCGGTGTTCATGCGCTCGAACACGTCAAGCAGGGCATCGAGCCCCACGAGCCCAGGTTCCAGGCCTTGCAGCGCCTCCACGGTGGCCTCCAGCGTCGACAGACAGGTGTCGCTGGGCTCGCGCCGCACCAGATAACGGCTCTTGCGTTTGGGCGAGATGGCGAAGTGCGGCAACGCCTGCATCCACGGGTTCTCTTGGTAGAGCCGGCGGGCGTGGGCCCACGTGCCGTCGAGCAGCAGCAGATGGGCTGGCCGCTCGTCCACCTCCAGCCCGGCGAGATCACGCGCGTCGGGGTGCGGATAGAGCAGGCCCGTATGTGGCGGGAGGGTCAGCGGGCAGCGCAGATTCTTGCCGACGCTGGGCGGCACACGCTCCACGCGCGCGTGTTGCAGCGCGGCCTGCAGCATGCGGACTGAGCCGAACGGGTGAAAACGCTCGCGCGGGTGCTGCAAGACGATGACGCCAGTGCGGTTGGCCACGCTCGGGATCATGGCGCACAAACACAGCGAAACCGGCCGAAAACAGGCGTGGCAGTTGTCTCGCATCGGTCTCCCATCGCTGCGCAGGGCGGTCTGCGCCGGCGCAGTGTGGCACAGACGGTGGCAGCGGGCGTGGACAACCGGGCGCCGTGTCGCCGGTCCCTGGCGTCGCGGTTGAGATTCGGCCACGGTAGCGACGGAGGCGCGGACGGAGGCGACGATGACAGAGACGCCAAAGATGCAGGTGAATCCCCCAACAGGCGAGGTGCTGTGGCGCGACCGGCGTTTTGAGCTGCGTGTAGTGACCCTGCCCCTGCGCGATGGCCAGACGGAGCGGCGCGGGCTGATGGTGCATCCGGGCGCGGTGGTGATCTTGCCGGTGCGCGACGACGGCAGCGTGGTGCTCATTCGCAATCACCGCTGGACGCTGGGCCGCGCGGTGCTGGAGCTGCCCGCGGGGGGGCTCGATCCCGGGGAGGCGCCAGCGGTCGCGGCGGCGCGGGAGCTGGAGGAAGAGACGGGGTATCGCGCAGCGCACATCGCGCCGATGGGACGCTTTTTTGCGGCACCGGGCAACTCAACCGAGGTGATGTACGGCTTTCTGGCGACCGGGCTGACGCAGGTGGGTCAGCGCTTGGAGGCCGATGAGCGCATTGAGGTCGTGACGCTGTCCAAGACAGAGGTGCGCCGTCGGCTGGTAGCTGGGGAGCTGGAGAACGGCCCGACGATGGCGCTGCTGGGCCGCTGGCTGCTCTCGGATCCGGGATGACGGAAGCCTCAGCGACCCAAACGTCGCGATGTCAGCGTGTGCTGCGCTGGACCTTTTGTCGGCGCGGTGGGCTCACCCCGCAAACAAGCGCACCTGCGAGCTCACCACGCCCATCATCTCGCGCAATGGCGCTAGGTCCGTGTGCCGAAACCCGACAAAACCGTCGGATAGCAGCGTCTGCTTCCAGTCGCGGCGCATCGCACCAATCGGCAGCAGCTCATCGGCGACCATGTGCTGGCCGAAGCGATGCCGCACCGCCTCCATCCCTTCAATACGCTGGATCCGCCCCTGTCCCTGCGCGCGCTTGAACACCAGGCCGACGTGATAGCGCCGCGACGCGGTCGCCTCGAACGACTCCCAGCACACAGCCCTGGCCCACTCTCGATAGATGTCGAAGTCGTTGCTCCAGTTCATCATGTCGACGAAGTGCCCGCCACCATTGCGACAGCCGATCTCGCCCAACACGACCTCGCCGTCGGGCTTGCGATACCACTCCATGTGCGTAAACCCGGTGCCCATGCCGAGCGCCTTCATCACGCCGCGGCCGAGCTCAATGCCGTCGCGCAGCTTGCGATCTGGGTCGTAGAGATCGCGATAGACGAGCTGCGCCGGGCTAATCCACTGCTCGCTCCGAAAGGCCAGGGGTCGGGGAAAGTACTGCCCGACGCTCTCGAACACAGGCTCGCCGTTGATGCAGACGGTGTCGTACGTGAACTCGTCGCCCTCGATGAACTCCTCGACGCTGACCTCGGTGACGTGCCGGATCAACGGCAGCGTCCGCTCGAGATCAGCCACGCTGTCGCACCGGTACGTGTCAGCCGAGCCAGCGCCCGCGATTGGCTTGATAATCAGGGGTAATCCGACGACCTCGGCGGCCTCTCGGACCTCCGCTTCCGTCTTGGCGCGCTCGCTGCGCGGCACCCGCAGTCCGGCAGCTTTCACACGATCCTTCATCAGCTGCTTGTCGCGGAAGCCGAGCACCGTGTCGCGCGACATGCCGCCCAGCCCCAACAAGTCGCGAACACGGGCCGCGAGCAGCACCAACGGCTCCCAGTTGCTCTCGACACGGTCGATACCAAGGTCGCCAACCGCGCGCGCGATGGTGAGGGCGGCTTGCGCCTCATCGAACAAGTTGGGCACGCGCAGGTAGGCGGACAAGGCGCTCTCGACCCGCGGTGGCAGGCTCCCGCGCGGACCGTCACCGACGCCGATGACGCTCGCGCCGACCTGCGCCAGACCTCGGGTGAAGTCGCACTGCTCGGGCGGATAGGCGGGGGAGATGAAGACGACCTTCATGGTGACAACTCCGGAAACAGGGGCGAGACGGGGAGCTCGCGGCGATGCGGGGCGAAGCGCGGGTCAGCCAGCGTGAACACGAATCGTGTCGCCAGCGAAGGCGAGCAGCCGACGCAGCTCGTCGTAGTCAGGATGCCGCGCGCGCAACCACGCGTTGGCCATGTAGCCCGCCGCCACGGGCTGCGTCGGGGTGCCGGCGGGCGGGAGATGGAAGTCCATGAGCGCAGGCCCGAGGGTTTGCCGCACCGCGTCGAGCCCGCTGTAGCCTTGAATTCGGCCGTCTCGCTCGGGTCGCAGGTTGACGATACCGGCCGCAAACTCGCGTGAGGGCGGCCGGCTGACCTTGCCCAGCACGATACCGTTCGCCCACTCGCGGTACAGGTCGAGGCCGTTGGCGGCGCAGTAGAGATCCCACTGGCCGACGCCGGGCGGCCGGGCGCCAATCTCGGAGAACCGAAGCCCTTTCGGCCCGAAAAACCACTCCATGTGGGTCGCGGAGCTGCCGAGCCCAAGCGCCTTGACGACCTTGCGGCCCATGATCTTGAGCTCGTTGTACGTCGGCGCATCGACGCGGTTGGTGGCGACGATGGTGGGCGACACCGAGCGCTGGCGCATGGCTGGCAGCACGTTTGGGTAGTAGTGCGACACGAACTCGTAGGCGACGTCACCGCCGACCGTGAGGGTGTCGTAGAACCCCTCGTGGCCTTCGACGAACTCCTCGACCGCGACGCTGTTGCCACGCTCCAGCCCGCATTCACGCAGCCCCGCGGCCAGCTCCGCGTCGCTGTTGACCCGCACCGTGCCCGACGCCCCCGCCCCGTCGCGCGGCTTGAGGATAACCGGATACCCCACCTCAGCGATGAACGCGCGGACCTCAGCTTCGGTGTCCGCCGCGGTCGACGCTGCGCAGGGGATGCCGTGTTTACGCAAGAACGCCTTCTGCTGGGGCTTATCGCGGCACAGGATCGCTTGCGCCACCGTCAGCCCCGGCATGCCGGTCTTCTCGCGCACCCGCGCGACCGGGAGCATGTGCGCTTCCACCGTCGCCTCGAGGCGATCGGTCCAGCCGCGCCGCTGCACCTTCTGAACGGCGCGCAACAGCGCACCCTCGTCGCACACCGAGCTCACCTGCTCGTACTGATCGAGCCAGCCGCGCAGCTCGTCGTCGAGCCACGCCAGCGGTCGCTCGCCGATGCCGGTGACAAAGGCGCCGGCCTCGCGCAAACCGCGGGCGAATTGGCGCTGATAGGTTGGAAAAGCGGGCTCGACCAGAATGACATGCATGGGGGCGCTCCACGTCGGCTCGGACACGGCGGGGTTTCAGGGGCAACTCGAACGAGCTCCCGGGCTAGACTGCTCTGGCTAGCCACTGCGTGGACGGAAGTGTGTCATCTCACACAGCCGAGATTGACGCTTCACCGACCCATCGGCAAGCTCCATGCGCTGCCCGCTTCCCCCCGGACTTGGCGGCATCCCCGGCATTCCCGTGCCGACGAGCCACGCGTTGACCCACACCGGCACCATCGTTCTCTGCGGCCCCCAGCGACTCCGCCCGACTGTTGGCGCGATTGTGCGTGATTTGGGTGTCAAAGGCCCCATTGGCTTGATCACGGCAGGCTGGCAGGAGCGCGAGACCGAAGACGAGGAGCTGCGCGGCCATCTCGGTCTACCCGCGGTGAATCTGCGCCTCTACGGTCGGTGGGAGGAAGTGTTTCACAATGACCCCGAAGTGTTCGAGATGCACCGGCGACGGCAGGATCACGTCCGGCAGCTCCAGCACCTGCACCGCCGACGTTTGAGACGCGCGATGTCGGCCTGCCGCGACATGCTCCAGAGCGAGGCGGAGCCGTGGCTGATCGAACCCGAGCGAGCCGACGCGATCGCCGCGTTGACCACCATCGACGACCACCATCTGGCGCGGGTCAAGGCGCTGCACCTGCGCTTTGAGGCCGAGTTCAAGCCTGCGGAGCGCCCTTCGATCGCCGCGCAGCGGGCGGAGATCGCCGAGGTCCTGCAAGACGTGGACGTCGTCGCGATCGCTGGCGGTCACGTCGCGGTGCTGCTCAACCGACTGCGGCTGTTGGCCCTGCGTCCGCTGCTGGCGACACGCACGGTGGTCGCTTGGTCTGCTGGCGCCATGGCGATGACAGACCGCGTCCTGCTGTTCCATGACAGCCCGCCCCAGGGCGCCGGCGACGCCGAGATGCTCGACCACGGGCTCGGTCTCGCGCCGGCCGTCGTGGTGCTGCCGCACGCGCACCGACGCCTGCGGCTCGACGATCGCGGCCGCGTCGGGCTGATGGCGCGGCGTGTGCGGCCGGCCCAATGTCTCGCGCTGGCGGACGGCAGCTACGTGATCGCGGAGCAGGGTCGCATCACCGCAGGCAGCGAGGGCGTGCGCGCGTTCGCGGACGACGGCGCGCTGGTCGCCCTCCCCGCAGGAGCCTTCCAATGACCCCGCGGCGGCTCGCGATCGATGCGCTACGTGGTCACGCCGTTAACATGGGCGATGTGCATCACTTCATGCACAAGCGACAATTCCCGATCATCGAGGGGCGCAACGTCACCTTTGTGTGGCGTGGTCACGCCGACGCGGTGCAGCTGCGACACTTCATCTATGGGCTGCCAGCGGAGATCCCGTTTCATCACGTCGCGCACACCGACTTGTGGTATTGCGTCGTCGAAGTGCCCGAGATGTCGCGGATTGAGTACAAGCTCAACATCATGCGCGGTGGTGGACGCGAGTGGATTCGCGACCCGCTGAACCCCAACTTGGCGCACGACCCGTTCGGCGCGAACTCCGTATGCCAGGGCGCGGGCTATGAGACCCCAACGTGGATCGAGCCTGATCCCGAAGCCCGCCGCGGTACGTTGGAAGACCACATCATCTACGAGACGCAGTTCGGGGAGCCGCGCCGGATCACCATCTACACGCCGGCGCGGATGCGACCGACGCGGCGCTACCCTCTGCTGATCGTGCATGATGGCGGGGACTACCTGAACTTCGCCTCGGCGGGCGCCGTGCTCGACAACCTGATCCACGGCGACGAGGTGCTGCCCATGGTGGTGGCGTTCACGCATCCGGGCGACCGGCTCCGGGAGTACCCCGACGATCCACGCCACGTCGCGTTCATCGCTGAGACCCTGCTGCCCTGGCTCGAGGAGCGCTATCCGCTCTACGGCACGCCGGAGCGCCGCTGCTTGATGGGCGCGAGCTTTGGCGCGGTGGCGTCGTTGTCCATCGCTTGGCGTCACCCTGGCGTGTTCGGCTGCCTGCTGCTGCAGTCCGGCAGCTTCGCGTTCACTGAGATCGGCAACCACAGCCGAGGCCCAGCGTTCGACCCCGTGGTCGACTTTATGAACCGATTTCGCGCCGATCCCGGCCTGCCGAGCCAGCGCGTGTTTGTGAGCTGCGGCACCTATGAGACGCTGATCTTCGAGAACAGGTCGATCGTCCCGCTCTTCGAGCAGATCGGGATGACGGTGCGGTACCGCGAGGCGCGCGATGGCCACAACTGGGAGAATTGGCGCAACCGCATGCGCGAAGGGTTGTCTTGGTTGTACCCTGGCCACCTATGGATGACGTACGAGTAGGCCCGACGGGCCGAAGACCGATGGCGAGCTGCCATCGCAGGGAGTGGGCATGAGCGCCAAACTCAAGCAAAGAACCTCCCTGATCGGGCTGTCACTCGGCGCCGATCTCTGTTGGCCCGCGTGCTACGAGGCCATCTTGGAGCGGATGAATCTCTCGGTAGACATGGGCCACGAGACGGTTCGTTTCGCGACGGAGCGGGTCACCGTCGAACCGTTCGACCTGCAGCAGCCGGTCCGCTACGACATCGTGCTCGATCGCCTCACACACTGGTTCACGACGAGCCGGGAGTGGATCAAGAAGGCCGTGGTCATGGATGGGCTCTACGTCCTGAATAATCCGTGGTCGTTGCAGTCGATGGAGAAGCAGACGACCTACGCGGCGATGATGCGACTGGGGCTCGACGTGCCCAAAACGTGGATGATCCCGCCGCGGGAGCACGAAGCCAACCCCGACGTGCAGTCCACGCTCAACCGGTACGCCAAGCTCTTCGACATCGGCAGCGTCGCCGACAAGCTGGGCTACCCGCTCTACATGAAGCCCTACGATGGCGGCGCCTGGGTCGGTGTGACGCGGATCAAGGACCGAGAGGAGCTCCAGCACGCCTACAACAGCAGCGGCAAGCGTGTGATGCATCTGCAGGAGTCGATCGAGGATTTCGACGTGTTTGTGCGCGCCGTGGGCATCGGCCCGCAGGTGGAGATGATCCGCTATAACCCCGATAAACCGCTCCACGGGCGCTACGAGGTCGGGTTTTCCTTCCTCACGGGCGAGGAGTGGTCGCTGCTCACCGATCAGACGCTGACGATCAACGGATTTTTCGGCTGGGATTTTAACTCCTGCGAGAGCTTGCGTCGCGACGGCACCTTCTACCCCATCGATTTTGCCAACGCTTGCCCAGACTTCCAGGTGACGTCGCTGCACTACTACTTCCCGATCCTCGTCAAAAACATGCTGCGCTGGTCGCTGTTCTGCGCCGCCAGCCGCCATCGCATGCGACCGACGCTGGACTGGGAGCCCTATTTCGACGTGCAGCGCCGCGATCTGCCCTTCCGCGAGCGCTTGGCCGCCTACGCCGACATCACCCGCGAGCGCATGGAGACGGAGCGCTTCAAGGCGTTCTGCGAGACCCACCTGACCCATCTCGATGAGGTGGCGTGGGAGTTCTTCGGCGATCCGCTGGCCAAGGGGATCATCCGCGACAAGGTGAGCGCGATGTACCCGCAGCACGAGATCGAGCCCTTTACCGAGCATTTCTGGGGGCTCATTCAGTTCTGGCGGAAGACGGAGCGCGATCGCCTGAAGGCGCGCGATGAGGTGGCTGAATGAAGCTGCGAAGCGCTTGGTATAGCGACCGCGTCGCTCAGCAGGTCAACGTGGTGCGTTGGGGTACGGCGGGGCGCCCAGTGCTGCTCTTTCCGACGGCGGGTGGCGACGCTGAAGAATGCGAGCGCTTTCTGATGCTGCGGGTCTTGGCGCCGCTCATCGAGGCCGGCCGCATCAAGGTGTATTCGTGCGACAGCATCAGCGGCCGCGCCTGGATCGACGGCGACCGCGACGGCACGTGGAAAGCGCGCATGCAGAGCGCGTTCAACGAGTTCATTCGCTACGAGCTGGTGCCGGCCATCCGCACCGACTGCCACACGCCAGATATCGAGATTATCGCCGCTGGCGCGAGCATCGGCGCCTTCAACGCGTTGAGCACGCTGTGCCGCCAGCCGGACATCTTTCGCGCCGCGGTGTGCATGAGCGGCACCTACGACATGACGAGGTGGATGAGCGGTCACCACAGCTTTGATCACCACGTCAGCTCGCCGCTGCATTTCCTGTCTGGGCTGCCGGAAGACAGCGCGCAGCTGCGTCTTTTGCGCCAGCGATTCGTCATTTTGGCGACCGGCGAGGGTCGCTACGAGGCGCCTGGCGAGAGCTGGCAAGTCGCTGGCGCGTTGGGCGCGCGCGGGGTCCCGAATCGAGTCGATGCTTGGGGCGTGGACTGGCATCATGATTGGGTCACGTGGCGCGCGATGTTGCCGAAATACCTGGATGAGCTGACGCGCGACGGGTAGTCGCTTTGAACAGTCGAGAGGTGCCGCCATGAGCCACGTCGTCTTCGTTTCGCCGTTCTACTACGGCATGTCACCGCGGTTTGTCGCCGCCATCGCGAACGTGCCCGGGGTCCGCCTCTCGCTGGTCCGCCAGGGCGGGCTGGACGCGCTCGGCCCAGCGCTGCGGCAGCGAATCCAGGCCGATTATCGGGTCGACAACGCCTTTGATCCCGACCAACTCTGCCGCGCGGTCTCCTGGCTGAGCGAGAAGTTGGGCCCGGTGGATCGGCTCATCGGCACTTTTGAGCAGCTCCAGGTTCCGCTGGGCGACGTCCGCGACCGCCTGGGGATCGTCGGGATGGGCGGGGCCAGCGCGCGCAATTTTCGCGACAAAGATCGGATGAAAGAGGTGCTCGCCGCGGCGGGCCTGCCCGTCGCCAAGCACCGCCGGCTCGAGTCGGTGGCCGATGGGCTCGCGTTCGCCAAGACCACCGGCTACCCGCTCATCGTCAAGCCGCTCGCGGGCGCTGGCGCGGTCGCGACGCTGCGGGCCAACAACGAAGCCGAGCTCCGCAGCTACTTGGCGCAGATGCGTCCCTCGCCCACCAATCCGCTCCAGTGCGAAGAGTTCGTGGTGGGCATCGAGCGCAGTTTTGAGGTGGTGAGCATCGACGGTGTGCCCGTCTTTCACTCGCTGACCCGCTACGATCCGCCGCCGCTTCAGGTGCTAGAGAACCCGTGGATCCAGTGGACCGTGCTGCTGCCGCGCGAGGTGGAGCACCCGGCCTACGACGAGACCCGCCGGGTCGGGTTCGCCGCCATCAAGGCCCTCGGCATGGACACCGGCATCAGCCACATGGAGTGGTTCCGCCGCCGTGACGGCTCCATCGTCATCGGTGAGATCGCCGCTCGTCCCCCCGGCGCGCAGATCTTGTCGCTCATGAGCCTGGCGCACGACACCGATTTTCTGGCCCGCTGGGCGCAGCTGGTCGCGCGCGGCACCTTCGCCATGCCGCCGCGGAAGTACGCGGTCGGTGTCGCCTTCTTTCGAGGCCAGGGCCCGGGCGCTGGCGGGCGAGGCGGGCGTATCGCAGCGATCCATGGGGTCGAAGCGGCGCAGAGTAAAATCGGGCACCTGGTGGTGGAGGCGAAGCTGCCGCAGGTCGGCCAGTTTTCGTCCAGCAGCTACGAGGGTGAGGGTTTCGCCATCGTCCGCCATCAAGACACGGCGGTCGTCGAAGATGCGTTGCGGACGCTGGTCCGGACCGTGCGTATTGAGCTGAAGGCGTAGGCCGACTAGGCGAATCAGACGGGGTGTCGCGCCTGTTAGCCACGAAATCGCGCCATGCTACCGTGGGCGGCCATGCTCCAAGTTCACGTCCGACAGTTTGACGGCGTCACCCAGATCGCCGCCCTGCCCTTGGCTGCCGGGCTGATTGTGGCCACCGCGCGCGCGGATGACACCGTTGCCGCGGGTTGTGAACTACACCTGGAGATGACCCGCGAGCCCGTCACAGATGCAGCTGCTCGTTGTCGCGGCGCCGGCGTCGCGGCGTTTTCGCGCTACTGCTGGAACGAACGCTACAGCATGGCGGTCACGGCGCGCGTAAAGGCCGAGAATCCGGGCTGTCTCATCGTACTAGGCGGGCCATCCGTGCCACGATCGAACGCGGAGATCGGCGCCCTGTTCGCGGCGCACCCGTGGCTCGACGTGCTCGTCCTCGGTGAGGGCGAGGCTACGTTCACGGCGCTGCTGCGCGCGCTCTACACCCTCAAAGAGCCACCGCGACGGCCGGGGGTTGTGGCGAGGGCGCCTTCAGACAGGGCGCGAAAAAACATGGTACGAACGCTCACAATCAACGCGGTAGCTGGCCTCGTCGTGCGGGACAACCACTCCGGCAGGCTGCACCACGGCCCTCATCGCGCCCGCCTCAGCGACTTCAGCGCCACGGCGTCGCCCTACCTCGACGACACGTTTGACACGCTCTACGCCGACCGGCCCTTGCCCCACGCGGCGCTGTGCGAGACCAACCGGGGCTGCCCATTTGCCTGCACCTTCTGCGATTGGGGCCAAGCCACCCGCAGCAAGGTGCAAGAGCTACCGCTGGCCCGCATCTACGCGGAGCTGAACTGGATCGCCGATCGTAAGATTCCGTATCTCTATCTCGTTGTTCTACGCAGAGGTGGGCGAGGTGCTGGTGGCCGTGAACACGGGCGACGCCGCGACGTTGCGCGAGCTGGTGGTGTACCAAGCGCTCATCACGCCAAACCCTACAAAACAGGGCTTGAGGCGAGAACGTTCGACTACGACTGGCTCATGTTCGAGGTCAACCTACCGCTCATGACCGGTGAAGGCGCGCCCGAGAAGACGACGACGATTCAACATGTGCCGCTGGCCGCGCTCGCGCACGCGCCAGACCTCGGCACGTTTGTGGCGGGGCAGCTGCGCGCGCTGTATGCGAAGGCCGGTTATCGGGATACACGCTGGGCGTGACGGCTGGCGAGAGCGCGCCATGGTGTGCGGTTGCGGACGTGTGCTCGCCACGAGTCGACCATCTGAGGGGGTACACAGTGAGCGTCGACGTTCATCGCGAAGCAGCCCAAGCCGACCGTTGGCTGCGGCGATATGCTGCGTTGGTCGACGATCCCGAGGCCTTTGTCGCCGCGGCCCAAGCGCCGCTGCCGCGCGTCGTCTGGGCGAACCCGCTGCGGGCACCGGTGGCGCAAACCAACGCGAGTATACGGGCCCTGGTTCCCGACGCCGAGGCCGTCTCTTGGCGAGCCGATACGTGGCGGCTGCCGCCCGACGTCCGGCCCGGCGCATGGCTGGAGCACCTGCTCGGCGACGTGTGTGTGCAAGAGGAAGCGGCGCTGTGGGCCGGCGACTTGGTGGGCGCGCAGCCGGGCGACAAGGTCCTCGATCTGTGCGCCGCGCCGGGCGGCAAGACCGCGCAGATCGCTGTGGCGATGCAGGACTCGGGCACGTTGATCGCCAATGAGCGCAAACACGGCCGACTCAGCGCGCTGCGACGCACGCTGGATCGGCTCGGCGTGACGTGCGCGGCGGTGACGTGTGGCGACGGCGCGCGAATCCGCGGGATGGATGGCGTCTTCGACCGGGTCCTGGCGGACGTGCCGTGCACCTGTGAAGGCACAACCCGCAAATCCGGTGGGCGTCGCGACGACACCGTGGCGACGTACCGGGCCAGCATCATTCAGGTTCAGAAGGCGCTGCTGCGTGCCGCGTTGCGCATGGCCCGTCCTGGCGGAGTCGTGGTCTATTCGACGTGTACGTACGCACCAGAAGAGAATGAGGCGGTGCTGTCGGCGATCGCGCCCGAGCAAGCGACCATCGAGCCGCTCGAGCCGCCGCCCGGTCTGCGCGTAGCGCCCGGAATTCCGGCGTGGGAGGGGCAGATCTTTCGCCAAGACGTCGTCAACGCGGCGCGTCTGTGGCCCCACCACAACGACACCGGAGGGTTCTTCGTTGCACGCCTCAGACGCCTTTGAGCGCCTCGACCCTACGGACACGGCCCAGCTGGTCGCCTGGATGCAGACCCGCTACGGCATCGCGCCTGCGTGTGTCGCCGCGCACCAGTTCTGGCGGCGGCCGGCGGGTAAGGCGATCTGGATCGCAGCGGCGACGTTCGAGCCCCCGCCCCATCTCAGCTGCGAGGCGTTGGGGGTGATGGTGGCGCGCAAGATGCCGCCGGGCGGCAAGCTCACCAGCGTATTTTTGCAGCGCTTTGGGCAGTCGGCGACACGCAATGTGGTGCGGCTGCAGGGGGACCGTTTGGCCCGTTTTTTGCGACGCGAGGCTGTTTTTGTGGGCGAATCGCCGGAGGGCTACCAGATCGTCTTCGCCGGCGAACGGGTGCTGGGGGCGGGCTTCGTCACGAACGGGCAGCTGCGCAGTGAGTTACCGAAGGCTTGGGCGGTGACGTAGCCGGAACGCGCCCAACGGCATTCAGCAGCTGCGCAGACACGGCCGGGCTAGCTGTAGCTCAGCTCGACCAGCTGCTGCACGAGACCTCGGATGCGATCCGCGTTCGGCTTGCGCTGGCGCAGCTCCGTGGCGATGCCGCGTACCACCTTGGCCACGGCGCGGTCCGCGCCACCAAACGTTGCGTCTTTGTCGAGCTGCAGCGCCAGCGGTTCGGCCATCATCGCGTATTGCGTGTCACCGCCGAGCGTCGCCACGAGCAACGCGCCACCGGCCCACACACCCGCCGCCAAGTAGCCGTGAGCGCGAGCGTCCTTGCCTGCGGTACCCAGGGTCGCCGCGGCGACGAGCTCAGCGATGGTCATCGTCGCATGCAACGTAGCGTTCATCGCCGGCGCGCCGGGCTGACCGTTCGGAAGCGAGCCGCTGCGCAGGGCGGCTTGCACGAGGCGCTGCACTGCTGGGCGCAGGGCCGCGAAGCGCTCTCGCTCGGTAAACGTGGCGGCGTAGAGGCGCTTGGTGGCGCAGACATCGCCCAAGCCACGCGCGGACTGGAGCGCGCCCATGTGGAGCGCCGCGCGCAGCATGGCGCGATCCGAGGAGGACGCGGCGCCTGCGAAGCCGAAGCCGGCCTGCGCCGCTGGGCGGGAGCGCGCCGGCGCCGACCGCGCCAGCTCCGACAGGGTCTGACCGGTCGCGACCACGTCAGCTGGCTGCGCCGTCGCCTGCACGAGTCGACTAGCCATGGCGAACCAAGCGCCGCCGCCGCCCATGATGACGGGCTGGACGGCGACCGTCTTGGCCGACCGAAACGCCGCGTCGGTCAGGAGCACCGCTTCGCCGCTGTCGGTCAGCACGCCGTTCACCGCTGTCAGCGGGTTGGGGCCGGGCTGCGGAAAATCGACGGCGAAGGCCGATGTGGCAGGGGTCGCGACGGCGAAGGCGAGCAGCGCCCTCAACGCAAACGCGCGGCAGGACTGGTTGGCGCGAGGGCCGGGGATCGAGGTCTGGTCGTTGTGGGAATGCTGGCTCATGGGGTCCTCCGCCGCTGGGTCGTCGAATCAGTCGACGCATCCGCTGGGTGAAGAGTTCGACGCCTCGCTGGGCGTTTGGGTCTACGGCCATGACACATTTTTTTTGAGCCCGCGACGCACAACCCGCCGCTCAGCCAGCCAGTGGCCTGAGAAACGCCAGCGCAAGATCGGCGAAGGTCTGCGCATGGTCCTCGTGCACAAACAGACCGCCACGCTCAATCACCTCCAGGCGTGCGCCCGCAGCGAACTGCGTCAGCATCTCTCGGGCGCCGTCGAGGGGAAAAAACACCCGATCGCGCGCGCCCCAGATCAGCAGCACCGGCGCCCGAAGCTGGGCATGGGCGGCGGCGAGGTCGTCGACGTGGTGCCACTTAAAATTGCTCACAAACACCAGCTGGCCTGTAAAAGCAGCCTTTGAGGCGCCCAGCGGGGCGATCTGACGGTCGAAAAACGCACCTGCGGCGTAGCCCGGATCGGTGAAGCAGCCGCCAAACCCGAGCTTCGACGCGGCCACCGCGCGGGACCGAAAGCTCGCCCTGCACAGGGCCTGGGCGGCGGCGCTGCGCCCCACGGTGCGCATCAGACCGAGGCCGGGGAAACGCCTGCCTGGGATCTCGGTGTTGCCAGACACCAGCCCGAAGACGCGGTCGCCATGCGTCGCCGCCAGCGCTCGCGCGATGCCACCGCCGGAGTCGTGGGCCACCAGCCCGTAAGCTGTGAGGCCGAGCGCGTCGACGAGCAGCGCGAGCGTCGCGGCGTGCCCTGGCATGTGGATCTGCGTGTCGTCCGTCCAGCGCGTCTCTCCGCACCCCGGCAGGTCCACCACATGGCAGGCGAAGTCGCGTTGGAGGCGCGTGATCAGCGGGATCCAGGTCGCCGAGGTGAGCGGCCAGCCATGCACAAACAGCAGGTCCGGTCCGGCGCCGAACTTGCGGTACGCCAGCTCTGCGTGGCCGGCCTTGATCCACGCTTGGGCCGGCTGCTGAAAGGCGGCGGTGAGCGCTGCGTCCGAGGGTAGGTCCGGTTCCAGCGTCGAAGATCCAGCGGTCATCAGCTCACTCACAGCGTCTACCTCCGGCGCTGGGGTGGTGGCGCCAGGCCGCCGTGGTTCAACCCGACGCGCCAGTTGGGCTACACTCGGCTCGAAGTCTGCGATTGTCCACCACCGGCGAGCACAAGCAGATCGCTGAGTTCATCGCGACGATGGACGCGGCGATCGCGGCAGGGAGCGTCGCCGCGATCAAGGATTGGGACGCGATTATCGTCCAGGCGGTTGTTTTTCTGGTCTATGAGCTGGCGATGAACCATCCAGGCTTGATCCCGCCGGTCTGGCCGAAGTAGGGGCTTTTATTGACGTGGAGTCGACTGTCTCGCGCGGCAGACCATGGCCGCTCGCGAAGTGCCTGGCACCTATGATGGCGACGGCGTTAAAGTGTGAAGTGATACTACCTGACGCTCCTCGCTCTTGTCGGCGCGTTAGTCCCAACGAACGAGGTTTGGCATGACCGCGACGCAATCGCCGCCTGAACGCAACGTCGCGCTCGTCATTATTGGCGGCGGCGTCGCAGGCCTGGCCGTGGCGCGGGCCTTTGGCGAGGGTGCCCTGGTGATCGACGCCAACCCCGGCGCCTACAAGGTCGGTGAGTCGGTGATTCCGGAGCAATTTCACGATCCCCGTATGGCGGTCTGCATCGACGCGGTCCGCGAGCTACCGTCTTGGTCCGCTAAGCGTGGCACGCTGTTTTGCGATGGCGACGCGCGCGCGTTCTTCCCGCTGGCGCAACACGCTGACCGCTCGATGCATGTTTTTCGCCAAGAGTTGGAGCCGTTGCTCGCCGACCTCCTCGGCGTCAGCGTTTGCCAAGAGCGGTTGGTGTCAGTCGACCTGCCTCGGCGCAGCGTGACGACCGATGTGGGGGTGATCCGAGCCCGCCTGCCCATCGTCGACTGCTCCGGGCCAGCCATGGTGGTGGCGCAGGCCGCTGGGCTCATCGAGTCGCTTTGGCCAATCTGGGCGACCTGGGGCTATTGTGACGCAACGCCCGATGATACGGCGTTTTGGCGGGCGACGCGGGCTTCCGCGGCGTCAATGTCCGCGCTGGACGTGCCGTCGGGAGCGCTGCTCGCCGTCGACCCTGAACGGTGTCGTCCGACGGAGTTGACGACCCTCACGCGGCTGCACGACGGGGTTTGGAGTTGGCAGATCCCGCTGTGGCGACGCGCCATCCTGAGCGTTGGGCTCGTCAGCCGCCTGGGACCGGTGGACGACGCCACGCTGCGGGCCACCGTCGCAGCTGGGCTGCAGCCCTGCTGGTCGGCCACGTTGCGGGCGCCGGCGGACGCTGCCGCTGATGCCGCGAGGGTCGCTGCGGACACCCATCGTTTCGGCGCGCCCCTACCGGCGTCGACACGAAAGATCCATCGCCGCGCTGGTTTTGCGCGTCGTTCGCGGCTCGCGGCAGGCCCTGACTTCGTGCTCGTCGGTGACGCCTTCGCCTTCGCTGACCCGGTGTATTCTGTGGGCACCGGGCTCGCTGTCACCGCAGGTTTACAGTTGGGGGATCACTTGCGCGAGCGCGGCTGGGACACGAGCGCCGCTGACCGCTGGCACGCGCGCAGCGAAGCCGTGTTGCTACGGGCGCTCGATGCCTTTCGGTTCTGGTACGACGGCACGGTGCTGCGCCGGAGCGACCAAGCCGTACGCGTGCAGGATGATTTCCTCGTCGGCCTCGGTTTCCGCGGTGACGCCTTCGCGGCCTACAGCGCCGTTGTCGCCGACGCGCAGCGCGGCGCTGAGCATCGGGTCGTCGCGCTCGTGTGTGATGGTCTGCCACAGGCCCTCGGCCGCTACGCCGCGCGCGCCGCGCCGGCTGCACGGGCCGTGCTAGTGGACCTCGACACGCCCAACGTGACGCTGGAGATCGCGCGTGACGATGGCGCGCCGGGTTGGTGGCGCGGCTGCGGGCTGCGTCTCTCGTATCGCATGTCAGCGGATGGCAGCGGCGTCTCCGAGCCGCTTCAGACCGCCCTCGAGGTGGTCGCCTCGGCGCTGGCCGCCGACGCCGCCCGCTGGTTACACGCCCTCGTGTTGGTCGATGCCATGGCCCAGCGCCGTGGCGCGTCCGACACCGACGGGGATCCTGAGGACCAGAACAGTTAGGACCAGAACGACAGCGGCTCGTCTGGACCGTCGTAGCCGATGACGTAGCTCATCGCCGTCCGCGGTCCGCCAATGGCCGGATGCACGGCGTGGACCCGGTTGCTCCGCATGAGCAAGAGCTCGCCGGTGTCTGGCTGAATCATCGCCGCCGACGGCTTCGAACAGCGTCATGCCAATGCGTTGCACGCCGACATCCTTAGCCATGAGATAGCGCGCAAATCCGGGGTGGCGGAGCAGGCGAACGGCGATCTTCTCGCGCCGATTCGGCACGACGACGGGCGCCGACGCTAGCTTCGGCGATGGCGTGGCG
>ERZ889078.1126-NODE-1126-length-21940-cov-16.979941_pt1 | contig 21940 bp, 17 predicted proteins | sample MGYA00521266_ERZ889078 | MGnify/ENA primary metagenome ERZ889078 (study PRJEB32303, sample SAMEA104408618) | aquatic metagenome | biome: Brackish water; feature: Pelagic; material: water | place: Baltic Sea | collected 2014-06-16T06:34:00 | depth 76,534 m ...
ATCCATGGTTTTCATCCATGTCACAGGAGTTCAATTCTCCTCGGGGTCACCACTTGCACTCTTCAAAAAAATCAACAAAACATAATAATTAATCAAAAATCTGCTAAAATCACGAAAATTATTTTTAGGAATTTTCATGTTAAGATTTGCGCCCAGTCCAACTGGTGATATGCACATAGGTAACCTTAGAGTCTCCATATTTAACTATATTGTAGCCCAACAAAAAGGCGAAGATTTAATAGTTAGGATAGAAGACACTGACAAAGAGAGAAACATAGAAGGCAAAGATAAAGAGATACTTGATATCTTGGCTCTTTTTGAAATCAAATATTCACAAATTCTTTATCAGAGCCAAAATATTCGTTTTCACACCGCTATGGCGCTTCAGCTTATACATGATAAAAAAGCCTTTAGCTGTTTTTGCTCTCCTGATTGGCTTGAAAAAAAGAGAGAAGAAGCTAAAGAGGATAAAAAAGCGTATAGATACGACGACGCCTGTCGTAATCTTCCAGCTGAGCTTGTGATAGACAATACAAATCCTTTTACAATTAGAATTAGTAGACCTGACTCCACTATAACAATAAAAGACCGCATTAAGGGTAAAGTGAGTTTTGAACCTGACGCGGTTGATAGTTTTATAATAATGCGTCAAGATAAAACGCCAACGTACAATTTTGCTTGCGCCGTTGACGACATGCTTAGCGACATTAGTATTATTATTCGTGGCGAAGATCATATGAGCAACACGCCAAAACAGGACCACATACGAAACTCTCTCAATTACGATAAAAAAATAGAGTACGCTCACTTGCCAATAATCTTAAACGATAGTGGCAAAAAAATGAGTAAACGCGATGACGCCTCGAGTGTCAAATGGCTTTTAGAAGAGGGGTATTTACCAGAAGCCATCGTGAATTATTTAATTCTCATAGGAAACAAGCCTCCAAAAGAGATATTCACAATGCAAGAAGCCATAGAGTGGTTCGACTTATCAAAGATATCAAAGTCCCCTGCTCGCTTTGACATAAATATGTTGAAACATATCAACAAAGAACATTTAAAAGCTTTAGACGCAAAAGAACTTTCTCGTTACGTTGGTTTTGCCGACGCGGAGATAGGTGAACTTGCTCGCTTGTTCTTAGAAGAAGCTGGAACGACAAAAGAGTTAAAAAGTAAAATTACTCCTATTTTTGAGCCAAGAATTGTGCCAGAAGAGTTTGCGGAGCAGACAAAACTTATGGCTGACACTATAAAACAAGCGCCCTACTTTGAAGAATATGAAGATTTTAAAAATCATGTGATGAAAGAGTCAGGACTTAAAGGTAAAAATTACTTTAAACCAATTCGCATACTTTTCACAAACTCAGAACATGGACCCGACGTTGCGGAAGTTTACAAATGTCTTAAAAATTATCTAGGGGAGATTATCAAATGAGTGATTTAGGAGTTGCGGTATTACAAATCGGCGGTATTTTCACGGGACTTATTAACGTATATATTTGGGTTTTAATCATTGCGGCGCTTCTTAGCTTTGTCAATCCAGATCCATATAATCCAATAGTTCAGTTTTTACGTAAAATAACTCAGCCAGCCTACTCTTACATCAGAAAATTCATGAGAACCGATTTTAATGGACTTGATTTGGCTCCATTGGTTATTATTATTGGTCTTCAAGTCGTGACGGTGTTGGTTGGTTATATCTTTAGCGTTTTAGCCCGTTCGCTTTAGGTATGATTCGATATTTATTTTTACTCTCTTTTATTTCAGCGCTTTTAAGTGCTGAAATAAGCTTCAAAGAACTTTCCTCAAAACCAACTTCTCGCGCTAAAGATTTCTTAATATGGCAATATTTAAGACAAGACATTTCTAACGAACAAGCTCATGCGGCATATTCCTTATCGAGTAAGCATAATAAAAAACTTACAAAATTATATGGAAAGTATAGTGATGATCCATATATTAATTATAAAACTGCTTGTCAGAAGAAAAAAGATCTGTTTGCCATATATGATAAAAAATGTTTTAAATTAGCGCTGAGTCCATATAAGACACTCGTTTTGAGTCATAAGCAAAGAGTGGCTTTGGCCAAAAAAGTCGACTCTCCAAAGTTTGTAGAGCTTTTAAAAATTCAGAATGAACCATACAGCGTGGAAGCCTATAGAAGATACTCAGCGGACGCCATACTAAAAATGTTTATTTACACAACCTCTTCTCACCGCAGAAAAAATTTAAATATAAAACTTGATAAAAAGTTTATGAATACAATCGCGTCATCCAACAAGATACATTATTTTATTAAAATGGTCATGAGTGACAATAAGCTTGACAAGCTTCAACAATCACTCTTTTTAATCGACCCGACACGTCTAAACGCCGATGATAATTTTGCTTTAGCCATACATAAGCTAAAATTGAATTATAAGCAATCCGCTATCAAACATTTAAAAAGTGCGTACTTGAAAGAAAAAAACTCATTCGACAAAGATAAAATCGATTTTTGGTTATATCTCGCCTCGAAAGACAAAAAGTATCTCAAAAACTTACTACTTAGCGATAGCATAAATATTTACACTCTTTACGCTCATGAGAAAATGAACGTTAAAATCCACAACTACTTTCATGCTTTAAATACAAATAATTCAAAAAGTAAAATTAATCTTCAAAATCCATTTCAATGGCTTGAATTGCGCAATAAAATAAACAGTACTCCTCATGACAAACTTTTCGACTTAGCCTCAAAATACAAAGAGAAATCTATGCTGCCGGTTCAAGCTTACATACTGGAAAAAGCCAACTCTTTTAAATTGCATGGATACATAATGCCTTATGACCTCTATCTTAAAGATATTTCAAATGACACTAAAGCTTTGACATATGCGATAATGCGACAAGAAAGCAATTTTATTCCATCCGCCCTTTCAAGATCTTTCGCGCTTGGCCTTATGCAAATCATGCCTTTTTTGATTGACGCTATGAGTAAGCATGAAAAAGAAGATGTAGAATATAGCGATATGTTTAAACCGGAAGTGAACCTAAAGTATGCGATAAAACATATTGAGTGGATAAAAAAGTCACTGTATCATCCACTGTTCATAGCTTATGGTTACAATGGCGGAGTTAATTTTTTTAGAAAACATCTAAAAACAGGTGCTTTTCTAAATGAGGAGTATGAGCCATTTTTAAGTATGGAGCTTATGAACAACTCTCAAAGCAGAGAGTATGGGAAAAAAGTTCTTGCGAATTATGTAATGTACAAAAGAATATTGGGAGAAAACGTCTCTATTATTCATCTTTTTCAAAAACTAAAGGATTCGAAACAAAATCATCGCTTTTGAAAATCAACTTCAATACGTCGCCTTGTTCTTTAAACTTTAGTAGATAATATTTATTCCACTTTGTCTCTATGGACGTTAAATAAGAAAACTTGTTTGACGTTGGTAGTTCTTCAGCCGATGTCGCTTCTTGATCGTTTAACAAAAATGTGACATTAGATTCTTTATTTTTTACGTAATAGTAAAGGTAAAAATATTCATCCCTGTAAAAAGACTCGGGAGAGACCTTATTTAAATAAACTACGGAGACTATGCCATCAACTTCATCTTCTCTTTGTACTTTTGAGCTTAGTATCGAGTCCGCTCCCAGCTCTTGCGATTTACTCATGTTAAACTTTGTAAACGCGTTTTTTTGTGAACATCCCGTAATAATGACTCCAAAAATAAAGAACATCAAAAAAATTTTCATTTTTACCCCTACAATAATGGAAGAATTATATCTTATTAAACTCTTCTTTTGTATAATCATTAAAATTTTAAAGTAGAGCGAATAATTGAATAAAAGACAAGCGGTTGCATTTACAGGTCCATCTAACAGTGGTAAAACTACTCTTATACTTAAAGTAGCTAGAAAACTTATAAATGAGTATAATAAAGAAGTCGCTATAATTAAACATGACCCCGGCGATAAGGCTAGATTTGACGTTGTTGGAAAAGATAGTTACAAATTTAGTGACACTGGAGCGGAGGTTATCGTCACTTCTCCAAACAGAACGACTTACTTCTCTAAAAAAAACAAAGATATAGACGAGATTATACGACTTTTTGATAAATTCGACATTTTGCTTGTCGAGGGTCTTAAGAATCTTCCGCTTCCTCGCATTAGCGTATTTAGGAATGCTCTTGATAGCGATTATTTTCCATACATGAACGCTTTGGCAATAGACAATAGCATAACATTGAGTGAATATAACATACCTAACAGTATTGATATTTTAGATCTAAATAATCCAGACGACGTAATTGTTTGGATATTAAAAAACGCAAAGGAAGTATAAAATGAGAGACATATTTGACGCGATTCAAAAAAGCGCGATAAGAATTAAAGACGCGATAGACGTTAAAGACATAGGGTATTCACAACAAGAAAATAGTTCAGGCGAAACGCAACTAGAGTTGGACATCAAGTGCGACATGATCATTGCCGAAGAGTTTTCAAAAGTACAATCCGTTCACACCATTGCGAGTGAAGAAAAAACTCATGAAGAAGTGCTTCATAAAGATGGCGAGTATTTTATAGCGTACGATCCTCTTGACGGTTCTTCTTTGATTGACGTCAATCTTAGCGTCGGGTCTATTTTTGGCATTTATAAGAGTGATTTTGGCACGGAGCATATGGTAGCTTCATGTTACGTAGTTTATGGACCACGCGTTGAGATGGTTTTTGCAGAAAATAAAACAAAACTTTATCTTCTACAATCGGGTGAATTTGAATTTGTTAAAGAGATTAGACTTAAAGAAAAAGGCAATTTAAACGCGCCTGGCGGAACGCAACAAAATTGGGCTCCGTACCACAAAGAACTTGTTGAAAGTTTTTTTCAAGAAGGTTACCGTCTAAGATACTCTGGGGGAATGGTTCCAGATTTACATCAGATTTTACTGAAAGGCGGTGGTATTTTTAGTTATCCAGGAACTTCGGACAAACCAGAAGGAAAACTGCGTCGTCTTTTTGAAGTTTTTCCTTTCGCTTTTATCTTTAAAACTTCAGGCGGTGGCGCTATCGATGGCGTAACTGACTTAATGACGTTAGAGCATGGGCACATACATGACACAGCCGTATGCTTTTTTGGTTCTAACTATGAAATAGCAAGAGTAAAAGAAGTTTATTCTAAACATGCATGATGGCGAAAAAGACAAGTTTGAAGTTTATTTAGACGAAACTCTCATGAAACTTCAAACTTGTCAAAAAGAAAAAACTCATAAAAGTTGTAGTTTATGCGAACACTATTTTACTTGTGAGTTGAGAAACGAATACGTTAAAGCGGTTTACAACAGTATGTCAAAAGGCGTTACTGGTGGATTTGAATTTTAAAGGATAATTATTTGAGTAAATATATAACGACACCTATCTATTATGTCAATGGAGAAGCCCATATTGGGCATGCTTACACTACTTTCATAGCTGATTCAATGGCTAGATATGAAAGACTTAAAGGAAATAAAACTTTTTTCCTTACTGGAACCGATGAACATGGCCAAAAGATAGAAGAATCCGCTGCGAAGGCGAACAAGCCTACTCAAGAGTTTGCAGATGAAATTAGCGCTACTTTTAAAAATCTTTGGGATGAGTTTGGCATAAGTTACGATAAGTTTATAAGAACAACGGATAATCAGCATCAAGTAGGGGTTCAAAAAGCTTTTGAGACAATGTTCGCCAAAGGTGACATTTACAAAGATTTTTATGAGGGTCACTACTGCGTTAGTTGTGAAACTTTTTTTCCTGAGACTCAATTGATAGATGGTGAGTTTTGTCCCGACTGCGGAAGAACCACAACCATAGTCAAAGAGGAGAGTTACTTTTTTAGATTGTCCAACTATGAAGATAAATTATTGGCTTTTTACGAAGAAAATCCTGATTTTATTCTACCTCGTTCAAGAATCAATGAAGTGAAAAATTTCGTTAAAGGTGGATTAAGAGACCTTTCCGTCACTCGCACTTCTTTTTCTTGGGGAGTAAAAATGCCCAAAAGCCTTAATGACGACAAACATGTCATGTACGTTTGGCTAGACGCTCTTCTTAACTATATAACGGGACTTGGATACGGAAAAGATGAAGAAAATATGGATTTTTGGCCGGCGACAGCCCAAATAGTGGGTAAAGACATACTGCGCTTTCACGCTATCTACTGGCCGGCATTTTTAATGAGTCTCGATTTGCCTCTTCCTAAACATCTTGGAGTTCATGGATGGTGGACTAGAGATGGCGAAAAAATGAGCAAGTCAAAAGGAAACGTTATATCTCCAAAAGAAGTCGCCGACGCTTATGGCGTTGAAAACTTAAGATATTTCATGCTTAAAGAGGTTCCTTTTGGTCAAGACGGAGATTTTTCACAACGGGCGTTTATAGATAGAATAAACTCTGAGCTTAGCAACGATCTTGGAAATCTTCTCAACCGCGTTATTGGGATGAGTGAAAAATATTCTAATTTTGAGATTGACGGCGTTAATGTGACTAAGTATCATGTCAAAGAGATAGACGCCATGAACGTTGTACTTGATTCGCTTGATGAATTTATGCAAAACATGCAAACCCATAGATACTTAGATGAACTTTGGAAACTTTTTTCCATTGGAAACAAAGCTATTGAAGAGCATGCTCCTTGGGTGAAAATGAAAGAAAACAAACAAGACGAAGCACTCGCAACAGTCGCGTTAGTGGCCAATATATTGGCAAAAGCTTCCGTTATGCTGCATCCAGTTATGCCAAACACGACAAACATCATTGCCGACGCGCTCAGTTTTACAATAAATACGCAAAGTTATAATGACCTTGTAGTTGATAAAAAGTTGCTTAAATTATGTAATATTAAAAAAGTTCCTCCACTGTTTCCTCGCGTTGAGGAACCTTTAATGCAAGAAGCGCCCGCCGCTCAACCAAATAAAAAAGAAGAAAAAGTCCAAGAGATAAAAGAAGAAATTGTAGAAAAAGACAATCTTATTGAAATTGGACAATTTTTTGAAACGTCGCTCAAAGTTGGCATAGTCGTCGAAGCCGAGGAAGTTCCAAAAAGTAAAAAACTTCTAAAACTTCAAGTTGATTTAGGCGAAGGTTCGACTAGACAAGTCGTAGCCGGCATAAAAGAGTTTTATTCCGCAGAGTCGCTCATAGGCACTCAAGTATGCGTCGTCGCAAACTTAAAACCCGCAAAGCTTATGGGGATGATGAGCGAGGGAATGCTTCTCGCCGCCAAGGATGAAGACGGTTTATGTTTAGTGAGACCAGAAAAACCTAAAAAGGCCGGAACACCTATTGGATGAGGCTTGAAAATATTCTTGCGCTTACAAATGGTCGCATTGTTAATGAACCATTTGTAAAAATATTCACAAACATTATTTTTGATTCAAACAAAGTGAAAAGGGGTGACCTTTTTATCGCGTTTGATGAAGATTCCATTGAAGAAGCTATTTTTAATGGCGCATACGGAATTCTATTTGATAAGCCAACTCAGATAAGAGATAATGAAATTGCTTGGATAAAAGTTGAAAATTTAGAAAACGCACTTAAAAGATTACTACGCTTTAGACTTATAGAAAAAGATTTAGCCATTTATGAATGCAATGACATTATTTTAAAATTATCATTGCAGGTAATGAGTGAAACAAATTTTATATCTTTAGACGGTGATATAAAGTCAATAACTAAGCAATTATGGGATATAGAAAATTTTACCACTATTCTATTTTCTCCTCTTATAACACCAAAAGACATTTTTACCGAGGTTAAAATCATGCCTATTTCTTCGGGAGAAAAAATAACCATCATGGAACAAACTCTTTTTGAAACATCTTTTATATATGACGGCGTTTTTTATGAAAGACAATTTATATCTCCATTTTTTATGCCATATTTAGAAGAGTTGCTAAATCTATTTAAAATTTTAAAAATCAATTTTAGATTAAAAAAATTTGTGCCATTAGATAATTTTGAAGCCGTGTTTACAAATAAAAAACTTGAAATAAAAGAGTTTGGCACAAGTGACAAGGTGCTTATCTTTGAAAAAAATCATTCTCTTGTTAAAGAAGAAATTTTATATTTGCAAAAACAAGCCGCTTGGGCTAAAACAATTTTTATCGTTCCTTTTTCACATATCAACAACTTGGATGGCATTGACAATTTGTTGATGTACAAAAACAAAAGTAAAATTATAAACTTGCTTAAAACGAATAGTTTTCATTTTGCATTAATAGTTGGCGCTGATAAATCTATTCTTTCAAAGCCTCAAGTGAAGCAAGTTCAAATGACTTTATTCGACTTTAAATAGCCCTAACTGTACGAATTATATCGTTATGGGCCGAAGATAGATAGAAATAAAACATTAAAGGTAATAATATTAATGGATCGTAGAACTTTTTTAACAACTGCAACCACTACTTCGGCGGCGTTGGCGCTCAATGGATGCAACGAAGGAAATCATCAAGCTATTGATTACTCCAAACATCCCTCGGCTAAAAATGACGAGGCAAAAAGAATTAACGTTAACAAGAACAAAAAAACAATCATAAAATTGGCTACAAGTTGGCCAGCTGATTTTCCCATTATGGGAACTGGCGTTGAAAAATTTGCGCAAAGAGTAAAGGAGATTAGCGGAGGCGGTTTGGAAATAAAAATTTATCCTAAAAACGTTTTAGTGCCCGCCCTAGCTGTCTTCGACGCGGCAAGTAGTGGTCAAATTGACGCCTTTCACTCCGGACCATATTATTGGAAAGGCAAGAACCCCGCCTTTTCACTATTTAGCGGAGTGCCGTTTGGTTTTACGGCGGAAGAGATCAACTCTTGGATGTTGTTTGGTGGCGGATTGGAGATTTGGAGAGAGCAATACGCGAAGTACAATCTTCATCCTTTTTTAGGTGGTAACACCAATATCCAGATGGGAGGATGGTTTAGAAAACCCATAAAATCTTTGGAAGACATGAAAGGTCTTAAGATGAGAATTCCTGGACTTGGAGGAGAAGTGTTTTCTAAAATGGGCGTTAACCCCATTCTTCTGCCCGCTGGAGAAATTTACACTTCGCTTGAACGAGGAGTTATTGACGCCACTGAATGGGTTGGACCCGCTCTTGACATTAAAATGGGCTTTTACAAAGTTGCGCCCTACTATTACGCCGGTTGGCATGAACCAGGTTCAATTTTAGAGCTTACTTTCAACAAATACTCTTGGAGTAAAATGGCGTTCGAGCATCAGTCCATGATAGAAGTCGCTTCTAGTGAAATGAACGCGAACATGACTTCCGAGTTTCATTATGAGAACATTCATGCTCTCAAGAAACTTAAAAGTCTCAACGTCGAGCTGCTCCAATTTCCACAAGACGTTACGGATGCTGGAAAAAAAGCTCTTAAAGAAGTGATAGAAGAGTTAAGCGGGAAAAATCGCGACTTCGAAAACGTATACGCTTCGATAGCCAAACATTTAGAACTTTCTCGTCAATGGAGCGACAATAGTCTAAAATATTTTTTAAATGCAAGATAAGTCTTTTAATGTATCATTCCATTAAATTAAAAAAAAGAGATTATCTTGAATAAACCGTTATTATTTGCAACTATCCTTCTCCCTACTCTGCTCATCGCTTCTTTTACTGGAACCATTATCGACATGAAAACGTCTCTTGCGCTTAAAGACGTCACTATTAACGATTCTAAGCATGGAGTTAAAAGTGATGAGAACGGCACTTTTAAAATCAACTCTAATGAAAGTAAATATCATGTAAAAGCTTATGGATACAGACCACTAGAGTTTACTTCGGATAGAAACGACGCAACGATAAAAGTAGAACCAATAACAATAAAAGCACTCTATCTTACATATTGGGGAGCAAGCAACAACTCTGGAACTTTTAAAAATATGTTGAAAATAATAGAACGAACCGAAGTAAACGCGGTTGTCATGGACGTGAAAAACGAGTATGGCTCCACGTCTTTTTTAACCTCTTTTGAGCAAGCGAATAGTTATGGCGCGCAAAAAACTAGGACTAATAGAAATATCCAAAAATTTATGAAAACGCTCAAGGATAGAAATATTTACACCATTGCGAGAGTCGTGGCTTTCAAAGATGAAATTCAAGCTTCAAATAATCCAGATTACGCAATTAGACGCGACGACAATGGAAGCGTTTGGAGAAACGACGACAACATGGCATGGGTTGATCCATTTGACAAACGCTCTCATGAATACGCGATTAGCATGGCGGAAGAAGCCGCTAAAGTTGGTTTTGACGAGATAAACTTCGACTATATTCGATTTCCAGCGAAAAGTGGATTAAGATATTCAAAACCCAACACTCAAGAAAATCGAATAAAAGCTTTGGGCGAGTTTCTAATAAACGCGCAAAATAGACTTAGAAAATATGGAGTATTTATATCGGCCAATATATATGGAAATGTTTGTTGGTCCGACGATGACAACAATATAGGGCAAACTATCGAAGGTTTGTCAGCTCATGCGGATTATTTGGCTCCTATGTTATATCCGTCTGGATTCTCAAGCGGATCGTTTAACTTTAAATATCCATCTGAGCATCCATACGCCGTTATATATAGAAGCCTTTCAAATATAAAATCCAGAATTGACACTAAACGAGTGAGACCATGGCTGCAATATTTTAGAGATTACACTTCAAAACGCAAAGATTACGATAGATTTGAGGTTCGTGAACAAATAAGGGGAGCCGAAGATATAAACGCCAATGGCTGGATGATGTGGTCGCCACATAGTAAATATTATTTGAATCATTTTGATAAAACTCAAGTTCGTAAAGCTCTCAATAAAAATGAGAGCTTCAACATTAAACTTTTTTAAGATATATAACGCTTAACGGTGGAATATTCACTTCCAACATGTTTTTTCTTCCATGTTGTTCTTTTGCGCTTGATTTTATTGCTTTGTTGGTCTTTTCGCTATAACCGCCAAATTCCACATCATTTGAGTTGAAAATTTCCATGTATTCCCCTTTGCTTGGCAGACCAAGAGGATAAGCGATATGCTCTTTATCGGAAAAGTTGCAGACAACGACTATTGGCTTTTGATTTCTAGCGCCTTTTCTTATAAATGAGATTACGTTTGCGCTTGCGTCTTGTTCGTCTACCCATGAAAAACCCTCTTTTTCAACGTCGTTTCTATGAAGAGAAGGTTCGTCTCTATAGAGTTTATTGAGAGTTTTTACACTGTTTTGCACGCCTCTATGTTCCGCTTGTTCGAGTAGATGCCAATCAAGACTTTGCTCATAGTTCCACTCTGCAAACTGCGCGAACTCTCCTCCCATAAAGAGAAGTTTTTTACCAGGGTGCGCTATCATAAGAGCGAAAAGAGCTCTCAGGTTTGCAAATTTTCTATAGTTGTCGCCTGGCATTTTGTTTACTAAGGAGCCTTTTAGATGGACAACCTCGTCATGGCTAAGTGGAAGCAGATAGTTTTCATTGTACATATAGACAAAACTAAACGTCAAGTTTTCATGGTGATGTTGTCTAGCGAGTGGATCAAACTTCATGTATTTTAGTATGTCATGCATCCAACCCATGTTCCATTTATAGCCAAAACCCAAACCGCCCTTGTCCACGTCACCCGTCACCATGGAGTAGTTTGTGGACTCTTCGGCTATCATCACGATGTCTGAAAAATTTTCATACGTCGTGGCGTTTAATTGTTTTAAAAATTTAACGGCGCCGCGGTTTACGTTGCTTCCGTCTTCGTTTGGAATCCATTCACCCTCTTCTCTCGCGTAATCCATGTAAAGCATTGAAGCGACCGCGTCGACTCGTATGCCGTCGAGATGATATTTGTCAAGCCAAAACATGGCGGAACTAATCAAAAAAGCTCGAACTTCATTTCTGTCATAATTAAAAATGGCACTTTTCCATTGAGGATGATACCCTTTTTTAGGGTCTTTATGTTCATAAAGACAACTTCCATCGTAGTTCATAAGACCATGCCCATCCGTTACAAAATGTGATGGAACCCAGTCAAGTATAACTCCAATGTTATGTTGATGCATGGTGTCTACAAAACTCATAAAATCTTGTGGAGAGCCATAACGAGCCGTTGGAGCGAAATAACCAGTAGTTTGATAACCCCATGAGCCCTCAAATGGGAACTCGGTAATGGGCATAAGTTCCACATGGGTAAAGTTCATTTCTGTTAAATAAATTGCTAATTGTCGCGCCGACTCTTTGTAGGTTAAAAAACGGCCGCCCTCTTCGACATGTCTTCTCCATGAGCCTAGGTGAACTTCGTAGATGGAAATGGCTTCTTTATGGGAGTTATTTTTATGGCGCGATTTCATCCATGTTTTGTCATTCCACTCATAGCCGTCCAAGCTCCAAACTCTTGAAGCCGAACTTGGCGCAACCTCTCCATAAAAAGCGTATGGATCCGATTTGTCCTCGTTGGCGTTTGGAGCGTCCGAAGCGATATGATACTTATACGTCTCGCCCTCTTGCACTCCGACTATGAAACACTCCCATATTCCAGAGTCGTCGTCTCTTTTTTGTAGAGCATGAGAACTTTCATGATAGTCGTTAAAATCGCCGCGAACGGATACGCTATTTGCGTTTGGCGCCCATGTTGAAAAATAAACCCCATCCAATCCATCGCGAATGAGCTTATGCGAGCCTAAATGCTCATAGAGTTTCGCATGCGTTCCCTCTTTGAAAAGGTATATGTCCATCTCGCCAAATAAACTCACGTCGTAAAATATTTCATTTTTCATAATTGCCACCTATTGTATTAATTGATTAAAGAGTTGTAAACGTCTATGTATTCTTTAGCCGCTTCGTCCCAACCAAAATGCTCTTTCATAGCGGATTTTTGCATACTGACGAACGCTTTTGGATTATGATAATAAGTCTCTATCGCCCAAAAGACAGTATGGTAAAGAGCCTCGTTCGTCGCGTCGTAAAACTTGAATCCATTGCCTTTTTTCTCTAACTCGTTAAAGTTCACTATGGTGTCGTCAAGACCGCCAGCGGCGCGAACTATAGGCAAAGTTCCGTAACTAAGGCTATATATTTGATTGAGTCCGCATGGCTCAAAAATAGATGGCATTAAGAACATATCGCTTCCAGCTTCTATCTTATGGGCTAAAGCGTCTGAATAACCGATATGCAGAGCAAAATTTGGTCGTCTATACGCTATCTCGCTAAAAAAATCTTCCGCCCATTTCTCCCCAGTTCCCAACATGACGACTTGCACGTCAAGGTCGAGAACGCCCTCTAAAACGCCAGCGATAAGGCCTATGCCTTTTTGTTCCGCAAAACGACCAACAAAACCAATGATGGCGATGTCGTCTCGAGCTTCAAGATGAAAATGCGTTTGAACGTCTTTTTTACAAGCTTTTTTGCCAGAAAACTTTCTAACGTCATACTTTTTGACTAAGTACTCATCAACCGCTGGACTCCACTCGTCATAGTCGACGCCATTTAAAATTCCAAATAGTTTATGAGAATGAGATCGTATGTGTTTTTCTAGTCCAAAGCCAAACTCGGCGGTTTGTATCTCTTGGGCGTATTTTTTAGAAACCGTCGTGATGGCGTCGGCATGAGCGATGGCGCCTTTTAAAAGATTTACTCTGTTATAACTCTCAAACTCATATGAGTTGAAATGTTCCCAACCCACCTCCATGACGTTCATGAGTCCTTTGTCGAAATTGCCTTGATGCTGCAAGTTGTGAATGGTCAGCACTGATTTGGCGTTGAGAAAATCTTCATAAAACATCGTTTTACTCAAGAGTGGCATAGCGGCGGTATGCCAGTCGTTCGCATGAATAACGTCTGGCGCAAAATTTAACATTTTACAGAGTTGAAGCGCGGCTTTTGAAAAGAAAATAAACCTCTTGTCGTTATCCTTAAACCCACCTTTTTCATCTTCATACAAACCATGTCTTCCAAAATACTCTTCATGGTCGATAAAGTAAATCGGCACTTCGCTATTTGGTAGAGTGGTCGTATAGACGCCAGCCCACAACTCTCCCATATCTCCCATGGGAACGCCTAATGGAGAAGGAAGTTTCGTTAGTTTGGATTTATCGATTTTGTAATATCTTGGCATGACGACAATGATGTCATGTCCCAATTCTTTGATGGCTTTTGGAAGCGCTCCGGAAACATCGGCGAGACCACCCGTTTTTGCAAATGGAACGACCTCCGCGGCCGCGAATAAAATATTTAATTTTTCTTTAGACATGGATAATCCTTTAGTGACAGATTTATAATATATTTTTGTAAATTTCTACATATTTCAAAGCGCTTGAGTCAAAGGAGAAATCACATTTCATATTTGAAGTTATTAGTTCTTTAAACTTTTTAGCGTTTTTTTTCAGCTCTATGGCTCTCTCTAGAGCTTGAAGTAGCTCATGTTTGTTTTGATTTTCATAGACTATTCCTCGTCCACAATTTACGCCATTTTCAAAAACAGTGTCTTTTAAACCGCCTACCGCATGAACGAGAGGCGCGGCGCCATAACTCATCGCTATAAATTGATTTAACCCACAAGGTTCGAACGCGGATGGCATGAGTAAAAAGTCGGCGGCGGCGAAAGTTTGACGAGACAAAGTTTCGTCATAAGCTTCAACAAATTCAAAGTTGTCATGTTCTTTTGAGGCGTCGCTTAGTTTTTTTGAAATTTCGCTATCACCATCGCCCACTATAAAAAGATTGATTTTTTTAGATAATATTTCATCTAAAGAGTCTACTACTAAATCTATTCCTTTTTGTCGCACTAAACGACTCACCATGACAAAAAGAGGTTTTCGAGGGTCTTTAAGCGTTGATTTTTTAATAAAAGAAACTTTATTTTTATGTTTGTTTTCCAGACTCTTTTCACTATAGTTGAATTCTAAATTTTTATCTGACGAGGGATTAAAAACCTTAGCGTTAATCCCATTTAAAATTCCACTTAATTTATTCTCATGATACGCTAAAAGACCTTCTAAGCCACAGCCGAAATCTTGAGTTAAAATCTCTTTTGCGTAGGTTGGGCTCACAGTGGTCAAGGCGTCGCTAAAGACTATACCAGCTTTTAAAAAATTTACTTTTCCATAAAATTCTAAAGCGTCTTTGTGAAAATACTTTGAATCCAAACGCAAGTTATACAATGATTTAGAGTCAAACACGCCTTGATACGCAAGATTGTGAATCGTAAACACCGTTTTTATATTTAAGTTTAAATCTTTTATAAAGAGCGCCGCTAACGCCGTGTGCCAATCATTTAGATGGAGTACGTCAATGCTTAATCTTTTAGCAAGTTCAACGATCGCCATGCAAAATACGCCAAAACGAAGGTCGTTGTTAGAGTAATCTCCGCTCTCGTCGCCATAAAGATTTTGCGTCGTACTTAAGAGTGGCGCTTTGACGAAGTAGTTGAGCGTTCCATCTTTTTTTTGAGTCAAGACTTCGACCTCATAACTCTCTGCAAAGAGGTTTAGGGTGAAATGATCATAAGTTTTAAGTTTCTTGTCATCCATGAAACCATACAATGGCATAACTCTTGAAATTTCGACATGGGTGGATAAAGCGTTGGGCAGAGCGTCGGCCACGTCGGCCAAACCACCACTTTTGGCGTAGGGGTATATCTCGCTTGTCGCGAATAAAACTTTCATATCTCTAATCTCCTCTTAATAATTTCGCGCACTCTTCCGGAACGACGCTATTGATAGTCATGCCGGTAGAGATTTCAAATCCAGCTAAAGTGTAAATGCGTGGCGTAATTCGTATGCTAAACGTATAGTTTTTATCCATTGTACTCATATAAGACTCATTTTCAAAATTACTATTGATTGGAGGCAAATGGAAATAAAGGTTATAGTCAAAATCACCCAATTGACTTCTCAACATTTCAAAAACTATTTTTACAAGAGAGGCTAAATCGCCTAGCTCTTTTCTGTTGCATTTGTTCAAACTAGAGATTTTTTTAGTTGGAGCGATCATGACCTCAAAGGGAAAAGAACTAGCGTATGGGCAATAGGCAATAAAATCTCCATTCTCCTTTAGAACTCTCTTTTTAGCGATTTTTTCATTGTACACCATATCTTCAACTATTCCACGACCATGACGTTGGTAGTACTTTAGATTTCTTTGTAAAAAAATTAGTTCATTTTGAGGCATGATTGGAATAGCTAATATCTGAGTGTGAGGATGCTCTTGAGTGGCTCCAGCGTTATGACCAAAATTTTTAAATATGCTCAAATGGATCAGTCGCATGTCATGACTTAAATCATCTATGCGGATTATCATGCTTCTTAACCAGTTTTTAAGTTCATCTATTTCCAAATCAACCAAATTTGAGTCATGCCCAGGTGAGTCTATCAGTATCTCATGGGCGCCAACTCCAGCGATAGACTCAAACATGCCATCTCTTGTCGATATGTCTTCAAGTTCAATTTGAACGGCTTTATAAAGATTTGGAACGACCCTTGTTTTCCAATTTGGAGAATTAGCTTCATTATCTCTAATTGCAAAAACTTCAGGTGGGGTAAAATCTTCATTTCCATCGCAAAACGCGCAAGAAGAACGTGAGTATTTATTAAAATGTTTTTTGCTCATGTTTGGACGATGCAATCTCTCTGGAGCGATGAGAACGTATTGATTATGTATGCGATCCAATCGTATCTCAGACATCAAGAATCTCCAAAGTAAAATTCAATTTGATTTTTGAACTAAATGAAGTCGCGAATATAAAACTAGTTCCTTGAGCAACTCTATCAAATCCACTCTCGCTTTGAGAAATGGTATTTAAAATAAACGCATGAACTTTGCATTTTTGGTTTACGCTTATTTTCAACGTTTTTCCAGTAAAATCATCTTTTATCAGAAGTTCGTCACAGTCAGATAAGGAGAGACCGTTATTAATGTTTTCAGAATTAAACATCACTTTCTCCGCATGCGCGAAGTGAAAGTTAAACTCCTCAGCAAAATATAATTTATCTTCACATCGCGTTTGACATTTAGAGTTTAAAGTGACTGAGCAATCCTCAAAACTATACTCTTTCAACAAAGAAGTCTCAAAAGAAGTGTATGAATTATCTAAAAATATTCCACCGTCTCTTTTAAAAGAGTTTTTCTTTTTATTTAGTTCAAAAGGCTGATTCGCAAAATCTCCAACCTCTTTAAAGGTTAAATTTTTAAATTTTTCCAAAGTAAACTCTTCATCGCTAAAGTGTTCTATAAATGAATTTTTAGGTTGCCAATCATAAATCAACTCCGCCTTTAACGCTTCGTCTAACACTAAGGAGTCGTTATGTATCGTCGCTATTTCATCTTTTATTTCTACCTCTTCATGGGATCTCTCCTTGGGATGAAGAATTTTTTCATGATAAGCTTCTTCTCTTCTCATAAGGGTGTTTTGCCAATTAAAGAGTGACTCTAAAGAGCCAAACTCTACCATTTGTCCACCAAATTTCGTAGAAAATACCGCGCTTACGTTTTGCGTTAAAACTTTCAACTCGTCATAACCATCTTTGTCTATGTCTAAAACTTCGAAGTTTATCTCTTTTTTAGCTTGTGACTTTTCGATTTGTAGTAAATATTTATAAGCGTTGTCCCTCAGATTTGGAAGGTACAATCCTCCAAAAACGCCATGCCAAAAAACATCGTTTGTTTGTAGTCTATAGAGGGCGTCAAGTGAACTTTTATCTAGCTTTTCTTGCGCTAAACTATGCCCAAGCATTCTTTTGTGAAGATAATTGCTCTCATGATATTTTACAAAAAAGTTTTTCCAGATTCCACCCTTTATAAAAGAGACTCCAGCGTTATTAAAATAATCATCGCCCACTTTTTGTTTTAACTCTTCAAGAGCCAAGGTTTGTTTCGCTCTTAGACTCCATTCACCCATTTCAAAATAAGACGTGTTGTTCAAGTACGCAATGCCTAGAGAGCGATTGTTTTTCATATATGAGGCATAATGCAGCGTGTTGATTCTCTCGTTTTCTAAGATGGCTTCGACAAAACCTTCAAGCCATTTTTTTTCATACACCCACTCATGCGTTTGTGGCCAAAGACCAAATTTTTCCCCATCGTCAAAAATTATAGCGGCGCTATTTGGATTCTTTGAACACTCCAAAATAGTGTCAACGGCTCTTTTGACGCTATAAAAAGGCAAGGCGTATCTAAGAGATTTAGCTATTGGAAAAAGTGACAAAGAATGGCCACTCTCTTCCGTAGAGTAATAACCATCCATTTTTGAAGCGTCGTAACCACTACTTAAAAAGTGGTAATCGTCAACAACCCCATACTCTATGCCACACGCAGCCAAATCAGGTATAAGCGCTGATTCCCAAACTCTTTCAGTTAGCCATAAGCCTTTTGGCTTTACTTTAAAATGTTTATGGATATATGAGTTTAGTTTATTAATCTGCGCTCGACGGTCATTTGAGGGAATGGCGCTTAAAACTGGTTCATAATAACCCGCGCTTAGCCACTCAATTGAACCATTAGCGCTTAATGTCTGCATGTTGGAAAAGATGGCAGGATGCTCGACTCTTATCTTATCTAGCAACCATCCGCTACAATGAACGCTAAATTTAAAGTCTGGATATTTAACCATAGTTTCAAAAAATGGTTTATAACATAACTCTATCGCCTCATCAACCGCGTCACCAAAATTATCAACGGGTTGATGCATGTGAATACCAAATAGTAAAGATATTTTATTCATTTTTTTTCCTTTAAATAAACCAGTTTTGGCTATAGTCATTTCCTAAATCGATTTTAAGTTCACCAAATCCAGGAAGCGTTTGTACGATATTTTCATCTTCTTCAAGTTCAAATCTCACAGATATTTCATCTTTTTCTATCTTCGTTTTATCTATGCAAACTTCTAGCCAATCATCACACACTATGCTTATCTCTAAGTTCTCAAAAATGGTTGTTTTGGTTTCAAATGGAAGTCTTATTCTGAGGCCTATGGGCTCCATAATTATAGTGATAGTGTCAAGTAAACACATTTTTTTTATTTTACCTTCAAAAGCAAAATAAATTTTTTCATCGTCTTGACCATACAATATCTTTTTTATTGGACCTCTCATCTTATCCATGGTTGAAAAAAGTTTGCTTTCATCCACTACGCCACAACCAATCCATTCAAAAAACGAATCATGTTTGCCATTGATGGTTGGGTGTATGTCCGACTGAGGTTTTAGCCAAAAATTCTTGACGCTTCTATCTTTAATAATTGGAAGGAAGAGATCGGCAGGTGGATTAATATTCATTAAATCATAAACGCTAATCAAGTGAGAACGAAACAGTTCATCAAATTCAGCCCCAAACTCGGTAAAGTGATCATCTCCATACCACCAAAACCAATCAGAACATTCAGCTGCCAAAAAGTGCTCTGAAATCTTATCTTTTTTAGACTCGTCCAAGGAGTCTAAATGATGGTAATAATCTCTTTTCGTCAGATATATCAGCTCCCAACCTCGCGTCTTTTCACTATGACCAACCCAAGTGTTAAACGAACCATGAATCCAACTTCCCGGGGCTATGTATGAAAGTTGCTTAGCTGGCAAGAGTTTCACTTCGTCCATGGAAACGGTATTACACCATGAGGATTCAGCTAAACTACCGTACAGCGCGTCAAAAAAATCAAAAGCGTTGTTCTGAAAAAATTCCCAAGCGTTTTCACCATCCAAGATGACAAATACGCTGGCGTTTTTATCTCTGTTTTGTATCTTTTTTAACTCACTCATAAAATGATTCGCCGCGCTAAACGCGTCTTGATGCCTGTATGTAAACCCAATCAAGTCGCTTAAAAAATGATCGCGAAAACCAATGCGCATACCATTGTAATCATACGGCGAGTAAAGAGCGTTTCTGTCATGAGAGTTTAAAGACTTAAAGAGTATCTCTTCATCCGTAGCTATCCACTTAACTCCACATGAGCTTAAAAGTTTTACGCTACTCTCGTCGACCGCGCCTTCGGCTGGCCAAAAACCGTCAGCTTCGTATCCAAAAGTGTCTAAAAAAAGTTCTTGCGCTTTTTGAACTTGCAGTAGCGCGTCGTCCGCTAAACTTCTATAATCTTTTGGTATTTTTGTATTGGGATTGGCTCGCACCGCGTTTTGCATATCCATAAGAAGTGGTAAAATAGGATGATTTAAAGGAGTGGTCGATATTGTAATGATCCCTTCATTATGAAGTTGTGAGTAATAAGTAAAAATACCGCTTACAAATCGCGACAGCTCATCTAAGAGCGCTGACTTGTCATCATCGTTGTAATTTCTTTTTTTTTCCATTAACTCTTTAACAAGAGCGTTGTTCTCTCTTAGAAAAACGCCGCACCATGCAAGCATAAACACAACTTCCAAATCTACAAGTTCACTATTGTTGAAATGTTCTTGATTGTATAATTCAACGTATCTTTCAAATGGTTTTACCATAGTGTCAAACTGCGTGCTTTTACAAAGTTTGATAAGCCAATTTCTATCATCTTCTTGAAGATATGACGGATCCTTGAGCCAAATAGATAAAAATCTATCTGACTCATGAGGAGTTGTATAGTAAAGCTTAAGTTGCTCTATTATTGGCGAAGTTATATTAAACGTCGCTTTAACGTTTTCATGTCTCGCCATCATCCATGGCATGTCATAGTAATCTTTTATGGCATGTAAAAACACCCATGGCATCTGCATAACTCCACTTGCATCACGATAATCAGGCTGATGCATATGCCATATAAAACTAAGATTCAAAATGACTCCTTAAAGTTGTGACCACTGAGCTATGTAAGAAGTGTATTTTTCATATATTGCTTCTCCAGCTGTAGTGTCTACTGCCTGTATGTATATATTTAAGTGTTCACTATACTGATCTGGAATCATTAAAATCCAATCATTGTCATCTTCCCAAATCTTCACTCCATCTAACGATGATGATTTTTTACCTTTAGACGACTCTAAGAATTTCCTCATCATTTTACCCTTGAGCGCTTGTGAACAATCAATTTTAAATGTTTTATAGTAAAAATCATCAATTGCTTTTGCCAATTCCGACAACTTTACTTGATGACAGCTTAACAGTTCCATGATTTTTAAACTAGAATAAATAGCGTCGCGAGTATAGCCAAACTCGCTAAAAGAGTAGTTTCCATCAACGGTAGCGACTAAATCATAGCTCTTAAGCTGAGACGCTGTAAAGTTTGAGTACTTTCCTCGTTCAATTTCCAAGTTTTCAAAGTACTTGATATCTGGCGCCCATGTTGGTAAAAAGACTCTTTTTTTCTTATCGGTCGCTTCAATGTTATATAGAGACAAAACAGTGTAAAGGGCTTTAATCTTATCTAGTTTTTCTCCTTTCTCCGTTATTATCGTTACCCTTTGCGCGTTTGGATAAATTAAAATACCCATATCGTAATTTAAGCTTTTTACGATGGAAGATATGTTTGACGCGCTCTTTTTTTCCAAAGTCTTGATGTTGGATAATTTATTTTCATCATAGTACGCGTTTAAGATAATGTTTTCCACTCCTAAATAGTTTAAGAGCGCTGGAACGATTTCTGAAGTGCTGCCATGCATAACGTCTACGGCGACCTTAAAGCCGCCACACTTGATAATGCCATGGTCTATTTTTCTTTCTATGGCGTTTCTATAAATATGACATTTTTCACGATTAACAATTTCATGAATCGTACCAATCCTAGAATAATCGACTCTTCTAAACTGCTCAGTGAAAAAAGCTTTTTCTATCTTTTTTGACGAGTCGTTGTCAACTCTAATCGCTTCGTCATTGAAAAGCGTAATTTCTGAACTAACGCTATCTAAAGTGCATCTTTTAAAATGCGCGCCACCTACCAAATCAGGATCGTTCGCGAGAGTATAACGCAGTACCGATGGCGGCGAACTTTTTAAATCAACCACGTCAATGCCGGCGGACAAAAGCCCACCTAAAAAAGCGCGCTTTAGCATTCTTG